>ERZ1039804.15-NODE-15-length-140906-cov-38.963174_pt1 | contig 140906 bp, 213 predicted proteins | sample MGYA00383089_ERZ1039804 | MGnify/ENA primary metagenome ERZ1039804 (study PRJEB29581, sample SAMEA5548359) | metagenome | biome: marine; feature: coastal; material: water | depth 1 m | study: Short-term variability in the microbial, nano- and picoplankton...
TTAAGAGAGTTAATTATCACTCAAATATTAAAACAGATTACGATGTATATGCATCTCGATTATATTCAGGTGAAGATACTAATTACTATATAGATCCTAATAGTACATCTCTAATCAATGATTTAATAGCTGATCGTGTAGATGCTAACATTTATTATGATAGAGGAAATACTGCATACTATAACGATCCTGCATCTAATTCTAATACCGTAAAACAAACAATGCAAGAACTCATTGTTGATGGCGGTACGCGAAATAACACTAACGATGCAACTGCTTACTTCACTGCAACCAATAATAGTGATTGGGGAGTAGTAATTAATAAGAACCGTAGTAATGCTACGGAATACGGAATGGATATTCGTATGGGTAATTCCCATACTTATGGTCTGAGATTATTGGCAGCAGGATCCGAGAGGATGAGAGCAAACAATACTGCTCTTTATCATTGGGGTTCAATGCGAGCACCAATCTTCTACGACCTAAATGATACTAATTGGTATACAAATCAGGCAGGTACGTCTCGACATAATATCCAACAAGCAAACTTCTTTACAAACGATGCTGATGTTTCGGATAGCAGTCAGTTTGGTTTATACTTTGCGTCAGGCAGAAGTACAGCATATGCTATCTATAAAGAAGGTGGTGCATGGTCTTATCCATATCCTGATTTAAGAATTGCATTCCATACTGGTATTAAGATGGGAGCCAATGCATCCTATAACGGTATGCGTTTCTATAATGATTATAACATGGCAACGCAAGTCATGTCAATCAACAATGGTTCAGACCCATTAGGCGGCGGTAACGTATATGTTAATAATAGCTTGCAAGCTGGTTCATCATTAAGAGCTCCAATATTCTACGATTCAAATAACACTGGTTATTATACAGATCCAGCTAGTACATCAAGAATGAATGTTGTTGATGCAAATAATCTGTATGCTAGATCATATGCTTATATTACAGGAAACAGTTCAAACGGTCAATCACATTATCAGTGGGACGGTGCATCATATAGAAATCCTGGTTCATATACTACAAGATTATATGTAAGACAAGATCACACAGGTGCAGGACTTAACGCTTCTATACCTGCTCTTGCGATACATAACAATAGCGGTGTTGACCAAGGAACAACAAGTTTAGTATTTACATCTCGTGAAGGTCCAACTTCAGGTAACTCTGTTAACCTAGCAGGTATTATTGCTAAGAAAGAAGGCGCAGGTACAGTAAACGGATGGTCCACAGGTACATTAAACTTCTTTGTTAAATCGCAAGGTACAAGACGTGATAATATGTTCTTGCATCAAGGTGGTCATGTTCAATCGCCATTCAGTTTCCGTGCTCCATTATTCTACGATTCAGATAATACAACTTATTATGGTAACTTTGCTGGTGATACTAATTGGCAAGGTCTGAGTGCTCGTGGTCAAGCGCAGATTGGATTGCCTGGGCATACAAGAAGTGGTGCAATAAGTAACTACGGTAGACGACCAAATATTACTGGTGATACTAACTATTGGACAGGTTCCAAAGGTTGGGGTAGAATTGACATGAACACTGTTGCCCATTGGGGTTCAGGATTCTTTGATACATGGTCAAACCCAGCTAACCAACCAAGCGGTACTTCGCATTGGGTTGGTGTACAAGCATATCACTATTCTAACGGTGGAACTCAACACGGTTGGCAGATGGCAGGTGGTCCGATTGGAAACCTAAGATTCAGAAATTCATGGTCATCGTTCTCATCATGGAAAACAATACCTGTTCTCGGTGTTAACAGTAATAACAACGCATCAATGTATGCTAATCGTTATTATGATTCTGATAACACTGGTTATTATGCTGACCCAGCAAGTACTTCTGTATTTAATGCAATGGTATTTAATGGAGATGTTGATTTTAACGGCGGTGCAAACGCTCTTAATATTACAAGTTCAGATATTCGTTCAAGTGGTAGCTCAACTTGGACAGGTAACCCAGGAAATAGTGTAGGTAAGATTCAGATGCACAGTAACCGTTGGTACATCGTATCTAACGGAAACTCAAATAGAATTGTTCAGTTCAGACAGAACGGTTCTGACAGATCTTATATTGCGAATGATGGTAGATTAATCGGTCCTGGTGGTAACGCCTCTCAGGATTGGAGAGCGCCGATCTTCTACGATTCAGATAATACTGGCTACTATGTAAATCCAAACGGCCAGTCACATATGAATACGTTGACTCTTGCTGGTAATAGAATCGGATTTATTAATACAGCGTTTGATGCAGAGATAGTGGTATCTGATAGTAACCCAGATGGAACAGGAGCTGACTTTGTTCTTTGGGGTGATAGAGTACAATACAACGCAAGATTAATTACCGAAGTTGTTCACGCAACAAGACATATGCGTGCTCAGGTTTACTATGATGTAAACAATGCTTCATACTACGGTGACTTCGGTGGTACATCTTACATGAACGATGTAAGAGCTAACATATTCTACGAACGTGAAAACACAGCTTATTACTTTGGTTCAAGTCAAGGTGATGCAAGATTTAGAAATACAAGAGTAAATAATTTACAAGTTGAAAATGGCGCAACAATTACTTCTGTAAATAATAGTGGTCGAATCTATATGGGTGGTAACTTCCATATTGATGCTCAGAACGGTAATGATATATACTTCAACTATTATTCTGGTAGAAGAACAAGAATGTTCTATACTTCGCAGAGAGAAACAGCACGATTTGATACAAACGGTATCGTATATAACTATGTACAAACTCGTTCACCAATTTATTACGATTATAATAATACTAATTACTATGGTGACTTTGCTTCTAACTCGAGATTTAATGATCTTCAGTTAAGAGGTAATTATGTAAGGACTTACAGACATTCAGGTTCTAACTTTACCGCAGGTACATTGGTAAGAACAAGCATTCCTGCCACTGCTACTAACGGCGCTTCGTTTGTACTTGAAGCAACAGGTAAATCTTATTCTGGTGATGTACCGTTTAGCTTTACTGCTCAGGGTTACTTATATGCTAATACTATTATCAACTATTCCGGTCAACATATCGGTAAAGCTGGTTTCAGTACAATGTATGTATTCCAAAATGGTGGAGTTCTTTGTTTCTGGTGGCCGCGAGTATCATATTGGAATTCATTTGCGGTTCACGTAAGAAACGCAAACGGCGATGATATTAACCTTGTAACCGATATTACAAACTCTGGTTTGCCGTCAAGAACAAAAGAACGTCAAATACCAATGCGTACTACCGCGATACATAACACTAACATTGGTAACGGTGATCTATACGCGGCAAGATTCATAGATTCAAATAATACTGGTTATTACGCAGATCCTAATTCTACATCCAACATGAATACAGTTCAGATTAATGGAACTGTAAGAATGATGAATTATGGAGTAGGTGTTACAGGTACTTATTCATCTACAAGATTACAAACAATCTTTAATATGGATGATCAGTATTCGATTAATGCTGCAGGTACTTCTACACAGAATGCTTACGGTGTATATTGGTCGCATCCAAACGCAGGCTCATTAGGTGGTGCTAACCAGTTAAGCGATCACGGTATGTTGATTATCAACAACGGTTCGTGGAGAGCTGCTATCGGACCGCGCGCAGTATTTAGAGATGATATTCGTGCAACGTTGTTCTATGATAGAAATAATACAGGTTACTATGCTGACCCAGCAAGTACTTCTCGATTTAATACTTTACGTACAAATAGACTTTACCCTTGTTACGACAACAACAGTGGTATTTACTTCGATTATCCAACAGGTGATTACGGTTCAGTCCAAATAAACGGCGGCGGTAAAAACGGTTACGAAGGTCTATCGTTTGACGGTCGATTCGTAATGATGACATCTGATAGCAGTATGATCGGTCTTTATAACGATACCGATAACGAATGGATGCAGTTGTGGTATAGAAACTCATATACATCAATTTACTATAACGGTACTTGGGAAGAAAGATCTGGTGCTGGTTATATGTATGCTCGTGGATCTTATCGAGCTCCACTCTTCTACGATAATAATGACACAGGTTATTATGCTGACTTTAACTCTACTTCTAACTCAGCAGTTAGACAAAGAGGTGGTACATTCCACGGTCCTAATACATCTTGGGGTCAATACTTATATGTTGGTACTAATGGTCATGTAACGGGTTCATATGCATCGGTTGCTGCTACAAACGGTAACTTGCATTTAGACGCAAGAGCTGGTTATAGTATATACTTAAACAATTATGTTGGTGGAACAACTTATGTAATTGGTAATCTACAAGCCGACAGATTCTACGATAGAAATAATACTGCTTACTACGGTGACTTTGCTTCTGTTTCATATATGAATGATGTAAGGGCAAATATATTATATGATCGTGAAAACACCGCTTACTACTTCGGTTCAGGTCAAGGTGACTTTAGAGGTAGAACAGGTCGGGCAACTGAAATGTATACCGACGGTTGGTTCCGTAACTACAATTCAGGAAGAGGTTTATATAACCAAGCAACAGGTAGACATTTCCACAGTCCTGGTGGAAGCTATTGGCACCTAGATGGTGGTGGGTCTTCAGGTGGTTTAATTATATACGATCGTTATCAAGGTTCACAGGGGTCAGGTACAGGTCGTCGTGGTTACCTCTATTACGATGGTTCAGGTTTCGGTTTATTAAACAGTTCAGGAAACTGGGCCTTAAGAATTGACGGCGGTAACGCTAATGCTGAGGTATATCGTACATTTTATGCCAACTCAATACAAGCCAATATTCTATACGACAGAAATAATACAGCTTATTACTTCGATGGTGCTTCGGCTCATAGTACAAGATTTGAAGGTGTAAGTGCTAGAACAATGGCTTGGATAAACAAACCAGGACATACAAGAAACTCAGGCGAATACTACAGAGCAAGACCAAGACAGACTGGTGATACCAACTATTGGACAGGTTCCATGGGTTGGGGTCGTCAAGATATGAACGTTGTTTCTACTTGGGGTTCAGGCTTTATTGATTCTTGGTCAAATCCAGGCAACCAGCCTTCAGGTACATCACACTGGGTTGGTACTCAGGCTTATCACTACAGAAATTCTAATACTTCTGGTTATGGTTGGCAGATGGTTGGTGGTCCAATTGAGAACTTACGATTCAGAAGTTCATGGCCTTCATGGAGATCTTGGAGAACAATTCCAATACTCGATGTTAACAATGGTAACGGCGGTTCAATGTATGCAGGCCGTTATTACGATTCAAATAACGCTGCCTATTATATGGATCCGGCAAGTACTTCAAATTACAGTACTTCACAACAGAATGGTTATCATACATTCTTGAATTATGGTGTTGGTACTACCGGTACATATACGTCTACAAGATTACAGTTAGTATTCGCAATGGGTTCCTCTTATAGACCGAACTCTGCTGGTACTTCTGCTGCAAATATGTATGGTATTGGTTGGTCACATCCTAACGCAGGTGGACTAGGTGGTGCTAATCAGCTGAACGACCATGGTATGTTGATTATCAACAATGGTTCGTTTAGAGCTGCTATTTCAAGTAGAGCGGTATTTAGTTCAGATGTTCGTACTCCAATTTATTATGATTGGAATAACACTGCTTACTATCTTGATCCTAACTCAGGCGGAAATTCAGCAAGACTTTATGGTGATGTTCTTATTGACGGCAACTACGGTAAAGGTGTGGTTGGTAAATATGCATCAACTCGTTATCAGCATGTTTGGTCAATGGGTGCAGCTTATAGAACAAATGCATCAGGAACATCTTACGGCAATATATACGGTTTAACGTGGACGCATACTAACGTAGGTACTGGAAGTAACCAATCAATATCAGGTTTATCTCATCAGCTACAACACAGAATGAATGGTACATTGTATTGTGCATTCGGTAATGGTATATGGACTCGTGGTAATATTATTGCATATTCCGATATTGCTGTTAAAGCAAATCTTGAAATTATACCAGACGCATTAAGTAAGATATTACAGCTGAATGGTTATACATATGATAGAACGGATTATGTAAAAGATATTGAAGATGAAAATGCACCAGAAGTACTTAGACAAGCAGGTGTTGTCGCTCAAGAAGTTGAGAAGGTATTACCTGAAGTTGTTTCTGGTTCAGAAGGTAACAAAGCGGTGGCTTACGGTAATATGGTTGCATTAACAATTGAAGCAATCAAAGAACAGCAAACCATTATAAATAAACAGCAACAAGAAATTGATGACTTAAAAGACATGGTTTCAAAATTGTTGAACAAACTATCATAAACTATTGACTTGTGCTCATGTTTGTGATATAATATATTATAAATAGAACTATAACTTAAAGTTATTAAATAACGGAGAAAATAAAAATGGCACTTAGTACAGATTATACATGGGTTTGGGAAGTCACTTCTTTAAAGAAGAAAGACCAAGTAAACACAGAAGGTGCAACATTAGCCGGAGCTGTAATCCAAACATTTTGGAAAGTTACAGGTACAGATGCAAACGGTGACACTGGCGAGTTTTCAGGAGCTACTCCTTTTAGCGCAGTCAATGTACCAGCTGGATCATTTGCGGCTTTTGAGACACTAACTGAAGCAACAGTTTTAGGTTGGATTCAAGATGTTGTAAACGGTGATCAAGGATATGCGGATCATATCTCTGATAGAGTTGGATTACAAATTGATGAAGCAACTGAAGAAGAAGCGGCAATGCCTTGGGGCGACGGTAGTGATGTAACACCACCTGTTCCTGCTGATGCTGCAGATCCTGCTGATGATTCGGAAGATTCAGAAGACGCACCTGAATAAGTTTGGAGAATAACCAATGACTTATTCTTGGCAAATACTTAAGCTTGATACTCGAGCTCAGACCAACGCTGATGGTGTTGCGTTGGCTGATGCCGTAATAGTAATACAATGGTTAAGGATTGGAGTTGACGAAGACGGCAATACGGCAAAGATAGTTGGATATACAAAACTATCTGCTGAAAATACCACTGAAGGTGACTTTACGGCTTTTGCTGATTTAACAGAAGAAAAAGTTGTAGGATGGTTGGATACGCTAAACTCGGCGGAACGAATTGCATCCTACGACGCAAAGATTGTCGAAAAAAGACAGCGCGGTATTACCACGTCAAGAGATACTCCTTGGTCTTAGTTGAATAAATAAAATTTTGATATACATTATGGAGTTAACATGCATGATTTACGTCATCACGGATTGGTGCAGTATGCATTAAAACGTGGCGGATCTATCCACCCAATTACACTACCCAAAGAGTTAACTGGCGAAACCGGGATTATGAATCCTTCTATCTTTCAACACGATGGAAGGATTCTATTGAACGTTCGCCATGTCAACTATACTCTTTACCATTCAGAAGGTAAAAAGTTCCCACATACTTGGGGTCCCCTACAATACCTACATCCTGAAAACGATATTAGTTTAACGACTTACAATATTATGACCGAGTTAAATGCTGACTTGGAAGTTGTTCATGCAGGTCGAATTAACACATCTGAACTCGATACACCACCAACATGGAACTTTATTGGTCTTGAGGACGGTCGTTTATTCAGTTGGGATAATCGTTTATTCCTTTGTGGAGTAAGACGTGATTGTTACGACGATAAAGGCAAAGGTCGTATGGAGATGCAAGAGATAGAATATATCGACGACGAATGGAAAGAAGTTGCTCGTTTTCCTATACCTGCTCCTGGAGATGATGGTACTTATTGTGAAAAGAATTGGATGCCTATTATTGATATGCCATGGTGTTTTGTTAAATGGTGTAACCCAGTAGAGGTTTGTAAGTTTGATCCTGAAGAAGGAACAACAACCACAGTCGTTCTTGATGAAGAAAAAAGTATAGTCATGCCACGCGATCTTAGAGGTGGTACTCAAGTATATCCAATTGGTGAAGGTCGAAGAATGACAATCACTCACGAGGTTGATTTAAATAGAGACGTGTTTGGTCGTAAAGATGGTCACTATAATCATCGTGTTATTATATGGGATGAAGATTGGAATTTATTACATCGCACCAGAGACTTTCATTTCTTAGGTACTCAAATAGATCCTACAACAGGATTAGAATATAACATTGAGTTTGCTACAGGAATGACATTCCTTAATGGACATATTATTATTGCATTTGGATATCAGGACAATGGAACATTCCTATTAAAAATGCCTGAACACGTATTCTTTGATTTTGTTGCGAGGAGTGGAGCATGATATTACAAACAGTATTAGAAAAACATATTATGGATCCAAAGAATCCTGAACTATGTTATGATTTAGCAAAAGAATACGATAAATTAGAAAATGGTGCAATGGCTGTTTCGTTGTATTTAAAGGCAGCTGATTTAAGTGAAGATAACGAATTACAATATAAATGTATGATTGGTATTGGTCGCGCTTACGATAGGCAAAGAGATAGAGGATTTACAGTACAAGGTGCATTTCAAGACGCAGTTGCGTTATGCCCATCTCGACCTGAGGCTCACTATCTATTATGTAAGCATTATGAAAATGTTTCAAAATGGAAAGATTGTTTAATGCATGCAAATATTGCTTTATCAATGGATCCATTCACAGAAGAGAATTGCGAATTAGGATACCCAGGACCAATATACTTACAATATTATCAAGCACTTTCATCGTGGTATATCGCAGGACAACAAAATGGTAAAGAACTACTATTTGATTTAAAGTATAAAGAAACACTACCATCTAAATTAAAAGAAAAAGTTTCTAAGATGTTAGATAATATTTTCTATCCTGATATTATTCCTTATGTATCTTCTGATATTGACAGATACAGATTTCCTTTTAAAGGAATTAAACAAATTAATAAAAATCATTCTAAACATTTTCAAGATATGTTTGTGTTATCGGCAAACGGCGGTAAAAGAAATGGTACTTATTTAGAAATTGGTTCAGGCGATCCTTTTGTTCATAACAATACAGCATTACTTGAACAGCAATATGGATGGAAAGGTATTTCTATTGATAACTCAGAGGCTTTATGTTATAAGTTTAGAGAGAATCGTTTAGGTACTAATATATGCGCTGATGCAACTAAAATTGATTATGAACAACTATTTAAAATGCACTCGGTTGATAATAAAATAGATTACTTACAAATTGACTGTGATGATTTTTCAATTGCGGTATTAGAACAAATACCTTTTGACAATTATAAGTTTGGTATTGTTACATTTGAACATGATTCGTATCGTCTAGGTACTGATAAAAAGTTTCAAGCAAAAAGAATATTAGAAAAAGCAGGATATGTTTGCGCTGTACCAAATGTTTCATTTACTCATGGATACCCTTACGAAGATTGGTACTACCATCCTGATGTAATAGATATGCCACACGAAATGAAAGCAAAGAAAGAAGTTAATTTTGTTTGGGATTACTTTATGAGACCGTTAACTGAGGAAGATTAAATGATTACAGTAGTTGCCACTGGTGGCTTTGACCCAATTCATTCAGGACATATAGAGTATTTAAAAGAAGCATCTTTATGTGGAACTCAATTGGTAGTTGGCGTAAATTCAGATGAATGGCTTATAAGAAAGAAAGGTAGAAACTTTATGCCGTTCGAAGAAAGAGCAGCTATTGTTTCAGAACTTGCTTGCGTAGATAACGTGATTTCATTTGATGACTCTGATGGAAGCGCGATAGATTGCTTAGAACAGGTTAAACTTTTATATCCTTCAGATACTATTATATTCGTAAACGGTGGTGATAGAACATCAGATAACATCCCTGAGATGGCAGTAGAAGGAGTATCTTTTGAATTTGGAATTGGTGGAGAAGATAAAAAGAATTCATCAAGTTGGATATTAAAGGAATGGTCTCAACCTACGACTCAACGTAAATGGGGAACATATAAGATCTTAGATACCAACGGACAATGGAGAGTTAAAGAATTAAGTTTTGATGTTGGTCAAGCATTAAGTGACCAAAGACATTTTCATAGATCTGAACATTGGCATATTGTAAGTGGTTCTGTTTTAATGTATCTTGATAGAGGTGATGGTATGCCAGGATCAAAACATACTAAAATTTATCATGCAGGTATGAGTGTTGATATTCCAAAAGAAGTTTGGCACAAAGCAAGTAATGTAGGATCAAAGCCTGCTAAAGTAATTGAAGTATGGCTCGGAGATAAACTCGAAGAATCTGATATCGAAAGAAGAGACTAAGTATAAATAACTATACAATAACTTAAACGCTAATAGTCTGGAGGACGAAGATGGCAATTAAGATCGGCGGTGCAACTGCCATAAATGACTACCGTGCGCTTGTTAATATCAGTGGTATGGACGGTACATATACAAACTTTCACCCACACGTTCAGACGATTAATGGCACTGTAATAGACTTGTCATACACAATGCTAACCAAGACTCTTACGGCCGCTACAACATTTACTTATATCAACGCGCAGATTGGTAGAACATCAGTAATACTATTAGATATAGGTACCTCAAATTATGTACCTACGTTTCCCGGTGATTGGTCGTTTCAGGCTACTCCTAGTTGGGCTTCTAATAGATATTGGATAATTACTACCGTAGCCTTTGGGCCTAATGATGTTTACGCATCTGCCACTGGATATAATACTACACCTGCTGCTCCAGCCCTACCAGCTTCGTTTACAATAGATGATTGGGAACATATTCAGACGCGTACAGTAGGCGGCGGTTTAGGTGCTGAGGCGTTTGCGAAAGTTGGGTTTAACTACGATTCTTCTCAAAATAGAATAGATGTTGAACACGTTGGTGGAACGAATGCAGCAGTAGCAACAGTTTATCATACTTATATTAGTACATCAAGTTTAACTAATATTACCTCGATCCAAGCTCAATATAATGTTCAGTCACAATCATGTAGCGGAAACTGCAATCCTTCGGGATATCCGTTTGGTCCAACTCCACCAGACGATGGATATAATTCAGGAACTTATTATAATGTTCCTAATTCACCCGGCTTGTTACAATTTGGATGGATGGCTAAAGCGTCTTCTGGCCAAACAGCACAAACAACATTTAGTTTAAACACTGCTGATCCTGACTTTAGGATTAAAGTTGTATGTGATCAAGGCACTTTATATTCAACATGTGAATTTACACAAGGCAGTGGGTCGTGCTTTGCGCAATCATACGCTGGTCAAATACCATAGGGATAATATAGATGGCAATTAAAATATCAGGAACTACCGTCATAAACAATGCTATTGCTGTAGAGAACATGAACGGCATTGAAGGTAAATATAGTCAGTTCCATGGTTCCTACCATACAGTAGGTACAAACTTAGACATGTCCGAGCCGATTATGAGAAAGACTCTTTCCGCGGCAACAACATTTACTGCATCTAATATCGCCACAGGAAAAACATCTGTTCTAATGTTAGACGTAACCACAAGTGGACATCTTCCAACTTGGCCTTCTTCAATACAATGGCCAGGGGATGGTACTGAACCAGACTGGGATGAAACTGGAATACAACACTGGGTAATTGGTTTTACTTGTTGGGATAACACTACGATTAGGGCAACAGCAACAGGCTGGGGTGCAGGATCAGGAAGCCCCGGATCGGCCATGGAAAAAACCTTAACTGTTGGAACACAATCCTTTACGTTAACAGCGCTTTACGGTTATAACTCAGGTAATACAACTGGAAGCCCATACGGCGGAGGTCAGTTTGGTTCATTAGATAATACTGAAGTTCCAACTGGCGTATATTCAGATGTAACATACGGTGGCGCCTATATAAGGTCTATGACTTTTAGAGATGGATATTTGTATCAAGGTAATTATCAGGATGATGAGTTTTGGTTACAACTCACAAACAGTAGCCAATATCTTCCTAATCAGGCTCCAACAACTTCTGGTGATGGAACAGGATGGTCAAGTTTAAGCTGGGACACTGATAGTGATAGTACTAACGGAGTGCAAACGCAGTCAAGAGCTAGCTCAACATATTCAACGTTTATGAGTGGTGGGACCTATATATCACAGTGGAAAAAAGCTTATAGCTCCACATCTGGTGCCGGAAATGATTCACCAAGAAATCCTTTCCTTGGTCAGACAGGCGGCGGATCTGTAAAAATGACGTTTACTTAAAGAGAAATAAAAATGGAATATGAATACGAATTTAATACAAGAATTGAAAATATAGACGGTGAAGATCATGTATGGACTACATGTAGAGTATTAGAACACCCAGCACAAATTTACGTTGAGGCACCATCTATATACGACGGCGAAGGTAATATAGATACCGCTGCATCTCAAGCATCTGCTAAAGGTTCTGCGGATGAGATAATCGAAGATCTTGCCGAAGAATAATAAAGGAAACTAAAAATGGCAATTAAAGTATCAAACACTATTGTTATAGATGATAGTAGAAATTTTATAAATGTCCAGTCGACTTCTGGCGTGTATGGAGATTTACACGCTTCACCGTCTTCTGTTTCTACTAACATTACTATGTCTAATTCTATTCAGACTTGTATTATGACAGGCGCACAAACGTTTACTTTAAGCGGTGGTGACGAAGGTAGAACAACTGCGTTATTATTAGATACAACATCTTCCGGACATGCTCCAACGTTTCCTTCTAGTATAGAGTGGGTAGGTGGAGAACCAACTTGGAGTGGCTCCAGGTATTGGCAAATAACACTTCTTTCAAGAGGAACTTACCAGACAGGGTCTGCTGTAGGATACGCAGGATCTTCACCAACAGAATCAGTGTCATTGGGTGGAACACCTGCTGCTCCAATAAAAATCACGGAGGCAACAGGTATTGTACCATTTGAAGCAGGTTGGAGATTTAAGGCAGATGGTAATGTATATAAATGGCAACATCCAAACAATGCTGGTGGAGATGGTGAAACTTTATATTCAACCTCAACATGGAATAACATTACTCCATCACAAACATATTATATAAGAGCATCAAATTACTCAGGTACAGTTAACTTAAATGTATTTGAAAGTGATACAATCAATAGTTGGATAGCGTTAACCTCAACAAGAGAATTTGTTTATGTTGACTCAAGACAATCCAATTCATACGCAGACGAAAATGGCGTTATGAAAATAGAAATATCAAGTTCATCTTCAGGATCGCCTATATTAGCAACTGGTTATTACGAAGTAAAATACGTCGGCACGGCATAAGGAAAAGAAAATGGCGCTATCACATGTAATGAATATTATTAGTAATGCAGGAATAGTAGGAGCAGGCTCTGGCAGCGGGGGTGGTGGCGGAGGCGGTGCAATTATGGGCGCTTCAATGACCGCTGGTTATAACTCAGGATACTCTTTTTCGTCAAGCGGTTACCACGGTGAAAATGGCCAAGGTAGCGCCTCTAATACTGGCTTACTAGGACAAGTATTAGGTCAGACTGACTGTATCTGCACATCTCTTTATGTTCTTAATTCTGTAATGTACTTACAATTTACGAAACTCAATTTTACTGGCACTTTTGTTAACACAGGCTGGACAAGCCTTAAACTTTATTTGGATCAGCACAATAATACTGGTACGCCTGACATAACAATACCAAGAACTGATTTTACCTTTAGCCAGAACCAAGGCTCTGGCGGTGGTGATGACTCAACTTGCACATACTCAGATAACCCCTATAGCATTTCAACATATTTTGGCAGCTTCGGTAACGAAAAAATTTATTTTGCGGAGATAGTATAATGGCATATACATATACGCACACAGAAAATTTAGAAAGCCCAAGCGGATTTACTACTAAAATTACCGATGGTAATGGAGGATTAGTAGAAACTCCATCAGAGCTAAGTAATACTGGAACTGAAGTAGATGAAACAAAGTCTGAAAAGAAAGCATTAAGCAAATATCATCTTACGATAGGTTCAGTAAATTCTCAGTTGAAAAGAGTATCAACTATTGATGTTTCTCAAGTTATGGATACTACTTACATGGGTGGAAACGCGGCAAGAGTAGATTACTCAGTAAGTACAACACAAGGTCAAGCAATAGTTGCTAAAATACAAGCTACTTGGCCAAATGAAGTTGCGTCTTTTGATAATGATAAGAATCTAGTTTCAGAATATACTGCGCAGAGACCTCCTTATAGTAATGATAGTATTTCATTTTATAATTTTGAAAAACCGTCAAACGCAATTAAAGCAAGATTCCATGCGCATTACGATGAATATCTACCTTGGTATGGTCTTAAATTTGATACTGTAACTGAAGCAGTTTTGGCAAAGATTGTAATCTCAGATAAAGAAATGAAAAATACAGACATTACTTCATGGCAAAAAATACATGATTTATTACCTGAGTGGTTAAGTTATACGTTCTTTGCTAAAATACATGATAAAGATGGAAACGTTAATGAAAATGTTGATGTTTATTTTCAAGCAGACGCAACAATAGTAAAAGAATGGTGTACCGCAAACTCTTATACCTTCCCATATGATACCGATGATGATACCATAGAGCCAACGTTATTTGTTTGGGGCTGTGTATTTAATACTACATCTAAGGAAATTACTCATGTTAAAGCATACGCAAGAACAACAGTATAAGATTGATTTATTTAAAGAAGTAGATAAGAAGTTTTGGCAGGTTGTCGAAAAAGAAAAATTATTGTTTGAGATAAATAATAAAAAGAAAAGTAAAAATAAAAACAACAGAGTAAATTAAAATGGCACAACCAACAACAAGAGAAGAATTCAAAGGCTGGGTACTCCGCAAGCTGGGCGCTCCTGTCATTGATATTAATGTGTCAGACGAACAGATTGATGATCGTGTTGATGAAGCAGTTGACTTTTGGAGAGACTATCATTATAACGGAAGTCAACTTGTTTATATGAAACATCAGATTACACAAGCAGATAAAGACAACGGTTATGTAGAACTACCAGCAACAATACTTGGTATTTCTGGCATCTTTAATATGCAGTCAAGTATTTCTACAGGCGGTGGTATATTTAATGTTCAGTATCAATTCGTTTTAAATAATCTTGAAGATATTACTGGTTATAACATTACAAACTATTTTATGTCAATGCAACATTTAGAATTCTTACAAGAAATGCTTGTAGGTCGACCGATGATACGTTATAATAAACACGTAAATAGATTGCATATAGATAGCGGACAGGATGCTATGACTGTTGGTGAATATATTATTATTGAGGCGTATGATGTAATTGACGGAACAACATATGCAGATGTATGGTCTGATCGTTTCTTACAAAATTACGCATCTGCATTGATTAAAGAACAGTGGGGATCGAACCTAACAAAATTTACAGGTATGCAACTTGTAGGTGGAGTGTCATTTAACGGAGAACAAATATTAGCGGATGCCAAAGAAGAAAGGCGGATTATGGAAGAAGAAGCAGTACAGAATCTACAACCTCTTTCGTATAACTATATTGGATAAGTAATGGCAACTAATACTTTCTTTAACAATTATTCTCAAGTTCAAGAGCAATCTCTGATTGATGATTTGGTAATAGAATCTATCAAGCAGTATGGTGTTGACGTTATATACATGAGCAGAGCAATTAAGGGTCGTGATAAGATCTTTAATGAAGATGACTTTCCTGAGTATAACGAAGTATTTGGATTTGAAGTATATGTTAAGAATATGGAAGGCTTCGAAGGTGAAGGCGATTTCCTATCTAAGTTCGGTTTAGAAATAAGAGATACATTAACACTTACCGTTGCGAACAGAACATTTGAAAGATATGTTACTCGTGAAGTGATTGAACTTACAAGACCTAGAGAAGGTGATTTAGTATACTTCCCATTAAACGAGAAGATCTTTGAAATTAAATATGTTGAACACGAAAGCATATTCTATCAAATGGGTCAAACTCAAGTATTTGATATTCAGTGTGAATTGATTGAATACGCCAACCAAAGGTTCAATACTGGTCATCCTTCAATTGATAATTACTTCGCCGAATATAATACAGACATTGAAGTAGATGCAAACAATGCAACTTTAGAAGCTCTTACTTTAACTGATGACAATGCAAGTAACCTTGACTTTGAACTTGAAGCAGATGGTATTCTTGATTTCTCAGAGACTGATCCATTCAGCGAAAATATAACAATAAGTGATACCTAATGGCAATAGCAAATTATTTTTATAATTCTACGATTCGCAAATATGTTGCTTTATTTGGTACATATTTTAATCAATTAGAAGTTCGTAGAACAAGCACTGATGGTACTTTAAATCAGAGACAGATAGTACCTATTTCTTATGGTCCATATCAAAAGATATTGGCAAGACTTGACCAAGATCCTAATATAGAAGGTGGTGCAAGTTTTGATGCCGACGGAAATCCATCAGCAGGACAGCCTTACGCAATGACATTGCCTCGTATGGCTTTTGAGTTAACAAGTTTTACATATGATGCAGAACGCAAAGTTGCTCCTACAAGAAAAATAAGAAAGACAGCAGTAGATGAAGCAAACGGCGGTAGACGATTTGTATATTCAGGAACTCCATATAATATGGGATTCAGTTTATACATCATGGCAAAATATAACGAAGATGCTGTTAAATGTTTAGAACAAATATTACCATTCTTTAATCCAGAATTTACAAGTACTGTAAGATTGATTGATGGATTAGAACCAATGGACATACCGTTAATTCTATCTGATGTAACGTCAGAAGATTTATACGAAGAAGCCTTTACGACAAGAAGAAGTATTTTATATACATTAAACTTTAATATGAAAGGTTGGTTCTTTGGTCCTGAAAGAGATAAGGAAGTTATACGCTTTATTGATACAAGAATAGCAACCGATACAACAACTGATACTGAGTTCGAAGAATTTAAAACTCTTCAGCCTGGTATGACAGCGAATAACGAACCAACTACTGACATTACACAAACTGTTGATTATAGCTTAATTGAATTTGATGACGACTGGGATTACATAAAGAGGACATCTGATACAGAACCCAGTTAAGAGGAATTATTATTATGAAAATTGGATTTACTTGTAGCAGCTTTGATCTGCTTCACGCTGGACACGTTCAAATGCTTAGAGAAGCAAAAGAACAATGTGATTATTTAATTGTAGGGCTACAAACTGATCCTGCTCTCGATCGTCCTGAAAAGAACCTTCCAATACAAACGATAGTTGAAAGATATAGTCAACTTAAGGCAGTCAGCTATGTTGACGAAATTATTCCTTATATGACCGAAAGAGATCTTGAAGATATATTGGAACTATATACAATTGATGTTAGGATCCTTGGTGAAGAATATCGTGATAAAGATTTTACAGGAAAAGATATCTGTCGTAAGAGAGATATAGATTTACATTTTAATAGAAGAGATCATAGATTCAGTAGCTCATATCTAAGAAAAGTTTGTCGCGATAAATAATAAGGTATATCATTAAACAGTAGGTTTTTATATTATGAAAAGAAAGAATGCGTTGAACCAAGAAATGAGTATGGGTGGTCTTGTATTAGAAATGTCAGGAACATTCTATAATGAATTTTTTGTAAGAAAGGATTATGATTGGTGGTACGTTGTACAGCCAGGAGATGTAGTTGTAGATCTTGGAGCTTGCGTCGGTATGATGGCGGCGGACTCACTAGATAAAGGAGCATCTAAAGTTTATATGGTTGAAGCAAATAGAGAGCTGTTAAAAACGGCAATCGAAAATGTTTCTGAATATTGTATGAACGAGCCTGATCCAAAAGTTTATCCTATCAATGCAATTATAGGAACAAACGACGCAGAAGGTTGTTATGTAACAAAAAGAGCGCCGTTACCTGCTGATGAGTTAGATCGTATTTCCTTTAAAGAATTAATTCGTCAATATGGAATTACTAAGATTGATTATTTAAAGTGTGATATTGAAGGAAATGAATACGACGTATTTAATAAGGATACTTTAGAGTACTGTTTTAATAATGTAAAGCACATGGCAATTGAAATACATGTCAAGGCAACATTAGATGGTCCTGCTAAATTTATACAATTTAGAGATGATTTTTTAAAGCCGTTTGCTAAATCTTCGAAACATAAAGTAAGAAGTATGAACCAAGATGATTTTGTTAATACACTTTGGGATAACGAAGTTGTAAGAAATCTTCCAATAGGTAAATCATACTTTATGTTATATATTACAAGAGATGACTAATGAAAGATGATAAGATAGCGCAGAAGTTAAATATGAGACCTTTAGAAGATGCGGCTGAGCAAAAGCAAGAATCATTGGATAGATTGAATCCAGAGAAAATGCCTGACTTGCCAAACAATTCTTTTTCGACTAATGAAGAAGCAGGCGAACTTGTAGAAAGTGTAGATTCTGTGAAGAATTTGCCGCAAGAAAGTGTAGCTCAACCACCTGCAGTTATAACAAAAGAAGCTAACGAGAATCTAAAAGATATTGAATTGGCAAAGGCTAATATAGAAAATATTATTAATCTTGGAGATGACGCAGTACGAGAAATGACAGAGATCGCAAAACAATCCGAATCTCCTCGAGCGTTTGAAGTTGTATCTACTTTAATGAAAACATTACTTGATGCAAACAAAGATTACGTTGAAATGTCAACAAAGAAAAGATACGCAAAAGAAGAAGATCAGCAAGGTAAGACTGAAGTAACTAATAATAATTTAATTGTATCTACATCAGATTTACTTAAAATGATTAAAGGTGACAATGAATAACTTTGATAAGGGTTATTTAGGAAACTCCCATCTCAAGAAGATTGGTGAACAGATAGAGTTCACTCCTGAGATGCTTCAAGAATATATGAAGTGTGCGGAAGATCCAATTTACTTTTCAGAAAAATATATTAAAATTGTACATGTTGACCACGGATTGATTCCTATGCAAATGTACGAGTATCAAAAAGATATTGTAACAAAGATAACCAATAGCAGACGTGTTTCTGTACTGACATCAAGACAGGCAGGTAAAACAACAACAGCAGTAGCGGTTATATTGCACTACATCTTGTTTAATGAATTTAAGACTGTAGCCATATTGGCAAACAAAGGGGATGCTGCTCGAGAGGTTTTAAGCCGAGTTCAGTTAGCTTATGAAGCATTACCAAAGTGGATGCAGCAAGGTATTGAGGAATGGAATAAAGGTAATATTACTTTAGAGAATGGTTGTAAGATCTATGCAGGTACTACAACATCTTCTGCTATTCGTGGTAAATCTATTTCTTTTCTATATCTTGATGAGGTTGCGTTTATTGAAGGATTTAATGAATTCTTTGCTTCAGTATATCCAACGATATCATCAGGTAAAAGTACAAAATTATTAATGACTTCTACTCCAAACGGTTTAAACCATTTTTGGAAAACATGTAAAGGTGCTAAAGAAGGTACCAACGGTTATGAATATGTTGAAGTTATGTGGTACGACGTTCCTGGTAGGGATGAACAGTGGAGAGACGAAACTCTCGAAGCATTAGATTTTGACCAAGAAAAGTTTGAACAAGAATACTGTTGTCAGTTCTTAGGAAGCTCAGGTACACTAATAAGTGGTGCCAAACTCAAAGAACTTGCACCTTCTCAGCCAATTCATGAGGCGGAGAACATAACACAATACGATGCTCCTAATATGGAACGTTCGTATGTTATGGTAGTTGATGTATCGAGAGGTAAAGGACTCGATTATTCAGCATTTAATATAGTTGATACGACGGAAATGCCATACAAACAAGTATGTGTCTTTAAGGATAACATGATAAGTCCAGTAGACTTTGCCTCCGTTATATATAGAATAGGGCTGATGTACAATGAGAGTGCAGTGTTAATTGAAATTAACGATATTGGTGAACAAGTTGCTGATATACTCTTTATGGATTACGGCTATGAAAATCTTCTCTTCACAGAAAACCACGGCCGAGCAGGCAAACAGGTTTCTAATTTTGGAGGAAAGAGATCAGATCATGGGATACGAACAACCAAAAGCGTAAAGTCAAAAGGTTGTTCTATATTGAAATTATTAATTGAGCAAAATCAGTTAATACTACAGGATTATAATACAATACAGGAGTTATCGCGGTTTAGTAAAAGAGGCAATTCTTACGAAGCAGAGTCAGGTCATCATGATGATTTGGTAATGACCTTAGTACTGTTTGCATGGTTATCTGACCAAAGGTTCTTTAGAGAACTTACAGATATCAATACTCTAGCACAACTAAAAGAAAAAACAGAAGAACAGCTTGACGAAGAATTATTGCCTTTTGGCTTTATAGATACAGGAGATCCAATTGCGGATGAGCAAGGATGGATTGAATATAAGCCTGAGTCAGGATGGTAGATATAGAAACTTTTATAAATAAAACTGTGATAACTATTAATTAGTAACAAAAGATTTAATTAGATAATATTAAAGGAGAATAATATGGCTTTTTCCGTAAGTCCTTCCGTAATTGTTCGAGAGGTGGACGCATCAGCATCGGTACCTGCCATCGCAACACCACCTGCAGCATTAGCTGGCGTGTTTAGATGGGGTCCTGTAGGTGAAGCAGTACTTGTTTCTTCAGAGAATGAATTAGTTTCAAGGTTCGGTACACCCGATGATGATAACTATGAAACATTCTTTGTTGCAGCAGACTATCTTTCATATGCAAACGCCCTTTGGGTAGCACGTGCCGACAATGGCGCTAATACAGCTTCAGCTTCCGATACAACAGATGCAAATACTTCTTTGCATACGTTCGGTTCGTTTGACGCTATATACCCAGGAGCATTAGGCAATTCATTAGAAGTAGCATATAGTACAGGTTCAGCATTTGAAAGTGAAGTAGCAGATAAAGGTGACATCTCTGGTACAGTAATTACTGGCGCAAATACAGATATAGAACAAATAATTGCATTTAACTCAAGTAATACAACTTTTGAAGTATTACCTGCAGATAGAGTAACAGGTGTTTCGCCTGGTGATATCTTCGTAATCGGTAACGATTCCGTAGGTTATCAAGAATTAACTGTAAGCACTATCTCAGAAGAGATGAGAGATTCAGCTGGTGATGAAACAGCAAATACAGAAAACTTAACAGCATACAGCTACGATGTTGAGTTTGATAACAAATACTTATTAGCACAATCCGATTTAAACAAACTTAGCATTACAAGAAAGTGGGCGTATTCGGCATTGTTTGGTGGTAAAAAAGCAGCTGATGCTAACTACCATATTGCAGTGTTAGACCAAGATGGTTTGATTACAGGTACTAAAGGTGCCGCTGTTGAAATATACAGTGATCTATCAACTTCACCAACGGCAAGACTGGCAAATGGTAAAACAAATTACTATAAAGAAGTAATTGAACAAGAATCAGGTTGGGTCAAGGTTGCTAACACAACGCATTTTGAAGCTCAAACTTCTCAATACGAATCATTGGCATTAGGATCTGACGGCAGAACAGAATCAACGGCAACGTTGGCTGATCTTGCTGGAGCTTACGATTTATTCAAAGGTTCAAATGAAATTGACGTTTCATTCGTTCTAGGTGGTAAATCAGACGATGCTGGTAACGTAGGTACATATCTAATCTCAAATATTGCAGAATATAGAAAAGATTGTGTTGCGTTTATCTCGCCTGCTAAATCAGACGTTGTTGATGAAAGTAAAACAGAGACTATGTTGTCAAATGTAATTGCGTTTAGAGACTCTTTACCAACATCTTCATATTCAGTAATTGATTCTGGTTACAAATACAGATACGACAGATATAACGATGTATATAGATATACTCCACTTAACGGTGATATCGCAGGACTTGCTTCAAGGGTTGAACCTTTTGAAAGTCCAGCAGGATTCCGTAAAGGTGTAATTAAGAACGTTGTAAAACTTGCTTTCAATCCTAATAAGGCTCAGAGAGACCAGTTATACAGTAACGAAGTTAATCCAGTTATGTCACAAGTAGGTCAAGGAATTGTTCTATTCGGTGATAAGACAGGGTTCGGTCAGAACAGCGCGTTTGATAGTTTGAACGTACGAAGATTGTTTATTGCTGTAGAGAAGGCGATCGCAAATGCTGCGGAATCATTCCTCTTCGAATTGAATGACGAGTTTACTCAAGCTCAATTCAAAGGAATCGTAGAACCATTCTTAAGAGACATCCAAGGCAAACGAGGTATTGTTGACTTCAGAGTAGTATCTGATGAAACAGTAAATACACCTTCAGTGATCGACCAAGGTAAGTTCAGAGCTAATATCTTTATTAAGCCTGCACGTTCAATCAATGTGATTGAGTTAACCTTTGTTGCTACAAGATCTGGTGTTGAATTTGAAGAGATTGTTGGTTCGCTCTAACAGTATAAATAATTTTTAAATAAAGGAGAATAAGAATGGCGTTTAATATAAATGAGTTCAAATCCCAGTTAACTGGTGGTGGTGCTCGTGCTAATCTGTTCCAAGTGCAAATCTTAAACCCTGTTGATCCGAGCGCAGACTTTAAATCGCCTTTCATGATTAAGACAGCTGGACTTCCTGCCTCTACGGTAGGTTCGTTCACTGTTCCATATTTTGGAAGAAAGATTAATTACGCTGGTGACAGAACATTTGCTGATTGGACAGTAACAATAATTAACGATGAGGATTTCTTAGTACGTAACTCAATTGAAGCTTGGTTGAATGCAATCAACTCTCATGACAGTAACACTAGAGCTTTACCTCAGGATTACAAATCGAATGCGTTGATTACTCAATATAGTAAAAACGGTGATCCAATAAGAACATATGTATTTGAAGGATTATATCCAACAACTACAGATCAGATTGCTATGAATTGGGAAACTAACGACCAGATACAGGACTTCGGTGTAACCTTTGCCTACGACATGTGGAGAGTAGAAGGAAATACTGGAATTCCAACTACATAATTATATAGGATGATATTTTGAAAATTTTTGGCTTTGATATAAAGAGGGCAGAAGAGGAGACTACCTTACCAGTTAGTTTCGCTGAACCCTCTAACGATGATGGAGCGATTACCGTTGGTAATGCGCTTGGTGGATTTTATAATACGATCTTGGATATGGAAGGTTCTGCTAAAACAGAATCTGACCTAATTACCAAGTATCGTTCAATGGCAATGCAGCCTGAGATATCTCAAGCTGTTGATGACATCATTAACGAAGCCATTAGTGTTGATACAAATGATAGAGTTGTTGATATCTCATTAGGAGAAACAGATCTATCAGATAAAGTAAAGAAAACTATTGTAAAAGAGTTTGACCAAATACTTGCTTTATTTGATTTTACAAACAACTCATATGATATGTTTCAAAAGTTTTATGTAGACGGTAGACTGAATTATCATATTATTATTGATCCTGAAGATGTTAAGAAAGGTGTAATAGAATTAAGATATGTCGATCCTCGTAAATTAAAGTTAATACGAGAAGTTGATAAAAAACAAAAGGATAAGCATTCAGGCATTCCTGTAAAGAAAATTAAAAATGAATACTATATGTATTCAGAAACAGGGTTTCAGAATAGTTCAGCTGGTGCAGGTAGTTCTCCATCAGCTAGTACATCAGGAATTAAAGTTGCCAAGGATGCAATTGCTAGAGTTACTTCTGGATTGATGAATGAGAATAATAGTTTAGTACTATCTCATTTACACCCAGCAAGTAAAGCTTTAAACCAGTTAAGAATGTTAGAAGATGCTGTTGTAATCTATACATTAACAAGAGCACCAGAAAGAAGAATTTTTTATATTGATGTAGGTAACTTGCCGAAGAACAAGGCAGAGCAATATCTTAGAGATATGATGGCTCGACATAAGAACAAGTTACAGTATAATTCAGAGTCAGGTCAGATTACTGATTCTAGAAAAATGCTAACAATGACAGAGGATTTTTGGTTCCCTCGTCGTGGTGGTGAAAGATCAACCGAAGTTGATACATTAGCCGGCGGTAACGCACCAGGATTGAGTACGAACGAAAATATGGAATACTTTCAACGTAAGTTGTTTAAATCGTTAAAGGTTCCATTATCACGTTTAGAACCAGAAGCCATGGCAAGCTTTGGTAGAACATCTGAGATTACTCGAGATGAATTAAAGTTTGGTAAGTTTATTAGAAGAATTCGTACTCGCTTCTCTTGGATATTTAATACGGTATTAGAGAAGCAGTTAGTACTCAAAGGTATTTTAACACCTGAAGAGTTTAACGAAATTAGAAATGATATTCGTTACGACTTTGTTAAGGATAATTATTTTGAGGAATTGAAAGAAGCTGAGATTTTGAGAGAGCGATTAAATACTCTTAGAGATATATCTGATTATACAGGTAAGTATTTCTCTCACCAGTGGATTACTGCTAACGTACTTCAAATGTCTGAAGAACAACAGCAGGAAATGGAAGATCAGATTGCTGACGAAACGGCGCAAGGTGGTCATCCAGAAGACGATGCCTTTTAAGATATAAATAAAGAATAGAGTAAATTAAATTAGGGACTAAACATGAAAAATTATAAAGATCTTGTTTCAGAAGTTGCCCAGCCCAAGGCTCCTGAGGAAAAACGATTTATGGATCAACATACTATTGAGGTAATCCCTCATCCTGTTGCGCCTGATCACGTTTTCACCGGTGAGATTCCTGGGATCACTGATGGCAAGCGTCCAGCTGATAAAGACAACGATGAAGCTGATTACGATAAAGCATATAAATCTAAAGTAGATCAAACTTTACCTCAACGTGGTACAGGACAAGGCAAACCTGTTGCTGAAGATAGCAATATAGTTAAAAAGTCAATCACAGAGATTCTTGGAGTCAATAAGAAAAAGAAAGACGAAAAGAAAGATGACGAATCAATGGAAGAAAAAGTAACTTGTCCTAAGTGTGAAGGAAAGGGTTGCGACCATTGTGACGGTAAAGGTTACCATATTAAAGAAGCTGGTTGTTCAGACGATACTTTAAAGGCAGAAAAGAAACCTGTTAAGAAAGCAGAAACAAAAGAACATAAAGATGCTGATGCAGGCGATAACAAAGATTCATTAGAACCACAGAGTCATAAAGTTAAAAAGCCAAAGGTATCACCAACGGCTGTTACTATTAAAGATTCAAATGGTAAAACAATTTCATTAACGTTCAAAGAGATGTTAGACAAAGTTTCCACAGAGGAAGAATTGCTTGAGAGTCCCCAACAAGAAATTCCAATGATGATGAAACAGTTAAACTTTATTTGTTACGCTTCACAGGAAATTGAAGAATACCTTGGAGAAGGACAAGATCCTGAAGAATGGTGGCAAAACAAATTAGCAGAAGTATTCTCAAACGTTAAATCATTATATGCTTATGCTAAAGGCGATTCAATGGTAAACGGTCGACCACTTGGAGCAGCAAAGATTCTTGCTCGAGCAGGTTACGGTGAATCAATTGAAGTAGGTTCGTTTGAACTAGAAAACAAAACTTCAGTTGAAATATCAGAAGAAGATGCTACATTATTAAATAGAATGTTTGAAGAATTAACAGAAACGAATTCTAAAGATATGTACGGTGTTATGGTTGCTGACGAAGCAGGATTTAACGAAATACTAGAATTTGCTAAGGAGAACCTATCATGAATTTAATTACAGAATATAGAGAAGATTCCGTAGAGGTAATTACTGAAGCCAAAGATGATGGTAAAAAGAATTACTTTATCGAAGGAATTTTTATGCAAGGCGATATCAAAAATCGCAATGGAAGAATTTATCCAAGTAAAACGCTTGAGACCGAAATGGGTCGTTATCAAAAAGAGTTTATTGAAACAAAGCGTGCACTTGGAGAACTAGGTCACCCTGATGGTCCACAGATCAACGGGGATCGCGTTTCACATCTAATTACTGAGATGAGACGAGACGGCAACGATTTTTATGGTAAGGCTAAAATCTTATCAACACCTATGGGGGAAATCGTCAAGAGCCTATTAGACGAAGGAGTAAAGATCGGGGTTTCAACTCGCGGTCTTGGTTCGGTCAAGGCAGGTAGAGATGGAGTTATGGAAGTTCAAAAGGATTTCCATCTTTCTACTGTTGATATTGTTACTGACCCTTCAGCACCAAATGCGTTCGTAAATGGTATCATGGAGAACGTAGAGTATTACTACGATATTGCTTCTGGAAATTGGAGAGCTCAACAAGCTATCGTCGATATCCAAGAAGAGGTCGAGAAAAAGATTAATCGTATAGTAAGAACTATTGATGAAGAGACAGCAACAAGAATGTTTAAAACATTCGTTGAATCTTTGAGAAACTAAATTTTTATAAATAAATAAAGTAAAGTTTATTATAAAACATATTTGTAGATTTACACAAATTTTAAAGGAGAAAATAAATGGAAAACGTAGAAGAAAAATTCGTTTCCGACGATGGTATCTCAGAAGTACCTGCAGCCGTAACACCTGAAGGTGGAGAAGGTAAAAAGGACAAACTGAAGAAGACCACTACCGACGAGCCAAAAGGCGCAGTTGAACCTAAGAAAGTAATTCCTGGTCAAGCTGATGCTGGTAAGCCTGTTCCTACTGCTGAAGAAACTGAAGTTGAAGCTGAAGTTGAAACTGTAGAAGAAGTAGTTGTAGAATCTTCAATTGAGTCAATCATTGAAGGCGAAAATCTATCAGAAGAATTCAAAGGCAAGATCAGTCTTGTATTTGAAGCCGCGTTGAACGAAGAAGTAAACAAAAGAACTGAGACAATTCGTGAAGAATTAACTAAGTCTTTAGACGAATCACTTGAAGAAGCAGTTACTGAGAAATTAGATACTGTTACTGAAAACGTTGATAAGTATTTAGATTACGTTGTTGCTGAATGGATGTCTGAGAATGAAATCGCAATCGAATCCGGAATTAAGGTTGAGATGGCGGAATCATTAATGTCAGGTCTTAAGAACTTATTCGTAGAACATAATGTTAGCGTTTCAGAAGAAACTGTTGATGTTGTGGAAAACTTAGAAACAACAGTATCTGAGTTGGAAGGGAAAGCCAATGATTTAGTAGCCGAGAATATCGACCTACAAAAAGAAATTGCCACTTTCAAATCAGGACAAAAATTTGACGAAATTTCAGAAGGACTATCTGTTAATCAGGTAGAACGTTTGAAAGTATTGTCTGAGAAACTTGATGTGGAAGATCTTGATGCATACGCAGAAAATCTTTCAGTAATTAAGGAATCATTCTTTAATGACAAGCCTATTGTGGAAGCAACTGGTGATGTACAGGAAGAGAGTGATGAAATTATTCTAGAGGAACAGGAAGTATCTAAACCAACTTCTGATTACACCTCTATTAATGCTCTAGTTGAAGCTTTCAACACTAAGAAGTAATTAGAATAATTAATTTGGTTTTTAAATTAAATTTTAATTTTAAATAAAGGAGATCCAAAAATGGATAACTATACAAGACTAGTGGAAAAGTGGGAGCCTATCTTAGCGCACGAATCTTTTTCACCAATTACTGATAATCATAGGAAAGCAGTTACAGCTACTATCCTTGAAAATACAGAACGTGCTTTAGCCGAAACTGGTGACTTATCAGCAAATATGACTTCTTTGCTTTCAGAAGCACCTACTAACGATGCCGGAACTGGCGGATTTGGTGGTGGTTCAGCAGCAGGCGGTCCTACAGCTGGTTACGATCCAATTCTTATCTCATTGGTAAGACGTGCAGTACCTAACATGATTGCTTACGATATCTGTGGCGTTCAGCCTATGACTGGTCCTACAGGACTTATCTTCGCAATGCGTGCTAAGTATGGTACACAAGCTGGTGCTGATGCATTATTCAACGAAGCTGATACAGACTTCGCTGGAGACGGTACTCATGCTAATACTTTACCTGGTGGTTCTGTAACTACTGGTACAGGTATGGGAACAACTGAAGCTGAAGCCTTAGGCGACGGTGGCGGTACTAACTATGCAGAAATGGCCTTCTCAATCGAGAAAGTAACTGTTGCTGCTAAGACTCGTGCTCTAAAAGCAGAATACACTACTGAGCTTGCTCAGGATCTTAAAGCTGTTCACGGACTTGACGCTGAAACAGAATTGGCTAACATTCTTCAAACTGAAATCTTAACTGAAATCAATCGTGAAGTTGTTAGAACAATTTATGATACAGCTGTTGTCGGTGCTGCAGGCGCTGCTACTCCAGGTACTTTCGACCTTGACGTCGATGCCAACGGTAGATGGTCTGTTGAGAAGTTCAAAGGTTTAATGTTCCAAATCGAGCAAGAAGCTAACGCAATTGCTAAAGGAACTCGTCGTGGAAAAGGTAACGTTGTTATCTGTTCTTCAGATGTAGCCTCTGCTTTACAAATGGCTGGTGTGTTGGATTACACTCCTGCTTTAAACAGCAATACTCTTGAAGTTGATGACACAGGCAATACTTTTGCTGGTGTTCTTAACGGACGTTTCAGAGTATACGTTGATCCTTTCGCAGGTGCTAACTACTTAGTAGTTGGTTACAAAGGTTCATCTGCATTCGATGCAGGTTTATTCTACTGCCCATACGTACCGTTACAAATGGTTCGTGCGGTTGGTGAGAATAGCTTCCAACCAAAAATTGGTTTCAAAACCCGTTATGGTATGGTTGCGAATCCTTTTGCACAAGGTGCAACTCAAGGACTCGGCGCTATTACTGCTGATACTAACAAGTACTACAGAAAAGTTACAATCTCTAACTTATTCTAAGTCTCGTTAATAAAAAGAGTTTAGGTTAACTAAACCACTTTGGGCAACCTCTTCGGGGGTTGCCTTTTTTTATCTCTTGGAGAATGTAAATAATGACTATCGTATTTTGGGCAATAATATTCTTCGGTACCGTAGGTGCTGTTGATGGCTCAATCAAAATGAACAAGGTGTGTGAACAAGAAGTAGAACAAGGAATTTCAGAAACTGTCCGCGAATGCAAACAGTATTACTTTGATACAAAAATCAAAAGTGGATGGTAAAATAGAATTGGCAACATTGCGTTGCCTTTTTTATTCCCAAATAAAATCAGACCAAGGTTCATAATGACCAGCAACTCCGATTGCTGAATTATCACAACCTCTCGCATCGTCCCATAATTCTAAACCTACTGTATCAAACATATCTTTCGTAAGTTTAATCATAGGAACATCTTTATGAAAGATTGCTGATTCGTAATCAATAGACATTGGCTTAACATCAATATGATTCTCAGAAAATTCCTTAATCATACAAACGTATCTTTTGCCATCTTTAATAAACTGGCACTGTTCAAAAACATCTCCAAATGTTTCTTCACCAAGTTGAGTCCACTTTTCAAATAATTTCATTACTTAACCCTCATATCGTATTGCTCTTCAACCCAGTTCTCAAGCTCTTCGCCTTCCATACCAAGCTCAACGCCTTCAGCAACTAACTGATCTATATAATCTTCATTATGGTGACAACTCATATCTTCTCCTTTATTTAATTTATACAACAATTATAATCTATATCATAACGATTGTCAATAGTTTTATGAGAATAAAATGAATTATTTTCTTGAGAAGTAAGATCGGATCAAAAAGATTCTTGTATATGCGACAATAGTCATCACTAGAGTCACTAGAGTGCCCAATATGACAGGCTCAGTTATACCTAGATGTTCTATATAGATATAAAGTAAAACGAGGTTGAGGGGATAATTGATTGCCAAACCGGTGGCTATTTGAAAGGAAGTTTCTTTGTGGATTTGTTTTGTTGTCTGTTTCATATTAATTGTGAACCAAGCATTTGTCCTAGTTCTTTGTATTCTTTATAATGCGCAGACTGAACTGCTATCTTATTTGTTTCAAAATTCTTTGCGATTATTTTTATAGTTTCATCTTCGTAAATGGAGACACAACCTACTGGTGTTTGGCAAGTTCCGTCTATCTCTTTTAACATATACTTTTCAGCCATGACCATATACCAAGTATTCCAATGATTCATATTTGATAAAGCGCCTTTCATACGATTATCACTTCTCATTTGTAAAGCAATAACACCTTGTCCTGGAGCAGGCATCATATCAGCAGTTCCAAATACTCTACTTGCTCTATGAGTTAATAGTGCTGCATCAAGTCCTGCCTTTGCCACGCATATTGCATCGTACTCTCCATTGTCCACTTTATTAATACGTGTATCAAGGTTACCACGAATAGGAATTATTTCTGAGTTTGGATAGAGGTCTTTAAGTTGAGCAATACGTCTTGGACTGCTTGTACCGATTGTTCTTGGATTTACTTCATTACCAACTAAACAGTCTCGTACATCTCCTCGTCTTACAACGCAAGGTACCTCAAGTATATGATCGTTATCTCGAGTAAGATCTTTGAACGCGTGACAAGCAATATCTATATCACCGTCTATTAAGGCTTGTTCTATTTCTTTTGTAAATACACCTTTACCACCCATCTCTTCAATAGAGGTTGTTGGATTAAGGTCTGCTGTAGAATCAATAAGAACAGTTTCCAATTGCATCTGAATTGCTTCTTTGGCAATTCCTGTATAGACAAGCGCAAGTTTTGATTTACGAGTTCCAATCTTTGGTGGAAACATTATGTAGTCCTATTAATTTTCTAGGAGATATTCGTTAAAAGAAGTGGTATCACCTTCAACACCTTGAACAAGAACTGGTATACCTTGCTTCTCCATTTTTTCAACGAATAGTTTGGCATCTCTATTACGCATTTGTCCTTGGTCAATTCTTTCCATTGTAGAAGGATTGATTATAGTGACATTTACTAATTCAAAATGGTTACTCATATCTCACCGATTAAATGACTTCGTACAACTGTCTCAACTAAACGACCATACTTATCATATGTATATACGATTTCAGATTGAAATTCACCATTCACTTTAACAGTTGCTTTAACTGTCTGCTGACGATACTCCATGATTGGAGGCGTGTACGGTACATTATAATTAGCGGATACTTCAGCTACTTCAGGTATCATCGTGTTCTTCCTCTTCAAGAAATAAGACGTCTTCTTCAGGCCATCTTATCATTTCTGTATTTTTACCTTCTCCAATGACTTTGAGAAAGCCCATCTCTATGAGTGTATCAATGGTTTGTTGGGTAATGCGTTGGGCATCTACCATGTTATCTCGGTCAAACCGAAAATACCAACCACACGCAGTAAAGACTATTGCAGTTGTGATAAACATCCAAAGATCCATTATTCACCATACCTTGCTAGGACAGCATCAATGATCTTCTCTGGTGTTGACTGATCAGGATTTACGACATGATCATCGCCTTCAGTTTCAGTCTTGATGTAGTCATATCTGATTGCCATTTCAAACAGCTGATCTTCTGTCAAAGTTTCAAGACATGCTTCTAAGAGTTCTGTTTTATCAATGAACCTTTTCTGCGCGTCTTCGTATAACTGCTTTGCTAACTTTTCCATATAGTACACTCCTATTTAATATTAATTATAACTAAGCTAATCTCTGACCTTGCCACCAGTCAGGAATCATTCTTTTCGTCCAAACCAATTTGAATCTTTCTTCTTTGGTATGGTAAAAAGCACGATAAGATTTAACGGCGTCTTCAAATATACATTCTGGGTTTGAAGACATTGCTAATTTAAATGGAGTCATAACAGTATCAGGTATACTGTTTGGAGGGTTGCGTAAGATACGTCTCAGCTTGGTATCTGTCATGTGGGTCTTACCGTAACGATAAGTGTATTCATCACATAATGCAACAAAGTGTTTATAGTGCCAATCATAGTTGGCTTTTGATTCTCTCGTCCATACTGTCGATGGATGATTATGATGACAGGCTTTGTAGAGTGTATTTTCTCGACTGTCTTCAAGGTAATAATACTTTAGCATAGAACCTGACTTTGAAGGTCTACGTTCCATTTTACCGTCAAGCATACGATGAACGGTTGATAACATTTGAGCAGACTCAATAATCATTTTTACGACATGCTTGTCGCACTGATCTTGAGCTGCTTTAACTGGATCGTTGTCTAAAATAAAAATATTCATAAAGTATATTATAACAAAGTTAAGGATGAATGTCAATAGCTAAACATTCTTTATCACTAAAAGTATATCCCATTGCCTTCATAAAGCCTTCGAGTACTTCAAGCATATCATCACGTGATAAATCTTTTTGCATTACATCAATTGTAACACGAGTATTTACAGAAGAAATATCCTCGTAAGGATTGCATATCAACTGCATATACGGTTTATCTAAAGCTGGGTTGGGTCCCATATCTCTTTTCCTATTTAGGTTTTAGTTTGGTACCTCGAGCCGGACTTGAACCGGCAAGGCATTTCTGCCGAGGGATTTTAAGTCCCTTGTGTTTACCAATTTCACCACCGAGGCATTAATTGGTGCGGAAGGCTGGAATCGAACCAACTCAGTCAGTGACGTCAGATTTACAGTCTGATGCGACTCTCCTACTTCGCCGCTTCCGCTAGACTTCTTACGAAGCTTGGAGCATTGTGGCAGGGACTCTCCACATTCCATCAGGGGTATCAACCTTGACGTTCTTCAGCATTACTTTATCAACAACTCCACTAACCTTTTGATTAGTCCTTGAATTGATGAAGAATACTTTGTCACCTTTTGAAAAATTGCCAGTTGCCATTGAGGCAGCATTGTTTCTATGGTTCTTAAACATATTAGCAACAGTGTTAAAATCACCGCTATCCATTTTTGCGAATAAGCTGTTGATTTTGGTAAGATCAGATTTAGTAAGACTCATAATGTATTTCCTATTTAATTTAATTTATACAACTATTATACAACAGTTCTTTATGAATGTCAATAGTTATTTCTTAAAAAGACCCACTTTTTTCACAACGAATTTCAGCAAGATCTACTTTGAGCTCTGAGATCATACTTAAGATCTCTCCTGAGTAGTACTCCTTATCTAAATGCTTGTTCAATGTTAGCATTGCGTTTTGAGCTTCTTGTAGAGCAGAAATCTTTCGGTCAATGTTTTTTACTTCAATCATTATAGCATTACCACCAAAGTTGATAGAGAAACTGCGACTGCAGCAAGAATAACAAACGAAACCAACGCGACTGATAAACGACAGATCACTTCTAACATGTTGTTGCCTTTTTGATTATTGAATAGATATTCTAACAGGATTCTTTACGAATGTCAACCATTATTTTAACTTATTTTCATAAAACAATGAATTGGGTTGCTGAACATGGTACCAACTTCGTCGAAGCCGTATAGAACAGCTCCATCGTCAAGAGGATCGAAACCTTCTGCGTATTCAACAAGATCGTAACCAAAAGGAATGGTACCACTGAACTTGTTGATGTCAACCTTGATAATTTCTACTTGCATTTTTTCGTTCCTTTTCAATTATTTAATATAGATATTATAAACGGTTTCGTTGTGAATGTAAACAACTTTTTTCTCTCTGGTTAGAACATTTTGTTATATAGATCACGGTTGTTATAACTGATAGATTCTCCTCTAGAGGTCAAGTATGGCATCAATGGTATCAATCAATGGACTAACCAAAGTCCTCTAGATCGTCATTCTAATCTTCTAATTAATACGATAACAATGTCCTATCTGTATAAATAACGGTATGGAAGAAATTTTTCAGCTAATATCAGATGTTGGCTTGCCAATTGCTGGTGCACTCGTTATGGGATTTTTCCTATTCGTGATCATCAGACAAACTTTGGAAGGTATAATAGATAACATTGCCACACTAACAATGTTTGCCGAATCCTTAGAAAATCGTGCAAGAACAATGTCAAACGAGATGGTCAAAATTGATCTTCTTGTTTCGAGTGCTCTGGGATTAAATCCTGACATTGAACGTGTTGCTCGGGCTGAAAATTTTGTTGAAGATGGCAAGGTTGACGTAAGAAGAGATTAGATGGATATTGCAGTATTAATACAGGAATATGGTTTTCCTACAGTGATGGTTGTCGGTTTGGGATACTTTGTTTATTTCATTTGGAAATTTGTAAATGAACAACTACAACCAGAAATTGACAAGCAGCATATGGCTTTAATCAAGTTGATTGACCGTATGAGAATGTTAGATCAAGACCTTATTCGTTTACAACAAAAAGTTGATGTTGTATTGAAGTATAAAGAAATTGAGGATTTGAAGAAAAGAGGTAATGATGAAGATTAATGGAACACATTTAGGAATATTGGTTATTGGGATATACTTCTCCATGCAGCTAGGCGCTGAACCAATCGTCCACGGTTTTAAAAATCCATCCTTTAGTGGAATAGGAACAGGTGCACACTACCTTACCGTTGAGAATCAAGAACACGGTAGAAAGAAAGCAATTAAAGATGCGTTGGAAGCAGCGCAGAGAGCAGCAGATCGAGAAGCTTCTAATACAACTCTTGCTAAGTTTATTAGGAACTTGGAATCGCGCATCTATGCTCAGTTATCAAAACAGTTAGTTGATAACATGTTCTCTAACGACAACCCAGTTAGATTTGGATCTTTTGTATTAGAAGGTTCAACAGTCACTTACGAAGTAATTACGAATGCAGATGGAACTGAATTTATTAAAATGACAATTGTTGGAGAAGATGGAACTTCAACGGTTATCGAGATACCGATTGGCAGCGGTAACTTTGGAGGAAGCGATGATACGGGCACTGACGGCGGTTAGCGTATTACTGTTTTTAACAGGCTGCGCTTCTTTTTCACAGATTCCAGTTTGGAGTGAAGATCCAGGCGAGTGTTCCTACGAGAATGGAAAGTGGGATGATTGGAAAGATGAAAAGTATATCGGTGATAAGGCGTATCAAGGAACAAGAAAGTTTTTCGGTAAAGGATTAATTTGCGCTGAAAAGCCACAGGTAGTTAAGTTACCATCCTTTATGGAGTTATTGAATCTACCACCTGCGAAGACAATGCCTGTCGTTGCAGTATATAGATTCGAAGATAAAACAGGTCAAAGAAAAGATTCACAAACAGGTCAAAGTTTTAGTACGGCAGTTACACAAGGCGGTACTGAACTATTGATTGATGCACTCAAAACTGCAGGTGATGGAAAGTGGTTTAGAGTTGTGGAAAGACAAGGGATAGATGCTCTTGTTCGAGAAAGACAGATTATAAGATCAGCTAGAGATGAAGCGGCTAAGAAGCTAAATGAAAAATCTCCGGGTGTAGGTCCTCTATTATTCGCAGGAATGATTATAGAGGGTGGTATTGTTGGTTATGATAGTAATATGAAAACTGGTGGCAGAGGAGCGCGAACTTTAGGTATAGGTTTTAGTAATCAATACCGACAAGATCAAGTAACTGTTTCTGTGCGAGCGGTAAGCGTATTGACAGGTGAAATATTATTGAATGTCCAAACAAAAAAATCAATCCTAAGCTATGGAGCTGGAGGAGACGTTTTCCGTTTTGTAGAACAAGGAACACAATTGATTGAGTATGAGGACGGAGTGGGAAATAATGAGTCAGTGACATACGCAGTACGAACAGCTATTGAGGCTGCAGTACTAGAAATGGTATACCAAGGCCACGATAGAGGGTTTTGGACAATCGCAGACGGACATCGTCACCCCCATCAGAATGATCATAATGGGACAAACGATAAACATGTGGTTGAAACAATAAAAGGAAACGATAATGAAACATAAAATAATAGGCCTATCTTTATTATGTTTATTTTCTTTCAATGCAATAGCAGCAGCAACGGACGATAACGAAATTAACATCGACCAAACTGGTGATACATTAACGTTATATATTGACCAATATGGTTATGGTAACAAGATTGGACTAAACGACTTTAGTTCTTCTTCAACACCAATGACTGTAGTAGGTACTTCATTAACTATTAATGTGGATCAGATCGGTAATGAGAATTTACTTTTCGGACCTTTGAAAGCTGATAGCTCAACTTACAATCTTCTTTTTACGGGAGATAGTAATTCTTGGGATTGGAACATAGGAGATACAGGTTCTTCAGATAGTACAGCAATGGATGTTGATATTACTGGTGATTCTAACACTATGGACTTTGACCAAGGCTTTGCGGCTAGTGCAGAAAGATTAGATTTTGATTTGACATTAATCGGAGATACTAATATCTTTGATGTTGACATAGATGTAGACGATGCAATTTGGAACTTCGATATTACAGGTGGTTCTAATAACATCAACACTATGCAGAAGGATGGCGGAGAACAAGAAATCAACGTAACGTTGGTTGGTGATTCTGCTGACATAGATATCAATCAGTTAAGTGGAACATGCCCACAGGGTATTACTACTTGTAATGGTATCATCACATTAGATGTGGATTCTGATAATGCAACTATCCAAATCAATCAGAAAGATAACACTGGCGACAGCTAAGATACTTCTCGTAGGAGTATTATTACTATTCACGCATAATAGTAATGCTACGTCTATAGGTGAGATAGTTGAGTCGACAGGTAACGGGCAAATTGTTAGAGAGGCTGGTAATAGCATCAGTCTCTCGGACATCCCTGCGATTGAGTTAAACGATACTGCCGAAACTTCAAACGGCCGTATGCTTATTGAGTTTTTGGACAAAGCTGAACTCTCACTTACAGAGCATACGAAAGTATACATAGACAAAGTATACTACGATCCCGACCCAAGTAAATCAAAAATGACAATGCGCATGGCATTAGGTACTGCGCGCTTTGCTTCCGGTCGATTAGGAATGGTCAATAAAAATAACATTGACATTCAGACTCCCACTGCATCAATCGCAGTTCGTGGAACAGATTTTACAACGACGATAGATGAACTCGGAAGATCTCTTGTTATATTATTACCTGACCAATATGGTAATCCGTCTGGTGAGATTACTGTATTTAACGATGGTGGAACTATTACTCTTAATGAAGCCTACGCAGCTACTATGGTTTCTTCTTTAGACTCTCCACCAACAAGACAAATCACAATGAGTGGAATAACGGCAAGTATGATAGACAATATGTTTATCGTATCACCTCCGCCTGAAGTCAAAGAAGCATTAGACGAACAATTAGCAGATGATATGAATGCAGATCAGGGATTACTTGATATTGACTTTTTAGAGTTTGATGGATTAGATGTTGATTATTTAGAAGACGACGCTTTAGAGTTTTCAGAGCTTGACATTGATTACTTAAATGTTGATTTCTTAACTGATGTATTAAATGTTGTTGAAGCATTAGTTTCTACAGCAGCAAGACTTGATGATAGTGCAATATCGCAATCGTCATTAGGAGCAGAAATTAAAGGAGCCGATTTTGGCTTAAACACAGATTCTCAATATAATGTTTACGAACAAGATGGTAAGATCTTTTTCTTTCGTAGTGTAAACGAAACGATTCAAATCATATTAAGTATTAACGCAAGAGCAACGATACGAACATCTGTAAGTGGATACGAAGGTGAAATATTATTAAATGGTGGAGCGGATACTATAATTGAATTAAGACAAGGTGGATAAATAAGTATATGAAGTACAAAGATAAAAACGAAGAAAGAGCATGGGAAATGTTCCGTAAGTCAGTCGGTCCTAGAGTATGGACAATGGGTGATCTTGGATTATGGTTTTCTATAGGCATGGTTGTTGGTATATTATTAGCAGCACCAATGGCCTTGGCTGATAACGTAATAGAAATAGAACAGACAGGTGATACACTTGAACTAGGTGTTGACCAGTTTGGTTACGATAACAAGATTAATATGTCAGGTGGTACATCGTATATTACAGCGGCAGGTTTAAGCATGTATTTGGTTCAAGTCAACACTGGTTCTGGTAGTCTTCCTAATGAAATAAGATTTGATGAGATTAGTGGTACTGGTAATAAAATGAAACTTGGACAAGGTATTGCGTGGGATGCACTAGATTCAGAAACGAATCTAGACTGGAGTCACGATGGAGACGAAGGTGGCGGACACGAGATTGATATTACAATGTATGGTGATTATAATAAGTTAGCAGTTCAACAAACGAATCAGTGGAATGCAACTGACGGACATAACTTTGATTTGCATTTAGCAGGTGACTCTAACGAAGTTCAAATAAAGCAACAAGGTAAAGCTTCGAAGACTACAAACTTAACAATATATAATGACTATAACGATGTGTTTGTTCGCCAGAAAGGAACTAATGAACCACATACAGCAAATATAACTCTTGATGGTTTATATGGTACTGATTTAAATTTACAACAATATGGAACGAGTGGTACTCAGAGTTATACGTTATCAGTTGATTGTATGACAGTCGGTGGTTGCTCTACAACAGTGGTACAACAATAACTAATATACCTTTAAAGTCGATAAACTTATTATAACACAGTTGGCAGTTGATGTCAATAGAAAAAAGAATTATTATGGAATTAGATCTTTACGGAAATCCAATAGGAACAAAATACTCAGGGGAAGGAGATTGTCCCGAAGGTATGATGTGTATTCCTGAAAGCGATTTTCATCTACAACTTTCAGAAGCAGGTATGGAATACGACGAATCCTCAAGAGAGATTCAACCTGTAGGTGATGCAGAAGCAATCATCGACTTTACAAAAGATTTACTTTTCCTCGATCCTATGACCATTTTAAACATGGCAGTTCCGCTTACGATATTCGCAGTATATGGTTTAACAATTTATGCAGCGGTGAAATACATTCAAAAAAGATTAAGTTAATTATGAAAACACTATTACAAAGAACAATTAAAGATAAAGAAGTCAATTTATATCCTACGTGGTTAATGAGACAAGCAGGTCGTTATATGCCTGTATACATGGAGATGAAAGCAAGCTCAAATGGCTTCTTAGATATGGCAATGACTCCATGGAAGGCTGCTGAAATTACAATGCAACCTATTTACGAGTTTGACATGGATTGCGCAATTATATTCTCAGACATACTTGTTGTGAATCACGCTCTAGGTCAAGAACTCGATTATAATCCATCTCCTGTCTTAGGTCCATATAGTCCATCATTCTTTGATACGAGTATAGAACAGTTTGTAGAAAACTGCGAACCTGTATATGCTGCTATTGAAATTGTAAGAGATGTATTAGACGATAGTAAATCATTAATTGGATTTGCGGCAGCACCTTATACAATATGTAAGTATATGTGTGGAGAACAGAATTTAGAAGTATGCCAAAAATTAGTACCATATATTATCGAACATTTAGAAAGACAGATAGAGTCAGGTTGTGATACAGTACAAATCTTTGATTCTCATGCTGGTGATATATCGGAAGAAGACTTTGAAGCATTCGTTATGAATCCAACAAAACTTATCGTAGATCATATTCGTAATCTATATCCTGAAGTATGTATCATTGCCTTTCCAAGATTAGTAGGATTAAAAATAAACGACTATATAGAATATGTAAATCCTGATGCAATTAATATCAGTGATGATTTACCAGTCGATGAAATTAACGGAGAAGTAATACAAGGTGGTATTGCCGTTAAGAGATTAATAAAAGGAGAAGATATTACACCTGTCCTCGATAAAATGAAAGACAGACCGTATGTTGTTAACTTGGCCCATGGAATTCATAAAACAACTCCAATGGAACATGTAAGACAACTTGTAGATACGGTAAAGCAATATCGCTCATGATAAAACAATTAACCCAATGGTGGACGGTATTGTTCACAATCGCAGGATTTGCCGCGATCTCAATATCGAACCCTAATATAATACAAAGTATAGAATACGCTTACTATGACTCGTTACAGCAGAATAAAGCAAAAGAGATTATTGAAGAAGTGGTCCTCGTCAACATCGACGAAAGAGCAATCTCTGCCAAAGGTCAGTATCCGTGGCCACGTGGTTCTGTTGCTGATTTTCTACGGGACGGTCCTGACGATTCTCTTTATGTATTAAATGTAATCTATTCAGAAGAAGATAGATTCAAAGAAGATCATTTATTACAGGAAGCAATGGCAACCAAAGCTGTTGTATTGGCTTCCGCTCCAACTCAACAATCAACTGGGGGTGTAGGCAACTTTGTCGGTGTTGCTACATTTGGTGACCAAGATGCAAACTGGCTCTACAATATTCCGGGGTTACTTTATCCCATTGATGGTCTTTCTAGTTTTGCCTTTGGCATTGGCGGTGTACTTGCAGTACCTGACGAACCAACTGGGGTTGTGCGACGAAGCCCACTTGTTGTCAATGCAGGAGGAAATCAATATCCCAGTCTCGCTCTTGAGACTCTGCGGGTGTTCTCTGGGGAATCCAGCTATCAAATGAAAGTAGGTCCACAAGGTGTGGAATGGATTCGTATGGGTCGTCAAGATCCTATTACAACAAATAGTTACGCTGAAGTACCTATTGCCTTTTGGAATCAATTTAAACAAATAAGTATCACTGATCCATTACCATCAGGAAAGGTATTGGTGTTTGGAATAACCGCGGAAGGTTACTCTAATCCAGTCGCAACCCCAACGGGTGCAATGTATCCCCACGAAGTTCAAGCCCAGTTAATTCAGACCTTGATTTCAGGAGTTGAAATAAAGATTCCCGACTGGTCTGCAATATTCGAGCTCGCGTTTCTGGTCTTAGTGAGTCTAGGAATCCTTGGAGCGGTCTACGTCTTACCCATAACTCCTGGGGTGTTAACGAGTCTTCTACTTGTTGGTTCTGCATATGGAGTGTCCCATTGGTTTTGGACCTCCTCATTAACTTTTGTCGATGCAACTTTGATTTCATTATGTTCCTTAGTGGTTTTTGCACAATCTTCATTCAACAAATACTATTTAACATTTTTAGAGAAGCGCGAAATCATGAAACAGTTCGCAGGTTATTGTTCTCCAGAAGTTGTTACTATTTTACAACAAAACCCAGGACTTGTCAAGGAAGGAATGAAAAAAGATGTAAGTATTGTCTTTTCAGATCTGAGAGGGTTTACACCATTAGGCGAATCCTTTGGAGATGACGTTAGAGGACTGACTGATCTGATGAATGGTTATATGGACGCAATCACACAACCTGTCTTAGATGCGAATGGAATGATTATCAAGTACATTGGTGACGCAAGTATGCATATACATAATGCTCCAATGGAAGATGAGGACCACGCAAAATCTGCCGTAAGAACAGGTATTAATATGTTAAGAGCAGTGGAGAAGTTTAATGATAAAATTACTAAAGAAGGACGACCACCTATTGGTATGGGTGCTGGCATTAATAGCGGTCTTGGTTATATTGGTGAAATGGGAAGTACATCACGACACAGTTACGACATTCTTGGAGATGCAGTATCAACTGCTGCAAGAATCGAATCTAAGTGTAAAGAATACGGCTGCCTCCTTCTTGTCGGAGAAGAAACAGTAGAACGTTGTGGTCATAATGAATTCTTCTTTTTAAAGGTTGATGATCTTGCAGTGAAAGGTAAAACAGTTGGTGTAGGAATACATACCGTGCTAGATCTTAAGAAAGATAAATACAATAAACCGGCTCAGATGCACCATGATATGCATATGAATTATCAGAAACAAGATTTTGATAAAGCAATTAAAATATGTAATGATTTAATGGAATGTTTCGAAGGCCAAATGAAAGGGTATTATAATATGTGGATAGAGCGTTGTGAATATATGAAGACGCAAAATCTACCAAAGGACTGGAATGGAGTATTCATCGCGACTTCTAAGTAGCTTACTGCTATTAACTTTAACATTTTCCGCTCAGGCGTTCGTACCTGAAGCATCTGAACTACAGCAACAAAAATTCAAACATGGTTGGATAGCTCCTTATAAACCAGAGTACGCTTCTCAGTACATACAAGATATAAGCTATTCATTCAATAATGATCGTTATGAGATATTCGAAGACATAGAATTTAAAACTGGGTATGATTTGTTAAAAGAAGATGTTGCTTTCTGGGCAATGATACTTGCACAACTTGCAGATATACATTCAACATACGAAGGTGTTAAGTATGATTGTATTACAGAGTTTAACCCTTTATTGCCAGCTCGGCCAGAAGTACATGAAATGCTTCTGTTGAAAACCGCGGTTATTTGGCCATCAAGAGAGTTTCTTTATACAGAAGAAGAGAAAATATGGTATGATTCAATTAATGCTCTTATTACTGCGTATGCTGCATATAGAAATTATAAAATAACTGATGACGCTTCAAACGCCAGTTACTGTAGAAAAAATAAGTGAAAAAAATAGGGAGACAATTACTGCCTCCCCAACCGGTTGAATTGCACTCAGGTTATGCAATCGTACTTATGCTATAAACTGTTAATCCCATGAACATGGTAATTAACAAACACTCGATACAGATCTCACTATTAAGATGCAACTCTTTTATGAATTGCTTCATCGTCTTCTTCCTCTGTTGTTTATATTACGAGTTTTTAATACATCCCTCTGGATGCCACGGTAAAATCCAATACTTATAAAAGATCTTAAACATTAGGACTCACCGCTAATAAAGATATACAAAAAATGCATGCAAGAACGCATACTTCGAAGTTATCTTTAAATTTCTCTAGGTCCATAAAACTATATATAAAGACTAGTTATAATGTATTATAAAATAACTGCTTTATTTTCCATAGAACTCCAATTCTTCTGCTACAACACAATCGTCGTAAAACTTTTTCAATGGTTTATACATATTAAGAACTTGTACTGGCATTACACCACCAAAATCTATTACCCATTGAATCTCTCTTGCGAGCTTTCTTGATAATTGTATCTCTTTTAAAATTCTTTCGTCCATTATATCTCCTACTGCTTATATGCAGATATTTTTCTGATCTTAAGATCTGTATCAAATACAAAGTAATCTATTACCTTAAGTGTTTGATGATTCTCTCTGAAGTCATTTGTTGGATCACTACCTTGTGTCATAATCTCAATGTCAATTACTGCACAAGCTGAGTCTCCTTCTATCACAATGTCATCTATGATCGCGGTTATTCGTAAACAGTTTCGAAAGATTGTCTTGTTGGCCTCAATTACATCTTCTATACCTGACCAATGGCCAAAGCTATCTGTTAATTGAACATCCTTAGAGAACATCGTTTCCAATTTATCTACATCTTTGTTTGAGAATGCTTCAAAGTAATCTCTTAAGATGTCTTCTTTAATTGCGTTATCCATACTCATTTCTTTCTCCAATCTCTTAACCATTTAGAACCGTTTCTTTCAGCATCAATAAAGACACCATTTGTAATTGCGATTGGTACAAGAATTCCTAAGTGAACGAGTATACTTGTTGGAATAGAGTAACCAAGAAATCCCATATAGTACATGGCAATCAAACCAAAGAATGCACTCCACATAATAAACAAGACTAACATAAAGTAAGTTTGTAATACAGGATCTGGAATAAACCTTAAAGGATTAAACCTTGCGTCCATTACAAGTCTCCAACTATCCACTGCAAATATTGTTCCTCTTTTTAATAACTTAATCATGCCACACTCCTCACGTGTTTACAATCACCGCGGAATGTAAAACCTTTACAGTTACATTTACCATCAATGATATAATAAGTATTCCCATTACTTCCTGGTACAGGAATACCACCTAGATTACCTTTTTCTTTGTAATCTCCAACTTTGACCCACTTACGTCTCGACTTAGAGAACTGTTTAAGCGGAGTCTTATAAACTTTTAACTTACCACCAGCAGGCTGATGTGCTACCAATTGTCCTTGACCGTTAATATGATAGAAACCATTATTAATTCTAAGGTCGCCCCAATCAGTTACTTCTTTCATAATCTCAATCATTCTTCATAAACCTATCAAGTAAGTTACCACCAAAGTCATTAAACCATTTAGAAAAATTCCAAACGAATTCTAACGTCGCGTAAAATATTGTCCATAGTACTACAGGAACAAAAACCAATACTACCTTGCCTACATATTTCCAATCGCAAAGATCAACGATAGCATCTTTAACAATGCCTGGGTATTCAATTAATGGTCTCAAGTGTTATCTCCGTCAAAATATTTTACTTTAGATTTATCGAAGGTCTCTGCATCATTACGATGTTTCCAATTGTAATACCAACCACCTTCTTCCCAATACAGAGGCAGTCCTTTACCTGCACGTTTCTCTTCTTCCATGTGGACTTGCATGTAAATTACATGACCGCTTATCCATAGGAGAGCAAACCCTCCAGCATATCCTAATATTAATTCTAACATAGTCATTTCACCCAAACTTTAGTATACCTCGCAGGCATGTTCTCGCAAGAGAACTGTTGGTCGGTATAATTAATTACTTGAACACATTCATTAGTTGAATGGCTCACCTGAACATCTGGTAGTGATACTGCGTTATTCAGTGCGAATATGAATCCTACTGAAATGATTGAAATAGTAACTACTGAAATTGTGATATCTTTTAACATTATGCTACCTCCTTGGCATTAGCAAACCAATCACCCAGTTCGGAATATTGGATCTCAGCTCCATCTTCCATGGTGAAGGTTGATTTGTAGAACGCTCTACTGTCGTCCTCAGTTATGATCCATGACTCAAACTTGGTTAGGATCTCCTTTCTCATATAACCCATATCGGTGTTATCTGATTTCTTGGTTGCGCAGAAGTGTTCTCCATCGAACCAAAGAAGGGTTGGAGTTTCCCAAGATTCAATATGATCAGCCATACTGAACTCAGCATCGTCAATGAAATTGTAATCAAGGACATATTCCTCAGCACACTCGTTAGAGTAAGAAACCGCGTTCTTAGCAGCTTCAAGGAATGCAGGATCCATTGCGTCAGCAATAGAACAAGAAACGACGAATGTATCGCCACCCTTGAACTTCCAATACGGTTCAGAAACTCCATGGACATAATCCTCATTATGAGCCGCGTAGTTTTCTCTGTACTGTGTCTGAATTACTAATTTCATATCTTCTCCATTAATTTAATTTATACAACCATTATATATGGTTTCATAATGAATGTCAATAGTTTTATGAAAATAAACTCATTTATTTAGAACTTTTCGTTATATTAAGTCTTCTTTTTATAAGGAGTAAATTGACCATCCTTTGGTCTACCGGTTCTTGCCATTTCTGACTGATAACCATTAATGATTCTATCAAACCTATATGGCTGAACACCTGGTGTACTACGTATAGCTTTCTTAACTGCTTGCAGCTCGAGAGTCCTTTCGTCAGTACAAGGTCGTTTCATCTCGGTATGTACGATCTCAAATAGATTATAAAGCTGTCTTTCAGTTAGTCCAACAAGTAAGGCTCTTGCCTCTTTGTCGAAGTTTCTGTCACCACCTTTATTTCTTTTTCTACCGTCACTTTCTTCATATCTGTTATTCATTATATTTTTACCTTTGATGTGTCTAAATCCTTCATAAAGTCATTAGGGTTAACATTGCCTTCCTTGATTTCGTTCTTCAGGTAATCTATCGTATCAAATATAGCATCTTGTATCGTCTTCTCAGGAAACCATCCGAGACCTGCTGCCTTATCAATATTCGCAAATATTGTATGAGCTTCACCATTGATCTCTGGTCGGTCATCATATTCAAGATAATCCGCAGGTACTTCGTCCTTAAGATACTCCCAAATGATCTGAGAAATTTCATACAATGAATGCGATTGATTCATACCTAAATTAAATGTTTCTCCAATAGTTCTTTCGTCAGTTAGACACTGTAAGTGGAATTTATTTACATCATCGACATGAATAAAATCTCTCCTACGTGTACCGTCTCCAAATATGATTGGATTATTACCACCAAGTAAACGAATAGCAACTCCTGCGAATAGAGGAGGTACAGTTCTCTTATAGTCTTGGATTGGTCCTGCGATGTTGAAGTAACGTAAAGCCGTATACTTTAATCCTCTTGTCCTTGCATAACTATCTGCTATCAAGGCAACTGCTGCTTTGGAAGCTGCATAGAATGTTGTAGGATCTGAAGAACCTTCTTTATAGCCAGCTGCAGGTAGCTCAACGTTTTCGTATACTGCAGATGTTTCCGAAAAGATTACTCTGTCACATCCGCTATTTAATGACGCGTTAAATACATTGATAGAACCAATGATATTCTGTTCAGCAGCATGGACAGGTTCGTTATGGCAGTCATAGATAGATACTAAACCACCGAAGTGAAATACCACATCAGGTTTCTCTGTTGCGAATATTTTGTCTAATAATACAGAGTCAGTAATATCAGCAAGATAGAACTTAGCTGAATCGTGGAACTCTGGTACATAGACTGATTGTGAAAGGTTATCTACAAGTACTACCTCGTGGCCTTCCGCGTTTAATAGTGGAAGAAGATTTGTACCTACAAATCCAGTTCCACCTGTAATAAGAACTTTACTCATCGGCATCCTCCGCCTTTTCTTTGATTCTTTCTACAAGATCCAACAGCTCTCCAATCTCTTGAGAGTCAACCACTGTATCAAGTTCTATTTCTACTTTAATTTTCATGAGATTTTTTTGTCCTTCCACATTTTGTCAGTCAAGTTTCTGTGGATATAGACATCAACCGCAGCACAGTTTTCCATTCCACCAATCACATCTCCGTGGTATGTATAACCTCTGAGTTGACCAGTTCTTGGATGTTTTACTTTGTTAATTGGTTGTCTACCTTTCAAAGAAGTTCTATACCTAAGAGGGTAACCAGCTTTACACCTTGCGTCACTGTACTTAAGATCTCTATTCATCATCTTGACGAAATCCTTAATCTTATTTACTTCGAGCATATCACCGGCACATTCAAAACTATATGTTCCCATATAGGCATCAGTTCTCTGTTTTCCATTTTTATCAAATTTCATAATATATCCTTTTTATTTAATTTATACAACCATTATAATACAATTCTTTATGAATGTCAATGGTATTTATGTAAATAACTCAAATAAAATAGAAGGTAGCTTACGCTACCTCCGCCATTTCAACTGCAAGATTGAGAGCATCAAGCTTTCTTTTTGCATTGTGTCCGAACCAAGCTGCAGCAGCTCGAGTATCAGCAGACCTTCCCATTTCGTGGTCAGTCATATATGTTACTGAGTTGTAAGCATTCCACCATGTACCTGGAGACATATCAGCTCCTGGTTGAGTATCGACGATTTCTAATGCACGTTCAGCAGTCCTTGAGAGGATCTTGCCTTCTTGATTAGAAGTACCAAATACTTGCGATAGGAATAACTTGTAAGCTTTATCAGAGTAACGCTTCGATGAAAGGAACTGAGCAGCTTCTTGGAATTGCTCTACACGGTTGTGCGAGATACCAAGTAACTCTTTAACCATTTCAGGATTGAAGTGATTACGATGAGATAATCTTACTGCAGGTTGACCACGTTCAGTCAAAGCCATAGACAATGTATTATTACAAACAACTCTTGTCATTACGAACTTGACATCAATGGACTTACCATATACATGTGGATTTGAGAACAAAAGATAACCTTTTACTTCATCATCATTGTCCAATACAAAACCATCTTTGACATCGGCAGCAGCGAATACCATTTGACCATCTTTCAATGACCCTGCAGTATCCATGACCATATCACCAGCAGATACGAATTCATTAAAGAATTCAAAAGCATCTTCGTTTTGACATGGTTTCCAATTACCTGAAACATTCGTAAGAATCTTTCCGTCGGATTCACGTACTAAGGCCTCTTGACCAGTCAGCTGTTTTACTCCATTAATTTCTACAAAGGATGGTTGCTTTGACACTTTCCAATCAAGGTTAGCAGCTTTCATCATTTCAATCGGAGTCATATCATCTGATACCGGAACTCCTAGACCATGCCAAGGGATACCTTTTGATTCGCGGTATGCCATCTGCGCTTGTCCATTTACCATTTCTAATTCATGCATAATTTATTTCCTCATTAATATTTAAATTGAACAACCATTATAATCTATATCATAACGAATGTCAACTACTTTTTTCATAATGATGTAAAAAAGTTTTTCAAGTAGTTAACTTTATCGTTTACATCTACATCTGGTATTGGATCTGCACACCAATGAAGCAATGCTTGTCGCTGCTTCAATCTCTTAGTGAGATCTCCATTACCGTTCTTCTTAACTTGAGCAGAATGTCGTGCAACAAAAGAACGATGTCTTTTTATTTGCCATTCATCAAGTTCGTTAAGTCTTCGACCATGATAGTATCTTGTATACCATTGAAGCCAACCAAGTGGATCCTCAGGTGTAATCCAACCTTTCTCTAACCAAACACTCATTGGTTGAGATGCTTGTTCCATAAAAAGATTAGTAGGTGATACTGTCGGTGATTCTACAAAGTCTCGATAGTCTCCTTTAAAATAGGTACCATCAAAGACTCCAAGCTCGAGAGCTTCATAAGGACTAAGTAAAGGTTCAAACGTCATTTGAAAATTGCTCGGTCCAGGCAGTGAATACCTCGAATGCTTCAGCTTTAGTTAGATCAAATTCTTGTTGTAAAACTGATGGTGCTCCAAACATGTTGATAGATCCACCTTCTCGTAGATCATCTAAAAATGTAAACATTTCTTTAAGCATTATGCTACCTCTTTAAAACCGAAACCGCAAACTATATGACTTTTACCGGTTTCAGTATCTACAATAATATCACCAACTGAAGTTGAATGACCACCTTCTCCAATCCTTTGAACAGAATCCATGTCGTCCCACAGATTTGTTATTCTAAAGACTTGGTCAAGATTCTCAGCTTGAACTGAGAAGCAATCTTTGAAATGCGGAAGATTCTCAAGGTTGAATTCATCATCCTTTCTGAAGTGCATTCCTTCTAATTTTGCTTTCCAAGCTGGTGACCTTTCCTCAGCTCCACCCCATCCGAATTCATTTGGAAATTCCGCTTCGGCTTCTGGGATCTTGACTTGTTTTACGATAAAAGTTTTCATATTTGTTTCTCGATTAATTTAATTTATACAACCATTATAAACGGTTTCATAAAGAATGTCAATAGTTTTATGAGATTAATTTCATTTATTTTCTAGGCAGCCTTCCTTGAGAAGTATCTGCCTCTTCCTGAGTACCCAGTAGCCTGAACAGCTTGGAGAGGACTTGTTTCTTTTGAAATCTCAAGGTATTCTTCAACAGTGTAGTTATCTACAATACAGTTGACCCAAGATTTCCAAGGCTTTGAGCCGTACTTGAATCTTGCGATGAAATTAGGTTTGACTTTACCGATCCATGAAGGATGGCAGTTAGGATGAACTTCGTTCATTAACGGAGCTCCTGGAAATTCTCCACGATACATTAGGTACATTCCGTCCCAAGTAAATTCTTCTTTGTTAAATTTAGTTCCCATAATCAATTCCTTATTTAATTTAATTTATACAACTATTATACAATGGTTCTTTATGAATGTAAATAGGTTTAGAGAAAAAAGTGTGACTTTTTTAGATTAAAAAGGAATATGGATAGAACTGGAAGGAATATGGAATGAAATCTGCCGATTAAGACAGATCCCACGCCTTGTCAAGCATCGATTGAGCATGACTCTTGAGTATTGGGTTTGCTTTGATTAAAACATCCAATAGGTACTGCTTTTCGTATTTGTACGCTTTATGAAAGAACTTTGGATCGTTCGGAATAATAGATTCACTGTTATGTATTAAATCAGCAACCTTTATTGTTTGACTTTCCATTGGACCTAATGCAAAATGATCAGCATCCATCTTCTTACGAAACGCACGGTTTCCATCTCCTTGTTCGGAGACGTTAGAACAAAAGTGAACGTACTCAGCAACAGTCGCACCAAACTGTTCTGTAACGTCTGAAAGAGTAATGTACGTATCTTCGACTACATCGTGTAGTAAAGCCGCAGCTACCATCTCTGGTGTATGGTCAGGAATTGTTTCTATAATTTTAGAAACTCCGATAGGATGCGTGGAGTAAGGTTCTCCAGTATACTTTCGTCGCTGACCGTCGTGGGCTTTGATAGCCAACATCAGCGCTTCTTGAATTAGTTTTGTATCTTTAATCATAATGTATATTATATTCTAGTTCATACGCAATGTCAATGGTTATCTGTTAGTAAAATACACCATGAACTCAGCAGGAAGGTAATCAAAAGATTCTTGTTTGATTGCTTCATCATCCCATATTGCTTCTGCTAGGAATGCGTGTTGATATTGGACCTTTCCTTTATCTTGATAGAATTTAAGGAAATCATCTCTGAATCGTTTGAAGTCAGCAGGACCTGAGGTTGAATGTCGTCTATGTACTTCTAGAGCAATATGACCTACATTGTTATAGATCCAATCGAGGTTTTCTTTTGTAAAGATATCGTATTCTCCACCTTCACAATCCACCTTTAAATAGTCAATCTTTTCTATTTCGTAAAAGTCAATAAACTCTCTAAAGGTTAAAGGAACGAATTCACCAGCAGCTGCAGCGTTATAGACATGTTTAACATTATGTTCATTATTCATAATTGCGGCATGACATGGAACAACCATTCTTTCTTTTGCATTAATCGTATACTTATCGGTATTACGCATTGCTGTTTCTAACAATTCACGATTAGGTTCAACCATGTATACTTTACTTGCACCAGAGTCGAGAGCAAGACAACTGAACATACCTACACAGGTACCGACATCAACAACAACATCTCCTGGTTTAGGTTGGTCCCACCATTCGTAATCTTTATTAAAAAAGAATTCTCTTCGCATGTTGGAGATATGGTCAATGTCTAAAGTTCCCATATCCATGTTTATATTGAGTGAGTTATGATTCATAATGTAATCCTGTTATTAATGTATTAGTTGACTACCTTCTGCAACTAATCCATCTATCATGTCAAATGTTTGGTCACTATAACCTGACTTAATCAGATCAACGACCGTTGGAAATTCTGTATCGGTTTCTACTTCACCAATGTTAAGGTTTCTTTGTTTCCTTGGTGGAAACATATCGTTTATATAATGGGACGCAGCACGCTCAGTTTTAAACGAAGAACAGTTAGTTAAACCGAAAGGATTGTTGGCCGCAAAACACGCATAGATTCTACCATCGTCTTCCATACCAAGATCATATCCATTATAGGTTCCTAAGAACACACCCATGTTATCGTCAAATACTATGTACCGTCTTTTCTTTTTCATAGAGCTCTTTATATGTATTTCGTACAGCTGCAAAATGATCAATATATTCTGTGGTGTCAAACTCAAATACTTGAGGTTCGTTTCCATCAACACCAATAAAGACCACACCTTTTTTCACCTGGTGACCAGTCATTTCTTCAAATGCTTTTGCGTAGAACGAAACCTGCATATAATAATTCAGAATCCATTCTTCTTTCTTTGGTCTCTTTGATGTTTTAAAATCAACGACCGCAAGTTCTCCATCCCATTCAGCAATACAGTCAACCTGACCTGCTGTTTGTAGTTCATTGGAATATAAGAAACACTCCTGGTACCAAATATTATTTATACGTTCATCCAATATAGGTTTCATCGTATTAAACATATGAAGATTCGCAGGCATATGCTTCTTGCCATAATCAGGATCGTTATCTAAATAGTCTTCACAAAGTTTATGAACTGCAGTACCACGACGTGCGGCTTGAGTAGAAATTTTGTTTGCTTCTGCATGACCAACGCGATCACGCCACTTTTGGATATCCTCTTTACCGAGAATACCTAATACAGTAGTGACAGACGGATAGCCTGCTCCTGAAGGTGTTTGATAGATACGCTTACCATCTACGGAAGCTCTTGTTAGTTTTTCGAGGACGGGCGCCTCTGAGTTGTGTTCAAATAATTTCATAATATATTTCCTAGAAATGAAAGGGGACCCGAAGATCCCCCTTCGAGTTTAAGCCACCAGTGACGGCTTGATTTCTGTTCTCTCCTTTGCTATAATGTATTCTTTTACTAAACCACTTCTAACAATGTCTTCAATTCCAAATTGAATTACTTTGAAAGAATGATCCATGCGTTGGATTACTTTAAGAAAATCACGTAGTCCTGATGTATCGTGTTTGTGTCTAGTTCCGGCAAGATCATCTTGTGCTGTATCACCGCAGAATATAATTTTTGACGAATCTCCAACTCGTGTAATAATACTATCGAGTTCGTGGTAAGTCATACTTTGACATTCATCTACAATTATGATAGAGTTATCAAATGTTAATCCTCTAACGAATGATGATGTCATAAACTTAACTGAGCATTTTTGTTTGAGTATTTCCCAAGCATCTCCTCTGCCAAATAAGTTATTAGTAATATCCGCGTAGGGTACCGCGTAGACGGCTTCTTTTTGAGCCTGAGTGCCTGGCATAAAACCTTGCTCTCTTGTCTGTACTGCTGACCGAACGATTATTACTTGGTCATAATTATCATCATCTAAAATATCACAAAGACCAAGATATAATCCGCACATTGTTTTACCTGTGCCTGCTGTTCCAATTGCAGCAATATTATACCCAGCGTTATAACTGTCGAAAAATTCCTCTTGAGTCGGAGTCAATGGCGAAATATGATTCATGGAAAATTTACTATCCATGCGTTGTCCATTTTTCTGCTTAATCTTCCTTTTCTCCTTCGGTGATAAACGACGTTGTCTTGACATAAAACCTCCTTTGCATTAACAAGGAAGCGACCTGAAAGATTACTTCCAATCGTTAATTTTGTTTCCAGTGTATGATTTGTTATTTTTCATAGATGTAAGTATATCGCGAAAACCTTGGTCGGGTTTCATCCTTCCAAGACGCGCGGCCTCAATCACAGGTTGACCGCTAGTGATGATTGTTTTTAAATGAGGGTTGTCTTTCTTGAACTGGTCGACTGAGCTCATTGACATGAACTTCTCGAATTGTTCGCCAGTGTTTGTATCTTCAAAAGTATATGTAGGCATTAGATTCCAATCTTATAATCCATAGTTGTATTTATACGATAGACTCGTAGATTTCCTTCCAATTTTTAACTTTTACTAAATTATTATTTTCGTAATCTTTGTTAAAGTCATGTTCAATCAGAATAGATCTAAGTCCCATATTAAGACCGCATTCAGCATTCTCAGGTTTATCTTCAACCCAAATACATCCGCTATCTTTGTAAGGTAATAGACCGTCGTCTTTATCAGCTCCGCAGTCTAAACATACCACTCTCTCAAATACATCTTTACCAAACAATCTTTCGAGATTTTGTTCTCTTAGCTTGCCGGCATAGTAATCAGTAGAGAGACTAGTAATACAATGAAAAACATAACCTTCACTATGGAGTTTCTTGACATATTTAATTGCGTCTCTTAGACCAGGAAGGAATCCAATCCTTGCTGATTCGTTGAATTGTCTAACAAGTATTCTTGCTTGTTCCTTTTCAATACCAAACGTCTTTGCGATGTCGTATTGACTTTCTTCAATAACGGTATAACCGTTTTCATTCATGTATTTATAGAATGCATACTTCCAATCAAGTAGTACACCGTCACAATCTACAAGGATCAGTTTATCTGCTCTGTGATCCATATTTTCTCCGTTAATTTTAATTTACTAGAATATTATAACAAAGAATACCGCTAATGTCAATAGTTTTATGATAAAAATTTATGTTTCTCTGACAATTTGATCTTTCTTTCGTTCGATCTGCGAGTCTTCTTGTCTTTTTCTTTAGTTTTAAACTCTTGTTTTGGATTCTCCCAATCAGAAGAATTGGCGGTTTGTTTGGTCCGCTTAGCCATGAGGTTCTGCCTTATTTAAAATTTAGAGGATCGGTAAATAGAGTAGGAAACGCTGCTTCGAGAGTTTTCTTAGTTAATCCTTTAACAGGAGTGTGACTAATCATATTCTCTGCGAGGATCTTAGAATCACGTGGATCCAAGTCTTCAAGCAACTGTATGAATAATGCTTCCCTTCTATTTTTGTTGAGGTTGTCATATCCACCACCTAAAAAGAATATTCGTAAACGTCTTGCTTCTCTATATAACATAGTATCAAGGTCAACGAGTTCGTTTTCTTTAAATGGAGGTGGAGTATCTGGTAATAAGAATTCTACATTCTCATCATATATTAAACGCAGTACTTGTCTTAATGGTACTGTGTCATGTTTCTGTAAGTTCTCGACTTTTGCTTTAACACTTTTACATGCAACTGTGTCTGAGATCACTTTTGATATTGCTGTTCTAATCATAATTAAAAATCCTGTAAATCACCAATAAGGTTCTTTAGCTTTTGTTTTACGAAGTAGTTAAACAGTTGAGACCTGCCTACTTCTTCTTGGTTATTATAGTTCTCGAGAATACTGTCTTGGTACTCCTGAGGAATCATTGTTAGGTCAATCATTTGTTTGTTACGATTATACCTTAGTTTTGTTTCTTCATCCATTTCTTCAGGATGTGCAGAGTATAGTTCAATTCTTTTCTTAGTCATTGGCTTTTGTCTATCACCAACTGCAAGGCAATTGTCTGCTGATAGAATATTTGGAACTCCATCACCAGTATCACCACGAAGAACATGTTCAGTAATATACTGTTGAGGATTAGCATGTCTTACCCATTTCTTTAGGACAGGATTATACTGATCTACGTTTGCATATTGTTGTAACTGAATGAAGTCCTTATCTCCTGATAGAACAAGTATCTTTTCAGATCCATTATTCAGTTCAGTACCATGTTCCATACATAGAGTTGCGATAATGTCATCAGCTTCAACGCGGTCAACATATACTACCTTATATGGAAAGAACTCTTCGAGCTCTCTACGAATTTGATGAATAGCATCAAAGCACGCATTCCAATCCATGTCTGATTGATCACGATTCTTTTTACGATTTGCTTTGTAATATGGATAGTAGTCTTTTCTCCATACATTTGTGCTATCAGCGCAGATTACGATTTCACCGTACTCTCCTGAGAACTTCTTTCGATTGAATCTGATTGAATTTAGAAACATGTGACGAAGGAGATTCTCATCAACTTCCATGTTTGTGTGATTGCCAATACCTGCGAACAATGAAGCAAGCATTACTTGGTTATAGTCAACTAATATCATAATTTATCCATTATTTAAATTTACAAGTACAATTATATCACAGATCTTCGTCAATGTCAATAGTTTCTTCTAAATTCTTTTTCAATCCACCAGATAGTTGATCTGCGTTAGCATCCAAAACAACAACATTCTGCGTGGCAAATGGTTGAAGTTGATGTTCTTCTCCCATTGTTTGTAGATGTAACGAACGAATGGCTTCAAAGATCAATATCATACTTGGAAAGTAGTTCTCGAAGTCAGCGTCAAATTCGCAGCCAGCTCGAGCCATTTCTCCTAATACGTTTTCCCATATAATTTCTGCAAGTTCTGTTGAGTATGATTCTTTATATTCACGAATTCTTTCTGATACGCTTTCCTCACTAATTGGAGGATTAGAATGTATCATTGGGAATTGAATAAGGTTATCTTTATTCTTGGTAGGCATCTCCGATGTTCCTTAGTAGAGTGTTCCACATTGTGGCAAATGAGGCAATAGAATTTCTTGCCAGGTTAAATCTATCAGAGAAGGTAAATCCATGAAAGTAGTTAGGATCGTTCTTCATCTGAGTTAAAATTTGTTTTGTAACCGAGAAGGCATAATTTGCATGATGATTTATATCTTCATTCCAATCGTACATAATTGTAGCATTAGCACCTGTCTCAGGTAGAGCTCCATAGTTTGGATGAATACAAATCATTTGCGATTTGATTGCTTCAAGTAATGCAATACAAGATGTTTCTTTCCATATATTTGGATATAGGAATATATGAGACTTATCTAATGCTTTGAGAACTTCATCGTTTGATTTAACTCCATGATAAGTCATATTAGGATGTTCTTCGATTTGTGCAAAGAGTGGCTTATACGCTTCGTTACGTTCTCCCCAACCATAAATCTCAAATCCTGAATAAACATCAAGATGAATATTATCGAACTCTTTTGCTAAGGAAGCAAAGATAGGCACAAGTAATTCTAACCCGCGGTGTGGTGTTGTATGATACACAAAACGAATTGTTTCCATATCCTTTTCTTTAGGATCGTATTTAACTTCAACTGCGTTATGAATGACTGAACAGATACTATAAGGAATACCGTATCTCATAATGTACTGATCTCTTTGCCATGCTGTTACAAAAACAATATGAGCAAACTTTTGCCAACCACCATCTTTAAGCATTTGATTTTCTGGGTCTTCTGCAAGATCATGGCACCAAAGGATATTTGGTACATCTTCATATAACTCTCGTACTCTGCCGAGGTGTACTGCGACCTTACTTAATACTCCAGGACCTACTCCGTCTATTAAACGTTGTCTCATCATTTCAGTTCCACCGATAGAATTCTTCGATAGTTCTGTATTTACTATTTCACCTTTATATATGCAACTCATTCTAATACTCCATAAATTTTGTCTGCTTCACGTTCATTCTCAAATACTTCATCAAGAGAAAGGTAGATTCCTTTACTCTCCCACCATAGGTCGATGAACTCGTACGAATAAACAGCTGCTTTTGCTTGTTCGTTATAAAAATATATATTCTTAGATCTAAAGTCCGTTATGTTGTGGTTAAATAACGGAAAGGAAATAACCAATCCAAATCCATGTAATATATTGTTCTCTGTTGTTATAGGAGATCCTAACGGCATACGATAATGAATCTTATCCTCAAAATCTCCAAAGTAATATTCTACTAATTTTTCTGCATACCATCTTTTAATTGCGTATGCTTGTAAACCATGATCCCACATTTCTCTTTTCTTAGGAACGAATGGTATATACTCATTCTTATAATCATATGGATACTCAAAGACATTACACATCTGTAACGCTCCCCATTCCCACTGATTACATTTATCAATATATTCCTTTAATGTAAAGTTCCAATATTGAAGAGGTTCATAATCAAGGTCGTCTTCAAAGAACAAACCGTATTCTTCGTCGGTATTCTCTAACCACCATTTAATAGTTAATAAGTGGGATGATGTAACACCTTTCGTTGTGGCGTTTACAACCTCAGGATCACCTACGAAAGGAATACTTTTACCTTCCTCATAACGATCGTATTGATGGACTTTTATATCGTCAAGACCATGACGTGAAAACTCTGACTCTGTCCAAGACCTACGATCCTTACATTCAGCAAGGTTTATTATATTAGGCTTCGGAAGATTCTGTAATTTGTCCGTTAGTGCTATCATTAAAAATCTCATTATGAATACTGTATAGTGCATCACGCAGATTATGCAGTGAACCATTATTATGTAGGCGGTATGTTGTTATATCCATCTTTTCATCAAGAACATACATTCTGTCTATTGGTGTTTTATGACCAATCGTTGTCTCCGAAATAACATGACCATTAAAGTATTTACGTGAATCAGTTGAATAGTCACAACCTTCTCTTGTTAATTGAACGATGACAATATTCTCTGCTCCAACCTTTTCAACAATAGGTTCAAGTTCTTCAACAAATCCACCATCTGCTAAAGCATAGTTCTTACCTTCTTCGATTTCTTCAGCAACTGAACGACCAAAATAATCTAATCCTTTCTTTGGCTTGATAATATCTTCTGATACATGAATCATTGCTTCGCGTCTTGACATACCTTGTAAGGCAAACTCTGCTTTCTCTTTTTGAGTCCTATCGTTATAACCTTCCATGAACCATCTTTTATCAACATCAAAGTGTTTAATTGTTTCTTTAAATAATTGATACTTAAAAGACAGATTACCAAATCCGTAGTTATCCTTGAATAGGCTTGCTGCTTCATCTTTACCTGAAGCTGGTGGTCCGTTAAATATTACTATCATCTTTCTTCTCTTTAAGTTGAGTGAAACCGTATTTACAAATATAGTAGGCATCTACGATATCAGTAATAGGATTCCACGATTTGTTTATTATACCACATTTTTCGCGAATGTCAATAGAATTTTCTTTTTCAAAAGCTTCAATCATTAAATCTTTACCGGCATTTCCTTTTCCACAACCAAACTTTTTAATCATTGTTGGTGGATATACATCGTATGGTATATCTCTTTCCCATAGTTTATGTTTAAACAAACCACAGTTCTCTGCTATTTGAAATACTCTACCGACCGCTCCAAATGCGTATCCTTCAATTCCAACAAAGTCACATTCAAAACATTTACTTTGCGACCATGATCCAATGATATCATATCGTTCTTGATCATTGAACCAGTTGTCTGGATACATCGTTGCTTGATATTGTCCTTTCTCTCCAATCAATAACTTCTTTTGTTTTACATAATAGTAAAAGGTACAATTATCATAACTCCACTCTTCACCTTCATGTACACAAATAGCCGGACTACTTAAACTATAGTCAACACCTGCTACCCTCATAACTAACTCCATAACTAATATATTATGGTATTATTTATTCAGTCTTGACGATAGAAGATATGAGATCCGATAGTTCCTACTTGTTGTAAGGTTGGAGCCCAATATGGATTCACAAAGGTTGTATGGTAATGAGTGGCACCTTCAGTTAAACCACGGAACTTACCAACATGTAACATTCTATATGCAACATATACGGCTTCTTCCCATGCGTCAACATCGGTTGCGTCATCGCTTCTGCCATCACAATACCAACTGAATTGGCAACGATTACGTTTAGGTACAAGTACATTAGGATCTTTCCAAGAAGGTTTCTTCTCAGCTTGATATACAACTAAACAAACGTTGTTTGGATATCTATCGTCACGTACGCGATTTAGAACAACATCAGCAACTGCATATTTACCTGCTAGGTTCTCTGACCTTGCTTCATGATAGATATTCATTGCTAAACATTGTAGATCTGCGGATTCATATTCAATCTGAACATCATTAACACGATCATCAAATGTACTTGCGTTAGCATACATTATAATAGAAAATAAAGTGACAGCACCAAGTATAGTTCTATGCATATTAATCATGTTCTTGTGAACGCGTCGTATAGAGCTTCGCCTTTGAGTTCTTCTCCAAAGTTACGAATATGTTTACTACCTTGAGTTCTTCTAATTAATCCACAATTATATTCTACATCAGTGACGGCTCCATTGTCTGTATCTTCTGGATGGTCGTCATAGTACATTGATTTAAAAGAATGTACATGTATGGATTTAACCTGCATACTCCACTCTTCTGCTTCAAGCATTGTTCTTTGCTTATCTACTGTGTTATCATATTGTGTCATAGTTTTTCTCCTGGTTCAAAACCTCTAAAACATTTGAATCGTGGAAACCTCAAACTGTAATCATCACCATCTTGACTGATAGTAATTGCATCAGCTCTTACCTCGACTAATTGACCAAGTACAGCGTCAGAGTTATTCCAAATATCATCCCTGTTAACATCGCTAAGACCTGTGCCAACATTAACCTTGATACGTTTACCTTCGTCGGTACCTTCGCATACAAGCGCTCCTGTGCTTCCTTCATTTTTACCAGTTCCTTCTTCAATATCTGTTACTGTTAATGTTACTTCAATGTAAGGTTTCATTTTCAACCAACCGTAAGATCTTTTACATTCGTAATAACCGTTGACTGGTTTGACCATGATTCCTTCATAGCCTTTTTCTATTGCTGTATTATTAATTGCTTTGAACTTATCAGCATCATCTTCAATATTGAGAACTGTATAGTCAGTTACGACAATGCAATCTTTAAAGTATTCTGATGTTTCAAAACCTTTTAACAATTCTTTTCTTTTAATAAGTGGTAACGAACTTTTGAATGTCTTAAATTCGTCGAGAGGTAGAAAGTCAAACAATGCAAAGTATGCATCTTCAGTTTGAGCACCTTCTTTACGATGTACTTGTTTCATTAGTGTTTGAAAGTCAGCAGACATAACTTCACCATCAAAGACAAGATCATCAAATATTTTATTACTGAATGCTTCTTCGATATGTGGGAAGTTAGAAAGTAGTTTACCGTTTCGAGAATAGATGGTTGCATTTGCATTTTCTACAATTATAATGGCTCTTACTCCATCATACTTATATTCTACAACGCAGTCTCCTGTAATCTTTTTAGGATTGTTGTCACCACTGTGGGCAAGCATACAAGTGAATACAGGGATGGTTCCTTTCTTGACATTGTTAACTGTCTTGAGAGATACACCGCATCTAAGGTCTTTAATTAAGATTCTACGGTACCAATCATTCCATTGGTCGATTGTTGACTGTAGAGATAAAGATAGGATCGCGTCTCGAGCAGCATTACCTGTCAATTCACGATTCTTTAATTGATCTGCAAGATGATAGAACTCGTCTTCAGTGATTCCTTCTCCTTGTGTATCAGAGTAAGGAATATCAGCCACACCAAAGGTAATCATATTATCAAGACAATATAATAAACCTTTGACTAGACCTTCATCATCAATATAATGAGATAACACATCTTCTTTATATAGCCGACTGTTATCTCGCTCAAGTAACTGAATTATTTCCCAATAAGTTGGATTCATAATGTAGAGAACTCCGTATGTTGTTCTTCAATTGCCCAGAGAACATCGTCTCTGTCATCATCAGCATGTAGACCGTGGTCCATGCAGTATTCATTTATTTCTTGGTCAAGCTCTTCAAGAGTTAAACCGAGTTCTTTTGCTAATTCTACTTCATCCATAATTTTCTCATTAATATTTAATTTATACAACTATTATATCAAAGTTCTTTATGAATGTCAATGGTTATTTAGATAAATCTTCACCATTTCGACCACGGTCTTCGTTGCCATCAGCATTTAACTCTGTCATATCTTGTTGTTTAAACTTGAAGTCTTTATCTTTCAAAAAAGGATACCTTGTTTCAGCAGGATGAACTGCTTCTCTGGTATCTCCTTCAAGACCCAAGTCAGCGTCGTCCTTTTTACCAAAGATTCTATCCCAGCCGTCGTCATAAGCTTTGCTCTGACCTTTGCTCTTCAATGTATCTCCGGTTATATCGTTCTTTGTTGCCATTATAATTCCAAGTTAAGTTGTACTGGTCCATCCTTTCTAAAGAACATACGACCAAAATCGTCAAGTTCTAAAGTAAATTTATCTCCAGGTGTAAATGAAGTTTGACTAATTCGTGCCATGTACGTTTCGTCAGGTGTTGGTTTATCACTAAAGAGTAAACCTTGTTCGTTGATCTCAAATTTGTAATCGCAATATATCATCGTGCCATCCTTGATATTTCAGTTGCCTGTTCTTGATTGGTGATTGGTACCGCATTGGATTTATGCATTGTAGCAATTCCTTTAATATAAGTACCAGTGTATTTTGGAGATTCTTTCTTAGTACCATGTGAACCACCAGTACCTGTAGCACTTGGATATTCTGGTACTTCCCTACGATAAGTATCTTCCGACTTATATGGTTTAAACTGAGTCTTTACTTTGACCTTGCCTAAACAATAATTTATATATTCATCGAGTGTATTATATTTAAGGTCATGCATACCATGTCGTTTGGCCCATTTATTGTGAGCACGCCAATCAAGCTCGTATTGAGCCAATTTGGATTTAGTTATTTTTATTTTACGTTTCCGAGTGGAAATCGTTGTTAGACCTCTTGCTAATGCCATAATAAAATTCCGTTATAAAAAGGGAAACAGTGGTCGCTTCTTTGGCGTTCCGTTCCTACTCAGTTGATCTACCTCAAATCTTACGACGCTTGGTAAATCGGTTGGCAGTTCAGGTGTTGCTCCCGAAGGCAGTTCTCCGTCATGGGTCCTAAATGGTAGAGCTATTAACTCCGTGATTCCATCTCGCCGTCATGGTTTATCCCACCGTTTCAAATATAATTATAACAAACTATTTTCCAAATGTCAATAGTTTTTTAAGATTATTTTTATTATTTGTAGTGCCTTTGGCCTCTTGCATTAAAAGCAGTAGATTCGCTCTGAATCCTTTTCTGATGCCTTTTAATAGCTTCAGCCTTTTTACGCTTTCTTTTAGCAGTTGGCTTTTCGTAATACTCTCTTGCTCTCAGTTCTTTTAAGATTCCTGCCTTTTCAACATTCTTCTTGAACTTTCTCAATCCTATATCAAATGGCATTGGTGTACTCGGCCTTTTGTCTTTAGGATGTCTTGGTCTTGGCGTCAAATCAACAGATAAGCCACCGTTTCTATTATTGTTATTATATTTCATTGTTGTATTATAATCTAGTTCACAAAGAATGTCAATAGTTATTTAAGAATATTTTCCAGTCTTCCAAAGCTTGTCATAAACCTTTTGATCTACAACTCCTTCTTTTAATAACCTTTCTCTGTTAACTAAATGAGCAGCTTGAGTATCATCTTTACTTCCACCGTAATAAGGTACACAATGTCCTTCGTCTGCCAATACCGCTGTTACTGCTCTAACAGAATCTGTTCCGTGACAATATACATCAAAGTCTCCAAGGATACGACCGAACTTACCTTTCATATCTTCACCGTCTCGAGCAACCTGAGTTCTTAATATAGGATCCTTTCCTAACAGTTCTTTTAATCTTTTACTTGCAGCTTTACCAAATAACTTTTCTACTTTATTTCTTGTTCTTGATTCTGGTGTATCAATTCCCATGATACGAACTCTTTCGTTTCTCAACCAAATACCAAAACCTAAGTCAATGTCTACATCTACTGTATCACCATCAACCACTTTAATTAATTTTGTTCTATACTCATACATGTTAATAACCCTTTATTGTTTAATAACGGTTATTTATATCTATTACACCAAACTGTTAACCACCATTTAAAATACCTACGACCTTCGCCGTAGGCTGCTGATTCTAATCTGTTATATTTCATCCTGAATTTTTTAGACTATAATAAAAAGTAATTGCACCAAATATCATTGGACACATCATAACACTAAGAATGCCAAATAGTAATCCGAGATTCTCTACCATTGCGATGAATCCTCTAAGATAGAAACGATTTGATGTCCTAACTCTTCCCATTCAGTTTTAGTTTTGCCACGAGTTGTTTCTGCGGCTGTACCAATACGAATACCACTTGTCTCTTTAAAGTTTCGAGGATCGTTAGGAATACCATTTTTGTTTACAGTGATTCTATGTTTCTCTAAGATATCGGCTGCTTGTCTTCCACTCAACTCAGAGTCGACTAAACTTACCAATATAATATGAGAATCAGTACCACCTGATAATACACTTAATGTTTTACTATCATTTAAAATTTTTGCTAATGCTTGTGCGTTCTCAACTACCTTTCGAGAATAATCTTTAAACTCTCCAGTATCAGCTTCAACGAATGCTTGAGCTTTGGCAGCAATGATATTCATTAATGGACCACCTTGAGTACCTGGAAAGATTGCTCCATTGAGCTTTCTTGTATAATCAGGATTGTTCCATAATATAATTCCACCACGAGGACCACGTAATGTTTTATGAGTTGTAGAAGTAACAACATCGGCATAAGGAACAGGATTGTCATATACACCACCGGCAATCAAACCAGAATAGTGGGCCATGTCAACCATAAGTAATGCACCTACGGAATCAGCAATTGCTCTGAACCTTGCCCAATCAATTTGTCTTGGATATGCACTTGCACCAGCAACCACAATATCAGGTTTGTGTTCTTGAGCCAATCGAGCAACTTCGTCGTAATCAATTAAACCATTTTCATCAACACCATAAGTATGAGCATTAAACCATTTACCTGAAATCGTAACAGGAGCACCATGAGTTAAATGACCACCGCTTGCTAAATCCATTCCAAGAATCGTATCTCCTGGATTAAGAAAGGCTTTATATACAGCAAGGTTTGCATTAGCACCACTGTGTGGTTGAACATTCGCAAATTCACAACCGTATAGATCTTTTAGTTTATCAATTGCCAACGTTTCGACTTCATCCATAAATTCGCAACCGTTATAGTAACGAGCTCCTGGATATCCTTCTGCGTATTTGTTTGTAAACTCTGAACCACAAAGTTTCATAACTGCCTTTGAAGCAAAGTTCTCTGAAGCAATTAGTTCCGTGGTTAATTTTTGGCGTGATAGCTCTTTTTGGTAAATCTTGTTAATTCTTTCATCTAGCATATTATTGCTGTTCCATCCTATATTGTGTTTCTTTTATTAAATGATAATAGGTACCGATTAACCTTTCATCTTCAAAGATTTGAGGTTGCACAGACATACCTATGCCTTTTTCTTTTAATTGATTATAATACATTGTCAGCCCAATGTCAAGGAATTTATAACCCCCATAATGTTTGGCTGCATGTTCTTTTGCCTTATCGCAGAAAGCGCAGGCTCGAGTACCATAGATGTAGATCATCTCTTTGGTGTTTTATCTTTCCAATCGTTAATGTAATCAAGTTGTTTTGCTTGACTCCACTCTTCAGATAATTGTTCGTTATCTTCTGCAAAATACTTGAGTGCTTTAACTGTGTCTACAATATCAATGTTAGTAACGGTTTCACCAAGCCAACGTTGACTGAACTCTTTTACTTCCTCTGCTTCAACAGATTCTTGAGACCATAACTTAGCAAGCTTCCGAGTACAATGAACTTCTTCATTAAACCTTTCCACTTCTTCAAGAGGAATAATGTATCTTTGTTTAAACATTGAAACTGTATCAACTACTACATAATCACTTTTCATTTCTTTTTCCTATAAAAATAATAATGCTATTATAAATCCGATGTTCAGACCTAATGAGCATGATAATAATAAATCCTTTTTAAAACTTTTCCTTTCGTACTCGATCGTTGTTTTCCCTTGCCAATCGTTCATACAGCGGCTCCTCTGCGACACCTGGAGATTTAATTAGTACTCTTTTACTAAAGTGTTCTCCTGCATTTCTTGCGTAAACGGTTTTTCCTTTATCTGGGCTTTCAAATATTTGTGCCATTTTATTCTCCTACTATTAAACTTGTCATAATTAGTAATAAAGAAACAAATCCTAAAAACAAACTACACACTAAGAACGCAAACATTAGTATTCTTAATGGAGTTACTTTATAATCTTTTCCTTGCTTACCAACTCCTACAACTGCCTTTATTGCTTCTATTATCAAAACAAAAGACTATTCATAAACATTACTGCGAACATCATACCCATAGCTCCAAGCTGAATAAGCGTTGGAATGACAACACACATAACTAAAGGATTGAAATCCATTCTCATCCAATAATCTTCTTCGTGCCATTCCTTAACTTGTTCTGGTGTTGCGTTGCTATATCGTTCAGTACTTTCTGTCATTATCTAACCTTCTCGTAATTTTGTTAATTATATTTTCTGCTTCTGGATAATCATCCATCATTTCAACGACTTTATCAATCATATCCAAATCAAGTAACATATCGTTTCTACGACTGAGCCAACTTTCCTGTTGTTTCATTTGTTCAATTTTCATCTGTTCCATGTAATGCATATCATGTAACTTTTTGATAAATTGATTTACTTGTAACCACCTGTGATAATCTATATTGCCGTCTTTGTCAAATGGTTTTTCTTCGCTCATTTAAATAGTCCGATCCTTTCTCCCGCTGCTTTACGACGATCATACTCTTCGGGAGTAGAAGGGTAACGCCATCCCCATGCTGCACCAAGAGCCATAAAGGTTCCTGAGTACGCGACCGCTTTCCAATTACCTGTTGTTACTATCATTAAGATTAAAGCAAAAGCCATAAATCCTAACATCATATACTTTGCCTTTTGTGGAAATACTTTTTTGGTTTCCCAGTTTGTTAAAAATGGTCCAAAGAGTTTATGATTATATAACCAGTTGTGCATTCTGTCTGAACTCTTTGCGAAACAATACGCAGCAAACACTGCAGGTATACTAAACGGAATACCAGGTAAGATAACTCCTACGTAAGCAACTCCTAAACTAAGGAATCCTAATCCACCCCACATTAATTTTTTCATGTTCATGATATGATTGCCTTAATATGTTCTGCACTAATAATAACAGCGTCTTGACCTTTTATTCTTACAGGCATTGATTTGTCCCAAGATAGATATACCGTATCACCTTTAGATAAATGCGATGCTGATGTAGCAGGTCCTACTGATAATACGACACCTGGCTCTGATGCTGTTTGTTTTACTTCAGCAGATAGAATAATACCACCTGATGTTGTTGTTTCTTTTGGAGCAGCCGCAACTAACACTTGCTCTCCAATCATTTGAATACTCATTATATTTTCCTTCGGTTTATTGTGGACGTTAATCCACTTCTTTGTTCTTCAATCTCCATGTTCATTACTTGACTGTTATCAACTAATGGTTTAGCAGGAGTCTCACGCTCACGTTTAAACGCGGCGGTACTTACAATCAATAACATTATTGCCAAAGGATCAAATACGAATATAATTATAAGTATGATCCATCTGACAGCGTTGTCATAATATTCTTCTGCCTCAGTTCCGTATAACATATCAGCGATATATTTAACAGGACCAAGTTCTGATTCTTGTTCTAACTGAAGTCTCTGTATAGGCAACTTCTGTTCGTTATATTGTACAATACTTTCTACTGCTTTGTCAATAGTTATTGCTAAATTATTTCTTTCTTCTGTTTGACGACCATTAACATAGTTACGATCTTTAGGTTGTGAAGTCTGTAATACGTAATCTAATCCTTCGATTCTATCTTGTGCAGCTTTAAGTTTAGATTGTTCTGCGGCTATTCTTGTATCAATGATACTTGCTTCTAAAGAAAAAGAATCTGATACTAATGCAGAATCAATATGAGCTTTAGAAAGGAATCCAAAGATACCCATACTTGTAATTAACATTAAGACAATGACAGCGGCTGTAAAATAACCACGAACCAAATTATTGATTCTATCCCATTCGTAATGTAACCAGGCTGCTGAAACAAGTTTACCAAACTCAAGCACAGTGGCCATAACAGCAATACTGATAGCAGCACCACTAAAAATTGTCATTAATCCTATGATACTAAAATATGCAGCGGTTGCTGCTAAAGTGAGGGATGTAGTTAAAGTTAGCCATTTCATAATATTATTTATTTGTAATAAGCAAATGTTTCCTTAAGTCCAACAATCAAGTCTTCCATCATACCATTAGTATGTAGGGGAGTAGGTGTAATTCTAAGCCGTTCTTTACCAACATCGACTGTTGGATAATTAATTGGTTGCACATATAATCCATGTTCGTTCAATAACCTATCTGACATTAGTTTACATTTCTTTGCATCTCTAACCATGACTGGTAATATATGAGTGCAACTCTCTTCGTGTAATTCTATACCTTCATTAATAAACATGTTCTTTAAAGTCAATGCTCGTTCTTGATGAAGTATTCTTAGATCATCATGATCTGAAAGATATCGTATCGAGGCAATTGCTCCTGCAGCCATAACAGGTGACATACTTGTTGTAAAAATAAATCCACTTGCGACTGATCGTATAGCATCAAGAACAACACTATCACCAGCAATATAACCTCCATGACAACCAAACGCTTTTCCCAAAGTTCCATTTATAATATCTACTCTGTCTTGTGATAAAATCTTTTCGCAGTATCCTGCACCGTGTTCACCGTATAAACCTACGGCATGTACTTCATCTATATATGTTATTGCACCATACTCATCTGCTAAATCGCAAATCTCTTCAATAGGAGCAACATCTCCATCCATACTATAAACACTTTCAAATACAATACATGGAGTTAATCCTGACTCTACAGTTACCTGTAAACATTCTTCCAACGATTCCATGTTATTATGTTCAAATACATGTTTAGGAGCACGACTATGTTTCATACCCATAATCATTGAGGCATGATTTTTGTTATCAGAAACAAAACATATATCTGGTACGATACGAGATAAAGCAATTAATGTCCATTCATTGGCAACATAGGCCGATGTAAATAATAGTCCACTTTCTTTTTGATGAAGGTTTGCTATTACGGATTCAAGAGTAACATGGTAATGGGAAGTACCGCCAATATTGCGAGTACCCCCACTTCCACTTCCTGTCTTTAACAATGCGGTTTGCATTGCATCAATTACATACTTGTTTTGTCCCATTCCCAAATAATCATTTGAGCACCAGTTAACAATTGTCTTAGGGGAATAAGGTGAGTACCAAGTCGCTTTAGGAAAGTTTCCTTTATCACGAACGATATCGTTAAATACTCTGTACTTACCTTCTTCCTTTAATTTGTCAACCACATTATGGAAAGGTTGTTTGTTTATCATTTCTACGCCTTATGCTGCGTAGGCATCATCCCAAGATCCTTCTAAACCAGCAACCTCATATTCGGTTACACGATTCTCAAAGAAGTTCGTATGGTCTGCACCGTTTAGTACCCATTCTAACCAAGGTAGTGGATTTTCCTTTACCTTGAAATTTGGTTTCATGCCTAACTGTAATAATCTTCTGTCCGTTATATATTTTATATATTCTTTTACTTCGGATTTTTCCAGGCCTTCAATACTTCCCATTGCGTATGCAAGATCAATAAACTTATCTTCGAGATCAACGATGTCTTTTGACATTTCGTAAATTTCTTTTTTGAACTCATCGTCAACAACGCGACTATGTTCTTTCACAAACGCTTTAAATAATTTAGAGTTACCTTCAACGTGAATTGATTCATCACGAATACTCCATTCAACTACTTTACCCATACCTTTCATTTTACCGAAACGTTGAAAGTTAAGTAACATAACGAAAGAAGCAAATAAAGCAACACCTTCGTTGAATACTGATTTGGCTAATGATAAACCAAGACCACGTAGAGTTGCTGTGTCTGCCTTTCTCATATAGTCAATCTTATCAGCCATTTCTGTATAGTCTAGGAATGCATGATATTCGGAATCAGGTAAACCTAGTGTTTCATTCAATAACGCATAAGCACGTTGATGAATACCTTCTCTTGCTGCAAATGATCCTAACATATTACGGATTTCGTTATTCTTAAACTTAGGAATAAATTGATCGTAATAGTTCTGACCTACTGCTACATCTGATTGAGTAAAGAGTCTTAAGATGTTTGTAATATAATCTTTCTCTACTTCAGTAATCTTACCACCTTTCCAATCAGCAACATCTTCAGATAGATCAAGTTCATCTTCGATCCAATGCGCTTTCTCATGTCTTGTTGTAATTTCAACAGCCCAAGGATAATGAAACGGTTTATATGTTTCACTGAACTCCATGAGTCCGCCTTGTTTCTTAACAAGCTTGTCTGCTATTGCCATTAGGTCGTTATACGTACCTATATGTTCGTCGTTAATATAAATCTGAGGTACGGATCTAACTTCCTTACCGTTCGATACTCTTTGGTAAAAAGCAAGTCTTTGCTCTTCGTCGTCTAATACTACCTGTGTATAACCAATTCCATGTTGATTAAACCAGGCCTTTGCCTTTTCGCAAAAAGGGCAATTGGATTTTGTATAAATTAATACTTCCATTTCATTTATCCTTGGCATGCTACGCATTCATCTTGTTCCTCTTCTGATTTCCCGAATTGTACTGCGTTTGTGTTAATAATATCATCTAACTTTTCGCGTTTCACTTTCTCGGAAACGTTTTCTGCTCTGTTAGAAGATTCTGTTCTTAAATAATATAATCCTTTACAACCTTCTGCCCAAGCTTGATAGTGTACTGTATGTAAGTACTTCTTATCAGCTCCTGCTGGAAAAAAGATGTTCAGGGATTGTCCTTGGCATAGATACTTCTGTCTGTCTCCTGCTAGCTTAATTAACGCATGTTGGTTTAATTCTATTGCTGTCTTGAAAACATTCTTTACATGATCATCTAAGAATTCTAGATGCTGTACTGACCCACCATTTGTAATAATAGTTGACCATACTTCATCTGTATTCTTGCCTCGTTCTTCCAATACCTGTTCAAGATATGGATTTTTATTTAGGTGACTTCCCACCCTTGTTCTTGAAGTAAATGCGTTTGCCTTCCAAGGCTCAATACTTGGTGAGGTATCTACAATCATTGAACTATTTGCGTTTGGAGCAATTGCTAACATATGAGCATTACGACGTCCTGTGCCTTTCATATCTGGTGCTTCACCACGACGTTTAGCCATTTCTTCAGTTGCTTCAACCGACTTTCTTTTAATATATTCAAAGATCTCTTCGTTCTTGTCAATTGCTTCTTGACTATCAAACGCAATTAAGTTTCTTTGGAAGAAGGAATGTAATCCCATCGCTCCTAAACCTAATGATCTTTCTTGTTGTGCACTATAACGTGCTTTACTAATCTCATCACCTGCATTATCAATAAAGAACTGTAATACATTATCTAAAAATACAATAAGGTCTTTAACCATACTAGTATCTTTCCATTCATCGTACTTTTCTAAATTGACTGAAGATAGACAACATACTGCTGTTCTTTCTTCGTCGGTCACAAGGTGTATCTCATTACATAAATTAGATCCTTTAATTGATAAACCTAAATCCTTTTGAGATTGAGGTAATGCTGCATTGGCAGTATCAATAAAGTTAACATACGGTTCACCTGTTCGGTATCTTGTCTCTAATACTAATTCCCATAGTTTACGAGCATCTACCATTTCACGAACAGTTTTATCGTTAGGATCTAATAAACCCCATTGCTTGCCATCTCTTACTGCTTCCATAAAGGCATCAGATAAATTAACAGCATGATGAAGGTTTAAATTCTTTCTGTTTACGTCTCCTGTCGGAATACGCATATTAATAAATTCTACAATATCCGGATGGTCAATATCCATATAGGCTGCATAAGAACCTTTTCTTGTACGTCCTTGACGATACGCAACCATGTCAGCATCAACTGTATGTAGAAACGGCATCGGACCTGGAGCCTTTTTAGATACTGCTCGAATATCAGACCAATGACCACCTACTCCACCACCTTTTACAGATAACCATCTTAACTCTGCTGTGTGATCAATTAATCCATCTAAGGTATCAGGTACATATGTTAGGAAACAACTAATAGGTAATGCTTTTGCTTTCTCTCCTTTTAAGACTGCATTAGAAAGTACAGGAGAAGAATACATAAAGAATCCTTGAGAAACATAATCGTATATTCTTTGTGCAAGTTTTAAATTACCACCACAGAACGCAACCGCTGCTCGAGCATAAGCCATTTGAGGAGATCTTTCATCGTCTCGACAATAATAGTCCTTTAATAGTTTAAACGACTGTTCTCCTAATTTCTTATCTCTACCTGTTTGTATTTCGATACCTAGATGCTGCATTCTTTACTCCGTTATTATTCTTGTACGTATTCTTTGGTTAAGGGAAAGATATTGGTAATTACTCTTGCGCATTCTACAGCAAGATCCATATGTTCTAACTGAGTACCGTTTCCTGATCTTAATTCAATATAATGAATCCACGATCTTAGTGTACCATTGACATATAATCTTGAGACTGTATTGCCTTCTGGTAAAACCGCTCTTGCTTGTTCTTTTGCGATTCCTTTATCAATTGCCCATTTATATAATTTTTCTGTTTCGCGAATGAACTGCATTTGCTTCATTCTCCAATCTTCTGCTATTCTTCTTTGATCTTCGTCGTCGTTATCAACAGGAATACTGTTTTGACGATTCTTTGTATCTTGGAACCTTGCTTCGCGCGGGATCATTTCTAAATCTTCAAGTGGGTTTGCGTATCTTTGGCTAAACTCTTGAAAGGAGAAACTACGATGTCTTATAAGTTGACGAGCAATATCTCTTGTCGTTTCAACTTCTAAACAAACACTGACCATTTCCAAAGGTGACCAATGTTTATGCTTGATTAAATAATTAACAAGCTTACTGTTTGTTGCTGTGTTGTTTTGATTACTAGGATTACTTACTCGAGCACAATATGCCACCAAACCTAATAAAGAATTATCTCCGTCCATTAATTCCTTTGGAGACCCTACAATCGCAGGTACTTGACTATGACTAATCAATTTTACTTTCATTATATACTATGTCCTTTTCCATTGTTGAAATTTCAATTTAGCTTCCAAACCTCTATATGTTATTGTTCTCATCAAACTCTCAACGCAAGATATACTTCCATCAAGAACCATTTCGTTTATATCTTTGCCTGGAACATTGTGTGGCCATATCACAACACTGTGTCCTGCATCAATTATACGTTCCATCCTTTTATGAATCTCTAAGTTACGAGGTTCAGCATCGAAGACGAAGACTGCATTATCCACCTTTTCAAGCGAATTGGTATTTCCATCTGCTCCATTCATTGCGATTGCATTTGATAAAAACATGCTATCAAGTGCACCTTCAACTACATAATACTTTTCGTTGAAGTTAACTTTGTCCAATCCGTACAGTTTAGGTACTTCATCGAACATAATAGTAATATAACGAAGGAACGCATCAGGGTCCATTGACCTTGCCGATACTCCGAAACAATTGCCGTCTTTATCCAAGAACGGTATTACAAGTCGAGCTTCATCTTTCTTAACGTTCTCAAACTTATTTGGTACTATCCCATTGATCCATTCTTTAAACTTAGGAGCAAAGTAAAGTCGATAATGGTGCTTAGAAGGAATAGACCTTTTATCTATATATTTCTTTACTGGGTGGTTATAATCAAGTTGGCTGATTTTTTTTAACTTTTTTAATGGATCCGAACGAGAGAATTGTGGTTCGGTAAATTTGGTTGACTCTAGAGTTGATGTTGCTGTTTCGACCGTGTTATTTGCTTTGCCAATAAACTTTTCGGCAACATAATCATTGTATGCCAATGGGTCGACTACCTTGAGGAAATTACCAAAGATATGGCTTGCACCACAATTGTGACAATAATAAAATAACTTATTCTCACGTTCGAGGAGCCAACCACGCGCTTTAGATTTGTTCTTTTTAGAATCCCCACACAAGGGACAACGAAAGTTGATCTTGTATGGGTTTGTGTTTTTGATACGATATCTGTCCAGTCGACCAGCCAAATGTTGGGCATACTGAATATCAACAAAGTCAAGCATAATATAAAAATCCGAAAAAATCTGTTATTAGTGTATATTATAACAGGTTATCAGCAACTTGTCAACTAAATAATTTAGGTAAATCCAATTTAGTGACTATGAATATGACAATCGCTCCCATACCCATCATGTACCATTTCCATCTATCAAGGCCGGTTACTCTGCCTTCCATCTCAGAAATACGTTTATCAAGATTACCGTTTAATTTACTCAACGCAACCATAATTTCTTCATTACGTTCTTTACGGTGTTGAGCGTTGTTATCGGATAGTCTTTGATGATCTTCTCTTGAAGAACTTCTGTATTGTTCTAATCTATCGTGAACAATTGCCAAATCTTTTGCTGTATCAAATTTGGTCTGTTCTATTTTAATATCTAATGTTTCAATTTTTTCAGCAACGTTATTTAGTATCTCGTGTTGTACTGCAACGCGCTTGTCTCTATCAGCAGACTTTTCAATGATGTACTCGTACTTAGAGAAAAACTTCTCTATTTGTTTAATGTCCTTTTTAATTAAGGCTACATCGGTTTTTACACCAGAAATGTTCTGATCTATGTCGCTCATAAGCTTAGTGTCTCTTTAATGGTACTATTATATCACAAAGTACATAATATGTCAATGGTATTTATAACCACCATAATTTGAAATGGGTCTATTTAAGAATATATCTTTTTTATTTTTTTTCTACTGCAAGACCTGCAGCGGGCTCGTCATCAATCGTTACATTTCTATAATAAACAATAACTTCGCCGAGTTCACGAATGTATCTTCGTAACTCTTGCGTGTTCTTAGCCATCATTTGATAATCACCGACGGTCATTGCCACAAAGACAATGTCTCCGTTGTTTTTATCTTTCATTTCGTCTAAGAACCTATCGAGGTAGGTGTATCCAACAGGCCATTCTGGATGCTCTCTTTCTTCTAAGGTACAATCCTTTGGCCTTTTTGTTTTTGGTTTGCCATCGTCATCTAACTCACCTGTAGGTAGACCTTTACAAGGATTCGTAACGATTGCTTCCGAGACAACATACCACTTTGGATCCTGTAATGAAATAGGACGTGGCAGTGAAGGTTGTATTATTTCGATCTTAACTGGTTTGGTAATGATCTCAACTTCTTTAGTACCAAAGATATTACCTAAAGTACTACAACCGCTAAGGAACGTCAGGAGCATCAAGCTCGCTAATAGCTTTGCTGTCATTCTCTATATCTCCAAATACTTCTGCTGTGCCATTATTGAATCTTATTTCCATAAGTCCTGGTTTAGCAAGGGCAAGTTTATCAAAGTTATGTTTAGCAAATATGGCAAGGTACTGATCCTTCTCTTGTTCTATTTGATTGTAATTACGTTGAAGATTGCCCAAAGATTTTGTTTGTCTCTCAAACGATTCTGTGATAGCAGCAATGGCAGCTTTCTGTTCTGCCACAGCCCCTTCTAATTTAACATTGTTTTCTTTGAGAGTTTGGTTTTCGTTATATAACCAATATCCACCGAGACTGAGTACCAAAATAATTCCTATGAATATTTGGTTAAACATGTTACTCTTCTTCTGGTGTTTCTACTGACTCTACGGTTTGACCTGTTCGTACGTCAACTTCATCAGCAACGATTCCATCAAGGCCTGTGTCAGCTACGACTTCGGCTTCAGGTTCTGCTGCTAAGTTCATTGTTTCGACTTCTGCGACTTCAGGATGTTCCGCTGTCATGTCTTGGTATTTTGTATTTAAGGCTGCTCTTACACGACTTGTCATTTCGTCGTCAAAGGCTTGCTTTACCTTTAACGGATTGTTGTCTAAGGCTTGTGAAATAATATCATTTACTGGCATGTTATGTTCTCCATTATATATTGTTAGTAATTTTATTTATACATTTTCTAAACGAACCATTAATCTCTCGGCTCGGTTAGTAACTTGTTTGTGCCATTGAGAATCTCTACCCTCAACAGCGGCTTCTTTCCAATCTCCTTTGAGAATGGCTGCATGCATTTTCTTGAATTTGCTTAATCTCGTACGACCCATATTGAACATCATATTAACCAAGATTTGTTGGACTTCGTCCTCAAGTTCTCCAAAGACCCCGTCCTCGTATAAATGGTTGCATTCAGATATTGCCAAGTCCAAATCATGCTCGAAACATTCTTTGACTCTTTCTTCAGTGATTGGGGATCCAACTTCAGCACCGAACTCTGGGTCACTATCAAGTACCAAGTGTCCAACACCGAATGTAGGGTATCCGAGATGATCTTTGTATATTTCATATACTACACCCTCGTCTACTTTTAATTGTTCAAAGACAGCTTCTCTGTCTAATTTTGTATCTCTAAAAAACATTTATCTTCCTCTTTATGATAATGTAGAAATATCTATTGAGCTTGTTCCTTGAAATTGTAACAAGGATTCTACTTGACTTTCTGCAAAATCTTGAATATTGTTTGCGTAATAATTATCACCGCCTGCATATTCATATCCCCATACAGTAATATCAAACGCAGTGTTCGCAGTTGTAACTTTTGTTATTTCACTATTGGCATAATCTTCAGCACTTAATACAGCAATCATAGGCTGTTTAGAAAATACAGAGGATCCAACAGAAACATCAAAAGTTTTGACGTTTATGGTAACCTTCTTAACGGTGTTATCCGTATCAATTTTTAATACTTCAACTAGTTCTAAAACTTTATCGTATGTAGGCATTGATTAACCTGCTGTTATGTTACCATCTCAAATTCAGCCGACTTGTTTAGGAATGTGATTGCCCACTTATCGTCGGAATCAATAAAGCAATAATGTACCAAACCTTTATCAGGTCCATCTACTACTTCCCATAACCAACATACGTGGCCGTTAGTAACTTTTTTGTCTTCCTTTGCGATTGCACTAAAGAATGTTTTCATACGATGTTGAGCATTAAAGAATCTGCCGTATCTGATATCTTCTGTATTATAAATCTCTTTCCATTTGGTCATGACGTCTTTGTAATCTTTGCCCATTACATTTCTTTTATCTGCTTTCTTTCCGAAAGGTACCATTCCCATTCCCAATACCTTTACCTTTCCATCATAACATGCTGTACCAGCAATACCATAATTCTTTGCACTACGACCTTTCCACATAGGTGTAAAAGTCATACCTTGTTTAATCTTGGAAATTGTAACTTTGCCTTCATGTAATGCGTCGGCAAACTTGTTATACGATTGCATTCTATTCTCCTTTAATTATCCCGCAGATGAACCTAATGCTTGCTTGGCAGCAGCACGTTCCTTATCGCGATCTTGTTTACGCTTTTCGCGTTCTTTTTCAGTCTCATCACGACCTTTCTGACGTTCTGCATCAGCGGCATGTTTTAATTTGAGCCGTTCTTTTTCTTTATCCTGTTGATCTTTCATACGATCAGTTTCAGCTGCTTGTCTTGCTTTCATTTGAGCTTGAGCAACCGCATCTTCCATTTTAACCGTACCCATAATATCTCGAATACGTTTCTTATGTTTCTTGGTAGTCTTTTTAGAAATACCGGGTTCTCCATCAGGACCTACACCAACACCAGCAATGTTTCCACCGCCAACGTTATTTGTAGGTTCTTCTTCGATGTCGCGCTTTGCCGCTTCGGCAATCACTGCACCGTTTTCATCCATGAATCGTTGTAACGCTAAATCAAAGTCCTCTTCTAAAGATTCCTCTGTTAAATAGTTAGTTGCATCAATTCTTTGTTGTTCGCGTATCAACCATAAGGCTGATGCATACGAAGCAAGTTTTGTCTGACCGCCAGGAAGCTTACCTAGTAGTTTCTTCAGATTCAAAATCATTTGGTCAAAGTTGCCAAACGCTTTCTTCTGCGCATTCTTCGAGAATTCCTTACGTTTGATTAGGATGTTACCCTTATCATCAATAATTCCTTCTTTATATGCTTCCCACTTTTCAAAGGGCGTAACAAGCCTTTTGATAAATGAGTACACTAAGAATAGATCTACTACCATTTAAATTTCCCTCAACCTTGTTTCGATAAACTCATCACCGTCTATAGATTCTGCGTTCATCATCAAATCATCGTATACTAACAACTCAGGCATATAGTTCAAATACTCCACGAACGGTTTTAAGAATTCGTGATACTCATGTAGGCGCATGAATAGCATATTTGTTGCCTGTGGTCCAAACACATTGAATATTACAATGAGATGGTTCAGAATTAACCTTTCTTTCAATTCGTCGTCTTGCCTATAACGAGAGAAGAGTTTGCGGAGATATTGAAATCTCTTTATGTCCTCTTCGAACTCTGACATCTCAGTACACTGAGGGTTGTCATAGTGTTTCATCGCATATAGCAGAAAGGTTGATTCTGTCAAATTCATAACAATAAAGGCTAACTAGTTAAAGTTAAGCGTCAGCAACAACTGTATCATCACCTGTTCCGTCTACACCTAAGTCACCAGCATCTGCTGCTGAAACTTTCATCGGTACTAAGCATTCTGCGTAGTGACGGCCATTTGAAGTATGATACAACCACCAACCTGGTCCTTTAAGACCTTTAGCTCTGTTAGCTGCTACGCCTGCTTCTGTTAAGTCAACAAAGACTGCGTTGTCTTCGTCGTTTGACTTATTAGTATTGCCTGCGGCAGTTTCGAGCCACTTTGGTACGCTAGCTGCAGCGTCTGTCTTTCCCCATAGTGCCATTGTTATTCTCCTAATTTATTATTTTAAAACTTTATAAAGTTCATCAACTAATTCAGCTTTCTTTTTTCGTTTATCAAGTTCAATACCTGCCTTACGACCTTCAGCCTCAAGTCCTGACTTTGTTAGTTTACCTAACGCAGCTTTAGTAACTTTAGGACCTTTTGCAGTTGCAGCCTTTTTAGGCTCCTTAACTGGGTCTACTTTAGCAGGAGTCTTCTTGTCTAAACCGAATAGCTTTTTAATCCAATCAATCAAAAACATAATTTACTCCTATTATATAATAGAAACTAACTACCGCAATTACTGGCGGCTAATTTCTTTTTCTTTTCTGCTGACTCTTCAGATTTCTCTGTAGTTTCTTCAGCCTTTTCGTTGTCTCCTTTCCAGTTCTGGTCAACGTAATCAAAGAATTCTTTTTTCTTTGCATCGCCTTCCAATTCTGCTGGACTTTCGACTCCAAACTTTTTCAAACACTTTTGAAAGAATTCTTGATATTCAGAATCCTCTTCGTTCTTTAAACGAGACATGACTAATTGCTCAATCTTGCCTTCGATAATTTCTTTCCAACTCATGTCTCTATCCTCTTGTTTTATATGTTCTATGTTTATTTATAACAGTTTCGTTATCCGAATCTGCAAATTATTAATACCTTTAATCAAACGGTGATATTCACCTTCTTCAATTTTAAACCTTATTCCTGGTTCTAGTAATAATGGTAAACAGTTTTCTGGTTGAAATTGCCAACCATCTCCTGAGATAACTTCAACCATACGGTCTTCTTTATCTTTATGCCAAACAAATTCTGCTTGGTCTTCATTAATATCAAATGTACGAATATCATCAAGATCCGTATACGGCTTACCAGAAATAACTACCACCTCCCTTGAGGCCAAGATCTTTTGCGTATTTAGGTAATCGACAGGCCCAGTATCCTGCAGACATTTTATCTGTTTTAGTATCGCAATTGTGTCTACTTGCGAAGTTCTTAGCTGCATCTCTATTGTTGATCTTAGCAGTAAGCCCACCTTTCTCATCACCGAACTCAATCTTTTTGATATTACCTGTGTCAGGGTTTCTAACATAGACAACATACTTTTTATCTCCACTTGATCTTTTGGGTTTATTTAATTCAGGTTCTGCTTCTTCGTCAAATTCAATCATAGGACTTTCTAAAGGAACTGTTACTCCTTCATATAAACCAAAACCATCATACTGCCAATCTGTAAATTTTTTCATTAGTGATCGCTCTTATCGTTTCTATCTGTTTTGTTTGATAATATAAATCGTCTGTTAGGATTAACCGCGATCTTAAACTTTGTCATTAACTTTCTATTCACTAGCATTTCTGATGCAGTATCTTTTAATGATAACGCGATTTCAGCAATATGTTTCTTGTTATTGAAAAAGATCTCATGTTCAACCACAGGTCTTGTATCAAATGGTTTCTGACCACGAGTTGGTTTTGAGACATATAATACTTCGCTCTCAAACTTATAACCGTTCTTTTCCCAAAATACCATTTTACCTTTTGTTTCCATTTTATCAACATGGAGCATACTTGCCTTTGCACTGTTACCAGAATCAAACTTTGCACGTACAGGATTCTTTTCCATACCTTTAAATATAATCGTTTCGATATAACCTGCTTCTTGTCTAAAGATTGGTCTTCTATTGACATCCTTAGAAAAGAATTGTATAATTGTCTCTACAACTTTCTTATCAGATACTTTACCTAGTTTCTCTTCTGTCCAAGGATCATAACCTTCAAAGTGAGAACGAATACCTGGTGAACCATTTACTTCGATAATATAAGGATTGCCTTTCTTATCAACAAAATGATCTACTCCACAATATACAGCTCCTGTTGCTCTTGCGGCTGCTTTGATTACTTCAATCTCTTTCTTTGATAAATCGTATGGTTCTGTTGTTGCACCTTGGTGAACGTTGTTTCTAAAGTCTTTGTTATCTGGTGCTTGTATTCTTTCTGCTGCGGCAATAATTTTACCACCAACAAGTAGTGTACGAATATCTGATTTCATTTCAAAGAATTCTTGTATTAATAAATCAGAATCATATTTCCATAACGATTGACATACACCTGTCAAAGATGACATACTATCAATCTTCATTACACCAACACCTTGAGTACCTTTTAGTGTTTTAATAATAACAGGGAACTTTCCACCAACTCGTTTATGAGCGTCTTCGATTGAATGTTCGTTTGGTATAGATGATGTTCTTGGAATCGGTATATTATTACGACCTAGCAATAATGCGTTGGACATTTTGTTATCGCAAACTAACATAGATTCTAAATCGTTAACAAGTAAGAAACCTATATCTTGTAGAGATGATATAAAGGCTTGAGAAGTTAACGTTCCGATTGCACCTGCTCTTACAAATACGATTGAGTTATGTGTTTCTATTTCAATATCTTTATTCTTGCCGTCAACGTTACGAATCTTTACAGTTCCAATATCAATATCGGAATCGGCAATCCATGCTTTAGAAATATCAACGAAATCAAATTTGATATCTCGTTTAGTAGATACTTCTTCAACAATATCAGCAAAGGTTCCGTCACCATCTCCTGTACCTAATACAACAACATACAGCTCGTTATAGGAAAGAATTTCTGCTTCTTCCTCGAGAGGGCTTCTTCTGTATTCAGATATGGTTTTCATAATTTATTATACAACATTAACGCTGTAATGTCAACTACTTCTTGCGCTTATTGGCAGGAAGAGATTCGTCTAAGGCAGCATCGAAAGCAGCATTCATTTCATAAGCTTCTTCAACTGCTTCGTTGTAAGAGGCATATAAAGAACGATGCTTTTTCTTATGGTCTCCGATCATTTTGTTGTATTTGTCTTTTTGAGCTTTAGATGGCTTTTGTGCTAGATTCCAACCGCCGCCACCTTTGAGTGCTTTGGTTCTTTTAATCATTTTTGCTAATCTTTGGTGTTCACCTTTCTTTATCATATTAGCAATCATATCTAATTCTTGTTGGAATTCTTTGCTATCTTCCTCAAGTGATTCATTAGCAGGATAACCTTTTAATGGAGTCGGTGATGGGACCAAAGTTTGTTTGATCTTTTCATAAGTTAGTTTAGCAAGCTTTTCTTTGAACTCTTTAGTTCTAGCATCAATGGACTTTTTAACTTGAGCGTCCATTCTGATTTGTCGATTGTCTTCCACATTATCCTCCGAATTCATGACCAGCTACCCGCTTCATTTGCTTTTCAAATTCTGCCTGGTCTGGTTTAGTTTTATATAATTTGATTGATAGGTTATCTTTATCTTTGCCTTTAATACGCCAGTTATAACCTTGTTCTTTATGTTCAGGTTTTGTTGTTTTAACAACTCGACGTTTATATCCGTCGTCCCATGATTCTGAACCTTCTGCTAACTGTTCATCAACCATGATACCCAATACATGGGAATCAAGACCTAACTGATTCGCAATCTTACCTGCGTAATATTCTTTACTATGCCTTGGTTTATCACCATGCTTATACATGATTTCTTTTACTTTAGCAACGGCTGCAGTGTATTTCTTTTTGAATATTGTATCAGCTGCTAACTTCTTAATCAACTGTGTTGTAGTCAATTCATCTAACTCCTGAGATTCGGGTACACAATTTGGAACGTCTTTACCGTTCTTCTTTTTCATTCCAACTTGTTTGTATCCGACCCAGCACTTTTCAGAGACGAATTGATTATAAGACAACATTACTATTTAAGTCTCACTGAATATACAAATGGTCTTTTAGGATCTGCCTGGCCTACTCTAACTGCTTCACAGTAATATGGATCTATTGGGCTATTCGTTTCTAACTCAGTAGGATATATATCTTTTACAGCTGTACCACTGGCAATTGCTTTTTGAATTTCTTTAGAAGTATCTTTTGCGAATCTAGTATAGCCTTTACAGAAGTCTTGAGCAGCTTTAAGCTGTTCTTTCATATTTGTTCCGTACTCTTCTAAACCTTCTTCTGTAAATGAAACTAGGATCTTGTCTCCGCCGATTTTCTGAGTTGTTCCTTCGCCTTCTAAATCAAAGTAAGCTGTTTGAAGTCCAACTAAAGTTGTTTCATAATCGTCTTTTAATTGAGCCGCTTCAAAAGCTTTTAGATTCTTACAACCTTTAACCTGAAACTCAAGATCAAATCCTCTTGCTTCTTTTAGTTTCAGCGCTGAATGTATTCGAGAATATAACTCTTTTTGTAATTCTTCTTTTACTTGAAGTGGCTTTTGATTAATAACCTCATCAACGATTTTTTCAATACTCATTTTTATTATCCTTTGTATTTGCCATCAACGATATCGCCGATTAGTTTTTTGACTGCTGATCTTGCTACTGCAGGACCGACTTTGTATTTCTGTTCTAAACTTTTAGAGATACCTGTTAAACCAGTTATTCCATCAGATCGACCATCTTTCATAAATGACATGATATCTTTTTCTAATTCTTTTTGATTTGGCAAACCTTCATTGATATCTTCAAAGTCTTCTGCGATTAGTTTATCAACAGTTAGACCGCTTTTAAGATTACCTTTACTATCTGTTGCCTTAGGATACATTTTAGCAATTAAAGCATTATAACCTACAAGGATATTTAATAAGTCAGCTTGTATTTCTTTTGTTGAGATACCTTTAATTACTTTCTTAACCGCACCGAGGTTGCCTTGAGCAAGAGCTCGAGATACTGCCTGATAATCTTTCTTATCTTGACCTGTTTCTTTATTAGAAAGTCTTGCTACATTTTTAGTGGCAAGAGTTAAATCTTGATTATAATTTTCGTTAACTGATTCGTCCATAATACTGGCAATGAAATCATCTAATTCATCAACATCATCAGATCTGATTTCGCCGTTCTTTAAGGCCCATTGCATTAGTTCGTCTTCGACCTTTTTCGGTAAATCTTTACCTCTACGAAGACCATCAATATCTCTACGGTGTTTAGTTATTAACTTCTTCCAGTCGTTATCTCTTGGATACATTTTAATAACTTTCTGAATGTTTTCAGTTGTTAACCTTACTTCGGCAAGTGCCTCAAATACATATGACATTATCCGAACCTCTTTGCGAATGTTTTAAGATCAATAGTTTCAAAAGATCCAAACTCATCAGTTACTTTAAACATAAGCTTGCCTCTCATGTCAACTGGCTTAGCAGAATAGAATGACAAACCTTTTCTCAAACCATTAATTTCTGAACCGTAAATATTTAAACCTTTAATCTTTGGTGCACCTTTTGCTTCTTCCAATTCTTCGTCAAACATGCCTGAATCTTTCATCATCTTCAGAGCATCTTTCTTAGCCTTTTCCATATTTGACTTGTTCATCTTTTCAACAGCTTGCTTAATCATCTTAAGTCGTTTTGCTTTATCAGCTGGTGACATTGCTTCTTCAACTTCGCCTGATACATCCACGTTATCTTCTTTACGTTCGCGAACATAAACGCCAACGCCTTTCATAAAGTTTTTGTCTTTTGCCATCTTGGGGTCAACACGTCTCAACTTGAAAGCCTTGGCAATTGCTTCGTCTTTATTTTTGGCTTTGACATGTGCAACACCGCCGCCTTTGATATGGACTTCGAAATTTGCTTCTTTTGCTTCTTCAACTTCGCCGTATGTTTCGCAAGGAGTTTTACCACAACCACAATTCTTTTGTTCTTCAACGCTTTCAACCTTTCTTGCGAATTGAGCAACATATTGACCAGGTTTTGCTTTAGGATACATTGCCTTAAATACAGATTCATGTCCCATCACAAAAGAAACAAGATCTTCAAGAACAACAGTATCTAATTTAGACATATGCTTTGCAGCATCCTTTAATTTACCAGCACTAATAAGTTTAGCAACTGTTTGAAAGTCTTTCTTATCTCCACCTGATTCTCTACGAGCGGCGTCGTTGATTTCTTTTGCTAATAATTTTGATTCCTTATTAACATTTTCCTGAATGGGGTCAACCCCCTCTAAAATATCTCTAAACTTTTTCATTTTTGGTTTCCGTTTTGTTGGTTGACCTGGAGTGTCTTGTTGTAATTTTTGAACGAGTTCGTCAGTACCTTCGTCACCCGCTCCTCCTGTTTCGTTAATATTATTTATACGATCCATTATTTAACTTTATCGGCAAGATCTTTATCTGCCTTACCCCATGTACCAGGTGATTTTGTAGCAAAACTATTAACTCTTGCCAGTCCCCATTGTACTGGAGTTGTACCAGGCCTATGACCTGTTCTCCAAGCAGCAACTCCACGATCAAACACTTTCTTTAAAATCGCGTAAGGCATTCCTGATTTCTCAGCTTTATCCTTTAATGATTTTTCAGGGTTTGATTTCTCGGATACGAACTCTACTTGTTCAATCAATTCGTATATTTCTTCAATCTTTTGTTCTGTAATTTGAGATTCAATTTGCGCTCGTTGCTTTTCTAATGCTTGAGCTTCTCTTGCTTTACCATACATTTTAAATCTGTAATCAAAATTAACAGTATTGTCTTGTCTTAATAATTGATGTGGTCTTTTTAAACCTGCACGTTCCATATTACGATTAACGGCTTCACCAAACATTTTCTTAAATTTGTTTGAATGCTTAGATGGTTTTGTTTTAGCTTCTGCATCACCAGGTGCCTTATCATAAGCATCAGGATTGTCATCGTCCATCTTTGACTTTTTATTAAAGTGGGCTTGTCTTTTATCTTTAGTAGAACCACCTAGATCTTTATAATAACCAGGTTGTTGTTTTTGTTGTTTGGATTCTTTATCGGCTTCTTTTTGTAATCGTTCTTGAATAGATGCTGCTTTATATAAAGTTGGATTTGTTGATTCGTTTGCAGTTCTTAAAGCCTTTTGAACTTCAGGATGTTTTGATAGATTACGTTTTAGTTTATCAATTTCTTTAACTGCGTAATTCATATTACCTGCTAAATCCAACGCAAGTTCAATACCTAACTTAACATTCTTATCTCTGGTTGCGGCTGATTTAGATTTTGGATTGTTTTTATAATATTGAGCAACTTCAGCACCAGTTAGTTTTTGTTTACCCATTGGAGACAACGGATCTACTTTACCATCCTTAACTCTTTCTCCAAGGAATTGGTCAACTGCAAAGTTTAACGATTCAGATACATTTAAACCTTTACGAACATCATTATATAAGGATAACTTGATTCTATCGTTTCTTGTTGGTATACCTTTTGAAAATAGATCAACATCACCGTCTGCGGCTGCAGCTCTTATCTTACTTGCTGACATACCAGAAACATCATCACTATCAGGATCTCTATCACCTGCAGAAACAACCTTAATAGAATTGAACGTATAATCTTTTCCGTTATACTTGTTTAGCAATGTTTCAAAATCTTTGACTCTATCAGAACCTACAACTAAAACAAGATCCTTATATCCGCCTTTTTGTAATTCCTGAGAAACTTGTATGATTGTTTTAGCGTTTGATTTAACTACTACTCTTTTACCAAAGAATGTTTGAGCATATTTGATTTTTTGATCGTATGTTAATGGATTCTTTTTTGCATCTTGTGTTTTTGATAGGTAAACTAATGGAGTACCTTTTTCTGATATTGCTGTTGATAGTATCTTATTAACCAATTTTTCATGGCCAACTGTTGGAGGATTCATTCTTCCAAATGTAATGACAGCTTTATCTTGAACAGCTTCGTCTAATCTCGGTTCAGTATCTATAAACTTGTTTGCGTCAAAAGACTTCTTGGAATCCTTTTTAATAATTCCTTTACCAGTATCTTGGTCTTTCTTTTTGTCTTTGCGCTTTTTGATATCTTTATTAGAAGAATCCTTTTGCTGATCTTGGTCAGTATAATCGTCGATAGATGCTCCCGCTTGTGACGTTGTATCTTTTTCGTTTAAGCGATCCATTTAAATATTCCTAATTTTAGTTTGCTGATGTTTTTATTTATAATAATTAGCAAAGGACTCGATAAATTCATAATTAACATGAGCGGATTCGTGCCAAATCGTAGATTCTCTTAAATATCCGATAGCAGGTGTTGGTGACATGATTGCTAAAGGTATTTGAGTTGACCGTTGTCCTCGTATAAAGTATGCGTTATCTACTGCTCCTAATACTCCTTTTTCTTCTATTTCGTGAATAAGGTTTTGAGCAGTTCGTTTGGTCATCATATATGCGTGAGCGCCTTCATGACCATTTATGTTAATTAACTTTCTTTCTTGTTTGTTACCTTCAATATAGTTATAACTCAGTTCAGTTAATTTATATCCTAATGTAATCAAATAGTTATCTGGTATTTTAATATCTGGTTTATAATACATTAAAGCATCGTGTTCTAATACAATACCAACCGCATCTTCACCTTCGGCAATCTTTTTCCAAATAGCAGCATGGCCTGCTGAACATATATTTGCTTTCTGATGTACAGTTGGTCTTGCCACATGTTTCATTGGTTCATCAAATTTCATTTTTATACCGGTTTGACACCAAGCCATACGTCCAGTACAATTAGACCAACCTTCAAAGTATTCCCAATCCAAATCTACAAGATCACAAGAATCAGAACAATTCTTTGCGTATTGTTTAGAAATTGGATGGTCATGTGTTAATATGTAGGCTTTCACTTAAACTTAATTTCCTTATAACCATGTTCTACACAAAACTTGTTGATTGAATCTATGTATACATCTCTTGGCGGATCAAAGTCATATAACATTTCTTCGAATGGAGAATGACTTCGAGTGTTTTCAGCTTTCTTATGTTCTACGTAATGTATATCATCATAATGTTTTTCTAAGTATTCATATAACAACTCAGCTTGATCTTCAATTCTATAAGTAACATCTGGTTTCAAACCTTTTATGATTGCGTTAAATCCACATATACTACGAATAGCATTTTCAATCGGATTTTCGTTTTGCATTCCACCAAGGTGAGCTTGTCTGTATCTATGAGATATAAAATCTATCTTCTCTACAGGTTCTGTTTCAACAACAAACGCATCTCCTTTCTTTTCAAACTTAGATTTTATAACATGTGGTGTTTCTGTATATACAATTGATGCTAATGATTCTCTTGGGTTCCTTACATTGTAAATAAGGTGATGGTGTTTTGGTCGGCCAACACCGTTGAATTCGGTTTGCCACAAATAAGTAGGTGCATCAAATGTTAAGAACCAAGATACGATTCCGTCTTTACCAACCCATTCATGACCAACATCTAAACCCCACCTACGTAATATCTTAGATGTAAATCCAGTTCCGGTTCTCGGATGTCCTACTCCTAGTATAGGTACAAACTTACATTGGTCGCCTTTCTCATATTCGATTCTTGTACGCTTGCGCAATTTAAACTCCTTGCGAATAATCTTTTAACCAAGGCATACCACCATCAAGGGCTGTTGAACCCCAATGTTGTTCGCAGTATATTTTACCTGGGCCGTCATATCTTGGATAGCCTGGTCTAAACCATTGAGGTATAAACATGTATGATGGAAATATATGTAATAGATGACGGTGATTATCTAGTAATCTTGCTAAGTAAAAGTTGCCTGTTGATTCGTGTGGCTTTGGATCTAATTGATTTGGTTTGAGTTGATGAAGGTTTCTTAATATCTTATCAAGGAATTCGTTACCTGGGTTTGCGGCCATCACTGGTGATATAGATCTTGGTATAACTGATTCACATTCAAATACAGTATATGCTAAGTTTGGATCTTCTACAAATAATTCCGAAACGTCGTGATAACATTCTGAATCTGCCTCAGGCCAAAATCCACCTCTCTCATATATTAACTCATAACGAATCAGATCTGCTACTCCTGCCCATGTACCTCGTCTGTAGTACTCTTCAATTAAATGTTGATTATACCATTTCCGTTTGTGTAGCATATCATCTGTGAACACGCTGTATTCCCAGTCAGGCATTTTTTCCTGCCACGTGTTCATCCACTTTAATGGAGGAGGATTAGGTCCTATCCATATATGAGTCATTTTCTTTTCAATGTTCATAGTCTTTTAATGTATCTCATTGCTGCCGCTGCGTTATCATCACTTTCTAAATTTATATATCCAATATTGAGTCGGTCAAACTGTTCTACGATTGCATCATCAATTTCTTTACATTCTTCAAGGTCTTGTGCTCTGCCTTGTTGGTCAAAGCCTTCGGGTCTTGTTAACATAAAATTGATATTATGATTATATAGACAATAACATTCAAAAGCCATCTTGTCAATTATATCTGTATAGATTGCTTCACCATATCTCCCACGATATATTGGACTTAGGAGTACAGGACTATCGGTAATAATATAATCTACCTTATCGGATAGTCGTAATATCTTTCTGTGTTGATGTCCGAGTACCCAAAGTTGATCTGCCAACATTGGTATGTTACCTTCCCATACGCACTCTTTAGCAAACTCATCTGTCAGTTCGACATTATAGCCTGCGATTTTCATTTGATAGAATAAACCTGCGGCAGCGGTGGACTTACCTGATCCTGGCCCGCCGTAGAAGTTTATGACTGTGACGTCTTTCATTGAGGATCACCTTATTCATATTATAGAAGTTATATTATAACAAACTTAGTACTCAATGTCAACTGTTATGGTGTACCTTGAGAGAAACGATAATCGTAGAAGTCTTTATTGATTTCACCTGCGATTGCCGTCTTACCTGTTTGTCGACATTTAATATAAGTCTTTTGAGTTCCGCCACTAGGTTTAGTAAATGTTCTAACACCTGCGGCTATTGTTCCTGGAGTATCTGAATATGTATCTGCAGCAGTTGCCGCGTTATCGTATTCCCAAGCTCCGTTACTACCTTGTACTGTTACGAATGCCATTATTTTTGCCACCCCTTAATATATTTGTCTGAGAAGTTAGCAAGACTGAATCCCATACGATCAACGATCTTTAATGCATTCTTTCCATAATGGTCGATAGCAACAAATCCTTCTTGACCTGTTACTTCAAAACCTTTTGTTGTTTTAAGCAATGTTTTAATACCTTCGACTTTATTTAGTTTCGCTATGATAACATATTTCATATCAACTAATAAATCGTATAAAGTAAATATTGTTTCTAACTTTGTCTTATTCTTTGGATCAGCAAATATTTGTAATGTTGCCGTTGCTTTATCCATTTGTGTTTTCTTACCAGCAGGAGTCTTACGCTTATCTGCTTCTTTCTGATAATATTGTTGTATGTATCTCTGTAAACCAATAACGAATGGTTTGACCGATCCTATACGTTGTCCTTCACGAACCTTTGTATTAATAAAGGTATTAATCTTTTGATTTAGATCTGCGTTTGTTCCTAACTCATTTAAAATCTTTGCATCTACTGTTCTGAATAATGAACCTGCTTTTGATAACATGGCTGTAAGAGAATCTGTCTCTGCCTTTGTCATTGTTGCCGTACCTGACTTATCTTCAAACGTTGCGTCTACGTGCCAGACTGATTTAGTATTATTAAGTTTTGTTGAGATCGCCTGACCAAAACTTGCAGACATTGTCTCAAGAGTTGATCCTGAGTATGTTGTGTGCCAGACCACACCGATTTTGGATCCTGATATTTTTTTACCAAGGTCTGATGTTTTAGGTACCGCGTAAACAATGGTATTAGGATGGAAAGTAACACACGATTCTCCATCAACAGTTTCCGTTTTAAGATCGTCATTCGTATATAAGAAATCACCTTGTACTACTCCTTCAATTCCAAGCTTGGCAAATTCTTTCAAAGCAACTTTAAATTTGCTATTGAGTTCACCGCTTAGATCATTATCTATTTCTGCATCTGTTTTATATAATTTTGGAGTTTTATTAAATACTCCTTTCTTTGCCACAAAGAACTTTCCATCGGAAGGATCAATACCAGCAAAGATCGCAGGCGCGCCATCCCATTTAGTTGTTATGCTAACAGGAGCAGATGTATTACCCGATAACATATCTCTAATATTACGGATATAATTAATTACGTTTCTTGTACCTTTTACACCACCATCTAGAACAGCATCTTCTAAATGCGTCATATGTAAATTGGCGTCGGCCTCTGTTATATATTGGTTATAACTTTTCATTACGTTTTAAGCCTCAGGTTTCCTCTGTGTTTGAAATCTATTTCTACGTCTCGTTTAACAAGTTTGGCAACATCTTTGAGATCCTTTAAATTAGACTTCATAACATCTGCCATTAACTTGTCTTTAACATCTTTAAGTATTACATCAATAATAATGGATCTATTTGCCGTATAATCAGATTTCTCATTTAATCCACAATGTTCTTCTGCGTAGGACTGAATCCATTTCTTTGCTTTAGGATTATTAATATTAGATTTGGCAAATTTACCTGCCCACTTATATCCATCCATAATTCCTTTTTCAATGTTTTCACCTTCGGAATTATCAATTACCTTAAAGTTAGAACCGAACATACTATTGAATGCTCCAATGTTCTTTTGTACTTCTTTCCATAACGTTGTGACTTGCTGAACTGGTAGTGATCTTGGTCTCATATCATTACGCTTAATCGCAGTATCTAAATCTGTATTAACGTATATCATTCCAACATCATAACCAAGAGATCTTAATTGTTTTATTTGACCTTGTATCTTTGCTACGTTCTTACCTGTACCATCAATCACTAATCCTAAACGACCGCGTAAATAACCAGCCATTCTTGCATCTGTTAATTTCTTTGCTTTATCTCGAATCTCTTGAGCTTGAGTTGAAAAGATAGTATCAGCATCCATTGTTAAACCAGCTTTGCTCATTGCATTTTCAAACGCATCGTCTGAATTAACAACTTTAAATCCATGCGCAGGTAATGCTGTTCTACCAACAATAAAAGATTTACCTGAACCAGGTCCACCTGCTAAAAAGATTGCTTTGAATATCGCAGGATCGTTTGGTCCTTCGTCTACAAATGTTTTAAAACTCTTCATAAAGAAATACTTCCTGGTATACCTGTTGCTGTTTTAATATCAACTCCTAAGAAGTTCATTAGAGAGGCAAACATTTTCTTTCCCATTTTTGCGATCTTTTTAAATACAGCAGTTACTTTAGCAAGAACATTCTTAACGGCAGATTTAACTTTATTTACAAACGCAGTACCTTTATCTCTTGCCCAATCACCGGCTTTCTTTAACATATCAAGTGGTCCTTCGTTTAGAAAATCTTCAACCAACATTAAACCGTCAAGTTGTTCCATTTCAGATAACACAATACCTCTCAATGTTTCTGATTCTTTAATACCTAAACGTAATGCTGAATAAGCAGGAGCACCACCGCCGCCTGATTTAAATGAAACGACAGGTTTAACTGTTTGAGCATATTTAACAATGATAGGATCTTTAATACTGTTAATAGGTTGTACTTCAATACCACCTGTTAAATTAAACTTACCTAAAAGATTAGCTGCGGCAGGAGAACCTGCACTACCAAACTTATGATTACCTGTTGCTGCTTCAAATACAATATGTTTACTGAATAAAGCATTAACTGCGGTGTCTTGATTAATAAGAGATTCAAGCATTTTAGTTAATTCTCTATTGCCTTTATCTTTCTTTTGGAAATCAATCACTGCATCAGTCTTTACACCAGCTTTGGATTGTTTACGTAAATCACCAGCAGCAACTCTTGATACTAATGAAGCCATATTTGTTTCCATCGTTTCAACTAGTTTATTTGCTATTGCTCTATCTTCACCCATTTCAGACATTGCTGCCTTAACGATTGCGATAGCTTCTGATTTGGTTGGTGAAGCTAGTTGAGATCCGCCTGCTTTCTTTAATGATATCTTTTCTTTAAAATCAGAAGATGCAATATCGGTCTTTGGTGTTTTGTTCTTAGCACCTGTTTCTTTCCATATAGGTCCTAAACTAATAGATCCCATACCTCGACCAGTTTGTACTAATTGTTTTGCTTTTAATTGTTTGTTAAAGTTATCTGCGATCTTATCAGCAACGTCCATATAGTTACTAAACTTCTCTGCTACGGCAATTGTTTCTGGATCTGTTGATTTACCATTGAGTTTATTGTAAGCATAAACAATTACATCTTCCCATTCAGCACCAGTAGGTGGAGAACCAGAAGCCTTCACGTGAGTAAAGGAACTTGATTTGAAAGAAGTGGATCCTTTGATATGAATTACTTTACCGTTTGGAGCCTTTAGGTATTTTTCTGCAGGTCCATCACCATAGGTATAGTCAGCTTTGGTTGCTGCTATAATCTCGAAGTGATCTCCTGGATTATAACCTAAAGCAGATAGTTCTTTGAAGCCTTTTCCGTTATAAGCAACTTTATGTCCTATAACATAGTCAGGCTTTAGAAAACTAGCTTCTGCTAAAAAAGAATTGAAGCTCTTCATTTTTACCCTATTAAAATTAGTATATATCTAGAGTTTATTTATACAGATACTCAAGTTAAAGCTACATCTCCAAATACATTTTTACCACCAGGCTTGCGTTTGTTCAATCTCATACCAATATCGGTCTTATCGAAGACAGGACCGTCATCATCATATGAGTTCTTTTTTCCTGGTTGGCCACCACCTCCAGATGGACCATCTAAATTGATATTGTCCTGAGCTGATTCTTCGAGTTCATAGATCTTCATCTTTGCTCTCTCGATACCAACAAGGAATCGACGATAGTAACTGATGTCTCCCCAACGATTCTTCAACTGTTTAATCATCAGTTGATTCATTTCGTCAAGATATTCAGAACTGACCAAACCTAATATACAGTCAGCCGTATGAGTAATACCCATTGACTCAGATGTATTTGTTAGATCAACGTCAGAGTTACCATACGCGTCTCTGTTATATTGAGAAGAGGTAACGACTGCACAATTGTATTCCATTGCTAATCCACGAACTTCTTCTGCAATTGATTTGACTAAGGTATAACTGTTTGCGGCTGCAGCACCTTTTACTCGAGCAGATGAACAAATGTTCAAGTAATCGAGAAAGATAACATCAGGAGTAAAATTCTTTTTAAGTTTCAACTCATTCAATAAATGTCGGAAGTGACCACTATGAGCAGAACCAGTTGGGAATTCCTTAATAACCAGTTTACCTGTTGTCTTTGTTTTATATCGGTTCATACGTTTCTCAAAAACATCACGAGGTACTTCGGCAACTTCGTCGAGAGTAATATCCATAATGTTTGCGTCGATACGACGACCAATTTCTTCAGCAGCCATTTCCATTGTAATATACAGAACATTCTTTCCATACATCAAATGATTTGCTGCCATATGACATTTAAGTAAAGATTTACCACCACCTGTCGTTGCCAACAGTACGGTCATAGATTTACGAGGTATGCCACCCTTTGTAATTTTGTTTAAGATTTCAATGTCAAACGGCGTACGTTCTTCAACTCTGTGATAATGTTCATAACGATCATCAACATCTTCAAGGAAGTCATGACCAACTGATTGGTCAAAATTAATACCTAGTGAATCCGAGAGCAATCCTGGGATTGCCCCCTTATCCATTCCGTCGTTGTCTTGACCATCAAGAATAAGAATTGCTTTACGTATACTATTATATAAATCTTTGTCTTGACAAAACTTTTCTGTTTCATCAACCAAAAATTCCATATTGGTCTCAGCATCAATTGACATACTATCAACTAATTGGTGAACACCTTGATACGTATCTTCGTTCAGATCCTTGCGTTTATCAACAGCAATCTTTAAAGCTTCAAGTGAAGGCGGCTCCTTGTACTTTTCCATGTACTCGGAAGCCGTTTCAAATACTTTACGAAGTACGGTGTCATCGAAGTAATCTTCTTTTAAATATGGAAATACCTTACGGCAATAGTCCTCATTCAGTATCAGATTCGATAAGATCGTCTTCTCGAGCATTGTGTCCCTCCACGTTTTGAAGTTTGTATTTACGTTCTACATATTTACCAAACGAATCGTTTAGACATAATTCTTTGAAGAAATCATCGTCAACTTCAATATCCTTACCTCTACGTTTCGGTTCAATAATTTCTCCAGTACTTAGATCAGTTAGATTATACCAACCTTGAGTAGCTTTTTGGATATGACCGGATTCAATCGCAAGATCCATTAAGGAACTATTCTTTTGAATACCTGAATCATATAATACCTTGAACGGTAACTTTGCTTTCTCTTTTACATATCTTGACTTTTCGATATTGATGGTAAACTTCCAACCTGCGAGGTCGGTACCTTCTTTCTCTTGAGCCTTAGAAATAATAAAGATCTGATTAGCAGAATAGTAAATACCTGTACCACCTGAAATAATGTTCTTAGGAAATAACCCAATCTCTTTATATGTATGGTTAACTGCGATACAAGGAATATCCTTTGTCGTCAGTCTAGGTGTAATGATTCTGAACAATGACTTAAGAGCTTTTGCTCTCGACATATCAGCAACTGATTTCTCATTCAATGCATCCTCAACTTCTTTCTTCGAAGCAAGGTTACCGATTGAGTCAATCATTACCATTACGTTATCACCTTTAGCAACTTCATCTAAACGACCAACGATATCAAACTTTAACTGTTCAACATCTTCAATCGGAATATGAAGTACTCTACTGGTATCAATATCAAAAGATTCTAAATACTCTGGTGTAATACCATATTCAGAATCGTATAACAAAGCAATTCCTTTCGGATACTTTTTCAAATAAGCCTTCATACAGTATAAGCCGAGTAAAGTTTTGAAACTTTTAGATTCTCCTGCTACAACTGTTAGACCTGGGATAAGACCACCTTTCAACGAACCACTGAATGCAATATTTACAATTGGTAGTTCTGTTTGAATAGGATCCTTATCTTTAAAGAAAGCGGAATCACTTAGAGCAGCTGCCTGCTTTACTGATCCTGCCTTCAGCATTTTATCGAGTAAACTCATATTTTATTCTCCACTTAGAATTTGATGTAACTTATCGGCAAACGCATCAAGTTTCTCATATCGGTTTGGCCAATATATGTAATCCTTTTCTGGGTTTGCTTTTAAGTTATTCAATAGCGGTACTACCGCATCATAAATTAATTGTGCCTTAGCTGCGCTCGACTCAGCAGAAGCTGCAGTTGTAGTAACTGCTTCCTTTGCCTGTTGAACGACTTCTAATTCATCGGCGTCAACAGCTGTGAAACCAAAATCAAAGTCGAGAATGGTTGTTTCTTTTTCAATAGACATAATGTCCTCCTAAAAAGTGGGGACCCGAAGATCCCCCACAGTTATTAACTACGTGCCAATTCCTTAAATATACTAAGGTCATCATCATCATCACTAGCGGACGATCCAACTGATGGTTCGGCGGTTGCCATTACCGGTTCAGAAGTATCATTTGACATACCGGATAAATCCAGTTCATCAGCCGTTTCAACAACCGGTGCAGCTGCAGTCGGTTCATCATTCTGTAAATCAAGTACACGATACATTTTAGTTTTTAGTTCTGAGTAAGATTTGAAATTACTTTCAGATACTAATTCCTGTAGAGAATGTTGTTCTCCCCAAATTCTTTCGAGTGCTTCATCATCTTCAGACAATGCAGACGCAGGATCGAATTCAGATTTATCGTAGTTCGGATAACCTTCGAACTGTCTGATCTTTAAACGAAAGTTTGCACCTTCCCATAGATCAAACGGATTGGTTGGTTCTTCATCTTCAAAAGTTGGATTCATTAAATCATTCAACTTATCAAAGATCTTTTTACCGAACTGATACATGAATACTTTACCTTCATTCTCAGGATTCGCGCCATCTTTAACAACATAGATGTTAGCAGTATACTTCAGCCTACGCTTCTGTTTACGTGCTTGTTCCTTGTCAGATTCGACACCACTGTTCCAAAGCTTTGAGTTAAACTCAGAGATAGGATCATCCTGGTTCAATGTGGTTAGAGAGTTTTCGATATACCATAGACCTGTAGGTCCTTGGAATCCATGATCCCAAATTCTTACAAAAGGCATCTCTTCACCTTTCGAGGCTGGTAGGAAACGAATGACTGCGAAGCCATTGCCTGCCTTATCTCGGGTAGGTTTCCAGAATTTCCCTGCATTGGGGTCTTGGTATGATTTTGAAGAAATCTTTTCGAGTTGAGAGTTCAACTTGTCGAGGGTCTTCGTACGGTTCTTCTTGAGTGAAGAAAAGTCTGTTAGTGCCATAATTAGTTCTCCTGTATATATAGCGTTATATTGCGTAGTATTTAAATACCGAAATGATTCTTGATTAACTCTTGAAATCGTTTCGGTTCAAAATCGAGAAAGGGTTTATACTTTCGCGATTTGTTTATTATATCAAAAGATACGTGTTTGTCAACTACTTTTTCACTCCAATACGAAAATATATTCGCTTGATGAGAAAGAATAGTAAATGTTTCCAAACTAATCTTCTTTTGTAATAACAATGTCATTACCAAAGGATGTTGTCCATCTATTGATATAAAGTTTCGCTTGTATTCATCATTAAGATGAGCAAGCTCGGATTTGAAGATATAACCTAATGATTCTATCCTCTTCCTCCAATTCGTGTATCTGGCTTCTCCTTCACTGTCGAGTAGATCTCGAACCCAGATGTTTTTATTTATTAAAAGATTACTCAAAATTAGACCTTGTGGGTCATCTTTCTTTGCCAATTTTGCGAACGAATAAGCATCGTTCCTTGACATGAAGGTATCGAGATTTGCTCGTACCTTTCCATTGTATTTGAAGTAATCGTAATTGTCCGTCGTAAAATGTTTCTTCAGTGCCAGAAATTTAACATACGTGTTAAACGAATCATCACTTACTAAAGTCTGTGATATCTTGTTCATCTTCTCTTTTCACCATTCTCAAGTCAACTGCTTCAGTCCGTATCTTTTCTTTCAGTACCGAACTCTTTTTTACAATTTGTGCAATCGTTTCAATTTCAATTCCATTCTTATCAGCAAAATGGCATAGAGCATCGATGTACGGTACTCCTTTTGAAATATGTCTAGATATTTCGTGGTGGATTCTATCGGGCGTTAAAGCAACAACGGACATATCAGTAATTTCCTTAAATTCTTTTTTTGTCATGTATACCTTGTATTATATACTAGTTAACTGAGGTTGTCAATAGTTATTTTAAATTTTGTGTAAATAAATCTGCCTAACGGAATACCACGAAGGTATCCTATTAGACAGAGTCTATTATAACAGGTTTTTAGTTAGATGTCAATCTATTTATTAGTAATTAGATGACATAAAAATGATGAAGAACGGCAGGGCGATGGGGAATGTAATCAGTGACAAAGCTTTTGTGATCTCACAAAATTTACATACTTTTTCATTATCTTTCAATCTTTCGTAACCAGCAATCAATGCATAAGTGGTCATTTCTCTCCTTCTTGGAATTATACGTATAGTTTAAATTATGTTACCCCAGGTAACAGCAATTATATATACAAAGTTGAAGAGAAAATCACTATAAATTTATATTATATTTAGTAATAGATTATATTACATTTCGTTATAGGTTAAACTTCTCTGAAGAGTACGTTTTCTACATACTGATTCTTAGTTTCCTCAGGTATTCCCATTGCCAAAATTGAACTATGAAGCATTCTATTAAGCTTCTGATTTGCACAATACTTATTTTGTCTCTCGAGAGTATTAATCCATTTCTTTGTGTATTGAGGATTGCTCATTTCCATTGTATAGAACCTTGATAGTTCCAAAGCCATGTTAACGAGTTGTTCTGTTTCTTCACCTGTACGAATTGCGCCTGCACCAATAATGTTTTCTGAGAATATCTCTAACGCCCAATCTGGCATTTGTCTTTCTTTTGTCCATGTAAACTTTTCGGTAGCAGTTTTGAACTTAATCATATATGGATGCTGATCGTTATGGCCAACATCTGTTGGAGAGTAGTCACAAAAGCAACCGCTAATCTTTTTAGGATTGGCAACAATATCTAAACCAAAGATAGGTAGATCAATATGTTCTTGTGGAAATATATTGATATGCATTAACCATAACTTATTCTTTCCAACAGGTTCAATTGTTTTAAGATGAGCTTTACGAATTGTATCGCTTTCCCAAAAGTAATCTGACCACCCAGGTAGATCATCGGCATGTATATGTTTAGGATTATCAACCCTTGTCATAGTGTTATCGAAATTATCAATTAGCGCTGTGGCAAGTATCCTTAATTGGTCAAACAGTTCCGACTCAACTATCATCTTCGTCCCAGCTTCCCATTGTTCTTGCTCTTGCATAATCTTCAGGTTCGTAATTCTCAGCGTTGTTACGATAGTTTTCCATAAGTTCGTGGAATAATCTTTCTGCATATTCAAAACAGATCATTGCTTCGTCTGCCATATCATCATGTAATAAAGTTCTTACACTCTTAATAAGTTCGGCTCTATTCTCAAATTCATACATAAGACCCGAGCCAGGTACGTTTCTTTTGATGATTTGTCCACCATGAGCATCTCCAAAATGACGCACATATAGATGAGCAAGAAGACCTTCATTATTTCCTTCCTCCAGTAAAGTTAAGATATGTTTATTATATTCGTTGGTTGACTCAAAGTTATCTTCTATTTCATCGAGATCAAATGAATTCTCAATTTCTTGAAGATCTTCTTCGATTTGTGTAGACCTAAAAATTGGTTCAAGCTCCATAGGTACTTCCACAGCAGATTCCAAAACCATGTAGTTCTGTAATTGTGCATGTAAATATTCTTGATATAGTTTGGGACTGATATTCCCGGATAGTAACATCTCCGCAAATTCTGTTCGTTCTGCGTTATCGTGATGTTGCCTAGTAAGTTGCTTTAGATTGTTTGACATTGTATACCTCTCAGTGAATTTCATATTGTATCTGCAACTATTTATAAATAATTACTGAACACAATTGTATATATCTCATTAGGAGCAACCCATGAAAAAGAAGGTACAATTTTGTGATGTAAAAGGTGAAGCGATTAAATTCGCAGAAATGGCAAAGGTTGCCTATGAAGACGGAAAGGAAGCAAAACCCTTCTTCAAAAATCTAGGTTACACAGGTCATAAATTTATTGACCGTGACGGCGCACAAGCCCATTGTGTATGGAACAAAGAAGAATTTGTTTTATGTTGCCGTGGTACAGAACCAACCGAACTCAACGATCTAAAAGCAGATCTCAACATTTGGCCTGATAGAGCTCAGGTTGGCGGTTGGGTACACAATGGATTCCAAAACGAAATTGATGACATCTGGGCTGATATTGTTAAAGTATTAGTTAAGCATGTTGATAAAAAGATTAGTATCTGTGGACATTCATTAGGTGGAGCGATGGCAACAATTGCTGCTTCAAGATTACTCGAATACAAACCAGTTCTATATACTTTTGGATCTCCAAGAGTTGGTAATGCTGCGTTCGTAAAGGAATGCGCTGACCTAGAACATTATCGTTTTGTAAATAACAATGACCTCGTAACTGTTATACCACCTTGGTTTATGGGTTATAGACATCACGGTCAAGTTATGTATTTTAACTATAATGGTATAATCAAAAACCTTGCTTGGTGGAGAAAGTTAAAAGATAAACTACGAGGAATAGCTACTTCGTGGATCAATTTAAAACCTTTTGACGGCCTTTCAGACCACTCAATGGATAACTATACAAAATATACTAAGGATAACTAATGGACATTTTAGAGAGACTATTCGACGATACTCTATGGATCTATACAGCAATCCTTGGCTCAATTGGTGGCGCCGCTTTTCTATTTTGGTTTAAAGATACAAGAATGGCTCAATGGGGTGTAGCAAAATTTGATCGTCTGTTAGAAACATTGGCAATCCGTTGGGGTTGGACATGGTTACAAACTGACCCAGATTTGTGGAGAAAGAAATACCCTAAGGTTGTTGCCAAGATTGATGAATTGGAAACAAGAATCGCGTTTATGGAAGAGATTGCTCACGCTCCTGTTGAACCAGGTGGAGCAACTGAACTTAAAAATCTAATTGATGATATCAACAAACGTCTTGATAAAATCGAAAAGAAAAGGAAGTGATAGGTTTAACTGATGCAGCGATATCTCAAGCGTCTAAGAAGGCAACGGCAGAAGGCAAACAGTTTATTCGAGTTGGCGTTGTTCCTGGTGGTTGTACTGGGTTTGAGTATATGTTTGAGTGGGCTGACGAAATTAATAATGATGATCATATAGAAGCATACGGCAATTTTAAAATAGTTGTTGATGCATATAGTAAACCTTATTTAACAGAAGCTACATTAGATTTTGTTAAGGAAGGACTTAACGAACAGTTCAAGATAATGAATCCTGCAGAGAAAGCCTCTTGCGGTTGTGGAATTTCTGTTCAATTTTAAAGGAGAGAGTTATGAATTGGTTAAAAGATAGATTAAAAGAAAGAACTTCATTAGATGGAGCGGTTGCTATTGGTGGCGGTATTGTTATGATATTAATACCAACAAGTTTAATTGGTTGGGGTCTTATTGCGTACGGTGCATGGACTATATGGAAGAAGGAAGACTAATGAGCGAAGAAATTAAAAATATACCACATCCTGCTGATACTAATGGAGACGGAAAAGTGTCAAAAGAAGAGCATGATATGTACTTGGAGTTTAAGAGAAAAGAACTTGATGACCAAGACGCCATGCGAGATGCACAGCGTAAGATGACATGGTTTGCGTTAGGTGGATTATTGTTATATCCATTCGCAGTAGTACTTGCATCTTTGGTCGGACTTGATGAAGCTCAAAAGACTTTAGGCAGTATGGCACCAACATACTTTGTTGCTGTTGCCGGTATTGTTGCCGCGTTCTTTGGAGCTCAGGCTTACGCTAAGAAGTAAGTTTTGAGATTGTCTCGTAATTATGAGGCAGTCTTGAGATTGTCTCGATATGAGTTGTGTCGTGATAATCTTTACCATCTTGGGTAAACGTACGGACGGCGGTTTCTTTAACTAGCAGACCATTTTGTATTTTATAATTAATGGTTTCTTTTCTAAAGACTCCGTCCATTTTATCAGCAACTCTTTTATAAGGTCCTTCAGAATTACCGTTATACGGTTCTGATGCCTTGTCGAGTAGATGTTTCTTTGAAGCAGTTAAAGTTTGTACTTTATTGCCTTTATAATTAATGTCGTGATGTCCCATAATATATTCCTTAAAACTTAATGATTCGTTTGCCTGGGTAGTTGACTAAATTATCAACATCTGGAATATAGCCTTCAGGCCATACTATATCCCATTCACTTGCCGTGAAAACTTGTTCTTCTGATTCTGGTACTGTAAATACTTTAAGCAATGGCAACTTTTCTGAATGCATTTTACCTGCAGCTTCTAATTCATCGTACTTATTTGTTAATATAGTTAACCAAGCTAACCAGCCAACATCGTGGCCGTTCTTATCTTTTTCTAATTCAACAATACCACCAATTCTTGTATCGTATACATAAGTCGGGTATCTGTCAAATAGATGTCTCATATCTAAAGTACCTTCATTATGTAAATGTTTATACTCAAAATATAATACAGTATCTTCTCCAACTACAAACGTAGGATCAAAACGCATTCCTGAATTTACTGCAGCTTTTGAAAAGTATACTAAACGGCAATGTACTTCCCAATTATTAATATAATCATAACAATGGTTTGCCCATCGTTGATGTACATCTGCTAATTGTACTGCGAAGCCATCAGTGTCCCAAGGATATATTTTAACCTGTTCACCTGCTCGAGCAGTAACCCACCAGTCGTGAGGAAATTTAAACGGCCTAATAGTTGTTCCAGAAATCATTCTTGAATCTGTGTTAGATCCTACCTCAGGAGTTGGACCTATACCACAATTAAGTGGATCATATCCGTATGAGTTGTGTATACCTATTTGATATTCTAACGCGACTACATCAGGAGGAGTTGCCATTGCGGCTATTTGTTTGTATGTCCATACACCATGTCCTGTAAGATAGTCATCTCCATCAATAAGGATCATGTAATCGTGGTCGGAAGCAGCAAAATTATCAAAGACAGAATTCTTTCCTGTCGCGGCAGTACCATCACTTACAGTAACATAATGCTCAACACTTTCAGTTGTACACCATGATACCGCGGCAGTTTCAAAATCAGAATCTAATGTATTAATAATAACAATAAGATCTTCTTTTGGTATGGTTTCTATATGCCTCTTTAATGATTCTGTATTACGACAACAAAGTGCATAAAATTTAACTGTTCCAGCCATATTAATCAATAGGCTCCGTAGGCCATACTACACTTAAAGGAAATCCTTCTTGATCTGTAATATCTCTTAATGCTTGACGGTAAGCTGCCATTGCAGTACTTAGTTCCCTATCAGATAGCGCATGTAAATCAGTGTGATGTAATAAGTCATCTCTCTGACCTCTTACATTATTACCAACTGTGTCTGAAGATAAAGCAGTCACTACATATGTATAAGCAACATTATCACCTGTGACTGTCTTTACAATTTGACAATCTTCAACCATAGGATCGTATTCAGGATATGGTTCTACTGTAATATTACCAATCGTTCCTGAGTCACTTTCTAATACAACTGGAACAGCCTCTGCTTGCGCTGTCCAAAAAGTAATTGCTTGTTGAGCTTCTTCTACAGCTTCTGCATGTAAAGCTGCTTCATCAAATTCATCATCACCTAAAACCATCTGAATGAAGAAATCTTGTTCACCATCTCTGCTATACCGTATTCGTGCCCACGCTTCTGCCGTGTTCACGTCTAAAATTTTATATGTTACCATTTTATATTTTTCCTTTTTATCTAAATCTTACGAAGAAATCTCTTCCATATAGATATGAAAAAGTTAATCCGTTTCCAATTACCCCAAGAGTACCAGTGGATTGGTTTGACTGATATGTGTATGACCAATGATAGTAACTTCTTCGAGCTGGGTTATAACTACCTGGACTGTTTTGTCTTTTAAATCCTCTGTAGTATCCGCCTCCACTTAATCCTGAGTTGCTTGCTCTACGAATCGTTCGTGTTACGAGGGGCCCGTTGTTATATGTTGGTACTTTGAAATCACAAAATGTCCAACCGCTATTTGAGCTGCTTGCATGAGAAATCGTTATATGCCTGTGACCATTGCCATAAGCAAAGTAATGAATACCACCAAGGTTGGCAGTAGTCGACATATAGTTTCTTCGAGTTGCGAAGCCGTGTGCCGAAGAAGATGATCCTGACTCGGGATGCCACTCGTCCGCTCCATTTGTTACAGCCCACCCTATCCTTCGATAATTATAGCCACTTGTATAGGAGGTGGAGCTTAAACCAGAACGCATTCTTGCAGTTCTTCGACTTGTACCCCAGTAATCGTTAAACTCCATATTGCTTTGATTTGTTTTAACAGTTCCTTGATATGGATCTGTGTTATCTGCAGTATAGTTTGCTATATAGTTTTGTATGCCAGGAAACTCGCTTTGTAAATTACTAAAAGCGATTTGTCCGCTAGATTGTAGTGTCATTTAATATATCCTCTTTGATATATTTATTAATCTACCAAGAGTTGGATCGCGCCCGTTTCCCAGTCTTCTACTAAACTAACTGCTGCAGCTCTACCTTGCCCAGGAAGCTCGCGTGTTTCAACACACTTGCCATCTTGTAAAAGATCTACTACATACATTGAATCTGGACCATTACTTCCTGATTCGTTTCCGCCAATGATAGCGGCTTTGCGAATATTCGCCATTCTTCCTTTATTATTCATCTTCGACCTCCAGATCGCTTTCTCTAATTATAACACCATGATCGGTATAACCGATGATTTCGTCTTTTGCCATATCACCTATTACGTATATAATACCGACGGCCATGCTTATCGCGAATACGAGACCAATACCAATTAAGGCTTTCATTGACCACCATTCGAGTTTTTCTAAAAATTGTTCTAAGTAATTTAGCACTATAATTCCAATGCAGGTATTTCTGCTTTGCGTCTTACAAGCTCGTTGCGAACCTTTTGACGAATCTTAGGTTGCGTACTAGATTTTGTATAAACATCCATCAGTTCCTTTAAAGGAGTTGACTTCATATATGAATGTTTAGTTGTTGATTTACCAGTCGTCCTGTCCTTCACTGACTGGCTTGGTCCTAATTTTATTGGCATTGTCCAATTTCTCCATTGCTTGTACTATTCTATCTACTTGAGGGTCGTTAGCGTGTCCGTAGATACCAACGTCTCCAGAGAAAGAATATTCGTTCATAAAATCTAATTCAACAGGTGGCTCACAGAACTCTTCAGTATCTCTGTCCATAAATGCTACTTCCCACAGTCCTTTTTTCCAACCGTAAGAACCTGTAAATTTAACTACTGATAATATGTAATCATCAAAGTCAAATTGCATTCTTGTTCCATCATAGTGTGGTTCTCTATTAAGCCACTGCATCTTTCTGAATTCCTATTACCCAACCTGTTACCGTGTCAAGTCTAAAAGATCTCCAAGCTTCCTTATCAACTGCCCAAGCAGCAATATGGTCTGAGCCTGCATCAATCGCTTTGACTCCAACTTTAATACCGTTGTCTTCCAAAATACTTTCACTGATCGTACATGGCATTACTCGTGTACCACCACCATTAATCTTTTCAAATGTTACTGTCACAACACCTTCTTGTAGTGCTTTAATCAAATTTGCAGTTTCGTTCTTATCCATAATATATATCCAATTGTGTTTAATTTTGTCTATTATAACAAACTTTTTAGAGAATGTCAATAGTGGCGCGGCTGATAGGAGTCGAACCTATGACCTTCGGTTTCGTAGACCGATATTCTATCCAGCTGAACTACAGCCGCGAGCCTTATCCAACCAACCATGCAATCAATTGAAACTTTTGCATGAGTGGTCCGAATTCTTTTAATATTCCAACGCAGAGTACAAAGAAGGAAACACCATTTAATAATATAAGTGCTCTATCTTCCCATAGTAGTGATACCCATAACCATAATGCAATACCGAAAGTACCTGCGATTAAATCAACGTCCCTCCATTCAGGACCTGCAGCTCTTGCGCATATTGCTGTCATAACCAACATTGATGCCATCCATTTGACATACCAATCTAGCTTCCTTTCACCTCTATCACTACGTATCATATTACTCTGTGATTACCGTTTCCGTTAAAATATTAGCGGTTGGAAAATCCACAACAATGTGGTCAAGTCTTAGAACGTATGTTCTATCAGCATCAGCAAATTCGCCTGCCGCTTCTTCGAGTGGACTACCGACTACTTCTAAAGTTCTGTCTGCGTCTCCTTCGTGTGTATATGTATATCTCTTTTTCATAATCCCTTTAAAACCTCCCAGGTTTGTTTGTAAGATTCAACAGGATATGTAGTTCCTGTCTTACTTAGTTCTATTGTTAAGGCAAGCGGATAATCGTTGCCTCCGTAAGTCATTTTGTCTCCAAAGAAATGTATATGATCGTATTCTTTTGATAATACATCCCATGCTTTAGATTTGTTATTACCTCGTGGAGCAATATCAATACTAATCTCTCCACCAACCGAAGCGTGTAGATCCGAGTATTCACGATTAATCTCTTCGCATATTAAATACCTTTCATGATACTTCTTATCCCATGCAAAATATTCCTTTCTTTGATCTGCCGAACAGTTACGCCCAACAACCGAAAAGTTAATCATACCAGTTCTTTCTTCAATATGGCCATCTGTCTTAACAGGATATCGACTGTTAGCAACCTTATCTTTAAGAAACTTTTTAAATTCATAAGGTGGATTGAAATCAGCCTTTTCCTGTAATTGAGATCCGATCCAAAATTCGCTACCGTTGCATTGCCATACACCTTTACAAGACTCGTAAAAAGAGAATCCTATTTGTTCGTATGTCTTTAATCTATCGGATCCTGTTACGAGGTATACGTCGTTTGACTCCACGAATTCTACCATAAAGGATTTGAACTCAGAGTCAATAGGTAAACGAGAATCTGTTAGTGTTCCGTCTACGTCAAATACAAATACTTCTTTCATATATATTCCGTTAAATTTAATAGTACAGCAGTTCCTGTTATTGCACTACCAATCATAATTGCTTTATCATTCCAACAGTGTCCTACATACGTCCATGCAATAGAACTAAAGGCATATGCAACTTTACCTATAAAAATAAAACCTGCACTTTGAGTAAATACTCCTAACACTGCAAGTATCGTTGCTGCCCATTTAATATAACTATCAATAGTACCTGTTGGAGTCGCAGGACTCAGATCTTCAACCTGTACCTGTAATTCTTCCATCTCTTGTCTTAATCTTGCTCGTTCGGCTGTAAGCTCCATAGCAAGCCGACCAGTTCTTGTCATGGTACTTTCTTTGAACTGTTCTTTAATTTCAGACTTGATTTCTTTTGTTAAATCTTTATGTACCATTTTATATAGAGCGTGCTGCAATTTCCTTTTCAACTAATTCTTTTACTTTAGGTAACTTGTACCACAGACCACTGAACATCTTCATATGCCCATCTCCGTAGTCGACTATATACCTTTTATATCCATACGGTCTTTCAGAGAATATTCTTATGTCTCCGTATGATTCTTCTAATAATCTCAATTTAAAAAATCCTCAATTTTTGGTCTTTCCAAACCTTCTCTTTCAGCTAATGGTTTGAAGACATAATCTGCGTAAGCCAAATACATTCGAGTAAATAAAGGATCTTCTTGAATGATTGCTTGAAGGCGTTTACTTTCTGTACTACCTTTCTCCCAAGCTCGATGATCGTCAGAATATTGATACGTCCAATCATGGCTTTCTAATAATTTAAAAAAGTCTGCTGTTGTCATCATTCTTTTATATACCTTTTATATTTGTCGTATCCACGTGCTGCCGCTTTCTTGCGGTCCACATGTGTGGCTGGTTTATTGAACTTATTACAGTTCTTCGCGACTGGATTTCTCAACTTCTGCTTTTCCATCTTTCCTAAACCTTTTATTATACTGTTTCTTAATCTTCTTTACGACGCCTGCTCGAGTTAGATAAACGTACCACTTACGTGCAGGTGTTAGAGCATCGAATTCATCTCCACCTTTTAACGGTATTCTTTTCTTTTTACTCATTAGCTATTTATTCCTATTTGGTACTTGGCACGGCCACCAGGAATCGAACCTGGAACCTACAGCTTAGAAGGCTGTTGCTCTATCCTATTGAGCTATGGCCGCATTTCCAAATACTAACCCTGTTCAAACTCAGTCATATATTCAATCATGAGTTTCTTCTGTAACCTGCGAGCTTCTACTTCCCACGGCTGTTTCCAATAATCTGTTTCGGAATGGTCCTTGCCTTTCCAATACTGTAAATTCTCTGTCAGCTCCTTTCGAGCAAACTGTTTAACATGGACTAACTCATGAGCCAATGTCGACATCCAATTCCCATACAACGCGATGTCTAATTTAAAATTTCTCGAATCCACGGACTCGCAAAGTCCCTCACTGTGGGAGTTGTCTACAAAGAGATTGTGATGGAACCGTATATGAATATTGGTATGGAGTCGATGTATGTTGAGCTTCTTTGAGAAGAGCTTTACTGCCATCAAGGCCGATGCCTGTAGATTCATTGGTAACTGTCCGTCACGTGGACCCGAGAAAAAAACTTTCATAATTTATAATCCAAAAATAATAAAAAGTATTATAAGAGATAACATCAAAAACGCGTTATCCCATACTGTCTCCGCAAGCCATAGTAAGGACTTGATACTTGCGAAGAAAATAACGGCCACCGCAAGGATGGCTGCAATTGCTGTGATTAATTCCATTCTTGGTTGATAGCACCTTCGTTATATGATGGTGTCAAATTCAACTCTGTCGTAGCATCAAACTTGTCATCAGAATACAAGGAGAAGTCCTTCATCTTGGCAAGCTTGTTAGCAGCACGTTCATTCTTTGCCGCTTCTCTGCGTTCCTTGGTTGCTTCGTCCTTTTCGTACTTCTTTTTCATTTTGGTCAATTCTTTCATGACCTTTTCGTAACTTGTTAGCTTAGCCATATTACGCTACCTCTTTATTGAAGAATTCTTGAACATATGCAGAGATGATACCTGAAGTACCACCGATATGCCATTGGTATTCTTTGTTAGACATTGCTTCGTAACCACCGTCATAGTCTTTCCAATTATAAATGGTAAAAGGACGGATTGCATTGTGATCAGAATCTTCGACATTCATTTCCCACTCAATGTCGACTTTGCCGTCACCGGAAGTCTCTGTACATTGTGGATGACCGAAGACCTTAACAAGATCTGCGTAACTGGCTTTGATATAGCCTTGTAAACTGGTCGAAACGAACTCCGACCTTGGTTTGATTTTATAGTTTTCTAAATTCATAACAACTCCCATTGCGTTTAAATTTCAATTTTTCAGATTATATTATAACCAATTATTCGTAACTTGTCAATAGTTTTATGATAAAAAGTTCATATTCCTTAGAACATTTAGTTATATTAACTGCATTTGTTATAACTAGACTCCGTGCGTCATATGTTCGTAGGCATCAGGACAAGCATTGACGTTGTCTCCGCAACCGCAGATCTGATCCTCTTCAATTGATGGTGCTCCGACCATATCCCTGATTTGTGATTCAGTATACCTTTGTTTGCCACCTACGGTGGATTGCTGCGCAAGCAGCTTTATTTGTTCATGTGTTAATCCCATAATGTACTCCTTTAATGTCAAGACTCTATTGTTGTATTAGAGATGATATATCTATTATAAACAGCTCGACTGCATCTGTCAATGGTTTTTTGAATTATTTTCGTAGAATTGCTCCTTATACAATATATAGATAGTTAAAGATAATGAAAATAATGGTTGACATTTGTGTTCGACTATTGTAAAATGGTATCATAATGAATTGTTTGAGAGGGTGGTAAGGCATGATTCGGAAGGATGCAGCCCTGACGACAGATCATTTATTTGAAATAACTATTGACATTGGCTGCTAACTATTGTATAATGGTGGTTGATGATGGAGATTAACAATTGACTAAAAATACTGAACAGTTCAGAATCCTAACTGCTCGACAGCATGTTCGAGAAAGGATTGGTATGTACATGGGCTCAGCTTCTAAGGAAGAGATCGAAAGATTCGTTCTTGGAGAATGGAAGAAAGCAACGTATGTACCTGCACTATCAAAAATGGTGGACGAGATTCTCGATAATGCTATCGACGAAGCTATCCGTACAAATTTCAAATATGCAAACAAGATTAATGTATCTATTAATAACAACGAAGTAACGGTCACTGACAACGGTCGAGGTATTCCTCAAGACAAGATCTTTGACGAAGCTTCAAATGAAAACATCTTAAGACCTGTTGCTGCTTGGACGAAAGTCAATGCAGGTACTTCTTTTGATGACGAACGAGTTACGATCGGTACTAACGGTGTCGGTTCAGCTGCAACCAATTTCCTATCCAAATCATTCACAGGTAAAACATGGTCTAATAAAAAGTCAATACAACTTGACTGTAAAGACGGTGCTGATACCATGAAAGTTAAGACAGGCAACAAAGCAGGGAACGGTACTGAGGTATCATTTGTTCCTGACTTTGATTTGTTTGAGGTTGACTCATTGGAGCAACTTGATACTATTATATTAATTGAAGATCGTCTCATCAGTTTGCAGATGGCATTTCCTGAGATTCAGTTTTCCTTTAATAAAAAGAAGATCATGGTTAACAACTTCAAGAAGTATACTGAAATGTTTTCTGATATCGCAATCATGGAGAAGACAAATAATCTTTCCTACTTTATTGCTCCTTCGGAAGATGGGTTCAGAACTAACAGTTATGTTAACGGTGTGAATACAAGACAGGGTGGTACTTATGTTGACCACTTTATGAATACTATTATTGATTCGTTAACTGTCAAAATTAAAAGACGTCATAAGGTCGAAGTATTAAAGACAACGATCAAGAGTGGTATTACATTTGTTATGTTTGCTCGTAACTTTGTGAATCCTAAATTTGATTCTCAAACAAAAGAACGACTAACTAATCCAATTGGAAACATTAAGGAACACCTAGATATCTGTCAGGTACGTGATGCTGAATGGCTTGCGCAGAAGATATTAAATACTCCTGATATAATTGATCCTATTATTGAAGCACAACTGGCAAAGAAGCTAGCCGCGGATAGAAGAGCTGCAACATTAGCACAAAAGAAACTTCGTAAGGTAAAAGTTGCGAAACATATCTCTGCTAATAAAGACAATGCAACTCTGAAAATTGTGGAAGGTGATTCTGCGATGGGATTCTTATTAAAGGTTCGTGATCCTGATACTGTTGGAGCCTTTCCGCTTCGTGGTGTGATTATGAATACCTGGGATATGAAACCTGCAGAAGTATTAAAGAACAAAGAACTATCGGAATTGGTGGCAGTTCTGGGTCTCGATATTAACGATCCAGACAGTGTGGATAATATGACGTACAAATATATTGCCACATTAACAGATGCTGACCATGACGGTATAGGACATATATCACCATTGTTGATTGCGTTCTTTTACAAATTTTGGCCTCGACTGTTATTGGAGAATCGTGTTCAGATTACAAGAACGCCTATTATGATCTCTACCAAAGCAAAAGATGTCAAGTGGTTCTATACTTATGAAGATGCTCAAGAGTTCAAAAAGAATGGTGGATATCATCATAGATATATTAAAGGTCTAGGTTCTTTAACCGAAGACGAATACCATACTATTATTAACAAGCCACAGTATGACACTGTTACTGTTGACGATGCATCGGTATTTCAAATGATGTTTGGTAAAGATTCAAGTTTAAGAAAGGAGTATATGTTCGCATGAATTTAGAAATGTTTACAGAAGAGCTGAAGGGTAATAACTATCCTATCTCAAAGGTTGCTGCCAACGAATGGAAATCATTCGCAATGTATACCGTTGAGAGTCGTGCTATTCCTAATATGATTGATGGTCTTAAACCTGTTCAAAGGTTCTACCTTTATTCTTCATTATTAAATAGCAAGAAGGATTTCAAAAAGGTATCTGCAGTGTCAGGTATTATTTCTGACTATGGTTATAATCATGGTGAATCCTCTGCTGCTGGTGCAGGTCAATTAATGGCTGCTGAATGGAATAACAACATCTGCTTGATTGAAGGTCGTGGATCTTTTGGTACTCGATTGGTTCAAGAAGCTGGTGCTGCTCGTTATGTCTACTCAAGAGTACATGCCAATTTCAATAAGTACATTAAAGATATTGATCTTGCTCCTATTCACGAAGATCCTGAACACGAACCACCTTCATTCTATTTACCGATTCTACCTTTAGTGTTGGTCAATGGAACAAAAGGTATCGCAACCGGATTCGCAACGAATATATTACCACACAACCCAAAAGATTTAAAGAAGGCTTGTATTCAATATTTGGATAAAGGTAAAATTACCACAAAGCCTAAAGTTATGTTTCCTGAGTTCAAAGGAACGGTTGAGCAATCCAAAGAGGACCCAACCAAATATGTTTCGTATGGTATCTTCAAACGTTCTGGTAAAACAGGCGTCTCCATCACAGAGGTACCATACGGCTTTGACCGAGAAGGATATGTTAAGGTACTTGATAAGTTAGAAGAAGATGGAGATATCGTATCTTACGAAGACAAATGTAATAAGGACGGTTTCCGATTTGAGGTAAAGCTCAAACTATCATCGGTCAAATGGACTGATACCAAACTTATTCACAAGTTTAAACTCAGCAAGCCATTCGCTCAAAACTTAACAGTGATTGATTTTGATGGTAAACTCAGAGAATACACAGATGCTCGAGACCTTATAAAGGACTTTTGTGATTACCGTTTAGGTATATTGCAGAAGAGAATCGACGCTCGTATAGAGGAGTTTAATGAAGAGGTCCGATGGCTTAATGTCAAAATGGAATTCATTCAAGCAAATATTGATGATCGTATAGTATATAAAAATAATACTAAAGAACAGGTCGTCAATCAAATAATGCAAGAGACATCTGCGCTAGGAGGTGACACAAACAGATTGCTCGCATTAAGTTTCTTAAATGCAACAAATGAAGAAATTGTAAACCTTAAGAAACAGATTGAGGAATCTAAAGCGACATTGAGCTTCTGGAATAAAACATCACCGCAAGAACAATTTAATACTGACTTGGAGAATGTATAATGGAAAGTAAAATATCAACTATAGAACTAGACACATCTGCGTTTATGGATGAAACAGGATTTGGTGTTTGCGTTTGGGTTGGAGAAAGTTGTGATGACCCTGTCGTAGAAACAACATTTGACTTTGAAACATTAATAGAGAACCACTTTGAAGGTTATGCCATTGATGGAAGCATCAGGCCAAAGGAATTTGGTACTGAAGTAGAGTTAATGGTAATTAAATTAGAACAAATGGCAAAGTATGCTCGCAATATGTTTGATGATTATACTCAAGCCGAGGAAGAATAAATAATTGAACAAGTTATGGAATATATGGAAATACTCCTTAGGTGGATTTTCCGATGACAAAACAGAGCCATACGATAACTATGTTGCTATTGTAAGAACAGTTATTATTGGTGTAAACTTTTTAACATGCTTTTTTATTATGAGCAACGTGGTACACAATTGGTAGATCATGGAACAGAAAAACTTAAACTTAAATTTACTTACGGAAGGACTACCCTTAACGGATGTCCAAACTTTATATCATGAGTTCTTTTATAGAAAAGATTATCAATGGTGGCGTGATGTTGAGCCAGGTAATATCGTTGTTGATATTGGCGCTTGTGTTGGGTTCTTTGTTTGTCATGCTCTTGATCGCAACGCTGGCCGGATCATTGCTGTCGAACCTTCGAGGCCTCATCTCAAAACTCTAATACGAAATATATCAGACTACTTTATTGATCATGGTAAGGTTCCTGTCTTGCCTATTGAAGCAGGTATTGGTTCAACGGCAAACCATTTCGCAAATGTATATTCAGAACATAAAGATTATAGAAAGATGTCATTCTTGGATCTAGTTGTTGATTACGATATACCGCATATTGATTATTTAAAAATTGATTGTGAAGGTGGTGAATATGGTATCTTTACAGAAATGAATATGCCTTATCTTTTAAATAACGTAAATCATATTGCCGTAGAGTTTCATATGAACGCATATAGCGGTTGTGTTAAACAGTGGCAAAAGTTCCGTGATGGATTACTCAGACAGTTTGATGTTAATCAAGTACGGTTCCTTGAACACGAGGATAGAGAGAAAGCCTATAACGACGATTTTCTAAACGAAGGAAACTTTAAAGATTGGAGTTCCTTTATGTTGTTTATTACCAATTCTTAATATAGATCATAAACGTATAAGGTACCTTTTCTTTCCAATCATCAGCCCACAGGTTTTCACCTAACGCCGTATCTTTAAAAAGTAACTTATCTTTTACTTCAACTAAAAACGAATCTCTCCACCTTTCAAATACTTTGTGTGAATTATATCTATTGCCTAAAGTAACTCTTACCGCTGCAAATTTTACGTGACTCGTAAACAACCATAACAGATCTTTATTCAATATATTACATTCAGCACCAATTGCATCTACTCGTAAGTAATCTATAATAGGAATCTCAAATCCTTTTATAAGTTCTTGTAGATTTAAAACTTGTGGTTCAGGTTCTGCTCGGTATAATGGATTCTGATACATGCCTGATGAATCAATATCTTTTCCTATCGTTGCGCATATAGGATAGGCTCTGCTATAAGGAGGGATGTCAATCATATGATCTGAGCAATTATGTATTGCTGCTCGTAGGAGTCTACGATTAGGTTCAACCATATAGAGTTTACTTGCACCAGCTTCTAACGCTTTCTTGGCAAACATACCATTACCTGCACCAATATCTAAAACTACATCGGACGGCTGTATTTCATACCACCAATCGTAATCATATTGCTTGTAGATCTGATGCCACATTAAGCCAGTTTCTTCAAGCGTCATACCAGCGTAATCGAAGTTGTTGCTTATTTCCATAACTAATTCCAAACAGATAAATAAATAGTATATACCAATACAGTTATTTATAGGAATTGAGATGGCAGAAATTATTAACAACTACTTATCACCGACGAACTTTACGATTAATGTTCAGCGCATACCGAACATAGAGTTCTTTGTGCAGAAGCTTTCTATCCCAAGTTTATCAGCAACACCTGTTGGTCGTGACACACCGCTATCAACACTATATGACGTTAACGATAAACTCCAATATGCTGATTTAGAAATGACGTTTATCATTGATGAAAATATGAATAACTATAAAGAGATACTTGATTGGTTAGAAGGTATTAGTGGATCCACATCTCCTAATCAAACTAGACAATTAGAGCTATCAAAGTACGGCTTTAAATCTGACATTATCGCAACCATCACAAACTCTCACAAGAATCCAAATACAAGATTTATATTTAGAGACTGTTTCCCAACAGGATTAGGATCAATTCAACTTGATGTAAATGTTCAAGATGTTTCTTACGCCACTTGTTCGGTCACAATGAGATACGATATTTTTACAATGGAACAACTATAGGACAAACTATATTATGAATTATGATTTTATTGAAGTAGGAACTTCTGATTTTGAAACGCACATCCAAAACGCCAGAGACGATACAGTTGGCCTATCTATTGAACCAATACAATACTATTTAGATCGCCTTCCAAACAAAGAGAATGTTGAGAAACTTAATTGTGCAGTTTCTTTTGATGGAAAGCCGGGTCGAGATAAAGTATATTATATACCCCACGAAACAATTGTAAGAAACGGACTTCCGCATTGGATCCGTGGTTGTAATTCTATGGGTGACTATCACTATCAACACAAAGTAAGAAATCTTCAAGAATTCGTTGAAACGATTGAAGTAGATCTAATACCTTTACGTGATATCTTCGAGCATCATAATGTTGAACAACTTAAAACATTAAAATTAGATACTGAAGGTGGAGATTCGTATATCTTACAATCATTCATTCCTTTTCTAAAAGACAGGCTAAAAGAAAACTATCCACAGACGATTGAATTTGAGACCAACATATTAACACCAGCAGAACTTGTTACTGAAACAATTGATCTATATGTTGAGCTTGGCTACAGAGTTCTTCAACGTGGTGTAGGAGAACAAAATACCATATTGGCTATTGACATTTAACTCAAAGTTTGTTATAATAGATATGAATTAAAAGTTTTGAGATAATAAATTATGGACACAAATGATATAGCAAGCATATGGGCTAAAGACTCACCGATAGACGAAACGAATCTGGTTGGTGAAAGTAAAAGAATCCCTGAATTACATAGCAAGTATTATAACTTGTATTATAGGGAAGTCCTTCGAGTTAAAAAGCTTAAAGCAGAATACAAAGATCTTGAGATGGACAAGCGTAATTATTACGATGGATCCATGGATGAACTAACACTAAGAGAGAAAGGTTGGAAACCATTTCAACGAAAAGTAATTCGTAATGATTTGGATAAGCATATTCAGGCCGATGCTGATATTATCAAACTAAGTCTTACCGTTGATTTCCATACAGCTAATGCAAACTATCTCGAGGATATAATTAAAACAATACATAGCAGGAACTTCGTAATAAAGAATATGATTGATATTCTAAAGTTCCAATCCGGAGATTATTAATGTGGGATAGATTTTTAGAGTGGGGTTTCAAAAGAGAAGCAGATAAACAATTTGAACAAGCACAGAAACAGAAAACAGTAGATGTAATGAAGGATGATGTAGATCCTGAAGCAGTGACAATTGAGAACGCATATAAGACAAGGTGGATTTGGTACCATACAATATTAGCAATTGGTATCTTCTTTACTAATATCTTATTAACAGCAATTTTATTATTATTGGCAATTAAATTATGAATCCATACGCAGCGGATATACCTGAAAAATTAAAAAGAACTATCTATAAAGGCTTTTGTTCTATTCAGAAAATAGAAGGAATAGATTTGAGAGTAAAGCAAGGTATGTTACTTGCATTAACTGGTATGTTAAAAGAATATGGTTGGCCGGTGATTGGTATTACCGAGGCAGCTGCAATTCGTATACAAGAGAATGAATTTAAAAGACCAAAGAAAATCAATCGTTCACATATCTATTCAAGAAAAGAAACAGCAGAGATTCTATTTTCAAAGTCATGGACTTATACTGAATTTTGGAAATTCTTTTTAGAACGCGATTGTTGCGTATTAGCAACGTCTAAAGAAAACTATTCAAAACAACCTGAAGACCTATGGAGACAAGTACCAAAAGGTATGTTTCAATCTGTAGGATTCGCATTCAGAGTTGGAAAAAAAGAAGCAGGATGGCTTAAAGAGCAATTATGAGTGAAAGAATTGAAGTAGAAAATATTAACGCAGTATATATGCGGATCAAGGCCGACTCAGGTTTAAAGATGGAGTTGTCTGAGTTCTTTGCATTTAAACCAGAAGGTTATCAGTTCAGTCCTAAATACAAAGCAAGAGTATGGGACGGAACAATTAGACTCTTTCAACCAATGCGTCCTGTATTATATGTTGGTCTACTTCCACATCTTAAAAAGTTTTGTCAAGATAGAGATTATATATTAGAAGCACCGGCTGAGATCGGAGAACCTGAAATCATAGAGGATGGATACGTTGAAGAATTGGCTGAAACAATTAACTGTAAATTTAAACCAAGAGACTATCAGATCGAATATATCACTAACGCTTTGCGTAACCGCAGATCTTTATCTCTATCACCGACATCATCTGGTAAGTCTTTAATTATTTACCTAATACAACAACATTACTATCAGACCTTTGGATTAAGAACATTAATTATTGTTCCTACCATTTCATTGGTACATCAGATGGCTGGTGACTTTGTTGATTACGGTTGTGATGAATCAGATATCTATAAAATACAAGGCGGTGTCGATAAGAACACTCGTCTACCTATTGTTATTTCTACATGGCAATCATTAGTGAAACAACCTAAAGATTGGTTTGCTCAGTTCGGTTGTGTAATGGGAGATGAAGCTCATACCTTCCAAGCAAAGTCATTAACAACTATTATGCATAAACTCGAAGAATGTACTTACCGTCATGGATTTACAGGTACACTTAAATCAGCAGAAAGTAAAACTCATAGGTTAGTACTCGAAGGTTGTTTCGGAGAAGTAAAAAGAATCGTATCTACAAGGAAGTTAATGGACGAAGGTACGGTTGCAGATTTTGAAGTTAAAGCAATTGTATTAAATCATAGTAACGAAGCAAAGGCTGCGTTTAAAAAGGCAATGGGACAGGTAAAAGAATCAGTAAAGAAATGGCCTGCCGAAAGAGAGTTCATTGTATTCCATGAAAAGAGAAACAATTTTATTAAGAACCTTGTTCATTCTCTTAAAGATCAAAACAATCTAATATTATTTGACTTGGTTGAGAAACATGGTAAGGTACTTGAACCTTTATTACAAAAAGAAGGTAGAGAACTACATTTTATATACGGAGCAACGAAAGGAGAAGAACGTGAACGCATACGACATTTGGTTGAGAACGACCCTGATAAGAAACATAACATACTCGCATCCTATGGAGTTTTTAGTACTGGTGTTAATATTAAGCGACTCGATAATGTGATCTTTGCTTCTTCAAGCAAATCTGAGATTAAGGTATTACAATCAATAGGTAGAAGTTTACGTAAAGCGGAGGACTCGCAGAAAGCGGTCCTCTATGATATCGCTGATGATTTATCGGTGGGTAGTTACGAAAACTATACATTGAAACATTTTAAATCAAGAATTGAAATCTACTCGTCAGAGGAGTTTCCGTTTAAAATATTTACTGTCGACATATAAAACTAATATACCTTTAAAGTCGATAAACTTATTATACAAGGAATGTTAGCACTTGTCAATAGTTTTTTCTAAAAAAATGAAAATAAATTTAAATAACTTAAATAACCATTGACAAAACAGTGAAATTGGTATATAATTACATTATTAAAACAAAAAGGAGTGTTAGTTTGAAATGGCTAAGAAACGAAACTACGTAAACAATAAAGACCTCCTCGCAGCATTGATTGCTTATAGAGAAGCGGTTGCAGAGGCAGAAGAAGGCGGCGAAGATAAACCACAAGTACCTGATTATATCGGTAAGTGTATTATGATGATAGCACAGAGGTTGGCAACGCGTCCAAACTTTAGTGGATATATGTATAAGGAAGAAATGATCTCAGACGGAATTGAGAACTGCCTTCAATATATACATAACTTTAATCCAGATAAATCTCAAAATCCATTCGCTTATTTTACTCAAATCATTTGGTATGCATTCTTACGCAGAATCTCAAAAGAGAAGAAGCAGATGTATATTAAATTCAAAGCTTCGCAAAGACAAATGATGGACAATGAAGTATTTGACTCAGCAGGAGAACCAGTGACTGGAAATCAACTGCCTGATTATATCAATGACTTTATTGATGACTTTGAAACGAAACTAAAAAAGAAATAGACTATGTTCGATTATAAGAAGCCATCGGTGCAAATCGTTGGTAAGTGGCAACCTTGGCATGAAGGTCATACAAATTTATTTAAAAAGGCCTTGACATTCACAGGACAAGTTGTTATAATAGTCAAAGAAGTATATAAAGCAGACGGTGAAGATTCGCCGTTTGGTGAGATTGATGTTATCGACACAATAACGATAGCATTAGAAAAAGAAGGCTACTACGATGGACAGCATTACGTTATTGTATGTACTCCAAATATAGTAAGGTTTCTAAACGGACCTGGTAATGGAATTGAGACAGATTGTATTGCCTTGGACGATAATTATATTATGTCAAGTGAAATTAGACAAACACTGAGAGAAGAAGGTAAATTATGAAGTTAGTATCTAACAAGGATCCAATATTAACAAGAGAACTACAAGATGTCGATATGGACAATCCGCAGATTGATTTAAAGCAAACTAAGAACGATATGGTGGAGCTGATGGTCTCTAAAAGAGGCCTGGGGTTAGCTGCGTCTCAAGTCGGTATTGATTATAAGGTGTTTATTATCGGCGAAGACAAAGAGAATACGATGATGTTTGTGAATCCTGAAGTTCTATCTGTTTCAGAAGAAACTGAATTAGATGTCGAAGGTTGTTTAAGTTACCCAGATACGTTTGTTAAAATGGTAAGACCTAAGGGTGTTGAAGCAAAGTGGTTTGACGAAGAAGGTAAACCACAAGAAGGTCGATTTGAAGGTTACACCGCAAGATGTTTCCTACATGAATTTGACCACCTGTATGGTGTTCTATATAAGGACAAAGTATCTCGACTCAAATGGGATAGAGCTCTCAAAAAGAAATCAAAAATTACAAAGCAACGTAACCAATTAATGGCATACATGGCGAACGCTCAAGCAGCAATGGATAACGCCAAAGCCGCTCAGGAGTAATATGAAGATCGCGATCGTTACCGATATACACATCGGTGTCCGTGGAGATAGCAAAGTATTCCACGAAGTTCAGAGAAAGTTTTTCGAAGAAGTATTCTTTCCATATATTGATGAACATGGTATCACAACTGTGTTTGATCTTGGAGATACATTTGACCGTCGTAAGTATATTAATTATGCTTCACTATCGGCAGGTAAATCATTCCTCTTCGATAATTTAGCAAAACGTAATATTGATTTCCACGCACTTGTTGGTAATCATGATACTTATTATGCAAGTACTAACGAAATCAATAGTATGAATCTATTGACCAAAGAGTATCCGCAGTTTACTTTATATCAAGATACAGCAGTTGAGTTAGAACTTGGCTCAACTAAATTCCTTATGCTGCCTTGGCTAAATAAAGAGAACGGTGAAAAGAATTTGGAAATCGTTCGTAACTCTGATGCTAATATATTAATGGGACACCTTGAAGTAAAAGGTTTCGAGATGATGAAAGGTGCGTTATGTACGCATGGTATTGATATGAACGTGTTTAAGAATTTTGAATCTGCGTTCTCTGGTCATTTCCACCATCCATCAAGATATGGTAATGTTGAGTACCTTGGATCACCGTATGAAATGACATGGTCTGATTATAAAGGTAGTCGAGGATTCCATGTATTTGATACTGAAACAAGAGAGATAGTTAAAATTGAGAATCCTAATCGTGTATTCTATAAAGTATTTTACGATGATGAAGATTGGACAGTTGATACTGTTGCCAATTACGATGTCGAACAATATAAAGATACATATGTAAAGGTCATAGTACAAAATCGTACCAATGCTTATCTATATGATATGTTTATGGGTCGTATGTCAGAGTGTGGTGCTGTTGATGTTCGAGCCGTTGATGATCATATGAATTTAGACGCAGAAGGTGTTGATGAGATACTTGATGAAACTAAAGATACAACTGAAATCCTATCGCAATATATTGATGGTCTTGAGACCAATGTTGATAAGGTAAAGGTAAAAGGATTGGTTGATGAATTATATCATGAGGCACTTAGTTTATGAGAATTAATTTTGAGAAGGTAAAGTATAAAAATATATTATCCACAGGAAACGTATTCACTACTATACCGCTTAACGAAGTACCTAGTACATTAATCGCAGGTTCTAATGGTTCAGGTAAGAGTACATTGCTTGATGCAATTGTGTTTGGTCTATACGGTCGACCTTTTAGAAATATCAACAAAGCTCAGTTAGTTAATTCTATTAATAACAAAGAACTTATTGTTGAACTATACTTTAGTGCGGGTGGTGATAAGTACATGATTCGTCGTGGTATCAAACCTAATCTCTTTGAGATATGGAAGAATGGTGCAATGATTAATCAAGATGCATCAGTTCGAGATTATCAGGCATTCCTTGAAGATTCAATTCTAGGTATTAACTTTAAAGCATTCAATCAAATCGTAGTACTTGGTTCTGCTACCTATATTCCTTTTATGGAATTGAGAGCATATCAACGTCGAGAGATCATTGAAGACTTGTTGGATATTCAAGTATTCTCTGTTATGGGTACATTGGCAAAAGAACGTATGTCAAGTATCAAGACAGACATCAATGATAATAAGTACGATATTGAAATGGTTGAGAACAATATTGAATCTGCTAAAGAAAACAACGAAGCAATTAAAAAGATTAAGACCGTTGAAGTTGATAAGATCAAAGAAAAGATGGGTGGTCATATCGATGATATAGAAACTAAGAATAGTACTATTGATACTCAAGATGAGATTATGAAAGTACTCTACGATGATATCTCTGATAAACCTGATGAGAAACAAAAGTTCTCTGATGCAACTGAAAAGAGAGCTGAACTCGAAAGAAGTCGTGTACAGTTTGAAAAGGAACTATCTTTTTACGAACACAATGATGATTGTCCAACTTGTAAGCAAGGTATTGCCCATGACTTTAAACAAGAACAAATTATAGATAAGAATCAACAGAAGGCTGGTATTGAGAAAGGTTTAGTTGATATAGCAGAAACAATTAAGACTCATCAAGATCGTCTTGGATCTATTTCAAAAATTGAAGAACAGATTCAATCCGTTAACTTTAAGATCTCTGAAATACGAGCTGAGATTAAAATGTCGAAGAATGCATTGGTTGCATATAAGAAAGAACTCGACAATGCTCAGAAAGAAGTTGATGAGGTTGATACATCTAAACTTGAGAATCTACAAAAGAAACTAGATAAACAAGTTGACATACGAACTCAATTACTTGATGAACACGAAGTACTGAATATCGTTCAAACTATTTTGCGAGACGGTGGTATTAAGGCAAAAATCATTTCTCAGTACATACCTGTTATTAATAAACTTATCAACAAGTATCTTGCTGCGTTTGATCTATTCGTTGACTTTCAACTTGACGAAGAATTCAATGAAGTAATACGTTCAAGATTCAGAGACAAGTTCACTTATGCTAGTTTTTCCGAAGGTGAGAAACTGCGTATCACATTATCAATTATGTTGGCTTGGAGATCAGTTGCTAAACTAAGATCTTCTGTTTCAACTAATCTATTGATACTCGATGAAACTCTCGACGGCGCCTTGGATGGTGTTGGTATTGAAAGTTTGATTGAGACATTACATGGACTGAACAACGACGATAACATCTTTGTGATATCGCATCGTGGTGATCAGTTCGCAGAAAAATTTGAGAACAACCTCAAGTTTGAGAAGATCAAGAACTTCTCGGAGTTGGCACAATAACCATTGACATTCTCCGTCAACTAGTATATAATGGTTGTTCAAATATAAAAAGGCATTATGGCATTGACTAAATTCTATACATCCGTTGAAAGATACGGAAACAATATTTTACATCGAGGTTACGAAAATGGTAAACGTTTCTCGTACCGTGTTCCATTTCAGCCTACTCTATATGTACATACGCCAAAGTCTGGTGCAGAAGGTTATCATTCGTTAGAAGGTCACTTACCTGTATCTCCACATAAGTTTGGTGATATGCGCGAAGCAAAGAACTTCATCGAAGAATACAAAGGTGTTCACGGTATGAAGACGTTTGGTTCAACAAATTATGTAACTCAGTTTATTCAAGAAGAGTATCCTGATAAAGTAACCTATGACGTCAGTCAAGTTAATATCGTATCGTTTGATATTGAGGTTGACATCAGTGATGGTTATCCTAATATGGAAACTGCTGATAAACCTATTACATCAATTGCTTATCATAGTTCTCGAGACGATGTATATTATGTACTCGGTCGTAAGGATTATGACAAGACAAAAACTGTTACTGATATTCCACAAGAGAAGATTGAGTTTGTTTTATTTGATGGTGTTGATGGTGAACGTGCTTTACTTCAATACTTTATGAAATTATGGACAACTGATTATCCTGATATCGTTACAGGTTGGAACGTTGAGTACTTTGATATTCAATACATTGTAACTCGTATCATCGCGTTACTCGGAGAAGATACTGCAAGACGGTTATCTCCACACAAATCAATCAAACAAAGGTCTCGAGAAATATTTGGTAAGGTCAACTCAACATATTCTATTATGGGTGTTGCTGTTATCGACTATATGGATTGTTTCAAAAAGTTTGGTTACAAGTACGGTCCTCAAGAATCGTATAAGTTAGATCATATTGCTTATGTTGTTCTTGGAGAAAAGAAAATTGATTACTCTGAATATGGTTCACTCACTGGATTATGGGAAGAGAATCCTCAACTATATCTTGATTATAACTTAAAAGATACTCAACTGATTGCTCGTCTCGAAGAAGAGACAGGATTGCTTGCATTGGTTATGACAGTTGCATATGACGGTGGTGTAAACTACGGAGATGCATTTGGTACTGTTGGTATATGGGAAGCAACCATATATCGTAAACTGATGAAAGACAAAATCGTTCCTCCACTGAAAGGTGGACCAGGAATGCGAGCAGGAGATCTTGTAGGTGGTTATGTAAAGGATCCAAAGGTTGGTATGCATCCTTGGGTTGTATCCTTTGACCTTAACTCTCTATATCCACATTTGATGCTACAATATAATATGTCACCAGAAACATATATGCCTGATGATCGTGAATATGTAACTCAAGATATGGTACTCAAAGGTGAATATCAGAATGATCGTGACGGAGTTTCCGTTGCTGCTAATGGTGTTTGCTTTTCTAATAAGAAGTTAGGAATCATTCCTGAAATCATTGATGAATATTATGGAAACCGTTCTGTTATTAAAAAGCAGATGATCGCGGCTGAACAACAGTTCGAGGTTGAAAAGGATCCTGCTGAGCTCAAGAGGCTCAAGCGTGAGATCAACCAATTACATAACTCGCAAATGTCAATTAAGATTGCCATGAACAGTTTGTATGGTGCAACTGCTAACGTATATTTCTTATACTATATTAACGAAATGGCTGAAGCGATTACCACAAGTGGTCAGCTCAGTATTCGATATGCTCAGAAATCAGTGAATGATTACCTAAACAAAATTCTAGGTACTGATGGTGTTGATTACATTATCTATATTGATACCGACTCTATCTATGTTGACTTTGGTCCACTGATTACAGAAGTATTTGGTACGACTGATATTGATAAAGACAAAGGTGAAGAGTTCCTTGATAGAGTTTGCTCTACAAAGATAGAACAAATCATCGAAGACGGTTATGAAAAGCTTGCAGCTGATCTAGGTACATATCGTAACGCAATGGTAATGAAACGTGAAAAGATTGCCCATCGTGGTATCTTTGTTGCTAAGAAACGATATATTCTAAATACGTTGAACTCTGAAGGTGTACATTATGATACTCCTAAGATATCGGTAACAGGATTGGAATCAGTAAGATCTTCAACTCCTGAAATCTGTCGTGATAAACTCAAGAAATGTTTTGAAGTAATTATGAATACCGATGAATCATCAACGCAGAAATTCATACGTGATTTCAAAGAAGAGTTTCGTAAACTTGATCCTATTGCTATCGCAAAGACATCAGGTGTTTCTGAACTCAAAAAGTATCAAGAGAAAGGATCTATATACAGAAAAGGTACACCGATGCATGTTCGTGGTTCCTTGATGTATAATCACTTCCTCAAAGAGAAAGGACTTGACAAGAAGTTTGAAACTATCCAAGGTGGAGACAAAGTCAAGTTATTATATTTAAAGGTACCTAATCCTATTCGTGAAAACGCAATATCGGTTCCAGGTCTATTACCAAAACAATTAGGACTCCACGATTACATTGATACTGAACTTCAGTTTGATAAAGTATTCCTCAGTCCTATACAATCAATTCTCGACGCGGTCGGATGGTCGGCAGAGAAAAGAGATACAATTGAAGATTTCTTCAGTTAAACTATTGACATTTATATTAAACTGTGTTATAATATACACTAAACAGGAGAACACTAATGAGTGATGTACAAATTGTAAGGCTATCAACAGGCGAAGAAGTTGTAGCCAAAGTAACATATGATAAAGGATTCTATACCTTAACGGATGGCATTCTTTTAGTTCCAGCAGGAGAAGGTAAAATTGGAATGGTTCCATTCGTACCTTATGCTGAAAGGAAACCAATCTCTATTGCAGAGAACCATGTTATGTTCGTAGCAGAACCAATGGATGAGTTAAAGAGACAAGTAATTGAAGCAACATCAGGGATAGTTATGCCAGACGCTGGTGGACTAAAACTAGTATGATAAAGATTTACGGAAAAGATAACTGTGCATATTGTAATATGGCTAAACAGTTATGTGAATCGAAAGGTTTAGAGTTTGAATACTTAAGCCTTGGTCTAGATTATTTGAGAGATGAATTTTTTGAAAAGTTTCCAACCGCAAGAACCTTTCCACAGATTACTATGGATGGTGAAAGCATCGGTGGATTTACAGAGTTAAGGGATAAAGTATGAAAGAATTAGGTTATGTATTAGCAGGATGTTTGTTTATCTCAGGATTCTTTATGGTAAAGATTTACCCAGATCTTGAATACACAGGCGGCGATGGTGGCAGTAGCCATCAGTGCATAGGTCAGTGTTATGCTAATTACGTAGAACAGTTTGGTACAGCACCAGAAATCGAAAGACGTAAAATGCAATTGGCATCAGCAGATACATTTGGTCAGGTACGAGGTACTTGGACAGGTTGTGCAGCATGTCATGGTCAAGCTGGTGAAGGTGGTGTAGGACCAATGTTAGCAGGTCAAACTGCAGGTATGATTACTGATAAATTGACTACATATAAAAACAAAGGTCAGATTGGACCGATGTCATCTTTAATGTGGGGTCAAGCAAGTATGCTATCAGAATCTGATATAACATTAATTGGACAATTTATTGAAGAAGGATTTCCACAATGAGCAAAGATTGGGTAAAAGACATTGTTGACATGCAATCAAAATATAAAACACACAACTGGGTAGCAAACGCAGATGTGAATCAGTTGAAAGCGTTCTTGCGTTTTCGAGTAGACTTCCTACAAGAAGAACTTGAAGAAACAAGAACTGCTCAAAAAGTTATCGACTCCGAAGAAATCGTAGATGGTTTAGTTGACCTTTGTGTAGTGGCAATCGGTACTCTTGATGCCTTCGGAGTCGATCCTTATAAAGCTTGGGACGCAGTTCTCGAAGCAAACATGGCCAAAGAACCTGGAGTAAAGGAAGGACGGCCCAACCCACTAGGATTACCTGATCTGATGAAACCTGAAGGATGGACGGCTCCATCTCATGAAGGCAATCACGGTATCCTACCAACTCTAAAAGGAGAATAAAATGGCAGATCTTAGACATAGATTGGTAAACGCTTTAGTAGCAAAGTACCAAGCACAAATATTAGAAGCACAAGCAAACATTGATGTATTGTTAGAAACAAGAGTAGGAGTTGCAGAACATCCTGGTCTAATTGAAACATTAGATATTGAAGTTGCTAAACTGGCTGAAGCAGAAGACAAGCTTGGTACAGTAAATGCTAATCTAATCGTACCAGCAGCACCAAAGGTCGTTTAGTATACAAATAGGTTGACTTTAATGTAACAATGTTAGCCTATTAGTTGACTTTCCTGTGTTCTCCTTATATATAAATTTATATGTTACATTTCTGTAACAAATAGGTAACAAGAAGGAAACAATGAAATACTTAGCAAAACAATGGTCTATCTTCCATCATATGATGAAACGTAGCAGAATACAGAACGTTTGGAGAAAAGTTCTCTAAATAAATGAAATAAACCATTGACATTCTTTATGATATAGATTATAATTGTTCTATAAATTAAATAAAGGTTTACATCATGGCTTATTATGATAAGATCAATACTGACCTAAGAAGCAAGCTACTTGCCGAATGTGTAATAGAAAACCACTCAGTATATAAAGAAAGTCCTTGGAGAGAAGCAATTCTTGAAAGACCCAAGGACTTTAATCTAGAACATCTAATTGAACAATGCTTTTCTCTTCAGTCTGAAGGAGCATACAATTTTAACGATGGAATCCACGAAGATTATGATGATGAATCGGAATGCAAAACTGGTACTTGTTATCCAGAAATCCGTATGGCAGAAATTACAAGTGTAAGATCTAAGGATGGTGTTTTAAAAAGAGGCGCCATTCGAGTAGTTATGCTGAATCCTCATTTAGAAAAGCTACATTATTTCTTTATACCAAAAGATGTTGTAGAAACAATGATGACAACAAAAGACGGCAAACCTAAAAAGAACAAATCATTAATTCTTCGTTATAATAAAAACAAAAAACTATTTACATCTGTAGAAAAGTATGGTATAATAGAACACGATAATTTAAAAGATGTTGCTATGGAGAAAAACCGATAAGTTCCTATTGACATTACCAAGAATCTTTGATATAATATATTTTTTTATTATGGAGTCTATATGACAAAACCAACCAACCCAGTTTCGGTCGATGTACTACAAGAGTGTGTTGACCTTCAATTGAAAAAGTCGAGAGATTATCAAAATCCAAACTCGACAGTTCAACAAGCTGACTACTATCCTAACGGAATTACAACCATTCATGATATTATGCATGCAAAAATGCTACGTATGAAATCAGTAATGGAAGCAATGCAGTCAGATGATTACGATCCTAACTTTGAGTCCCTTGAAGATTCAGCAAAAGATTTAATTAACTATTCAAGTTTCTTTGTCTCTTACTGTCGTCAAGGTATTAAAGGTCAAGATTCAACTAAAGATGTATTTAACAGGAGTACTAAATAATGAGTAATGTGATACTACCTTCGAGCGACGAAGACAAAAAGCGCATCCGTGGTTGCATGGAAGAAATGAGTAATTCTTTTGTAAGAATGGAATCAGAACGTGATTTTCAAAAAGAAGCTATCAATGCTTTGGCTGAAGAAGTTCAGATCCCAAAATCAATTCTTCGTAAAACTGCAAGAGCTTTCCATAATCAAAATGTTTCAGACCTAGTTGCTGAAGTATCTGATATTGAAGCTTTAATGGAAACCATCTAATGAAACAAGTCCAAGACATTCGTAATATCATTATGAACAAGTATCTCTGTGAAGATTTTACTGTTGATCGTACTGGTGCAAAAACTATCGAAGTCTTTGGTGAATCGTTTCTTGCCGATGAAGACTACGTAATTCGTAAACCTGCATATAAGTATATTGAACGTGAACTAGATTGGTACATGTCTCAATCATTATATGTTGATGATATTCCTGGTGATACACCACAGATTTGGAAAGATATATCTTCTGACGAAGGTAAGATCAATTCTAATTATGGTTGGTGTATTTACTCTGAAGAGAATGGTTATCAATATAAAAATGTACTACGTGAGTTGAGAAATAATCCAAACAGCCGTCGTGCTTCAATGATTTATAATCGACCAAGTATGCATACTGATTTCAACCGCGATGGTATGAATGATTTTATGTGTACCTTTAGTAATACATTTATGATTAGAGATGGCAAACTTATTTCCCATTATGTAATGAGATCTAACGACGCAGTCTTTGGTTATAACAATGATTATGCTTGGGCAAAGTTTGTTCAAGGACAACTTGCTTATGATCTTAAAGTTGAGGTCGGCGATCTGATATGGACTGCTACTAACTTCCATGTTTACGAAAGACACTTCGACCAAATCGAAGCGCTATTAGCTCCTAGAGGTAATGCTTAATGGCTGACAAATGGGAGATGCGTTTTTTGAACGTTGCTCGAGAGATCTCTACGTGGAGTAAAGATCCTTCAAAACAAATAGGTGCGGTGGCAGTTAACTCTGACCGTCGTATCCTAGCAACTGGTTATAATGGATTCCCAAAAGGAATTGAAGATACACCAGAACGTTATGAGAATCGAGAGCTTAAATACGGTTTGGTTGTACATGCCGAAATGAATTGCATATATAATGCTACCTTTAATGGTATTTCTTTAAAAGATGCAACTCTATATGTTTGGGGATTACCAGTTTGCTCTGACTGTGCAAAAGGAATTATCCAAGTTGGCATAAATAGAATTGTAATGGCAACAAGAGATGTACCAGATAAATGGTCAGAATCATCTGACAAAGCAGATGAAATGTTTTCAGAAGCTGGCATTGAAGTTGAGAGCATTAACTATTGACAACCTCTTGATAATTTGTTATAATAGAATTATTATTTAAAAGGATATATTATGAAAGAAAAATTGAAAGACCTTGGCATGGGATTGATTATTATACTAGGAATCACGGTTTCTGTATATGCAGCTATTTCATTGGGTGAACTTGTTAACATGACATCTGACCAAATCAGACTCGCGTTAGCAACTCCATTCTTTATCTACTTCTGCTACCTCTTCGGTGGTTTAACAAGATCTATGTTAAGGAAATAATTCTATGTCATTACATAAACGCATAGTCCTTGACTTTGACGATACTCTTGCTTATACATCTGATAGAGATTGGGCAAACGCAGAACCTAACCTTGAGTTAATAGAAAAGTGTAATGCACTATACGATTCTGGTTGGATCATTGATATCTTTACTGCTCGCGGTTCTATTTCTTGTAGGAGTAGAGTTGAAGCATCAGAAAAGTATGGTCCACAAATTGAAGAATGGTTAACGAAACATCATGTTAAGTACCATGCTCTATCTTTTGATAAACCTCTTGCAGCATATTATGTTGACGACAAAGGTATTACTCCTGAAGATTTTATTACAACAGATATAAGAGATCTCGAAGGAGGTCTATCTGGTTCTGATATCTATACTGATGGTACGGTAGTACATAAGACAGCAAGAAATGCGCATGAAGCCGCAAAGTGGTTCAAAGATACTGGATATATTGTTAATCTACCAACGATTCACAGAGTTGTAGGTAATACACTTACAATGGATTATATAGACAACGATCCAGCATATTTTGATGCTCATCCTTATAAAGCTTTGGCAATGATTCAAGAATGTCTTGATGCGTTTGCTACTATAAAGGAAACTAAGTTTCTAACCTTTGATGATTATATCGCAAGAATTCTAAGTCATGTTCAATTGGCAAACCTAGAACTATTTAATCATGTGATTGAAAGAATGGCAAACATTGAATTAGAATATGGTTATTGTCATGGAGATTTTGGTATCAAGAACATGTTGTTTAATAAGAAAGGTCTATACTTAATTGATCCTATTCCTAATGTATTTGGCTGTCGTGAACTTGACATAGCAAAGTTTATCGCAAGTTTAATGATTAACCGTTATAGTTCTTCAGAACAAGATCTTGCTATCAATACACTGTTGGCATATAACCATCATATAGACAAGTATGATTTACTTACGCTTGTTGCTGCTGAAATTATTCGTGTATATAAGTACCATGGAGACAAAGACTTTATCATTCAGTTAGTTGACGACGTAATGGCTATGGTTGAATATGCAGGCTAATAACATATTCATAGTAAGTAATAATATTGGGAGAATTGAAAGCCTTCTTAAATATTATAATGTCTATGGTGAAGATACATATCAGCGTTTACATGTTATCTTAGATGATCGGAATCGTACATATAACGTAGAAAGTATATCAGATAAGATTGAAATACATTATGCTACTCAAATGATTGAGTCAACAAAACATTTCTTTGACGAGGAATATTTGTTTAAGATTCTTGATGTATATGGAGTCGCAATTAAATGGTTGGTCTTTCCGTATGTACATGAAGTACTCGGTATTGAAAAAGCAATGATGATGGACGACGATGTATTATTACTTAAACCGCTTGATCATTACTTCTTTAATAAGTATGTATTCTATAATGAATCTGCATTAGGAGTTATGGGTAAATTTGTTGAAGCAAGTTTATCTCCACTCTTTAAAGACTTGGTTGATATTTCAATAATGAGAAAAGAACCTTACTTTAGTATGAACTCAGGACAAGTAATACATACTAAGAATGATCGTTATCTTGAGTTCTTTCAGAGAGCAGTTTGTAAAGATACATATATACTTATCATGGATGGTGTATATAAGTACAAGAACAAAAAAGGTTATGGTGGTTCAGTAATACCTAAGTATGGTTCAAAAAAGAATAACCGTAGCATGGGTGGAAAGTATTGGTGTATAGAACAAAATGTATATGCCATCTATTATAAATGGCTTTCCGAAAACGATTATGCACCTGTAAGATTTAATGGTGACGTTCGTATATGGACAACAGTAATGAGAAGCGTAAACAAATTAAAAAGGTTTCCTGCATATATACATTACTTACCAATTGACAAGACGCCGTTATATACGATATATGCAAAGGCAGTAGAAGAATTATTAAAAGAGGAGAATAGATATGTTTCTTGATAGAAATAAATTACCAGAAGGAGCAAAGGTTGGCTTCACATGTTCAACGTTTGATCTGTTTCATGCAGGTCATATAGTTATGTTACAAGAAGCAAAGTCGATGTGTGATTATTTAATTGTTGGATTATTAACAGATCCGACGTATGATCGTCCTGACAGTAAAAACAAACCTATTCAAACTCCATTTGAAAGATACATACAGCTATCTTCTTGTAAACATGTAGATGAGGTAATACCTTTTTCATCAGAACAAGAAATCGTTGATATGATTCTTACAATTAATCCTGACATCAGAATTGTTGGTGAAGAATATAAAGATCAAGAACATACAGGTAAAGGTCTATGTCCAATTCATTATAATCGAAGAAGACATTCATTCAGTTCCACAGAGCTTCGCAAGCGTGTGGTGGATTCCAATAAATAAAACTAACAGAACGGCAAACTTTATATTATGAAAAACATTGGCTTCGGAAAGATCGGTAAATCGGTCAAATTCAAACGTAATCGCTTCTCTCCTATTGGTGGAGACAACGAACCATCTACAGTACTTATTTCACTCGCAAATAATAACCCAGACAAAAATTTCTACATTATCGGAAGATCTGATTTCAGTACTCTAACAGAGTCTGAAGAGTTAGAGTTGTTTCCATATAATAATGTAACTGATATTTGGAAAGGTATTAAGAATGATGGTACTGATAATTTCTATCGTCATATATTTAATTACTTCGGTCAGAAAGGATTTAAATTAGATTACACTGTATTAATGGTTGGTCAAGTTGGTACGGTAACAATCCCAGGTAAAATTGAACAAGTTAAAGATCGTTCATTATATGCTTCTGTGATTGATATGACTAAGAACTATACATCACCTATTGCTATTTGGTTGAACGAAGAACAACCTCCTTATGTTGAGATCGTAAATGATCCACGATATGTTATGAATCAATCAAGAGACATATTTCATTTACCAACTATCTCATTAGGTCAATATGATTATGAATATACTGTAAGCAGTATTAAGTCTTATGAAGAACAAGATCGTTACGAACGCAAGGTACCTTCAACATATGCAGGTATGGAAACTTGTTTCTGTATTAACTATCAACACTCTGAACAATTTAATCTAAATCGTAATGTTCCTTTTATGGTTATTCTTAATGAAGCAAAGCCTTCGAGATATAATCTGTTAAAGGAATGGGTATTAGACGACCATGACGATGTAGAGATTTACGGTAAATGGGATCATCCTAATACCGAAACAGACGCAAGGTTCAAAGGATCCGTGCATCTTGACGATGTAATGGCTAAAATGAACAATGTTAAATTTACTTTTATTATTCCAATCGCAAAAGGTTGGGTAACTTCAAAGTATATTGAGATGGTACACGCTGGTGTGATACCGTTCTTGCATCCATCTTATGATGAGCAAAATCATTTACCTATACCAGAATTTTTAAGACCAAAGACTCCTGCTGAATTTAAAGAAAGGATGGATAGGTTATTAAATAATGAGCAGGAATATGAAGCTGTAATTACAGGACTGCGTAAACTAATATGCAAACCAGAATATTATAATGGAACATTCTTAAACAATAAAATTATGACAGCAATTGATAATGATTATGTTGCACCAGATGTAACACAATTTGAAAAGAAAGAAGCTGCAACACTTGAGGACTTTTTCGGATGAACAAGAAAGAAATAACATGGGCTCCACTTATTCCACTTATCGGTGGACAAATGCTAGGCGCAGAAAAAGCGTTTGGTAAACCACCTGAAGCAATCTACTCTTATGGTGGATTTGAGGATAACGATAGTCATTATGTAAACTATCAACAAAATACAAAAGGACGTGATATTCCTTATATTAAACTTGATGAAGCAGAGCCTGGTCAAATCAGACAGGTTGATGTTGTTTCTGGTACTCCACCTTGTGCTGCATTATCTCAATTGAATACAGGAACAACCACAGAGAGTAAAGGTGCAGGTTGTGCTAAGAACGAATTTATGTATATGGTCTTTCAAGATGGTATTGATAAACTTGGTGCAAAGGTAGTCATCGTTGAGAATGCTCCTGCATTGTTTACAAACAAAGGACGCCCAGTAGCAAATAGACTGTACGAAATCTGCGCTGAGAGGGGCTTTTCTTTATCCTTGTATAAAACATCAACGAGATTCCACGGAGTTCCACAAGGACGCGACAGGACCTTTGCGATTGGTTGGAAGTCAGAGTCCGCTCCTGTAATGAACTGGTATAATAAAGATAGAAAAGATTTTAAAGAATACCTTCAAGAGATTCCAATTGATGCGTTACATCAGGATTTGATTATTAATAAACATGTACCTGACGAACCGTATTACAATTTCATCAAGACAAAGACTAACAGAGAAGTTAGAGAGTTGATGGTTGAAGAGAATGTTAAGACAACTCTGAATTACGTTTGTAAGAAAGGTTGGATGAAAGAAGCTAACGAATGGTTCCATAAGACAGGCAATGAGAAAGGTATTAAATATTCCGACCACGCAATTATGAAGTTTGCTGATGGCAAAGGTGTATGGGATGGTTCAGTACATGTCTTTGGTGAATATATGAATGCAGTGATTGGTCGTAATATGGTTGACACAATGCATCCAACGGAAGAACGATCTTTAACGATTAGAGAAGCATTACACCTAATGGGCTTCCCTGATGACTTTGAGTTGTTACATGGTTTAAAGAAAATGAATCATATTGCTCAAAACGTTCCTGTACCAACATCAAGGGATTTACATACAGAGATTGGAAAGTTTCTAACAGGCAAGTTAGATTTATCAGATACTACTTATTTGAGACAGAACAATCATAAACAATTAATGGAGCTTGATCCTAACGGTGTAGATACAACTCCAAATTTATCTGAATTCTTTGGATAAAACTATTGACATGACTAGTAAAGTTTGTTATAATAGTATATTAAATTTAAGGTAAACATATGAGCAATAGAAACGATCTAATACTCGACTTCGAAACAATGGGACAAGACGTTCATAATTGTGCAGTCATTGATGTATCTGTTATGGTATTTCAGTGGGACAAGTTTACATCAGACGATCCTTACAATCTGAGTGATGTATTCAAAGCAAAGAAATTTAAGTTAGATGTAGCAGAGCAAGTAAAGAACTACGGCTGGGTAGTCGATAAAGGTACCCTCGACTTTTGGTCTAAACAAGATTCAGAAGTAAGAAAGAATATTGCTCCTAAAAGTTCAGACCTATCGGTTGAAGACTTTACTAAACAGTTTACTGATTTCTTAATTGACGGACCAAAGATTGATTATTGGTGGTCAAGATCAAATTCATTTGACCCTGTTATATTAGAAAGACTATTTAAGTCTCAAAATAAAGTCGGTCATCTACAAAACAAATTAAAGCATTGGACAGTTAGAGATACAAGAACATTCATTGATGCAAAGTTTGATTTTGGTCTAAAGAAGAATGGATTCCCTCCTTGTGCAAACGAAGAGAAATGGGATTCAGTATTTAAAGCACACGATTCTGCATGGGACATATTGGCTGATGTATTAAGATTACAGTCAATCACCAGAGCAGAAAATGATTTGGAGCAAATTACAGTATGAAGCTAGAAGTTAAAACAGAAGAATTACAAAAACAAAGACTGTTCGTTGGTACACCAATGTATGGTGGTCAATGTACTGGTTTATATACCAAGTCAACCAACGACCTGAGTATGTTAGCATCTACTCATAAAATTCCACTGAAGTATTACTTTCTATTTAATGAGAGTCTAATTCAAAGAGCAAGGAATTATATTGTAGATGAGTTCCTAAGATCAGACTGTACTCACTTATTGTTTATTGATGCTGATATTGGATTTGATCCAAGAGACGCGTTGGCATTGCTTGCATTACAAGTTTCAGATCCAGACAAATATGATATCGTCTGTGGTCCATATCCTAAAAAGACAATTGCATGGGAAAAAGTTTCTATTGCTGCTCAACAAGGGCAAGCAAAAGATAACCCATTTAACTTAGAAAAATTTACATCAGATTTTGTTTTCAATCCGGTTAGCGGAACGAAATCATTTAAACTCTCGGAACCTGTTGAAGTTGCAGAAGGCGGTACTGGGTTTATGTTAATCACAAGAGAGGCGTTAGAGAAATATCGTGACACCTATCCTGAACTTGCATATAAACCAGATCACGTTAGAACAGAACAATTTGACGGAACACGAGATATTCACGCTTTCTTCGACTGTGTCATCGACCCAGAATCAAGAAGGTACTTGTCTGAAGATTACTTCTTCTGTAAGATGGCTCGTAAAGCAGATCTTTCAGTATGGATGTGTCCTTGGATGAAAATTAACCATGTTGGTTCATATATCTTTAAAGGTGATATGGGAAGCTTAGGTCAATTAGGTGTTACAGCGACTGCGGATCAACAATCTAATAAGAAATCTTATAATCCTATTGACAAAGCCAAGTAATTGGTATATAATATACAACAATATTAACTAAATGGAGAAATTTATATAATGAAATTTTCTAACGAAACCTTGACGGTCTTAAAAAGCTTTACTGCTATCAATAAGTCAATCTTATTGTCCAGTGGTAATGTTATCAAGACTATAACTCCAGAGAAAACATTGATTGCGATCGCTGACATACCAGATGAAATACCTTCTGATGCGTGTGTTTACGATCTTTCAAGATTTTTATCAATTTTATCTCTGTACAATGATCCGGATGTGGAGTTTTTTGATAAATACTTTATTATATCGGAAGGCAAGCGCAGAACTAAGTACGTGTTTGCTGATCTCTCGATGATCCATACTCCACCAGAAAAGGATATTACTATTCCTTCTGCTGATGTAACGGTATCGGTCACTGACGGAGATTTGTCTTCAGTATTGAAGGCAGCAGGGGTATTACAATTTTCAGAGATTGCATTTGTAGGCGAAGGCGGCAAGTGTTATCTGAAAGCAATCGACAGTTCTAATAACGGTGCAGATGACTTTGGTATCGAGATTGGAGAAGCTGTTGATGATTTTCAAATTATCATTAAAACTGATAACTTGAAATTAATGCCATTAGATTATGAGGTTACTCTTTGTTCAAAAGGTATCTCAGAATTTAAAGGAAAAGGTGTTACGTATTACGTAGCGATAGATTCAAAGTCGACTTATAATAAAAGGTAAACATTATGAATGAACCAGTACAAGGTAATTTTGGCCAAGATGGTCAAGAACAAGAAGTGGTAATCAATCTTGGAGATTTATCTACTGTGTTGCAGATTATTGACATAGTCTCACAACGTGGTGGATTCCAGGGGCAAGAACTTGCCGGTGTCGGAACGCTAAGAAATAAACTCGAAGCATTCCTACGTCAAAAAGGTCCTCAGCAACCAGACGCTAACGCGATTGGTCAACAGGATGCTGCCATTGATACTTCAGAGCCCGCCCAAGGCGAGCTAGCTGATAAAGTTGTTGGTTAAACAATAACTCATTTCTCGAGAAGTGAGGGTGGTCAAACACCCTCGCGTTTTCTCAAATTTTTTTATATTATGTTTATGGTGAATTATGATTGATGCAAAATCAAACGAAGTCTTATGGGTTGAGAAGTACCGTCCGCAAATCGTTGATGATACTATTCTACCAAACAAGACAAAAGAAACATTCCGTAAGTTCGTATCAGACGGCAGTGTTCCAAATCTATTATTAACAGGTGGTCCAGGTGTAGGTAAAACTACAATTGCCAAAGCCATGCTCGAAGAACTTGGTTGCGATTATATCGTAAAGAATGGTTCTCTCAATGTTAATATTGATACCCTCCGATACGACATCTCAACATTTGCTTCCGCAGTATCTCTAACAGGTACAGGTCGTAAGTATGTAATCTTTGATGAAGCAGATTATTTGAACGCAGCTAATGTCCAACCGGCATTACGTAACTTTATTGAAGAGTATAGTTCAAACTGTGGCTTTATCTTTACTTGTAATTTCAAGAATCGTATTATCAGTCCATTACGTTCAAGGTTATCAGAAGTAGACTTTACTATTGATACAAGTGACCGTCCACAAATGGCAATGGAGTTCTTCAAAAGAGTTAAGGCAATACTTGACCAAGAAGAAGTCGAATATGATCCTAAGGTAGTTGCTAAAGTAATCGAGAAACACTTTCCTGATTTCCGTAGAGTATTAACTGAATTACAATCGTATGCAGCTTCTGGTAAAATTGATGAAGGTATCTTTGTTAATTTAAAACAAGAATCTATTGATGATGTATTTCGTTTACTCAAGGCAAAGCAATTTACTGAAATGCGTAAATGGGTTGCCAAGAACTCAGATCAAGATATGAATGAAATGTTTCGACGTATCTATGATATGTGTTCTGATAAAGTAACACTACAATCACAAGCAGGCTTTATTGTTACTCTTGCTGATTATATGTACAAGTCAGGATTGGTTGCTGACCAAGAAATCAATATGGTTGCGTTCTTAACTGAAGTAATGATTGAATGTGAGTACACGTAATGATTGGAAGACTTGAGTGTTTTAATTGCGGTACCAAGACATCCAAAAAGAAATCATATACGGTTGAACTCAATACAGCAGAAGGCAAACATAAACTTATTCTCTGTGATAAGTGTGGTATTAATTTTAACGTTATGGCAAAAGAATTAGAGGAGATCATTGATGAAAGACCTAAGCCCGTTTGATTTTATGAACGCTGCGTCCTTTTCTAAGGAAGATCTAATTCGCAATAGCGATATACCTGAACATACCGAAAAGATGTATACGCCTTATGTAGTGAACCGTGGCTTTACAAATTTTGAGGATACCATCTTACATGCAAACGAAATGAATATGCGTCATCATTTATTTGATGGAGCTCAGTTTGATTATTATCGTTCTGTACTTCGTAAGCGTAAGAGATTCTCTAAATGGCCTAAGGCTGATAAAGATACTAACCTGGATGCTATCCAAGAAGTTTATCAATGTAACCGAACTGTTGCTAAACAATATCTCAAGGTATTGAACAAAGAGCAACTTGAAATTGTCTGTGATAAAGTTAATGAAGGTGGCTGATATGTGTCGACGCTGTGAACATGTTTGTATATCATGTTTAAAAAACTTAATAATGTCGACACATAGTATAAGTGGCTGAAATATGATTATTATAAATAATCTGATATGGTATAATACCATTGCCACTAACTATAATAATTAACAGGTGAATATAAATCATGGACACAGATATTTTCAAAGGAGTCGGTGTCGAAGTTGAATTACCCACGCAGGATTCTTTCCTTAAGGTAAAAGAAACATTGACTCGAATAGGCATATCAAGCCGAAAGGAAAAAAAGTTATATCAGTCTTGTCATATCCTACACAAACAAGGTAGGTACTCAATACTACATTTTAAAGAATTGTTTATTTTAGACGGTAAGCATAACACGTTAACGGAAGAAGATATATCACGTCGTAATACGATAGTGAACTTATTGGAAGAATGGGAACTTGTTAAGATCGTTGATCCTTCAAAAACGAAAGATCCAGTTGCTTCTCTAAATCAAATTAAAATCATTTCATTTAAAGAAAAGAGTGATTGGGATTTAACAGTCAAGTATAACATTGGTAAAAAATAAACTATTGACATTCCAACATAACTGTTATATAATATAACAAATAGGAACATATATTATGAAAGTTTTTAAAACGCGTGAAAACGCAACTATCCCTCAATACGCAACAACCGGTTCTGCCTGCTTTGATATAAAGGCTTGCATTACTGTAGGTGAACGTGTTCGGTCATATACTCCATTTAATAAGGAAGTAGATATACCTGTTGGTAAGAATGGTTTAGCCATCACACCAGGTACAAGAGTACTTATTCCTACAGGACTTATATTCGACATTCCAATCAATCATGTAATGGAAATGTTTATTCGTTCAAGTGTAGCAACAAAGTTGGGATTGACATTAGTTAACAGTGTTGGCATAATTGATTCTGATTATGTCGACGAAACGCATATTATTGTACACAACGTGTCAGATACTGTCGTACATGTTCACGACGGCGACAGATTAGCTCAATGTAGATTAGCATCTGTTACTCAACAAGACATTAAAGAAGTTAAAAAGAAGCCAGGAATCAAGACAGACCGTAAAGGTGGAATTGGTTCAACTGGTAAATAAATTATAAATAGTTTGGTATATTAAAATTAATTAATATACATACGAAGAGGTGGACCATGAAGTACTTAGTAATCATGGCAGCTTTCTTTGCTATGGGTTGTAGTTCAGTCGGCAATGTTGTTGACGGAGCTACGGGTATTGTCGGCGGCGTAATTAAAGACGTATCAGATACTACAGTGTATATCTTAGATACAGCTAGTGACGCAGTCGATAAGGCAACACCAAAGCAAAAAGAATCGGAATAAGCTGACATTAGACAAGGATGTCCATTTTTTCGTTATAAATAGATTTGTAAGACGCCGTAAGGGTTTTACATTAACCGATGGGTAACAACCATCATAGTAATAATTAATCTTGCTTAATAGGAGATAAACATGACTGGATTAAATATAAACCAACTTCACCCTTTTGCCGTAGGCTTTGATAGAGTCTTTGACAGATTGGTGGAATTCCCCCAAGAACATCGATCACAAGGCTTCCCGCCTTATAATATCCGAACCGACAAAGGCGAAAAGTTCTTTATTGATCTTGCTTTAGCAGGTCTTGATATTACAGATGTTGAAATAGAAGTAAAAGAAGATGTATTAACTGTTCGTTCCGTTTGGGATGAAGCAGGAGATTACTTCAACGGCGGTGGTGACTATGTTCATCGCGGTATTTCTTTCAAGAAGTTTACAAGAAGTTTTACTCTTGCAGACGATATTGAAGTAATCGGAGCCAACTTCAAAAACGGTCTTTTAACTGTCGCATTGGAACGAATAATTCCTGAGGCAAAGAAAGCCCGTAAAATTAAGATTGACACTAAGAAAGAATTCTTAAAAGGTTAATCTATTTTAATCTGGGTGGCGCAAAGCCACCCTACTTTGATAGGAAATTAAATTATGAGACAAGTCCCTAACGTAACATTTAAAGTAAGAAGCAGAGATGTAGAAAGTGGAGAGTTTGAATGGACTCACCCAACTACTGACGATTACTTTAAAGGAAAAAGAGTTGTAGTATTTTCACTACCCGGAGCCTTTACACCAACGTGTTCTAATAATCAAGTCCCAGGATTTGATGTATTGTATGATCAGATGGTTGAAGCAGGTGTAGATGAAGTATACTGTATTGCATGTAATGATACATTTGTAATGAATGCATGGGCTGAAGATTTGAGAATTAAGAATGTTAAATTGATTCCTGATGGTTCTTGCGAATTTACAGCAGGAATGGATATGTTAGTCGCAAAAGACAATCTAGGTTTTGGTAAAAGATCTTGGAGATATGCTATGGTCGTAGACGATGGTACTGTTGAGAGAATGTTTACCGAAGACGGAATGGAAGACGATTGCGGAACAGATCCATACAGTGAAACAACGCCTGAGAAAGTACTTGCTTATTTGAAAGGCTAAACAATTAAAAACAATCCACGTTTGGTGATATCCATTCCTGGCCGTTTTTGGGGACCCGCTGCAGGGTCCTTTTTTTAATTAACCGTTAGGCTGTGGTGCTGGATTAGTATTGGGGTATAGACTTCTTACATTCTTAACTGTACTTGATTTATCTGAAGCATCTACGTACTGATTCACATCTCCTGCCTTAATAATATTAATCATTTGTCCTTTAGTCATCGCTGTATCTTCAACTAATTGTATCATTCCTTTTACTTGAGCGTCGTTTAAATAATCATCTGCGTCTGATCTTGTGAAAAAATCTATTAAGGAAAGACGTTGCTTTTCATCTTCTTCTGCTCTATACTCAAGCATATCAGAACTACTACCAAATAATCCAAACTTTAACGCTTCGATGAATCCTTCAGTTACTTGCTTGGTCATTTGTTCTTGAGTGCCAAAACCTTTTTCAATTCTTTCTGCCACTAACAAGTTAACACGATCTAACTCATCTTGTTTTT
>ERZ1039804.20-NODE-20-length-125177-cov-13.317282_pt1 | contig 125177 bp, 117 predicted proteins | sample MGYA00383089_ERZ1039804 | MGnify/ENA primary metagenome ERZ1039804 (study PRJEB29581, sample SAMEA5548359) | metagenome | biome: marine; feature: coastal; material: water | depth 1 m | study: Short-term variability in the microbial, nano- and picoplankton...
GACACCTTTGTAAAAAATGAATCAAGCACAGATGGATTTCAAGTCACTTATATCTCAAGGAATACCACAGGAACTGCCAGCATTGGTTCGTGTTTCCACGAACAAGAACGCAGACAAACGCTCAAAAAACACTCCTGCACCAAAACGCAAGGACATCCTTTCGTTAGAAGAAAAAAAATTAGCTATTCGCAATGCATTGAGATATTTTCCCAAGGAATGGCATGCAGAATTGGCTTCTGAATTTGTAGATGAGTTGAAAGAATACGGTAGGATATATATGTACCGATTTCAGCCAAGTTACGCTATGTATGCTCGTCCCATAGAGGAGTACCCCGCTAAAAGCAGACAGGCTGCAGGTATTATGCTTATGATTCAGAACAACTTAGATCCCGCGGTTGCTCAACATCCGGATGAATTAATCACCTACGGTGGCAATGGTGCAGTTTTCCAAAATTGGGCTCAGTACCTGCTCACTATGAAGTATCTGAGTGAGATGACCGAGGAGCAAACACTCCATATGTATAGTGGTCACCCTATGGGGCTTTTCCCGAGCAGCAAAGATGCACCACGCGTGGTGGTGACCAATGGTATGATGATACCCAACTATTCTAAACCAGATGATTGGGAAAAGTATAATGCATTAGGGGTAACCCAATACGGACAAATGACGGCAGGTAGTTTTATGTACATAGGGCCGCAGGGTATAGTGCACGGTACTACCATTACGGTTATGAATGCTTTTAGAATGAAGCTGGAAGATGGTGATACTCCTGCAGGTAAAATATTCTTGACAGCAGGGTTAGGGGGTATGAGTGGTGCTCAGCCCAAAGCTGGGAATATAGCGGGTTGCATCACTATTTGTGCTGAGGTAAATGCAGCAGCAGCTGACAAGCGTCATGATCAGGGTTGGGTAGATGAGTTGATTAGTGAGATGGATGAGCTTGTTGTGCGTATCCGTGAGGCTCAATCAGCTAAGGAAGTGGTAAGCATAGCTTATGTAGGCAATGTCGTAGAAATTTGGGAACGTTTTGCTGATGAAGATATTTTCATACACGTGGGTAGCGATCAGACGTCTTTGCATAATCCTTTTGCAGGCGGTTATTATCCGGTAGGATTAAGCTTTGAGGCAAGCAATGAAATGATGGCAAATAAGCCGGATGAGTTTAAAGAATATGTGTATGAATCCCTAAGAAGACACGCAGCGGCTGTAGATAGAAATACAGCAAAAGGCACGTATTTCTTTGATTATGGTAATGCGTTTTTGTTAGAAAGCAGTAGAGCAGGGGCAGATATCATGGCAGAGAATGGTATTGATTTCAAGTACCCAAGCTATGTGCAGGACATACTTGGGCCTATGTGTTTCGACTACGGATTCGGACCATTCAGATGGGTATGTGCCAGTGGAGATCCTGCGGACTTGAAGAAATCTGACGATATAGCTGCCAGTGTGATGAAGAAAATACAAGCGACTGCTCCAAAAGAGATACAGCAGCAAATGGCGGATAACATAAAGTGGATAGAGGAAGCGGGACAATATCAAATGGTGGTAGGCTCGCAAGCACGAATACTCTATGCTGATAGTGAAGGCCGTATGAAAATAGCCGAGGCGTTTAATCAAGCGATAGCCGCTGGAGATATAAAAGACGGAATTATTTTAGGTAGAGACCATCATGATGTAAGTGGTACAGATTCTCCGTATCGGGAGACCAGTAATATCTATGACGGGAGTAAATTTACCGCAGACATGGCCATCCACAATGTGATTGGCGATAGTTTTCGTGGAGCTACCTGGGTGAGTATTCACAACGGCGGGGGAGTAGGATGGGGCGAGGTGATGAATGGTGGGTTTGGTATGCTGCTAGATGGCTCCTCTGATGCCGATGCACGGTTACGGAATATGCTACATTATGATGTAAATAATGGAATAGCCCGGCGCAGTTGGGCGAGAAACGAAAATGCTCAATTTGCTATAAAACGTGAAATGGAGCGCAACGGTAAACTGAAGGTTACCCTTGCTCAAAATGCAGACGATGGGCTGATAGAGGGGTTGTTTTAGATCGTATGAAAAAAGCCGACTGGTAGGCCGGCTTTGATATATCGTATGTTATAAACCCTTCTTAGTTAAAGAAGTCTTTCATCTTATCAAAGAATCCTTTTTCTTTACTCGGATCTGGAATGAAATTTTCTGCGTCTAGCAGTTGTTTCATCATTGTCTTTTCATCATTGTTTAGCTTATTTGGTGTGAATACATTTATGTAGATAAGCTGGTCTCCTGTACTGTATCCTCCGTTTACGTCTGGAATACCTTTGCCGCGTAGTCTGAGTACTTTGCCACTCTGGGTTCCTGCTTCTATTTTGATACGAGCTTTGCCGCTTACAGTAGGCACTTCTACATCGGTACCTAGTGCTGCTTGAGGGAAACTCACGTGTAGATTGTATATTACGTTGTTACCATCTCTTTCTAGGCTTTCGTGCTTTACTTCTTCTACAAGTACAATAAGATCTCCTGCTACTCCACCGGGCATTTCATTGCCACGACCTCTTACGTTTAGTTGCATCCCATCTGCTACTCCTGCGGGGATATCTATGGTGGTAGTCACCTTTTCGGTAATCAATCCCATTCCATCTGCTCCGGGAGGTACGTTTTTTACCTTCTTTCCATTCCCACGGCAAGTTGGGCAAGGGCTAGCTGTTTGCATTTGCCCTAAAAAAGTACTTTGTACGCGGGTAACTTGACCTCTACCATTACAGGTAGTACAGTTCTCAAAGTTCACGCCTGGGGCAACTACTTTTTTATTGTATTTTATCTTTTTTTCTACACCGTTGGTGATGTCCTCTAGCGTCAGTTTTAGCTTGATTCGTATATTAGATCCCACAGCCTGTTGTGTTCTTCCGCCTCGGCCTCCGCCGCCTCCAAAGAAGCTCTCGAAGGGGCTTCCACCACCCCCTTGTCCACCAAATATATCGCCAAATTGGCTGAAAATATCATCCATATTCATGCCCCCACCGCCAAAACCGCCTTGACCGCCGCCTACACCGGCGTGTCCAAACTGGTCGTACCGTTGTTTTTTCTCTGCATTGCTTAGTATCTCATATGCTTCTGCGGCTTCTTTAAATTTTTCTTCCGCTTCTTTGTTATCTGGGTTCTTATCTGGATGAAACTGAATGGCCTTTTTTCGGTAGGCCTTTTTTATCTCTGCTTCAGTAGCATTTTTGCCTACTTCTAGGATATCATAAAAATCTCTTTTACTCATGCTATTCTCCTACTACTACTTTGGCAAAACGAATTACTTTCTCATTGAGCATATAGCCTTTTTCTACCTCATCGACTACTTTGCCTTTCAGTTTCTTGCTAGGTGCGGGTATTTTGGTAATGGCTTCGTGTATTTCTGGGTCAAATTCCTTTTCAATGGACTTAAAGTGTTTCAATCCCTTGTTTTCAAGGGTAGTCCGGAACTTATTAAAGATAAGATCTACACCTTGGCGAATGGTCTTTACGTCACCTTTCTTATCCATATTTTGCATGGCACGCTCGAAGTCATCCATAATAGGCAGTAAGTCTGTCAAAATATCCTGTCCAGCGGTTTTAAAAAGCTCTACACGTTCACGAGAAGTACGTTTTCTATAGTTATCAAACTCTGAATAGAGTCTAAGGTACTTATCATTAAGTTCATTGTATTTTTCTTCTGCAGTAAGCTCTTTTGCCTCAACTGTTTCTTTTTCAGTGTCTTGCGTGGATCTGTCTGCCTCATTTATGGTGTGTTCTTCTTGGTCTTTTGTCTCTTCAGCCATCATTGGTTGTGCATTTTTATCTATGGCAAAAGTGCAAAAGTATTGCCACGTTGTATTGTGTCATAATGACACCGATTACTCTGCCATGTGAGCAGCCAAATATTCTCCTAGTTTTTTGCCGTAAAGGCCTTTCGCTAGGATTTTCCCCGAGCTATCTATCAAAACATTCTGTGGCAAAAAGCGAAAATTGTAGGTCTGTACAATTGGGCTATCCCATTTTTTAAAGTCGCATACCTGATTTGGCCACACTAGTTTATCGTCAAAAATGGCTTTCATCCAGATTTCTCGATCGTCATCTAGGCTTACACTGAACACGTCAAACCCTCTACCTGAGTCAAAATTCTGTGCTTTATATTTGTGATATGCTTGTCTTATAATCGTGTTTTCTGTGCGACAGGTACGGCACCAACTTGCCCAAAAATCAATTAGAACTACTTTGCCGCTAAGGCTACTTAACTGGAGCATCTTTCCTGAGGGATTGGCCATTACTATTTCAGGCGCTTGGTCTCCTACAGCTGGTCTTATAATATGCTGGCGAGCACTTATAGTTGCTTGCCCTACTAGTAGAACGAACAGCACGGTTATGGATTTTATCCATTGCATACGTATTACAGGCGTGTAATACGCGCTCCTATTGCATTGAGTCTATGCTCTATGTCTTGGTAGCCACGATCTATTTGTTCTATATTGTGAATGGTACTGGTCCCTTCTGCACTCATTGCTGCAAGAAGTAATGATACGCCGGCACGTATATCTGGAGAAGACATAGTGGTAGCCTTCAGCGGCACTCTGCGATCTAGCCCCATCACAGTCGCTCTGTGTGGATCACACAGGATGATTTGAGCTCCCATATCGATTAAGTTGTCGACAAAAAATAATCTACTCTCAAACATCTTTTGGTGGATGAGCACATTGCCTTTAGCCTGTGTACACATTACTAAAATAACGCTAAGTAAATCGGGTGAGAGTCCTGGCCATGTTGCATCGGATATGGTCATCATACTGCCATCTATGAAATTGTCTATTTCGTAGTGTCTGTTTTCTGGGATAATAATATCGTCATCCTTGATAACAAATTGTACACCCAATTTCTTAAATACTTTTGGGATAAGGCCAAGCTGATCTACTCTGCAATTTTCTATGGTAATCTCAGATTGAGTAAGTGCAGCTAGTGCGATGAACGATCCTATCTCAATCATGTCAGGAAGTATTGAGTGTGTGCATCCGCCCAGTTCATTTACTCCTTCTATGGTAAGTAGATTGCTTCCTACTCCGGAGATTTTGCCTCCCATAGAGTTTATCATTTTGCATAGCTGTTGCAGGTATGGTTCGCAAGCTGCATTGTAAATAGTCGTGGTGCCTTTTGCCATTACCGCTGCCATGAGAATATTGGCAGTTCCTGTTACAGAGGCCTCTTCAAGTAGCATATAGCTTCCTTTTAGGTTTTTCCCTTCTACTTTATAAAACCCAGTTTCTTTATTGTAAATGAACTCTGCACCTAGGTTTTCGAAACCAATAAAGTGCGTATCTAGTCTTCGTCTACCTATTTTATCCCCTCCTGGGCTAGGAATATATCCTATACCAAAGCGAGCAAGTAGTGGCCCTATGATCATAATAGATCCTCTGATAGCAGCTCCTTTCGTGCGAAACTCATCCGTGTGGAAATAATCCAAATCTATCTCGTCTGACTTGAAGGTATAATGACCTTTGCCGAGTTTATTTACTTTCACCCCTAAGCCCTCTAAGAGTTCGATCATGCGCATGATGTCGCGTATCTCTGGAATGTTCTTCAGTTCTACTTCTTCTGCTGTAAGAAGTACAGCAGCAAGTATTTGTAGTGCTTCGTTTTTTGCTCCTTGTGGTGTGAGCGTGCCTTTTAGCTTGTGCCCTCCTTCTATTTTAAAAGTTCCCATTTATCTTTTTTTATATTTTGGGTTAAAATTCTTCTTCTTATTCTTGTTATTTCTACCGTTGTTGTTTCGGTGGTTGTTTGTTCGTCTGGTACGTGACTCTAGGTGTATGTCCAAACTATCCGGGGCCACTTGTAGTTTGCCATTGGATAGATCAGCTAGATGTTGTACAATCTGAAGTGGTGTAAGATCTTCATCATTCCAATTCTTACTGGAATTTATCATAAACGATGCGATGTAGTTAATGTACATGGTTTTTACTTCACTAGCTTCCATTTCTCCGGCACCTGCAATCATGTCAAGTAAATTTCGCCCGTAGTAGCGGTACTTGCTCAGTACATTTTTGTAGCCTAGGTGTTCCGGCTTGGTATTTTTATCCTCTGGGGTTGGTGCAGGAAAATCGTTATCTATGTCTAACTCAAAACCAGCAATTTCGTGCATGTGGTCCCAAACTGTTTGCTCGTAGTTTTTTTGTCCTTTTATGTCAGGATTTAAGTTTAGCATTACTTGAAATACAGTATGAGCCAAGATATTCCTCTTCTCCCTATCTTGTTCTAATTTTAGGTGCTCCACCATCTCTTGTATGCCTCTCCCGTACTCAGAGAGTGTAATTCGCTCCTGCTGGGTGTTGTATTGAATGTTCATGTTGAAAATACAAATATAGCCGCTTGTGGGGATTTATTTGGTGAGGGTCTTCCACAATGATTGTACTATTAACAATGTTTAAAATTAGTGTCTTTTTTTCAGTAATTTTTAGGTTGTTATAGAGCGCCATTTAATACAATGTGCATTACTAAATGCCATATTCCAGTAATTTTTTATATTTTTACCTTGAACTTAAACTAAAATAAAAATGAAAAAAACAGTATTTTTAATCGCAATGTTGATGATTGGATCTCAATTTCACGTTGCTCAAGCTCAAGATGTTCTTACGAACAAAAAAGGTAAAGTAATGTTGCCAGAAAATGGAGACTGGTCAGTATCCGTTGATGCAACAAGTTTTCTACAATTTGCTGCTGACTTAGCTCATGTTGGCGGTGAGATGGGAGCGACACCACCAACGTTTCTGGGGCTAAACGATGCAGCAGAGACGTATTCCATCTCTGGCAGACAGTTTATCTCTGCGACTCAAGCAAGACGAGCTTCTGTTCGCGTTTTCGCAGACAATGCCATGAAGTCTCAGATGGTAAATCCAAACGGGTTTGTGCCTCAAGCTTGGCCTAACGACGTTTCTGATGATCAGGTGAAAGATGTAATGCGTTCAAGAAACAACATGATCGCTTTAGGCTATGGAATGGAGTACCGAAAGGGAACCCGAAGACTTCAAGGGTATTATGGGTACGAAGCCATGATCGCTATTGAAAGTAAAGGTACGGGTTACAAGTACGGTAATGATTTAGCAACAACTGGATTTACTTCTTACGATTTTGGCGATGGAAATGTTTCTGGTAATCAACGCACAACTCAGACGAGAGAAGGAATGAATGTAGCTATCGGTGGTAGAGGTTTTCTTGGAGCAGAATATTTTGTTGTTCCTAAAGTATCTATCGGTGGAGAGTTTGGTCTGGGTGCTGGAATCTATAGAGATTTTGGAGGAAAGACTGTAACAGAAGGAATTGATGGTAATGGAGCTATACAAGAAGATGTAGTTAGAAAATCAGGAGATTCTAATGGAGGATTCTTTATTGGTAACGCTAGAGATAAAGGTGGAGATAATGCAGTTACAGATAATATTTGGATGAATTCATTTTCACCAGCTGCTAATTTATCATTGAATATATACTTTTAATAAGAAGATATATTAACTAAAAAACGGGATTAGCTGAAGCTATTCCCGTTTTTTTATGCCTTTTTAGTAGGCTATACAAACGTTTTTTGGCTCGGTAAAAAAGTGCAGTGCTTCCCATCCGCCTTCTCTTCCTACACCACTGTTTTTTACTCCCCCAAAAGGAGTTCGTAGGTCTCTTAGCAGCCAACAGTTTATCCATATGATACCGCTTTCTACTTTGTTTCCCATGCGGTGAGCCTTATGTAAGTCACTGGTCCATATGGTCGCTGCTAGTCCGTAGCCCGTACTGTTTGCCAGAGCTAGAGCTTCTTCTTCTGTATCAAAGGGCTGAATAGTCACAACTGGGCCAAATATCTCTTCCTGATTGGTACGGCATTGCTGGTCAAGTCCTGCTATGACAGTAGGTGCTATGTACCAGCCATCTTTGTGCTCGCCTTCTAAGTGTATGGCTTTCCCGCCGGTCAGTACTTTCCCGCCTTCTTCCTGAGCAATTGCGATGTAGTCCAGTATTTTTTCATAATGCGGTTGGCTTACTATTGCACCCTGTCGCGAGTCTTCTTGCATAGGATCACCCACTTTCATGTCCTTTACTTTACGAACGAATGCTTCTTTGAATTTTTCGTATATTCCTCTTTGTACGAGTATACGGGAACCACATAGGCATATCTGGCCTTGATTGGCAAATGAGCTATTGAGCGTAGTCTTTAGCATTTTATCAAAATCACAATCATCAAAAATGATATTTGGATTCTTGCCTCCAAGCTCAAGGCTCATTTTTTTAAATTTTGGAGCTACTATCTTTGCTATATGTGCTCCTGTAGCCGTGCCCCCAGTGAAGGAGACAAGGTCTATTTCATCGCTGGAAATAAGAGCATTGCCTGTACTGTGTCCTAGACCGTGCACTATGTTCAGTACTCCGGCTGGTAGTCCTATCTCTTCGCATATTTCAGAGAGCAAGTAGGCGGTCATTGGTGTCACTTCGCTTGGTTTTGCTACTACCGTATTCCCTGCAGCTAATGCAGGTGCTATTTTCCATGAAAATAGATAGAGCGGCAGATTCCATGGAGAAATACAGGCAGCTACACCCACTGGCTTACGGAGTGTGTAGTTGATCACCCCTTCTGCAGTTTGGTGACTTTCTGAAGAAAAGTGACGTATAGCCGTACTATAAAATTTAAAGTTGTCTTTGGCTCGTGGGATATCTACGGACCTAGCTAGCCATAGTGGTTTGCCATTGTCTGTACTTTCTGCAAGTGCCAGTTCGTTCATTCGGGATTCTATCCCGTGGCTTATTTTCTCTAACCAGTCTGCACGTTCGGTATTACGTAAACTTGCCCATCCAACAAATGCATCTCGTGCGGCTACTAAAGCGTCATTGACATCGGCTTCGCTGGAGTCTGGTATAAGTGAATATACTTTGCCTGTAGCTGGATTGTAATTATCAATATATTTCTCGTTTTGTGGAGCAACGAGTTTACCGTTTATGTAGTTAGCAATCTTTTTCATTCTACGTACGAGCAAAAATAAACAAGGAGGCGGTATTGATGATTATTTTGTAAACAATACTTTCTATGTAAATTCCGGGCATACTTTAAAGTTAAACAATTTTTCTTTCAATACGTTCAACTTTTAAAGCAATAATATAGTCCAATTTCAATGAATTTATTTGTCTCCAATATTGATTACAAAATAACAGAGGATGAGCTAAAAGCTCTCTTTGAACAACACGGTGATGTAAAGTCGTTAGTCATCCTCAAAGACGAGAAAAGTCAAAAACCAAAAGGCTTTGGTTTTGTAATGATGGAGAGCAGCCACGATGGCCAAAAGGCTATCACGCATCTCCATAAACGAAAGATCAATGACCGTGCTCTAAGTGTTGAAGAAGCTCGCCCTAAACCAGGAGAAGAGCCAGAGAATAAAGAAAGAAAGCTACGTCCTAGGCGTACACGTGTTTTTAAGGACTGAGAGTGTTCTTACGGCAGTATTTTGCCAATACATTCTCCAAAACCAACACGCTTGCCGTCTTTTTGGCACCATGCACGTATAGTGATCGTGTCATTATCTTCAATAAACGTACGTGTTTTCCCATTTTTGAGGTGCACCGTTTCTTTGCCGCCCCAGCTCAATTCAAGCATACTTCCGTAACTGCCTTTCTCTTTGCCAGAGATTGTTCCGCTGGCCATCATATCACCCACATTTACGTTGCATCCATTTACGGTATGATGTGTAAGCTGCTGTGCCATATTCCAGTACATATACTTGAAATTACTTTCCGCTATTATGGTTTCCTCGTCACCGTCTGGTGTGAGGCCTACTTCTAGATTGATATTAAAATTTTTGTTTCCGTTGTATTGAAGATACGGCAAAACCTCAGGATCTTGCTTTACACTCTCGCAGCGGAATGGAGCTAAGGCCTCCATAGTAACGATCCATGGTGATATGGTAGACCCAAAATTTTTGCCTAAAAAAGGTCCTAGTGGTACATACTCCCACTTTTGTATATCGCGAGCACTCCAGTCATTGAATATTACCTTCCCAAAGATGTGATCCTCTGCATTATCAATAGATATTGGTTCGCCAAGAGTGGTAGATTTGCCTATAATAAAGCCCATCTCCAGTTCTAAATCCATACGTTTACTTTTTCCAAAAACAGGTTTATCTGCGTCGGGTGGCATCATTTGTCCACTTGGTCTTTTCAGTGGAGTACCGCTCACGACTATACTGCTTGCTCTACCGTGGTAACCTACAGGTATGTGTTTCCAGTTTGGTAGCAAGGGGTTGTCTGGGCGAAACATCTTACCAACATTGGTAGCGTGCTCTATACTGCTATAGAAATCTGTGTAGTCGCCTACAGTCACGGGCATACACATGGCAGCTCCCAGTCTATCGACTATTACTTTTTCTTTAAACACAAAAAGTTGACCCTCTGTGGTAAGTTCTTCTATGAGGAATGCACGTAACGTGCTCCAGGCGTCTTTACCACAAGCTATGAAATCATTGAGTACAGCCGATTCGAAAACAGCAGTATCAAAACCTAGATCGGCAAATAAACCAACTTTTGCACACGCGTTTAGGTCTATAATGCTATCTCCAATAGCCACTCCTGGAGTGGGCTTATCGTCACGTACAAACATACCGTAGGGTAAGTTATGTATGCTAAAATCTGAGTTGTTCGGTATATCTATCCAGCTATTCATGGTATTACTCTTGTTTGATAGGTCGAAGGTAATAAACGTAAATAAGGATTACTACCACTCGACGGTTTTAATCCGATTCTTTACAGAGGAATGTATTACCGAACTTTAATTGATTTCACTCCCTATAGTACTACATTCACAATCCTACCTGGCACTACAATCACTTTTTTAGGTGGTTTTCCGTCGAGCCATTTTCGAACTATTTCATTAGCGAGCACATTTTTTTCGATTTCATCTTTGCTCATATCTAGCGGAAACTCCAGATTGGTTCTGGTCTTTCCGTTGATAGAAATGGGGTAGACCTTACTGCTTTCTATTAGGTGCTTTTCATCATACGCTGGCCATGTAGCGTCTGCTATGAATCCTTTGTTGCCTATAGCATTCCAAAGCTCCTCTGTGATGTGTGGTGCAAATGGATTGAGCAATATCAATACTTGTTCCAGCACAGTTTTATTTTGACATTTCTGACTACCGAGTTCATTTACACAAATCATAAATTGAGCTACAGAGGTATTGAGAGACATGGCATTGATATCGTCTGTAATTTTCTTGATGGTTTTGTGCAAGGTTTTCATAGAATCCTTGCTCGCGGCGGTATCATTCCACTGAGCAGTGCCATCTTGGTCGTAGAATAGAGCCCAAAGCTTCTTCAAGAAACGGTAAGTGCCGTCTATTCCTTTGGTACTCCAAGGCTTGCTGTCTTCTAGTGGCCCTAGGAACATTTCGTAGAGACGCAGGGTGTCTGCTCCGTATTGGTTAGAAACATCGTCAGGATTCACTACATTTAGTAATGATTTAGACATTTTTTCGATCTTGCTAATCAATGGAATAATCCCATTATCTAAGGTCAAATTTTCCGTAGATATATCATTGAATCGATTGTCTTTGGATTTTATTTGGTTGAATATTTGTGGTGTCAATTTCCCCTCTTTAGTGAGTTTATTAATAGGGATATGCACTTCTCTATTCCCGAGGTTTAATATTTTACTCTCTCCCTGAATCATTCCTTGATTTACTAATTTTTTGAACGGCTCATCAAAAGAGATGTGTCCTCTATCACAGAGGAACTTTGTCCAGAATCTACTGTACAGCAGGTGACCTGTAGCGTGTTCCGTTCCTCCTATGTACAAGTCTACTTGATTCCAGTATTCTAAGCTTTCTTTTCCTACAAACTCTTGATCATTATTTGGATCCATGTAGCGGAGGAAGTACCAGCTACTACCCGCATATCCTGGCATAGTGTCCGTTTCTCTTCTCCCATTAACCCCTCCATTGGTATAGTTTACCCATTCTTCATTATTAGCAAGCGGACTTTCAGTCGTTCCTTTTGCTTCGTAGCTGTCTACAGGTGGCAGCTCTACAGGCAATTCATTGATTACGGTGGGTATGCCGTCTTGGTGTACGATAGGGAAGGGCTCACCCCAGTAACGTTGGCGGCTATAGCCTGCATCACGCAACTTGTAGTTTATTTTCTTGGTGCCAAATCCACGTTCTTCTGCCAGTTGAATAATGGCTTGAGACGCTTCTTTTACCGTAAGTCGGTCAAAGTTCTCGCTATTCATGAGCTTACCGTAGTTGGCATCGTAGCTCTGTTCTTGGATATCTATTTCCTCCTTAGAAGAAATGACTTGAATGATGTCTATTCCAAATTTCTTTGCAAATGCATGATCTCTGTCATCATGAGCAGGGACGGCCATGATGGCTCCAGTTCCATATCCGCTCAGTACATACTCTGATATGTAGATCGGCAGTTTTTTCTGCGTAAAGGGATGCAGAGCATACGCTCCTGTAAAAACACCACTTACCGATTTATCTTTCTTGCGTTCTAATTCGGATTTATTGTTGGCTATAGTAGCATATGCTTCTATTTCTGCACGTTGTACATTCGTAGTAATTTGACTTACCAATTCGTGATCCGGTGCTAGAACCATAAAGGTAGAACCGAAAATAGTATCTGGTCGAGTCGTGAATACTTCTATGGTATGATGCGATGCTTCGATCTTAAAATTGATGCTAGCACCTTGACTTTTGCCTATCCAATTTCGTTGTGTTTCTTTTATGCTATCGCTCCAGTCTATCGTGTTTAGCCCATCAAGCAATCTGTCTGCATAAGCAGTGATACGCAAGTACCATTGCTTCATTATTTTCTGAGTTACTTCATGTCCTCCTCTTTCAGATAGGCCATTTTTTACTTCATCATTGGCAAGTACAGTTCCCAGTTCTTCGCACCAATTTACGGTGTTTTCTTTTTGGAAAGCAAGCCTGTAGCACTGCAGTACAGCTTCTTGCTCTTGTCTGCTTTTATTCTCCCAACCTTCAGCAGTAAAGTTTTCTGTCTCCTCACCGTTGTGATCAATGTTTACATTTCCTTCGTTTTCGAAAATGGTAATGAGAGCATCTATGCTTTCTGCTTTATCTGTTTTGGTATTGTACCACGATTCAAATAACTGAATGAAAATCCATTGCGTCCACTTATAATATTTGGGGTCTGTGGTCCTCAATTCTCTATCCCAGTCATAGGAGAAACCAATTCTATTTAGTTGTTCCTTATAGCGTGTCAGGTTTTCTTCTGTAGTTACAGCAGGGTGTTGACCGGTTTGTATGGCATATTGTTCTGCGGGCAGACCAAAGGCATCAAAGCCCATTGGGTGCAAGACATTGTAGCCATTGAGCCGTTTGTAGCGCGATACGATATCGGAAGCGATATAACCCAACGGATGACCTACATGCAAACCCGCACCACTTGGATATGGAAACATATCGAGAGCATAGAATTTAGGCTTGCTATGGTCTATAGTAGTCTTATATATCTGCTTGGCAGCCCACTCCCTCTGCCACTTAGATTCTATCGTTTGAAAATCGTACGAACTCATTTATTTAAGATAAGCAGCAAATGTAGTAGAACGGATAATTATTTGAGAGAATCTTATGGATTATCAAGCGAAAATCATGTAACGACACAGGTTAGTCTCATCTCAAATACAATTTGAATATTCAAATTGGTTTAGTGTCAAAAATCAACAGATTATCAGAGCTGCAGAAATATTTATTTGGAAGCCTTACGTCAGAAAATTACTTGTATGGACGTTTAATTGGTTAAGGTGCTGTTATCTTCACCTTCCTTATATGATTTAGGTTCAGTGGGTTCGGTTTTTTAGTAGATGTAATTAGGGCTGTAATCGGTGAACGTTTCGTACAAAACTGGTATGCATGCTTTTTGATGTTATTTTTGCTCTAGGAAGTAGGAGTGATGACAACCCATTGGGCGACTCTTATTGCTGCTAAAAAAAAAGTTAACGGATACACCTAAAAACCTAGATACAGATCACTATGGCAAAAACAAAAAAATCAGAAGGAAAAACTCCAGTAAAGAATCATTTCGTGTTTAGTAAGGATAATTACACATGGATGCTTATTGGTTTGGCAGTTATTGTACTCGGCTTTGTGCTTATGTACGGTAAAGAAGATATATATGATTTTAGAAAAACAACACTAGCACCCATAGTAGTTCTTAGTGGTTTCATGATTGAGATATACGCTATAATGAAAAAGCCTAAAGCGCAATAATGACTACTGCAGAGTCTATTGTTCTTGGGGTTATACAGGGACTCACAGAATTTCTACCCGTAAGTAGCAGTGGCCATATAGAATTGGGCAAGGCTATCTTTGGTATAGAACAAAAAGAAGCTGGATTGCTATTCACAGTGGTCCTTCATTTTGCTACTGCACTGAGTACCATCATTGTTTTCTGGAAAGATATCGTTGGTATTTTTAAGGGATTATTCTCTTTCAAGTGGAATACTGAAACACGATTTTCTTACTTCATCGTGTTGTCGATGATTCCTGCTGTATTGGTTGGTTTATTTCTAAAAGATCAAATGGATGACTTCTATCGAGGTAATGTATTGCTTGTTAGTGTGATGCTCCTCTTTACTGGAGTTGTTCTTTTTTTCTCTGATAGAGCCAAAAGTCTTAAAGGGGAAGTTTCTACCAAGAGTGCCGTAATTTTGGGTATCGTGCAAGCCATAGCCATAATGCCAGGAATAAGCAGAAGCGGCAGCACAATAGCCACTGCGGTTATGCTGGGAATAGATAGAGAGAAAGCGGCACGATTTAGTTTCTTAATGGTATTGCCACTCATTTTTGGGGCAATGGCAAAGGAATTTAAAGATTACCTTGACTTGAGTGAGGCTGGGCAATCATCTGCTCTTCTTTTGGACAGTACTGTGCTTATTGGTTTTGTTGCTGCACTATCTGCAGGTTATTTTGCTTGTAAATGGATGATAGCTATTGTAAAGAAAAGCAAGTTGTCCTACTTCGCGTATTACTGCTGGGCAGTAGGGGCAATTGGCATTGCCTATTCGCTGTTTTTTGCCTAATTGAGTGCCTCTTCAGGCATTAGCAAAAACGTCTGTATTTTTGCTCTTAGCATTTTGCTAGTGCGTAGCTCTGTAAAGGTAAAATATCCACGCATACTCCCATAATCTCCAGATACAGGACACCACGATTGGTACTCAAAACTTTCTCCCGGTTCTAAGGTAGGTTGTTGACCGATGACCCCTTCTCCTTCTACTTCTCGTTCGCCAAAAACTCCATCTGTGATATACCAGTGCCTACGAAGTAATTGTACCGTTTCATAACTGTTGTTCGTTATGGTCACACTATAGCTAAAAACGTGTCGTGCACCGCGTATCTCTTGATCAGGTTGGTGCCTTGGGGAGGCTGTTATGATTATTTTATCTGTTTGTTCCAAAACTAGGTGCAAGTTAAACACATCATTCGCATATATGTTGTATTGTTACTATCAGTATTTAACTTTGTTATCTATAATATATGAGCACATCTTCTAACCTAATCAATAAAGCAGTAGAACAATTATCTAAATTCCCTGGGATAGGTCAGAAGAGTGCTTTGCGTATGGCTTTACACCTGCTCAAAAAAACAGAGGGAGATACGGTAGAACTAAGTCACGCACTCATTAATATGCGTACTGAGATAAAATTTTGTAAGCAATGCTACAACATTAGTGACTCTGACTTGTGCAATGTATGTAGTTCTCCTAGCAAGGATGAGAGTGTGGTATGTGTGGTTAAAGACTTTCAGGATGTTATTGCCATTGAGAATACGGGTCAGTACAACGGCCATTTTCATGTTTTAGGCGGGTTGATATCACCAGTAGATGGCATAGGTCCAAGTGATATAAAAATCCCTGAGCTATTGCAACGTGTAGAGCACGGCACAATAAAAGAAGCAATAATAGCCTTGAGCTCTACACTGGAAGGAGATACTACAGAGTACTATATTGCAAAAAAGCTGCGTGAACAAGGGGTTGGTGTGAGTACACTGAGCAAAGGAATATCTGTAGGTGGAGAATTGGAATATGCAGACGAGATGACGCTGGCGCGATCTATTCGAAATAGAGTAAAACTCGAAAATTAGTAAATATGATGCATACTGAGGTTTGCCACAAGCAGAGGACTAAGCTTGATTCAATCCAAGAGTTTTTGCCCCGCTATTATTTGTCTGCCCTCACTACATAGTAGCCAGCAGTCACAAAGAAGTTTCTTAAAAACGGTATTCCAGACAGTATTCCAATTTGTTTACGGGGTTTTAGCCCAAACTTGGTTTCGTAATTTGGATTGAAAAGCCACATTGTTTTCTTGAGTACCGAGTAGTTGTTATCCTTTAAGATCTTGTTCAATCTATCGATAGTGATACGCGTATCATAGATTTCGAGCATGCCATTTATTTTGGTTTCAGACTCACCTATGAGATTTAGTAGACCTTTATACATTCCTCTGGGAATGATGTGAAAATAGGGGAGCTTGGAGAAGAGCTTGTGTTTTAAAAGTTGTTGGTGTCCTCCAAAAGGATTATGCCACGGTGGGAAACCTATGAAATAGATGCCATCTGGTTTCATAAAGTCGCGGCATCTAGCCATAAATAGTTCTTGGTTTGGGATGTGCTCTATTACATCTCTGCTTATAATTATGTCAAATTCCTCTGGACTTACTGTATCGTATATATCCTCAGCAATGAGCTCTAGGTTATCAAAATGTGGATGATCTGCAAAAAATTTCTTTCCGTTTTCTATTCTGCCCTCTGAGATGTCTATACCTACACACCTACATCCCATATCCAAAAATGGTTTGAGATTTCCTGCCTCACCACAACCTATCTCTAGTACGGTAGTCTTAGGTGTGATGGCAATAAGATCTGAGATATAAGGAATAACATACTTGGCTGTTGTTAGTCCCTGCTCATCAAAATATCTTTTTCTATTGGAGTGCCTTTCTTGCATTATCCCTTGTTATCCGGTTTTGGTGCGTCGTTATTGCCTTTTGGTTTACGGTTTGGATTAGGCTTGCGGTTAGGCTTCTTTCGAGGATTAGCTGATCGGTCACCTTTAGGTTCATTTCCTGCTGGTTTATCTGTTCCCCGCTTGTGGCTCTTTGCATTTGGGTTGTTACGGTTCTTATTACTCGAGTTGCTCCCGCGATTGTTGCGGTTACCTCCTTTAGATTTATTTCTGTTCCCACTACGTTTGTTCTTATCGTCCATACGGGTAAGGTCCGTATCTCCGAGTAGATCATCCTTGAATTCAAGTGTTTTGAAGGCTACCTCGGCACCAAGTGCTGTGTCGCTCAACGTTGCTGGAGTTTTACCTGCTTTATTAAGCGCAATGATCTCATTTACCCTGTTTACGTTTACGGGTATCCAGTCAAAACTTTTCTCGTAGCAGTACCAGGCGGTCCCTTTTAGGATATCTATTTTTCGAAGACTAGCTAAACCAGACTCTGTTTTTAGTTTTACTTTCTCATTTGGGAATTCTTTCAGCACTTCATGGTATAGCTCAAGCTCGTAATTTAAGCAGCATTTTAGTCTACCACATTGTCCACTTAGCTTCAGCATGTTGATACTCAAATTTTGTGTTTTTGGAGCGCCCATACTTACTACTTTATAGTCTGTCAGCCAGGTACTGCAGCAAAGCTCTCTGCCGCATGATCCTATACCTCCAAGCCTTGAGGCCTCCTCACGGTAGCTTACCTGTAGCATTTGTATTCTACTTTTGAAAGAAGAAGCATAACGACGTATCAATTCTCGGAAATCTACACGACCTTCTGATGTGTAGTAAAATGTCACTTTTTTGCCGTCGCCTTGAAATTCGATATCGCTGATTTTCATTTTTAAGCGAAGCTGAAGAGCTATTGTACGAGCCTCTTCAAGTGTTTTTTGTTCTAAACTCTTGAAGTGATCATATTTGGTAATTTGTTCCTCTGTTGCTAGACTGCGAATGTTACGCATCTCACTATTGTCTTCTTCTACACCATATTTTTTGAGGTGTAGTTTTACCAATTCGCCTGCAAGAGATATTTCTCCTACATCATATCCTATATCGGAGTCTACTATTACTTTTTGTCCAGTGAAGAGCTCTAGGTGATTTACATTTCTATAAAACTGTTTTTTACTTCCTTTGAAACGTACTTCTACAATATTGAAAGGCTCATAGTCCTCTGGGAGTACTACATCTGTCAGCCAATTATATACGTTTAATTTGTTGCAACTGCCCGTGGAGCAACTGCCATTATTGCCACATCCCGGGCTGTGACTCCCATTATTATTTCCGCAACTTCCGCATCCCATTTCTATATCTTGCTAATCGTGTTTATCATTTTCTGAAGGTAAATAAAGACTGTATAGGTCTCTAATTGTACCATTTCGTAACGTATAGATACGAAATGGTCAAATATATCTTAAAAAAAGGAAAAGAATCAGAAATATAGCTCTTCGTAGTGTCTAATGAATCGGGTGCCCCATTTGATGGGAGTTTCGTTTAGTGATTTTGATTGTAGTCCGTTGGTAATGCTGAGTAGCGGGATATTAATTCCTGCACCCATCAATGCTACGGTGGTGCCTTGAATGCGTGGATTAATTTCTACGATTAGTGGTGTATTATTTGCACTATACTTTACTTGTATTCCTACAGGACCATGTAGCTTGAGCGTAGCTAAAATATCAGTACAATAGGCGATGATTTCTGTGTTATTCACGATCTCTCCAGCTACACTAATGCCTGCATTCATTTTGTCTCTTCTGCGTGGTATGATGAGTTGAGGTATACCATCCTGTACCAAGCAATCTACGGTATACTCGTCTCCTGGGAGGTACTCAGATACGAGCAGTGGAGGAAATGGTTGGTGTAATGTCTGGTCTAACTCTTCTTCAGAGATGTACGTGCTACTTGGCTTATGATTAAACAGTAAGTCGTGCTTGTCTACGCTGCTATCTACTATTCTAAAACCGCGACTACCGTTTGCTTTGCAGGGTTTTATAATGAATCTCTTGTGGTCTTTTTTAAGCGCTTGTTTTATCTCCTCATAGGCTGCATAGGTGTTTGCAATACCAAAGGCAGGAACAGGAATAGAATGCTGTGATAAGTGAGTATACAGTTTGCCTTTATCATTGGCAATATCGAGGTTTTTACTCTCGCTTACTATCAGGTGAATGCCAGCTTGCGCAAACTTCGATCTTGCCTTACTGAGCGGTTCCAATTCTCTAGTGGTAATAGGTAGCACCGCTTGTATTCTGTGTTCTACGCATTTGGCTAGGAGTATTTCTACAAAATTGGGTGCTGTTCCTAATGGTACGGTAAAGTAACCATTTGCGAGGAGTTTACCAGCCGTTTCTGGCTGAGTATCACAAGCGTAAATAGTCAACTCTGGCGCTTCTTTAGCAATAGATTTTAATATGCCAGGGGCTCCAGGAGCACCGCCACCAGTTATCAGTATACGTTTTATAGCTTCCATCGCACTACTTCGAATACCTCTGCAAAAGGAGCATTTACTTGAATACCTCTGCTTAGTGCTAGGCCTTTTATAAATGTAGGATTGCTGTAAGGTCTGTGAGATTGGGACTTATATTCTTTTAGTGCTTCTATTTTTTTGTCTACGTCTGCTTCTTGGAGCGTATTGAAACATGTGGTATTGAATACCAGGTTATTCCAAGGCATTTCGTAGCTTAGTATACTAAAGAACTTGAATGCTCGTAACCCTTCTTCTGCGATCGTTTTATGATCTTGGTGTATATCATTCAGAGATGGCATTACTACTAAGTCTGGTTTAATTTTCTCTCTGAGTTGTATGAGGTCGTCTAGAATTTCTTGTCGATGGTAGTTGAACGTCCTTACTTCGTAATCAAACAATAGTAGATTTTCAGGTACTATACCAAGTACCTTCGTTGCGGCTTTTACCTCCGTGATGAGGACATCTTCAGGAAACTCAGGAAGTACAGACTGTTTGCAAGCTGAGAAAGTAGCATAGTAGACAGTCTTGCCTTGTTGTATCCATTTGTGTATGCTTGCCCCACAACCAAATTCTCCATCGTCTGTATGTGGAGCGAGTATTAATATTTTTTCTATCTGATTGTTTATCATCTATTTACGTACAAAGTTGTATCTTAAATTTAGGCTAAGGTGAAATAAAGCAAGACGTCCATTTGCATTTCTTTTTATATGATAAATGACCTCATTTATTTGTTCGTAGCTTTTTTCTATACACGAGGCATTTAGGGTTTTGCTAAACTTTTTGATAAAATCTTGCTGCTCCTGTTCCGCTTTTATTTGGTATCCATCTATGGTTTTATAGAGTAGGCTCTCACGCAATATAGAAAGGCCATTGGTAAGAAATAATTGAGATTGTACTCTTCCTTGCTTTGTAATACTATCGGCTATTTCATACGATTTTATGAGGTTATTGGTATAGCAAGCTACCATCCAGTCTCTAAAAATACTGCCGTAGTTATCCTCTACACTTTCTACAAGTTCATTCGCCTTACGAAAATTGCCCTCAGCTAGATAGCCTAGCTGTTCTGCTTTTGTGGTTTCTAGTTTATATTTTTCTTTGAGGAATTTGATGGTCTCCTCTTGGGTGTACTGCGGCACTTTTACAAGCTGCGTTCTACTGGTAATGGTAGTTAGTAGCTCATCACTGTCTTCAGCTACAAGGATGAAATATGTTTTTTGGGGTGGCTCTTCTATAAGTTTGAGTAGGACATTGCTCTCATTTTTTAAATATTCAGGCATCCAGATTATCAGGGTTTTGGCCTCTCCTTCGTAGGGTTTTAGTGAAAGTTTAGAAATTATACTTCTGGTTTCTTCCCTATATATGTTGGGCTGTTTATTCTCGTCTTTGGCTATTGCACCTACCCAATCTGATATATTAAAAAATGCTTTCTCTTTGTTAAAGGTCCGCCATTGCTCTATATAGTCTGTACTAATTGGCTTCTTGGTAGACGTTCCAGGATTGGTTACAGGATAGGAATAGTGTACATCCGGATGTGTATGGCTGTCTATTTTACGACAACTACTGCATACTCCACAAGAGTCTGTTTCTTGCCTATTGGAGCAGTATAAATATTGCGCAAGTGCGTAGGCCAGCTGAAGCTTGCCGCTGCCTTGTGGTCCCAGGAATAATTGTGCATGGGGTAATTTGCCCTTGTTTACACTTTGTAAAAGCTTGGTCTTAAGCCTGTCTAGGCCAGGTACGTCTACAAATCGCATAGAGTTAAGCTGCCTCTTTATGAGAAGTGAATTCTGCTTTTATCCATACAAAGAGAGATAAACCTATCAAAAGGTAGATGACAGAACCAAAAGAGATGGCTAACGTACTACCGATGGCATAGGTATCAGGTTTGTATTCAAAAGTGATAGCGTGTTGACCTGCGGGAACTTTGAGTCCGCGTAGGACATAATTTAGTCTGAAGTGGTCTACGGGCTCGTTATCTATGTAGGCTTTCCATCCTTTATTATAGAAGACTTCTGAGAAAGCAACATTGCTTTCTTGGCTACTATTGTAGGTGTATTCCAACTTTTCGGGATGGTACTTATCAAAAGTGATACTGGCGTTGCTGTCTATGGCAATGTTAGTTGAGATACGCTCTTCGAACTCCTGCTCTACAATGCCTTGTGAACGTGTGTCTAATGTCCCTAACCTAAGTATAGCACTATCTGCATTGGGCACAACTTCTATATTAGATAATATCCATGCATTCCCGAGTGAATTGGTGTTTTCCCCGTATTGCGGTTCTCCTCCTTGTTTTTGCCGATTTGGGTAGATGAAGTACTTCATATTCAGCATATTGAAAATGGCATTATTTTGAACCTTACCAGATCGAAGGTCATCCATTAAATACCAATCCCACAGGTCTTGAAATCTTCTCATTTTAGCAGCACTATAACCTCCTATAGATTTGTGAAAATTAGCACATCTATTGCTGTTGAGTGTACTCTGGGTCAAGTCTAAAACTCTGTAGTAGGACTTATCTTGCTGTATTGCTAAGTCTGCTTGGTAGGGTACAAAGGGTTGTTCTAGGGTTCTTACTTTCTTAAAATCATCGTCATTCAAATAACGTTTGCCTATAAACCAGAGATCTGCGGTGATAAGTAGCCCGAGGAGTACTATTGCGTATTTCTTGTCAAGCTTGCTATTGGTAAGTAACCACAATACAATGAGCACTGCAATGATGAAGAAGAGACTGCGAAAACCGTCTTTTTTCATTGCTTCTATTCTAAGGTCACTTAGCTGATCTTTGAAGCGATCTATGCTTATTTGGTCTGGCTGTCCCCCTTGTCTTTTTATTACGTTTTTAGCATATTCTGTATCTGAGTCATACACTAGTTGTCCTTGTTCATTTTCCTTGGGTGTAGTATTGAAATCGTTGAATATGGTACCCGTAAATGTAAGAAGGAATATGATGGCAACTCCACTTACAGCCACGATTCTGAGTTTCTTGAGTTCCTCTTTGGCTATAGTTGGATTGCGAAACAATTGCTCCAACCCGAGTATGGCCATCAAACCAACACTGAGTTGTAGGAGGACTAGCATCATACTAGGTGCTCTAAATTTATTGTACAAGGGGAAATGCTCGTACATAAAGGTGTTTATACCTACAAAGTTATTGCCTCCCATAGACAATACAATCGTGAGTATCATGGTGGCAACAAGCCACCATTTCCTTGGGCCTTTTACGAGTACAAGCCCAAGCAGCATTAGTATGAACATGGTAGCTCCTATATATTTAGGTCCAGAAGTGCTTCCTATTTGGCCATAGTACAGTCTTAACTTATCAGAATCTCCGCCGCTATAGTTTGGAATAAAAGTAGCAATAATATCAGTCCAACCTGTGCTGTAAGAAAACACGTAATCCTTGGTAAGGCCATTTTGTACATTGCCTGCATAACTGGCATCTTTAATTATAGTAAGAGCACTAGCTCCTCTAATAGAGTCTTCGGCATATTCATTAAGCAACAGTAAGTTTAGACTATTAGCACCAACCGCAATGCCTGCACCTGCAATTGCCAGTATTGCAGCGAGGGCGTACTCTTTTATGCGATTTTCCTTGATGTGTTTTGCGAGCTGGAATACAAAAAATAACACAACCATAAAGCCCCCATAGTATGTGATTTGTACATGATTTACATAGATCTGCAGAGCAAATCCAGCTGATAGTAGCGTAAGGCCAAAGAGGTATTTCTTTCTAAACAAGTATTGACAACCTGCTATTACTAGCGGTAAGTAGCCAATTGCTGCTGCCTTAGTATTGTGTCCTACAGCTAATATGGTAAGGTTTTCTGTAGCGAAACCTATCCCAATAGCCCCAATAAGTGCTAGCCACGTACGTACCTCAAAAGATTTGAGCATTACGAATGCACAGAATATATACAAGAAAAGTTGAGCCCATATTCTTGGTTTTGAAGGAAATTTAAGGTGTCTTATTACCGTCTTAGAGCCTTGGTTTTGGATAGCATAAGAAGGCATCCCGGAAAAGATAGAATTTGTCCAAAGTATGTTTTCTCCTGATTTGCTGTATTCTATAATTTCACTTGCAGCACCTTTGTATTGAACGATATCGCTTTGCTTTGGTGCTTTGCCTTTAAAATTAGATGGTACAAACAGAGCCGAAAGAATGAGGATCGAAACTAGAACAAATAGTTCGTTGCTGTACTTACTCAGAAGTGGTTTAATTTGGTTCATATAGCGTACCTCAAAAATAGGCTTACTTTGTGAAGTAACAAGCGGTATACGTATCCAATTACTTTAGTAGACGAAGGAAGGTCTCTGCTTGCAGCGGGCGGCTGTATTTTTGTATTGCCTCGTTTGGAGGTAGGCACGCTATCTCATTTGTCCAGTTGTTACAGGTTGTCAAGAGGTAGTTGTATATGGCATTAGAATCGGTATCAAAAGACTCTCCGGATCCGGTTTCTTTCAATACCTCAGCTACGAATCCATCTTTTTTTCCAATGTAGATAATGGGCTTTCGTGCAGCAAGATACTCATAGACTTTAGCCGGAATTCCTCCTTCTTTTTTATCTTTATTCAATGGACCGCATACAAGTAGTAAGCTGGCCTTTTCTAAGAATTTGATACTTTCTTTGTGTGGCACGTAGTTGCTAAATACGGTATGCTTATCTAAGTTTCTTTTGGCTAATTCCTCGTGAAGGATTGGGTAAACAGAGCCAACGAACTGGAGCGTAAATGGGGTTAAGTTAGTGTCTCTTAGTCGAGCAAGGGCATCTAAAAAAGGATTGATGTTATACTGTTCGCTAATAGTGCCGGTATACGTGATGGTAAATTTCTTATTCTTTCCATAATCGAAGTTTTCAAAATCTCTAGGGTCGTATCCATTGGGTATTGAAGTGAATTTTGACTCGTCTATGTTGTCAGATTTTGTAGCAAAAAACGGAATATAGACTGGTGTAGCCGTGACGATATGATCTGCTCCTTCTACTACTTGTTTTTCTAATTTTGCATTTATTTTATGCGAAAAAGTACTGTGATTAAGCAATTCGTAGTAGTAAATATCTGTCCACATATCTCTAAAGTCTGCAATCCAGTTTAGCTTCAACTCTTTTTTCAATTTGAGGCCAATTAACTGTACCGAATGAGGCGGACTTGAAGTAATTATATTTGTGATGCCGTGCTGTTTTATGATCTGTTTGGCTGCTCTATATGCAAATGGCTTCCAATACTTTCTTGGATCTGGGATGAACAGATTTGTGCGTAAAGAAATGATCAATTGCTGTATCCAGTTTTTCTTGTCTACGTTTCCAAACCCTGCAGACGGAATGCTTTTCTTACCAAAAATGCGAGCATAAACACTTAAAGGCTCAAATGATTTAGTCGGATGTAAAATAAGTTGGGGATGTACCTCTGTGGTAAGAGAAGGGTCTAATGTAGTGTAGCTTGCGTATTTACCACTGGGTGTCAATACGTGGACTTCTACATTTTTTTCTGCCAAATAGCCGCTAAGCTTTAGCCATCTCTGTACGCCAGCTCCTCCGCTAGGGGGCCAGTAATAAGTCAGTATGAGTACTTTTTTTTGCACTGTGTTATGGCAAGGTTAAAGGATTTGCCTGAAAGTCTGCGATATAAAACCAATTCGCTTGTGTACTTTTCGTAAAATATCAATTTTCCAGTTGGTTATGTAGTATCCTTTGCCTAGAAGTTTTGGCGTGAAAACTATTAGATCTTTACTAAAGACGATACTGCCAACTACAAGTTGTTTGACGATATTAATGAGTTTGTTCCCTGTTTGGTATTTTGCCATGTCCTCACCACGACTCTTGTTTGATTTTAGAAACCAATTTGCGTTCAGTTTATAGGGTGCAACAACGTGATGAATGATAAGAGAGCTATCGTAGACTCTAGGTATATTATTATTGATCATTCGTTCCTGCAGTTCAGACTCCTCGCCGTAACCTGTTTTGTTGCCTGACATACCGAGCTCCGTATTAAATGGGCCTATTTGGTCAAAAATATCTTTATGAATACACATGATCCCTCCGGAGAGAAATTCGTCATTGGGTAGATTTCCTGTAGTCATAAAATTGTGAGCATTGCTGCCATACTCCTGTTTGTACCACTTTGGCTCGCCGTAATGGTACCAGGGGTAATATACTCCTCCAAAAACTTTGTTATTTGCTTTACACTGCTTTAATGCAATTTTAACAAGATTTTTATCTGATTTAGCATCGTCGTCTATGTACATTATCCAGTTACCATTGGCTTCTATAATAGCTCGATTTCGGGCATACGACAAACCGGTATTTGCCTCAGATACGTACTTTACACTGGCGTACTGGCTTATCAGGTTATGTACCTTTGCGGTACCATTATCGATCACCAAAAGTTCCACGCTATCATTAAGCTGAGGTATTAACGATTCTATGCAGTGCTTTAATAGTTCTTCTCTATTGAAGGTGCATATGGCTATGGTGATAATTGGCTTCAATCTATGTTGAAATTAATGTTTCTATTTTCTTGATTATGGCATCTTCTTCTGTGTAATAATTTATTCCTTTCTCCAATAAATCATCTACAAAAGAAACTCTTTTAGTAAGATTATAGAATATGCCAATTTTCCCCTTGTTTATTGCGTCTATTACGGAAAGACTGTACTCGGAAATAAAGATATCTCCTCTTGCCCAATCCTCTTCCATAGTAGCGTTACTAACAGAAAGGTTTTGATAATTAAGTTTCTGTATAAAATTATTAATTCTTGTTTTGCTTGTGACTCCCTCAGCTTTAATTCCGTCCATGGTTGGGTGAAGCCTAATGATAAATTCAGTGCTCACAAACTTTTGGGAGATTCTGACAAACGAATTAATTAGTATGTCTGTATCAGATCTACTTAATAATGCTGTCCAGTCACCTGTGTGATTTATTGAAAGGATCACGGTACTTACGGATTTATTTTTAGTAGCAATAACCGTTTTGAATAAATTGTCTTTTTGAAGAAAGCTGGGTTTCGGCTCGAGTAATTCGATTCCGTTTTTGCTAAAAAAAGTACGATCAGTATGGTACTTTGGGACATATTTTACGCCTTTAAATAGAAGGGCAAATAAATAAGGCGGGTAGTTTGACGGCCTGTAAGCGTCTCCTATTATATGTATTTCATGTTTGGGTATAATTGGGTGTGCGTTTAGTAGCTCGCCGCTTACATGTAGTCCAACACATAATTTATTCTTGCTGCTTATGCTGTAGAGAAAAGGTATTCCTTTAGTGGTCTTGACAGCTTTAGTTGCAAGCTTAATTCTGTAAAGTGATGGAAAATACCAAGTGTTATTGTCGTACTGGATAGAATAAAAAGTTCTAGGCTTTAGTGCAAATCCAATGGCCTTGAGGTAATAAAACAATAGCCCAGTAAACCCAAAATTTAATATGTTTCTTATCTTGGAGATTACGATTTGTTTAGTAGAATTAGAATCAATTATTTGTGCTTTGTCTCTCCAAAATAGATGACTGATTCCTAAGTTGTTTGGGTCGAATTTGTTGCAAAATACCGTGTACACGGCATTTGGGTGCCGTATTCTAAGGTTTTCAAAAATAAATTGATTTTTCTCCAGTAGGAGGTTCCTTTTAAAGGTATTGATGTAAAGAGAGTGGTAGTTTAAGAAGTGCTTTGATCTGTTATAGGCTCTCAAATCAATGTCTAAGAGTTTTTCAGTTAAGTTGTAGTCGCCAAAATTTTTAAACTCAATAGGGATTTTTATTCCTATTCTCAGAAGGTTAATTTCATTTTGGAATAATGCGTGAGATGTGACAAATAGCAGACTATTTACCTGGTCTGTGACAGATTTAAAATACTTTATTATATCCTTGATTTCGGTATTAATATTGAATATTACTACATGTGTCATAATAGTATTACATCAATAGTGAATACTTATCTAGCACAGAAATACGTGCATTTATTCTAGTGAGAAATGGGGTATTGGATCCTTTTAGAAAGTCAATTATCTCAGAATCTTCAGATTTTAGTACGAGGTACAGGAGCTCTTCTGCATCTAGGTTTCTCTCTTTTCTTTTAATTAAATGGGAACAACATTCTTTATCATTAATTGTATCCTTGATATTCACCTGAACGTTACTCTTTTCAATGCTAGAAAGAATGTCACTATTCAATAGATTGATGAATAGTTTCTTTTTTACTTCCGAAAGCCCATCAAATGAATCTTCAAGTCTTTTTATCTCTGTGATAAACCAGTGAAGTCTGAAATTCCCTAACCAAGGAAGCAATGAATTCTGAGGATACGAGTAAAATGATTTTGTTTTGTTTATATCTTGGTTTGCGATAGCCTCACTCAAAAATATGCGATTGAATTTTTGATTTGAATTCGTAACAAAAATAGCTTCTCGTTCAACGCTATTTGGTAAGAAAAAGGGGCTTTCGCCATCTCTCCATCCAAATACTGTCTTGTCAGCAAATGAAATTTTCGAGTCAAAAGTTTGCAATTGATCAAGGTAATAAGAGTCATATTCCTCTGTGAAACTGATGCAGGGAAGTTCGCTATTTTGGATAGACTTCAATTTAAATAAACCGAGTGGTAATTCAGCCTTAGTGTTTTCTTTGACGCGTTTTGGATGTATAAACGTGCCTTCACACTGATCTTTTTTTAAACTATAGATTTGACTATTTCTTAAGGCAAATTCAGGGGGCAAATACCAGTTGACCGTTTTCTTGAACAGTTTTTTTATGTACGTCTTGCCCAGTTTATAGTTATGATTAAAAGTGTCGTCAGACCATAGAATAGATAAGGAGTGAATGAAAGGTCGTAGTAGTACTTCGAAATTCTGAGGATGTTGATTTATAAGCTGTATGCATTCAGGGTTTAATGCTTCAATTTCGGCTAGAGTACTACCAACAATACCGAGTGTTATCTTGGAGTTTGTCTTTACATATAGATTTAATAGTTGATGTAATTCGGAACGTGTTCCACCATCTAGCGCCTTAAGCCATCTCTTCGCACTAAGGCATGATGCTTCAGCATTTAGATTTATAACATCTACTAATGTTTGTTTATTATACATTTTTCAAATGCTGGGTTAATGTCGATATACTCTTTAATTATTTCATCAAAACACGGAATGCCATCTTTTATTCTATGAGCAAAGGCTTTTTTCTCTGGATCTCCTGGTGCCATTACAGAATCTTCTCCAATTGTAGATTCTTGCCTTAATCGTTGCACCATATTAGTTAGATTTGATTTAAACAAATCTTCACTACTGAAGGAATTTATATCAAAGGCCATAAAGAAATGACTTACTTGTCTTTGTGCTTCAGGAGGAGACGTGAACATAGCCAACATATCTTTGGCCATTACACTACCACTAAGCATAGCGCATAGTATCTCTACCATCATGCCTAATCCAAAACCTTTATAATCTCCTGCGGGACTAAGTGAAGTCGCCTGATGAGGATTTGTTACGGGATTTCCGTTATCATCAAAAGCCCAATGTCGCTCAATAGACTCATCTGCTCGGCGATAATTCTTTATTTTATTCCAAGAGACTAGAGATGTAGCCATATCCAAACATAGTGGTTCTTCCCCATCTAGTGGAGCACAAAAACAGATAGGGTTGGTGCCAAAGAAACTTTTTTTACCGTTATGACTTTTAACAAGAGCATCAGCATTAGTGAATGACATTCCGATATATCCTTTTTTAGCAGCGTGCAGACCAAAAAAAGAACTAGCTCCGTAATGCGAAGAGTTAGCTACGGTGCATGCACCTATTCCATTCTTTTCAGCCATTTCAATGCACTTATCCATGGCTACGATTCCACTGTGATGTCCAAGTGCGTGATCTGCATCTAATAGAGCAGTTGAGCCCTTTGTTTGGTAAAACTTAAAGTCTGGATTTTTATTTAATCTACCGCTTTGGAAGGATCTGAAATAGTGTGGAAATAGATTAATACCATGAGAGTCAACTCCTCTTAGAGAGGTCTGTACCATAGATTCTGCTGCTAGTTTTGCAGACGTCTCATTTACTCCGATGGATATGTATGTCTTGTATATTTCTGCCTTTAGCAGAGAACCTTCATATTTTGTCATAAGGTAATTTGAGTTGTAGTATTGTTTGTCAGTTGTTGAGTCACCAAGTCGATAAATTGGGTGGATACCAAGCTACTCTCAATCCCGGGTCTAATTTTATTCAGATATTCGACTGTGGTCTTGTTGTTTAATAAATCGTGAATGTCAGATACAAATGCATAAATGCTTTTGAAACCATATCCATTAAGATGTTGTGTGCCATCTGCTCCAGCTATCCATGATGAGAAGTAAGGATTAATACTCTGAGCTCCACCATCACTTGTGACTTCCTGCACTCCTCTGTTTTTTTGGTCGCAGTCTATCCGTCCCTCTGTGCCGATAGCAGATATGCGTTGGTCAGACATAGCGGTCGTATTGTTGGAGTCTATCCAATTTAGGTTAAAGTGAACGTAAAAATCTTGTGTATCATTCTCCTTATTGCCCCAGATTGACGAAACATGAACGGAATCCCAAGTATCTATCCCCAGGGTAACTAATTTCTTCTTAGTTCCGTATACACTGAGTTTTTTGGGTGTTTTGCCCGTCATGAAGTGAATGAGGTCGACATAATGAACTCCGAGGTATTGAAAAATATTAGTCTTAGCAGCCCAGTTTTTAAATTGAACACTAGGGATAACGATGCGTTGGCTGTAATTGACATCAAAATATAAAAGCTCACCCAACCGGCTTTGTTCAATGCTGTTTTTTAGATAGAGGTTGCTCTCATCCCATCTTTTGTGAAATTCAACCGCGCAATATGTATCATTAGAGTTAGCAATGTTTTGTAACTCTAAGCCTTCTTTATAAGTTGGAGTAAGCGGCTTTACCATTAAGGTCGGGAGTTGATTTTCGAGGGTTAGCTTTCCAAATTCAAAATGTAAATGATCCGGCAATGAGTTTATACAAAAATCAAATTTCTCTACGTTAATGAAATTTTCTAACCAGTTAGATTCTTTATCTTGAAGCCAGTCAAAACTTACAGATACATTGGTCCCTAACAAATCATTGGTGTACGCTGCTGAGCTTAATGTGTGGTCCTTACTGCTTTGCGAGTACGAAATTATTTTAACCTCACTTATAGGCAAAGACTTGCTGCTCTGTAAGATAGAGCTTAAAATAGTGCCAGTTTTAGAGTGGTCTTTACCTGTGACGTACATGCCCGAACCTAGAATTAATACTTTCATAGTTTGTCGTTGAATACTTTTCTAACTATTTCTAAATCCAACGGAGTATCTACATCTATAACCTCTTCATCGTCCATTATGTATGAAAGTATTTTAGAGCCAGTCATGCTGCCAAGTTCTTTTATGGTACGGTATCGGGTGACATCTATAACGCAATTGTAATAAAATAAATCGGGTAAATCCTGTCTACGTAATAAGTATGGTTCAGGGTGCTTGTCTTTCATCAGTGGGTCGAGAAATCCATCTTCCATTATTTCAAACATTCTATATGGGTGCTGCCTAACAGGAGAAACAGACCTTACAGAATCAGCATCTTTATTTTTAATCAGAAGATTAATGGATTCATCCAGCCACTCAATCTTACGGTAAGGTGCAGTAGGCCTGAGGTGTACTACGATGTCTGCTTTGTAATTCTCTTCCGTGAGCAGGTAATCTACTGCGTGCTCATATACAGGATGATCCAGTACATGATCTTCGGCCAAATCTTTTGGCCGTAAAAAAGGCACTTCTGCTCCAGCGTCTCTTGACGCTTGTGCTATTTCTTCGGAGTCTGTAGAAACAATTACTTTATCAATCAATTTCGATTGTAAAGCGTGTTTGATAGAGTAGCATATGAGGGGTATCTCATTAATTTTCACTAGATTCTTCAGCGGGATGCCTTTGGAACCGCCGCGAGCGGGAATTATTGCTACTATATTCATTTATAAATGATAAGAATTGCGTTCTTGGATTAATTTTGAAACAAAAATAAATAATATGACAAGAAAGGAAGAGATTGACTGTCCTATTTGTGAACATAAAGATTACACTAAAATTGTTACTTCTGGAAGAGATTATTTCAGAACATTATTAGGAGTTTGCAAAAAATGCGGTTTTGCATATCAAAATCCCAGATGGACAAAAGATTATCTCTTGAAATTCTATCAAAATTCTTACGATAAATATTACAGATCGTCTTTCTTAGACCAGCAGATGACAGTCGAGGAGTACGAAAGGTACAAGTGGGGTTTTAATCCACTTTACAATAGGATTGATCCTTTTGTCTCAAAGAAGGAAGGTTTGCAAATTCTGGATGTGGGAAGCGGCGAAGGGACAAACGTGAAGTATCTGGGGTCTAAGTATCCGGGGTCTAAATTATATGCTATTGAGCCTTCTCAGAAGGCTTTAGGTGCATTAAAGGAGAAGGAAATAGAAATTCTCACGAATGACGTAGATAGTAATTGGCATTTAGAAAACAAGTGGGAATTTGATATAATAACCTTACGACATGTTTTTGAACATTTGCAATACCCAAATGAATTCTTGCAAAAAGTAAAATCTGTATTAAAGACGGACGGCTTGCTGTATATGGCAGTACCTGATGCATATAATTTGGCAAATCTTACATTCGGCAGAGATTTCTCTAGACTAGTTCATCACTACTATTTCACTAAAACATCTTTGACTAATATGCTTCATAAGAATGGATTAAAGGTCTTGACCATTAAAGAAGGGGATAGGCAGCATGATTCGGAGCTATTTGTTGTTGTAGGGCTTTCAGAAGAGAATGAATCTATTGAAATCTCTAAGGAAGAGCACGATAAACAGTTGGCGTATTTCAAACCATTTATGGAGAGAGACAAGAAATTAAAATACCAATTAATAGACTTCAAAGATTATGTAATGCGTAGGTTGTATCCGAGAAAGGTTAAAATTAAAAGGGCATTAGGTTTGAGTAAGTAATTTTTGTCAATAATTTTTACCGATTTATTGACTATACGACTGAATCGTCATTGCAGAGAGTTTAACATCTAATTTGCTTTGATTTTTTTGGTAAAAGGGAATAAAACTAATGAGCTTCAAAAAAAATGTCTCAGAAGTGATTCCGAAATTTGACTTACTTTTGCACGAACACAATAATGAATCAAAAGTATGATAAGATAATCAAACCGATAGGTATGATTCTCTTCCCATACTTGCTACCAATTAGCAGCTTCTGTAGATACTGTAATTGCGAACTGGTGTAATGAAGATCAACTCTTCATAGGATAAATGGGATTAATTGCACGTCAAAGTTTTAAAGCCGCTACGGTCACGTACTTGGGAGCGGTGCTCGGATTAATTAACGCCATCTATATATATCCTAAAATGCTTTCCGTAGGGCAATTAGGTGAGATTCAGTACATCTTTAACACGGCTTCATTTGTAGGACCTCTGCTATTATTAGGTTTAGGGACTGTTTTAGTAAAATACTTTTCAAATTTCAGTCAAAATGAATCTAAAAAGCAGTTGTTTTATGGATTAGTCTTTGGAATTACATTTTTTAACGTGCTATCGTTTCTTGTCGTTGTATTGCTTTTTCAAAATGAAGTCCTTCAATTTTTTACGACGAACTATGGATTAAGCCTCGCGACGATTTATGCTGCCATATTAGTAAGTGCGATTCATCCATTCATTACACTTTCCATCGCTTTCTCAAGTAATCATGGCCGTATCGCCATGCCAAGTCTGATGCAGAACCTCATTAAGGTGATTTTGCCAGTGCTTGTCGTTTTTTACTACTATGATTTTTATTCGTTCACAATATTAATTAGTTTATTAATTGTCTATTACACCTGTTTGTGCGGTTTGCATTTTCTCTATATCAGAAAATTAGATAGCTTCAAGCCTAGTTTTAGTCTGTCTGAGATCCGAAAAGATTTGCCAGTCAAAGAGATATTTAGTTTTGCCATGTTCAGTTTGTTGGCCAGTTTCGGAGCAATTCTTATGAATCAAATCGATATCCAAATGATAACTCTGCTTCTAGGCACGTATGATACTGGATTATATAGTTGGAGTTTTTTCATAGCAAACTCATTGGCCATACCTCTTGGGTTATTGGCATCAATTTCGGTACCATTAATATCAAAATTCTGGAAGGCAAATGACATAGAGGAATTGAATAAGATTTACGGACAGTCATCCAGATCTCTGATTGTAATATCTGTTGGGCTTTTTACCTGTATAGTAGTTGGCTTGGATGATTTATTTGGGATAATGCCAAAAGGGAATGAATTTGTTTTGGCTAAATGGACCGTCATAATGCTGTGTCTAGCCAAGATTATAGACATGGCAGCAGGCCTCAATAGCCAAATTCTTGCCATGTCTAAGAGCTATCGTTATTTATTGTTGTTTCTTGGTGCCTCGGCCATTTCTAATGTAGGGTTAAATGCACTGTTAATTCCAAACTACGGGATAGAGGGAAGTGCAGTTGCAACCGTATTTTCGATTTTTATTTACAATATGTTGAAGTACAGTTTTCTTTCGAGAAAATTTAACCTAAGACCTGTAGTATTTAAATCGTTGGTAGTTGTTCCAATAGCTACAGTATTGTACGTTATTGCTGGTTTTATACCACATTTTTCATCAGGCTTTCTAAATATTATAGTGTTTTCAGGTAGTGTTTTTGTCATTTATTACTTGACTGCTTACCGTTTAAAATTGGCTCCAGAGCTCAACGATTTTGTGAATAAGCAGTTGCGGAGACTAAATTTAAAACCATTTGATTAAAACGGGAGTTTAAGTCCTATTCATCACCTCACTTTTAGGGGTTAAAAACAGATCTAGTTTTTGTGCTTGCTCTTCTGATAGCAGGCCTAGATGACGGCTAGATTAGTATTACCTGCAAAAGCAAAACTGGTTTAAATAATGCTGCACAGATGTTAGCGATGCGTTGAGTAATGTTACTATCAATATTTTCTGACCCTCCAATAGAATTTTCTTTTTAGTCTTGGATTAACGAATATTGCAAATCAAAATGAATAATATTCTCGTAACAGGAGCCGCAGGGTTTATTGGGTTTCACTTAGTGAGCCTTTTATTGAGTGATTCCAGAAATAATATTGTTGCCTTAGATAACATAAATGACTACTACGACATTTCTTTGAAGCATAGTAGATTACAACAGTTAGGAATTAAGTATGAGCACAATGTTTGGACTTCTTCAGTAAGTAATTTGAAATTTATTCATTCGGATTTATCTGAAAAGGATAAGTTGGCAAATTTGATGCGTGAAAATAAAATAAATTACGTAGTACACTTAGCAGCCCAAGCTGGAGTTAGATATTCTCTCGAAAATCCAGATTCTTATGTGCAGAGTAACCTAGTAGAATTTGTGAATTTGTGTGAGTGCATCAAAGAAGCTGACATTAAGCATTTTATTTTTGCTTCTAGTTCCTCGGTCTACGGTGTAAATAACACAGTACCTTATAAGGAAACAGATGATACATCTAAACCAATTAGTCTGTACGGAGCAAGTAAAAAAGCAAATGAAGTCATAGCTCACTCATATGCTCAACTGTACGGAGTTACTACAACAGCACTCCGGTTTTTTACAGTATATGGTGAATGGGGTCGACCAGACATGGCCTACTTTAGTTTCTCCAATCTCATAACTAAAGGTATGCCCATCAATATTTTCAACAACGGTAAATTAAGTAGAGATTTCACCTATATATCAGATATTGTAAAAAGTATAAAATTATTGCTTCAGAAGAGATCAGTTGCCGAAGAGCGCAATCCCTTTGAGGTTTTTAATATTGGGAACAGCTCTCCTGTACAATTAATGGATTTCATCGCTACACTAGAAGATGCATTAGGTCAAAAAGCGGAAAAAATATACAAGGAAATGCAGGACGGAGATGTCTATAATACATATGCTGATACGACTAAACTGCAAGACTATATTGGTTTTACTCCAGAAGTGCCACTAAAAGAAGGTATTAAGAATTTTGCGGAATGGTACCAAAATTATTATGGCGTCTAATACTTTTTAATAAGTAATCCTTAGTAACCCTACAGATTAATTTACATTTGTCACCAAACTGAAGAATACAATGCTCAACATTATTTTATTTGGCCCTCCAGGGGCAGGAAAAGGTACGCAAAGCAAGAAACTTATCGGGAAATACGGACTCATCCATTTATCTACCGGTGATGTCTTTAGGTATAATATTAAAAATGAGACCAAACTTGGAGTTCTAGCTAAAAGTTTTATCGACCAAGGGGAACTTGTTCCAGATGAGGTGACCAACAATATGGTGAAGGACTTTTTGGAGCGTAATGCCAACGAAAACGGCTTCATATTTGATGGGTATCCACGCACCATAGCGCAAGGAGAAAGCCTAAAAACTGTGCTTGGTGAAATGGGGACATCTGTCACTATGATGCTTGCACTAGAGGTAGAAGAAGATGAGCTTGTAAAACGACTATTAGAACGAGGCAAAACCAGCGGTAGAGTAGATGATCAAAATGAAGACACTATTCGCAACCGTTTTAGAGTATACCAAAAAGAAACATCTCCCTTAGCCACGTTCTATTCAGAGCAAAGTAAATACATGGGAGTACACGGAATGGGGACTGTAGATTCTATATTTGATAGACTCTGTGATGCTATTGAGGCAAAATTGTCTTAATTCCTTTTTTAGTTTAAAACAAACCACAAAATAAGCAAATGAGTAATCAGAATTTCATAGACTACGTAAAAATTTGCGGTAAAAGTGGAAACGGTGGAGCGGGTAGCCATAGTTATTTCAGAGACAATTTGAACGCCAAAGGGGGTCCAGATGGAGGCGATGGAGGTAAAGGGGGTTCTATAATACTGCGAGGCAACTCACAGCTATGGACGCTAATGCACCTCAAGTTTAAACGACACGTATACTGCGAACACGGTGCACCAGGAAAGAAAAAACACCAAACGGGTAAGAGTGGCAAAAACCAAATAGTAGAAGTGCCGCTTGGTACGGTCATAAAAGACCCTGAGACGTTTGAGATAATCGGTGAAGTCACAGAAGATAGGCAAGAGTATATAATTTTAAAAGGAGGCAAAGGTGGATTGGGTAATGCCAATTTTAAGAGTGCTACCAACCAAACACCACGATATGCTCAACCGGGTCAACCTGGCAGAGAACAGTGGTTTATATTGGAGTTAAAAGTACTTGCAGACGTTGGTCTTGTTGGTTTACCAAATGCAGGTAAATCTACGCTCCTAAGCGTTGTTTCAGCTGCTAAGCCAGAAATTGCGGATTATGCATTTACCACACTTACTCCAAATCTGGGGATAGTGAAATATCGTGAATACAAGTCATTTGTTATGGCAGACATTCCTGGCATAATAGAAGGAGCAAGCGATGGCAAAGGCTTGGGGCATAGATTTTTACGACACATAGAGCGAAATGCTGCGTTGTTATTTATGATATCAGCAGATAGTGACGATATCAATGCAGAGTACAAGACCTTACTGAATGAATTACAAAAATTCAACGAAGAGCTAATGTACAAGCAGCGAATACTTGCTATCACCAAAACAGATATGTTGGATGAAGAACTTGAAGAGGCAATACGCCAAGACATAGAGGTAGATTGTGAAGTAGTGTTTATATCCGCAGTGAGTGGCAAGGGAATACAAAACCTCAAAGACACGCTTTGGGCAATGATGCAGAGCTAAAACATCTATGAAGTTGGTTGACAAAATAGTGTTTATCCTTCTATTTGGATTGCTGCTTTTTGTTTCGCTCAATAGGCATTCACGCCATCCACGGTTCGATTATCATTCTCAGATTTATGCGGATAAGGCAGGATATCAAGTGTATTTGCCAGCCACTTTTTACTACGATTGGGATGCGTCACAAATGCCTGCAGGAATTGATTCTTTAGTCGGTTCAGGGTTTTCAATCATAGACAATAAAGTTCACACAAAGTATCCTGTAGGTGTAGCTGTAATGCAATTGCCGTTTTTTGCCCTAGCTGCGGCTATAGACAACATGCACGGTGAGCAGGGGTATTTGGGTTATACAGAAAATCAACATCTGGCACTCAATTGGTCTACCACGGTTTACGGTACCCTAGCTTTGCTGCTTATTTTTCTCACAACTGTGCAGCAATGGAAACTTGCTAGAGGACAAGCATACCTGCTGGTTTTGTTGTTGTTAGGGTGTAGCAATTTGCTGTACTACCTTACTCGCGATGCAGGGATGGCTCATGCGTATTTATTGTTTTGTTATGCCCTAGTTATTTACCTGTATTATCGATTCTTGGCCACTAGGAGTTGGATGGTATTGGCAGGAGTAGTTGCCATATCACTGCTAGCTCTAAGTATGCGGCATATCAATGGGTTATTTTTTGCTATTGCAGGTGTATACTTCCTTCTTACTTATCGCACTCAACTAAATAAAGTGGCTAGAAGTACTTGGGCAACAGGAGGTGGTGTTGGAGTTATACTAGGATGTGTCCCATTTGTCTTGCAATTGCTCTATAATCAGTATGCTTATGGTTCTTTTGGTGCTACGGGGTATGCCAACGAGTCTTTTTCCAATTGGGATAATATTCAGTTTTTGGAACTTTGGTTTGCTCCCAATAACGGAGTATTACTCTATGCTCCGATACTGCTAATTGCCCTGTATGGCAGTGTAAAATACCGTAAAGAGAATTGTCATTTGTTATGGTTTTCAGGGCTGTTTTTGCTTATTAGTTTAGTGTACGGAGCGTGGTGGTCGCCCACTTTGGGTTGTGGCTTTGGCCACAGAGGCTTCACCGAGTTTTTTGCTTTTTTTGCGTTACCCATGGCTTTAGTAATGAAGCATTGGACGAAAAAAACCGAGCAAATAGTATGGATTATCGGTTTCCTTGTAACAGCCGTATTGTTCTCTGCCCAATGGAGTTTTGATGGTTGCTGGTATGGAGATGGGCCGTGGGATTGGGCAGAATTGGCCGGATGGATCATTCGTTAATCGAAACACAACGATTTGCTTTGAAAGCGTATTTACTGCTTTTAGAAAATTTCCTTCAATTCACTTAAGTGCTTTATGGCTGTGCAGTCTTGGTGAGTGTATGCAGAGTCATCTTTTGTATACCAGTATGCTTTCCATCCACTGCCAATAGCACCTTTTACATCTGCTTCTAAATTATCACCTACGTAGTGGCTTGTTTTTTCTGCAGCAGCAGCGTTTTTTAGTGCAGTTTCAAAAACGATAGGATGGGGTTTTTGCTTGCCTACCTCTTCAGATATGGTAAGCGTTTTGAAATATTTTCCCAAGTCAGAGTTTTTCAATTTGCGGCGTTGTACTTCCGCAAAGCCGTTGGTGATGAGGTGTAAGTTATATTTATCATCTAGATAGTCGAGCAGATCACGAGCTCCATCTATAAGAATGGTCTTTGTAGGGCAGATCTCAAGGTATTTCTCCCAGATATTCATTGGAATATCCTCTTCGTCTACTTCCATCTCTCTAAATGTGTCTACGAAGCGCTTGCTGCGGAGAACTTCTTTAGTAACTTGGTTCTTGCGATAGAGCTTCCACATTTCTGCGTTATTTTTCACGTAGATATCTAAAAAATCTTGCTCACTACGATGTGAAAGATAGCGTATTTGGTAAATCTGATAGAGTTCTCGCAGCGTCTCCTCTGCATTGGCGTCAAAATCCCACAGAGTATGATCTAGGTCAAAGAATATATTTTTTGGCATGTGTGTTTATAATTTCAATAGAAAGGGTTTTGTCGTTGTGAAGGTTTATAATTTTGTCCCAAAACTTAAATCACCAGCATCACCTAATCCAGGTACGATATATCCGTTTTGATCTAATTTTTCATCTATCACGCCTATCCAAAGGTCAGCATTTGGGATATTGGCGGTAACATAGTCTACCCCTTCCTGACTGCCAATGACACTTATTAAATATACTTTGCTTGGTTTTCCTTTGGCCATAAAGGCCTCATAAGTTTGCACTAGACTTTGGCCTGTAGCTAGCATAGGGTCGCAGATAAAGAGTACTCTATCGTTAATATCTGGGGTGGCTACATACTCCAATACTATTTCAAAAGCCGTATTGTCTTCATCTTTATGCTTTCTGTATGCAGAGATATAGGCTAAGTCTGCTTGATCAAACATATCATTAAGTCCTCGTTGTAGAGGGAGCCCTGCTCGCAGGATTGTAGCTATGATAGGCTGCTCTTTCATTTTTTTTACTTGAGCTATGCCCAGAGGTGTTGTTGTGAAGTGAATGTCAGAATCCATCTCCTTGCTTATTTCATACGCTGCTATCTGCCCTATGCGTTCTATGTTTTTTCGAAAACGAGCACGGTCTTGTTGTATGTTTTTATCTCTTAGTTCATGAATAAATTCATTGATCAGAGAAAATTCGTTGGAAAGTATGTGTACCACGCTTCGAAAATAACCCATTCAAGCCTTAAATTTGACCAATGGATTTCAACAGTACATTCGTAAGGCAACTCATAGACCTCGCAATTGCGGAGGATATTGGTGATGGAGATCACAGTAGCCTTGGCTCTATACCCACAGGTACTCAAGGTCAGGCTCGTTTGTTGGTGAAAGATGATGGTATACTATGTGGCATCCCTCTTGCTCGTCATATAGTAGAGCGTATAGATAGAGATGTGGCTTTTGAGCAACTCATAGAGGAGGGTTCGTCAGTGAAATTTGGGGATATTGCTTTTACCGTGAAAGGGAGTGTTCACAGTATTCTGCGAGCAGAACGACTTATGCTTAATTTCATGCAACGAATGAGTGGCATTGCTACAGTTACCTATAGATTAGTGAAAAAGATAGAAGGCACAAATGCAAAGTTGCTAGATACACGAAAAACTACACCTGGGTTGAGAACCTTTGAAAAGTATGCTGTAAAGGTTGGTGGAGGTGTAAATCACCGTTTTGCTCTATGGGATATGGTGATGTTAAAAGATAATCATAACGATTATGCTGGCGGAATAACCAGAGGTGTTACACGCACCAAAGAATACCTAAAATCGAAAGACAAAGACCTAAAAATTGAAGTAGAAACAAGAGATTTAAAGGAAGTACAGGAAGCACTAGATACTGGATTGGTAGATAGGATAATGTTTGACAATTTTAGTCCTGAGCTAATGGTAGAAGGAGTGAAACTGGTAAATGGTCAATGCGAAACAGAGGCCAGTGGTGGCATCACAGGAGATACTATTCGCAGCTATGCAGAAACAGGTGTTGATTATATCTCTGTAGGTGCGTTGACACATTCCGTTAAGAGCCTAGACCTGAGTTTGAAGGAGTTCTAGAACGGTTTTAGCAGAAGGGATATTTGAGCTTAATCCTCAGTAGTAAAGAACCAGAAGTCTTAATGTTAAATACTAAAGTTGAGCTATTACCTTTTCTATATTTACCTCATGTACGCCATCAAAGGTTACGAGCTCCATCTCTAGTTTGCTACCAGCTATGGTAGTATAAAATTCTTGTACTGCGTCTTCTGTCCTATATGGATCATTTACACCAGAAAAGTACGTCATTTTTATGGGATCAAAAATGGCTTTCTTAATATTCAGATCTACGTCTGGGGGTACTAATCCGCTGCATATCAAAAACTTATTAGGCTTAATATCGCTTGCCGCAAGCCATCGAAAAGCAGTTGCTACGCCTTGGCTAAATCCCAGTACAACGATTTCGTCCCATTCTTTTTTAGCAGTAAGGTCTGCATGTATGGCATCTAAGTAGGCGATGTAGTTTGTTATATCTTGCTCTCTATTTTCTTTGGTCATCCAGCTTGCACCTACTCTGCCTGATGTGCCTTGAAGGTAAAAGTGATGTTGCCCTTCCGGGGCTACAACGGTGTAGCCTAGATATGTAGCAGGTACAAATTTTTGTATAAAGTACTTTGCCAGCTGTCCATAGCCGTGAAGTACGTAGAGCAGTTTAGTGCCATTGCCCTTTTTATAATAAGAAGCTGCTTGATTAATTTTGATTTCTTGTTTCAATGCTGGGACGAAAATAAAACTTCCCTTTACTTTGTACCTATAATGAAGATATCTCTCATAGTAGCTCGAGCCAAAGACAATGCCATAGGTAAGGATAATGACTTGCTATGGAAAATAAAGGATGATTTACGTCTCTTCAAACGAACTACTGCCGGTCATGTAGTTATTCATGGTCGCAAGAGTTTTGAGAGTATCGGTTTCCCATTACCAAATAGGAGCAATATTATTATCACACGGAATACGGAGTACAAAGCTGCAGGTGCTTTTGTGACTCATTCGCTTGAAGAGGCAATAGATTTAGGCAAAAAACTGGAGATGAATAATGAGATTTTCATATTAGGAGGTGCAGAAATCTATCGTCAGTCACTAAACGTGGTAGATAGAATGTATCTGAGCGAAGTAGATGCTTTGTTTACGGATGCAGATGCTCATTTCCCTGAGCCTACGCTATCTGGATGGAGACAAGTAAAGTGTGACAAATACGAGAAGAGCGAGGTAAATGAGTATGCCTTTGATTTTTGTGTGTGGGATAGAAATTAGTACATCCCTGTTTTCCATAGCTTCAAAATTATTAGACCGTATACGTTCAGTGCAAATCTAATGACCCAGGGATAGCAAAAATAAAAATGATTAAGGCTCTAATCTACCGTAGTATCTAGGGAACGGAATGGTCTCACGTACGTGGTCTAGTTTGCATACCCAAGCAACCAGTCGCTCAAGCCCAAGTCCGAAACCAGAGTGAGGTACACTGCCATATTTCCTAAGATCGAGGTACCATTGGAATACGTCCATCGGTAGTTTGTGTTCTTGTATCTTTTCTACAAGCCATTCTTCACTTGTCTCACGCTCTCCACCACCTACAATCTCTCCATATCCTTCGGGCGCTAGTACGTCTACCCCTCGTGCAAAACGAGGATCTTCAGGATTACGCTTCATGTAGAATGCTTTTATCTCATGTGGCCAGTCGTATACCATGATAGGGTTATCAAACAGGCGAGTAAGCACGGTTTCATCACTGCCACCAAAGTCTTGGCCGTAGGTAAAGTCCCGTGCAGAGGCTAACCACTGCGGAAGATTTCGTTGATCTTCTTCCAGTTGTTTTACTTCTGCTTTTAGGCCATCAATTTTATTTTGGTTAAAGTTAATTACACCTTTCTTGATCCCTCCAGCAGCTATGGTCGCTTCACGTTCGGCTATCTCTCCTTCACACTCAGATTGTCGGGCAATAGCAGCGTCTAGATCTGCTTGTATCACAATAAGCGAGTTTTGTCCATTTACTTCTTTGTTTCCTTTAAGTATTTCTACTGCCTCATCGTAGCTCATTCGTGGAAAAGGTTTTGCTACTGTTTCTAGCTTGCTAATGTCTCTACCGAGTATCTCTAGCTCTTCAGAACATTTATCAATGACCTCAAGTACCACAGCACGCAGAAAGTTTTCGATGGTGTCCATATTCTCAAAGATATCGCAAAAGGCCATCTCAGGCTCTATCATCCAAAATTCTGATAAGTGCCGCCTTGTTTTGCTTTTTTCCGCTCTAAAGGTAGGGCCAAAGGTGTATATTTTGCCCATTGCCATTGCCATTGCCTCCCCGTAGAGTTGGCCGCTTTGAGTAAGGTATGCCGGTTTACCGTAGTAATCTGTTTCGAAAAGATCGGTTGTTCCCTCTGCAGCATTCCCTGTAAATATAGGAGCATCCATTTGCACGAAATCCTCGCTCTGAAAGAAATTATGTATAGCGTAAATCACACTATTGCGTACTTTCATTATGGCCCATTGCCTTCTGCTTCGAAGCCACAGGTGACGATTGTCTACTAAAAATTCCACGCCATGCTCTTTGTTAGAGATAGGGTAGTCCTTAGCGTTTTGGTATATTTTAAGATCAGTAGCATGCAGCTCATACCCACCTATTTGGCGTTCGTCCACTACTACAGTTCCAGTTACAGCTATAGAGCTCTCCTGGCCTAAAGATTTTGCTTCTGCAAATAATTCATCACCTAAATCATCTATTCCAAGAATGCATTGACACAGTCCATGACCATCCCGTAAATTGATGAATACAACCGTTTTGCTCTCTCGTTTATTAGCTACCCATCCTTTGAGTGTAACCACCTGTCCTACATGTTGATCTAGTTGTTTGGTATGCATTTTGCTGCTTGTGTAAATCTTCCTATTTTTGTGAAGTACAAAAGTAAACGCTTAACATTACTTTTCTATGTTGATATGTTAAAACAGCATTTAAGTCAAAAACTACTACAAAAGCTCAGCCCGCAACAAATCCAATTTATCAAATTGTTGCAACTCAATACCCTCAATTTTGAAGAGCGAGTAGAGGAGGAATTACTGGATAATCCAGCATTAGAAAATGGCAAAGATGAAGAAGAAGACGAGTCGAGCTACGAAGAGGTAGATGACTTAGATTTTGGCTCAAAGGAAGAAGAACTGGACGTATCAGATTATATGAATGATGACGATGGGGGCATCCATATGAGTGGTGAGTATCAAAGTACAGATGAGGAAAAAGAATTTATGCCCGTGGTCTTTCATTCTTCTTTCAGAGAAAGACTTTTAGAACAGGTAACCGGAGCGCTCAAAACGGAGCACGATGAATTACTTGCAAAGCAAATTATTGGTACATTGGATGAGGATGGTTATTTACGTAGATCCTTGTTAGCCATAAAAAATGATTTACTCTTTACCCAAAACATCCGCACCACAGAAGAAGATATGGAGCATATTTTGGGATATGTTCAGCACTTAGACCCTGCCGGTGTGGGAGCTAGAGATCTCAAAGAGTGCTTGCTATTGCAGATAAAACGCAAACAAGAAAAAGGGAATAACCCCGTATATAAACTTGCTTTCAGGATATTAGACGAGATGATGGAAGATTTCTCGAAGAAGCACTATAAACGTATTATCAAACGATTTGAGGTATCCGAGGACTACTTGCGTGAGACGTTGGAGTTTATAGCTAGTCTAAACCCTAAGCCTGCCCAAAGTGGCTCAGAAGGGGCAACGGCCAAAGATTTTATCATACCCGATTTTATTGTCAAGGAAACGTACGGAGACTTGGAGGTGTCGCTCAATCAAAAGAATGCTCCAGATTTAAAAGTAAGTAGGGCCTATAATGAGACACTCAAAAGCTATGAGGCAAGTAAAGAAAAGACGAAACAACAGAAAGATGCTGTACAATACATAAAGCAAAAACTCGACGGAGCCAAGTGGTTTATAGACTCGGTAAAGCAGCGGCAGAATACACTGCTAACTACCATGCGGAAAATCGTTGAGATCCAAAATGAGTTTTTTATGACTGGAGATTTATCAGACCTGAGGCCAATGATCTTAAAGGATATTGCGGAGGGAATAGGGATGGATATTTCTACCATTAGTCGAGTGGCTAGCAGTAAGTACGTGGAGACAGATTTTGGAATCTTCTTACTCAAGGATTTCTTCACAGAGGGCATAACAACGGATAGTGGCGAAGAGGTAAGTAATCGCGAGGTAAAGAAAATATTGAATGATGCCATTGATGCAGAAAACAAGAAGAAGCCATTAACAGATGAAGCACTCAAACTTATTTTGCAAGACAAAGGGTATAAGATAGCACGACGAACTGTAGCCAAGTACCGCGAGCAATTAAATTTATCCGTAGCTCGTCTCAGAAAAGAATTGTAAATGAAAAAGATCCTGCAAGTACTATCGGTGTTTTCCCATCCTATATTTTTACCACTATTCAGTTTAGTAATTTACACACCTATTTTAGCAAAATACGGTGAAAATGCGCTTATCCTGAGCCTCATATGGATAGGTTTTGCTTATCTTTTATTGCCCTTACTCTACTTTAAATTTATTCGCAAGATGAATTTAGCATCTCCCAATTTGGATGAGCGTAGATCTATTTTTAGAGCATATTCGTTAATTAATGCCGGGTTCATCTTCGTGAGTATATTTTTAATGACAGAGTATGTCAGTTTTTTTATAGCGTCTATGTTACTTCATGTTACTATGCTTTTGCTAGCATTTGTAGAGATGAAAGCCAGTTGGCATACCGCAATTTGGACTTTTCTTACACTAGTTGGTCTTATGGTAGTTTACAATTACAGCTTTGTCGGACTAGCAAGCATGGTGTTCCTCCCATTGAGTATTTTAGTTACGGTAGTTCTTGTTCGCAAAGCAGCAGATGCACACACGTGGTTCGAACTTGGAATGGGTGCTGCTGCGGGAGCATTTGCATCGCTACCGGTATTATTTTTTTAAATGATTAAAGAATTTTATTCATGAATTTTGAAACTTTACTATACAAAAACGAGAATGGTGTTACTACCATCTGCCTCAATAGACCAGATAGGTACAATGCGTTCAATGAGCAAATGCGTATAGACTTATTGGAGGCGTTGCAAGCAGCAGAGAAGGATAGTATGTGCAGAGCAATCGTGCTAAGCGGAGAAGGCAAGGCTTTCTGTTCTGGTCAAGACTTGAAAGACATAGAAGGGAAAGACATTGATTTTTCAGATTTCCTAAAAACGGGGTATAATCCTGTAATTCGTACTATGCGAAATATGCCAAAACCAATCATTGCACGTGTTAATGGAGTAGCGGCAGGAGCCGGTTGCTCACTTGCTTTGGCGTGTGATTTTATCATATCAGACCAGAATGCGAGTTTTATTGAAGTATTTGTTGGAATAGGTCTAGTACTGGATTCTGGGTCTTCTTATTTCTTGCCCCGTTTAGTGGGGAGTAATAGAGCATTTGAATTGGCTACAATGGGGAATAAAGTAAGTGCTAGTATGGCCCTGGATTGGGGAATGATTAATAGAGCTGTAGATGCTAGCGAATTGGACGCAGAAGTTAGAAAGGTTGCAGAGTACTATGCCAATGCTCCAACGCTGGCTATAGCTTCAATGAAAAGGATGCTCAACGATTCGCTAACTTCAACATTGGACCAAGTGCTTGACTACGAAGCTCACTATCAACAGATGGCAGGAAGCTCAGCTGACTACAAAGAAGGGGTTGCTGCTTTTGTGGAAAAGCGTAAGCCTATATTCAAAGGGAGCTAAGTCTTTTCTGCGGACGGCTTAATATGACGGTTATCTTGCATAATTTTCGTGCTATTTTGGCTACTTTCGAGCAATAAATTCAACATGCGTATAGTATTATTTTTGCTCAGTTTTACTTGCTTGAGTACCTCAAGTGTTTTGATGGCTCAAGGTTTTTGCGGTCAAACGGCCTACTTGACTTACCTAGAGAATCAGAATGCGGGCCTCAAAGAGGCGGCTGAAAATACGTTCTTTGCCGCATTACGCGGTAGTAAGATAAAAACCAAGAGGGAACAAGACACTATATACCAGATCAAAGTTGTCTTTCATATAGTTTATAATAATCCCCAGCAAAATATCGAAGATTCCTTGGTGTATTCTCAGCTTAAGGTGATGAATGACGCATTCCGGAGGACAAATTCGGATACAATAAATACAAGGGATACATTCAAACCTTTTGCTGCCGATGCAAGAATAGAATTTGTATTGTCTACACAAGATCCTGATGGGAACCCGTCTACTGGGATTATTCGAAAGGAATCTAGGCAAAGTGCTTTTGGGAGCAATCCCCTTGACTTGAGTGCAGCTGATATTGTGAAAACCAGAAATTTGGGCAGTGCTCCTTGGGATACAGACCAATATCTTAATATATGGATTTGTGATTTATCGTTCGATGGTGTAGATGGATTACTCGGTTACGCTCACCCCCCTACAGGGGCTGCTTTTTGGGACGCAAATAGTTTTGAAGCATCCGACAAACAAGGTGTAGTATGCCATTATAAAGTAGTGGGAGCCAATAACCGATTTGACCTTGCAACCGGGAGTAAAACATTGGTTCACGAAGTGGGGCATTATCTTGGTCTTCGTCATATATGGGGAGATGGAGGTTGTGCCGAAGACGATTTTATGGACGATACTCCACGTGCCCGAAGAGCCGGTTTTGGTTGTAACATGGGGGATAATTCGTGCACGGAAGTGGTTGGAAAGCAGTTCCCAGACATGGTAGAGAATTACATGGACTATTCGGACGACAAATGCCAAAATTTATTTACTCATGATCAAGTTGCTCAAATGCGATCCAATCTGCGGATGTTCCGAAACAGCATTTATGATGAACAGATAGAACCGTTGCCACTTCCAGAAATCCCTGATCCTATGATTGCCCAAACGGGAGTATATCCAAATCCAGTAGTAGGTGATAAACTGAGTGTTTATATAAAGAATGTGGATGTAAATGCGAAATATGATTTGATACTACATAATCTCATTGGTCAACAAGTAGCTGTCTGGAACTTGGAATCTAAAAGCACACAGCAAATTGCAGGATTTCTTGATCTGCCAGGCGCCTATATTTATAAAATAAGGCAGGAAGGTGAGCAGATCTCCATCGGTAAAATTTTAGTGGGTAAATAGGCCATATAAAAGCTCTTTTAGGCATTAGGCAGATAAGCTTGTTTAGGCTATCTTTGCACTACTAATGGCACAAGAAGTATTCGATTTAAATCTAATCAAAAAAACATACCAAAACCTTGATAGCAAGGTGAAAGCTGCGCGGAAAATTGTAGGTAAACCTCTCACCCTTGCAGAAAAAATATTGTATTCCCACCTCTGGGATGGTGATGCCTCTCAGGTTTATGGCCGTGGGAAAGACTATGTAGATTTTGCTCCAGATAGAATAGCTTGTCAAGACGCCACAGCTCAGATGGCACTTCTTCAGTTCATGCAAGCGGGTAAGCCACAAGTTGCTGTGCCCACAACAGTGCATTGTGATCACCTCATTCAGGCTAAGATAGGAGCAGATGAGGACTTGCAAAATGCGATAAACACATCGAATGAAGTGTTTAACTTTTTAGAATCTGTTTCGAACAAATATGGCATTGGTTTTTGGAAACCAGGAGCTGGTATAATACATCAAGTTGTGCTAGAAAACTACGCATTCCCTGGAGGTATGATGATAGGTACAGATTCACATACAGTCAATGCAGGTGGTTTAGGAATGGTCGCCATTGGTGTAGGTGGAGCAGATGCTGTTGACGTGATGGCAGGAATGCCTTGGGAACTTAAGTTTCCAAAACTAATCGGGGTAAAACTTTCAGGTAAACTTAGTGGATGGTCTGCTCCAAAAGATGTAATTCTGAAAGTAGCAGGTATCCTCACTGCCAAAGGAGGCACAGGAGCTATCGTAGAATACTTTGGAGACGGGGCAAAATCCATGAGCTGTACAGGTAAAGGTACCATCTGTAATATGGGTGCTGAGATAGGCGCAACCACTTCTACTTTCGGCTATGATGAAAGTATGGAGCGTTACTTAAGAGCTACCGGGAGGGCAGAAGTTGCTGACCTAGCAAACGGTGTTGCAGCTCATCTTACTGGAGATGACGAGGTCTATGCTAACCCAGATCAATTCTTTGATCAAGTAATAGAAATAAATTTAGACGAGTTAAAGCCTCACATGAACGGACCTTTCACACCAGACTTAGATACTAAAGTGGGGGAAATGAAAGAAAAAGCAGAAGCAAATGGATGGCCACTTGACGTGGAGTGGGGACTTATAGGCTCCTGTACAAACTCATCGTACGAAGATTTGAGTAGAGCTGCCTCCATAGCTAAGCAAGCAGTAGATAAAGGAATCAAAATGAAGGCCAATTTGGGGATTAATCCAGGGTCTGAGACTGTAAGATATACAGCAGCTAGAGATGGGCTTTTAGGTATTTTCGAAGACCTAGATGCTACTATTTTTACCAACGCTTGTGGTCCATGTATAGGCCAATGGGCGAGGTACTCAGATCCCAAAAATGCGCCAAAGAATAGCATCATTCATTCATTCAATAGAAACTTTAGTAAGCGAGCAGATGGGAATCCAAACACGCATGCATTTGTTGCATCCCCAGAAATAGTTGCCGCTATTGCACTTTCAGGCAGGCTAGACTTTAATCCAGCAGTTGATACACTTACAAACGATAAAGGTGAGGAAGTGATGTTAGACGAGCCTACAGGATATGAGTTGCCTCCCACCGGCTTTGGGGTAGAAGATAATGGATACCTTGCTCCTGAAGAAGATGGAAGCGGAGTGAGTGTGGTAGTAAGTCCAGACTCAAAAAGATTGCAATTGCTAACCCCATTTACACCGAACACAGTAGGAAATCTATTGGGACTCAAACTGCTGATAAAGACTGCAGGTAAATGCACCACAGATCATATTAGTATGGCTGGGCCTTGGCTAACGTATAGAGGCCATTTGGACAACATATCAAACAATTGTCTTATTGGTGCCGTAAATGCATTCAATGATAAAACTGATACCGTAAGGAACCCATATACAGAGCAGTATGAAGGAGTACCTAAAGTAGCTAGAGCAATAAAAGCAAGTGGAGACAGCTCTATTGTTTTTGGAGAAGAAAACTATGGTGAGGGAAGTAGTAGAGAGCATGCAGCTATGGAGCCGCGACACCTAGGTGTGATGGCTGTAGTAGTAAAATCATTTGCCCGTATTCATGAGACAAACCTAAAGAAACAAGGTATGTTAGGTCTTACTTTTGCAAACACAGCAGACTACGACAAGATACAAGAACACGATGTTATTGATATTCTTGGGTTAGATAATTTTACCCCAGGAAAGCCATTGCATATACGACTAAACCATGCAGATGGGACTGCGGATACCTTTGACGTAAATCATACTTACAATGAGGCACAGGTAGCCTGGTATGAAGCAGGAAGCGCACTTAACTTGATAAAACAACAAAATGCCTAGTTGCATTTAGTATAGATAATATTAATTTTACACGAGGTAGAGGCGCTGATAAAGAGTCGCTACTCTCAAATTTTTACCACTAAAAAAAATAAATTATGAGTGAAGTAACAACAGATAAAAAAAGCAAACGATTATTATTCCTAATGATATTCGCGTTATTGCTTATAAATGCGGGGCTTATTTACCAGTTGGTGAGTAAAAACAGTAAGCTCAAAATTACAGAAACTGAACTTGTAGATACTACAGCGGAACTGGATGAGTTGAAAGAAGTAGAAGAAGAACTTCGATTAAATCTAGCAGAAAAAACAGGTGAAAATGCTGAGTTAGATAGTATCATAGAAGCACGAGATGCCGTAATACAAGAGAAAGTAGCTGAACTACGCAGAAGTTTAAGTAGTGGTAATTTAACCAGAACTCAATTGGCGAAGGCAAAAGCAGAGCTGAACGGTTTAAAAACTCAAGTAATCGCTTTAGAGTCTGAGATAGAAAAGCTGAGTAAGGAGAACAGATACTTGAGAGACGAAAACTATGCAATACAGAAGCAGGTAGATCGTGAAAAAGAGAAAGTGGCTGAAATGGTTGTTGTGAATACAGACCTTGCCAAACAAGTAGAAGTAGGGTCGCGTATTTTCTTGAAAATTTTGGACGTGAAACCGCTTAGAGATGCAGTATTTGGTGATTTTAAAACTACGGATAAAATTAGTAAGCTGGATAAAATAGACATTGCATACACGCTGGCAAATAATGACCTTGCGGTCAAGGGGGAGAAAATGCTTTATTTCCAAATCGTAAAACCTGGAGGAGCAGTATTGGTCAATAAAGAGGCTGGATCAGGGCTTGGCAACTTTAATGGAGGAAAGAGACAGTATTCTGTAAGGAAAGCAATACAGTTCCAGAATAACAATGAGAAAGGGAATGTATCTATTCCGAGGACAGAAGGTATGACCCAAGGGAAGTATGTTGTAAACGTATTTAGTAAAGAACACAAGATGGGTTCTGCAGAGTTTACCCTACGATAATGAGCCTACGCACAGAGAAAATATCGAGATCTATACAACGAGATATAGCTCCTTTGTTATCTCGTTTTTGTCAACGTATATTGCCTGGGCAACTCGTGACAGTAATAGAGGTAAAAGCTACTGCAGATCTTGGCTTAGCCAAAGTGTATGTAAGTATACTCAACAGTAAAGATAAGCAGAAAAGCCTCAACACTATTGAGTCTAAGAATAAGCAGATTCGACAAGAATTAGCTCAAGTAATAGGAAAGCGTATTCGTAAGATTCCAGAGTTGAATTTCTATTTAGATGAGACCATGGACCATGCAGAGCGGATCAATAGTCTTCTTGATAAACTGTAGAATAAAAGAGTGAGACTCCCACTCTTTATAGCATATCGTTACCTTTTTTCTAAGAAAAAAATCAATGCAATTAATATCATAACTGGTATTGCTATGCTTGGTTTTGGTGTAGGGGCTTTCGCTATGATTGTGGTACTTTCCACCTTCAATGGTTTTGAAGAACTGGTAGAAGGAATGCTCAACAACTACGATCCTGAAATAAGAATAACGGCTAAAGGAAGAAAGACGTTTGTTTATACTGATGATCTGAAGGGCAAGATAACTGCTGTAAATGATGTGAAGAGTATATCTCAGTCACTCGAAGAGAAAGTTGTCATCAAATACGATGATCATCAAGAAATAGCAAAAATACGTGGAGTAGATAACGCGATCGATCGTGAAAAATTTGACTCATTGGTCGTTCTTGGGGATTTTAACTTAGGAGACTCGTCTCGCTATTTTGGTGTTTTTGGTGGTGGCTTAAGTCACAAGTTAAATTTGTTTCCTGGCAGTCCTGATTTAATTACTGTATTTGTGCCACGTCGCGACGTAGAATTTAGTTCGCTCAATCCTATGGCGTCACTCAGCACTAAATATCTCCGCGCTAGCGGTATATTTTTGGTACACGAAGAAGTAGACAATGAGGTATTTATCACGTCCTTAGATTTTGCTCAAGATTTGTTGTCTTATCCCAATTCTATCAGTTCACTCGACATAGCTTTGGGTACTACAAGGAATGCAGATCAAGTAAAAGAGGACTTGCAAGCTACGCTAGGAGAAGGATGGAGCGTGAAGACAAGAAGGGAACTCAATGAATTGATTTACAAAATTTTCAGCAGTGAAAAATGGTTCACCTTTGCCATCCTGGTCTTGGTACTTATTATTTCGTCGTTCAATATTTTTGGCTCACTAATAATGTTAGTTTTAGATAAGAAGAAAGACATTGGGATATTGAAAAGTATGGGGGCTGAAGAACATATTATACGCAAGTTGTTTTTAGTGCAAGGCAGTTATATAGCTGTTATTGGTGGAGCTGCAGGTATATTTTTAGCTATGGCAGTCGTATTGTCTCAGCAGTATTTTGGTTGGCTTAACTTAGAGAATGCTATTGTAGAGGACTACCCAGTAAAATTACTCTTCACAGATCTTTTACTCACCTTTGTTACAGTAAGTGTTTTGGGTTATCTTATCTCCCTCTTTCCTGCATACAAAGCAAGTAAAATGGCAATAAGTACCATTAATTAGTATGTTAGAGTGGATTGTACGATTGTTTAAAAAGAAGGAATTAGACTCAATGAAATTTTTAATAGTAGGCTTAGGAAACATAGGTCCGGAGTACAGTAATACCCGCCATAATATTGGGTTTGATGTTTTAGATCAATGGGTGAAAGAACAAGGCGCTAATTGGGATACGGGGCGGTTGGCCAACGTAGCTAAGTTCAAATTTCGTGGAAAGCAAATTGTAGCAATAAAGCCGACTACTTTCATGAATTTGAGTGGCAAGGCAGTAAAGCATTGGATGAGTGCTGAGCGCATTCAGCCTAAAAATGTACTTATCGTAACGGATGACATTGCCATAGATGTAGGTAAGCTACGCATACGGGGTAAGGGTAGTCCAGGAGGGCATAATGGGCTTAAAGATATACAGGCTCAGCTGGGTAGTGATAAGTATGATCGTATACGATTTGGTGCTGGAGGCAATTTTCCAAAGGGACGGCAAGTAGAATTTGTGTTGGGCCAATGGGATAAGAATGAAGAAATAGAGGTAGCTCTGCAAAAGGACAGAGCATGCAAAGCCATAGAATCGTGGATAATAAAAGGACTCACTGGAGCGATGAATGAATTTAGTGGATAGGTACTATCTCATTTTATCCTAATGTAATAAGCTTGTACCTATATCATCGTGTAAACATTTTTCGTTGGTTTATGCGGGTGCTTCTGGTTTTTGGTGGGTTCCTATTGTAGTAACATCCATTGCCGCTTTTACCCCCGAAAATGTATTCAAATTTGATAGCGAGTATATGGTAGCTGTCTTTCTTGTTCGGGTTTCCACGCATGCTTCCAGTAGCCATTCCTCTTGCGCTTCTATCTGCCAGCTCTGCTACAAGACTAGGTTTACTATTGCTTTGCTGCAGTTCTGTAGGGTCTACATATACAGTACTCACATCATCCAAGTAATCCGTAAATGTTTTTCTAATACCCAAATCAAGTACGAGTGAAGTACTCCTTGTTAATCCAAATTTGTATCCCAAACCGTAGGGTATTACAATGTCTAGCTCAGAGTATGGGCCAACTCCATCAGTTAAATATTGTCCTTCTGTGCCAAGCTCTCGTAGCTTATACCACTCATTATCGAGTTCTGCTTTTGGTTGGTAGTACATGCCACCTATGCCACTGTAGATATAGAATCTATTGAACCCTTTACTGCGGCTAAACGGATGGTATTCCATCAGTAAATCTGCTTCTACTAAATCGGTCCGCACACTTAAGTTACGCTCGGTTTGAAATGCTAGGGTAGAAAAAGCATCATCCCCGTTCAAGCGAGTTGCCAAGATATTGAGACCTAAACTAAAACTGCCACCAGTATGCAAATTGAGTCCAAAGCCACCTGCAAGTCTGTTTGACCTGAAGTCATAATCGAATATGCCACGGCTACCAATAAAGTTACTTCCACCTAGGTCTCCCATCATGTTGCTCGCTCCTAGGTATATGTTCCCAGACCAACTTGTATTTTTATAGGTCTGAGCTGCAGCACTTAAGGTGCATACTAGGAAGGCAATGGTGCATGTTCTGTAGCGCATATGAATGTCTTGGGATGGCAATATAATGGAATATGCCTATTTTGAGGAATAGTTACTCTACCTGTAGGGAAAAACCTATTAGTAATCTGTATATTTGGATATGATTCGTTATTATTTTAACTTAGTTTTTCTTCTACTAACCTTACGCCTGCTTGCCCAAGACCACTCTACGTGCAATACACAACGGTATAGATTAGATGTCTTTGATAACGTAAAAGTAACCAAAGATATAAAGTTTGCAGATGAGATAACCATAGCAGGGAATGCGCAGGAGCTCTATATGGATGTATACGAACCAGAGGATGACGCCGCGGTAAATCGGCCTGTAGTTGTCCTAGGTTTTGGCGGCAGTTTTATTACTGGCAGTAGAAGAGATATAGCTCCTATTTGTGAAATGTTTGCCAAAAAAGGGTATGTAGCTGTGACCATAGATTATAGAATCTACGACTTACCGCTTATTCCAATACCTACTAAGGAAGAAATGCAAGACGTCGTAGTACGCGCTATCAAAGACTTAAAGTCCGCATTGCGTTATTTGGATAATGATGCCAAGGCAGAAAACAGCTATCGTTTAGATATGAGCTGGCTATATGTGGGAGGAATATCCTCTGGAGGTATAGCAGCCATTCATGCGGCTATGCTCGATTCTACAGATGTATATAGCCCAGAGATAGCGAGTGCAATAGCCATGCACGCTCCCATTTATGGCATTACAGATACAGACACCAGTATCAAGATACGTGGTGTGCTCAACTATAGCGGAGCTTTGCATGATGTAGCGTGGTTAGATTCCGGTGATCCGCCATTCATTAGTTTTCATGATGTTGGAGATCCAACCGTGCCTTACAAAGGAGGCTATGCTCAGGTTCTTGCCCAAGATATAATCTATCTCGACGGAAGTTTTGTGATGGATAGTGCTGCTAAGGCAAATAGTGTATTTAGTATTCTCAATACAATAGAAAGCAATACACACGTGAGTTACTTCAGGAATGCGGAGAAAGCGATGGAAGTAGTAGATGCAAGTGCATTATTTATGTATGATATGATCTGTAGTGAGACAGCAGATGTAGCTGAGATAGCAGTAAGTAAGCCGTATACTTTTGGTCCTAATCCTACTGCAGGTTCTTTGGGTATAGAGGTCAAAGGGGACGCTGTTGCATCACTGTACGACCTCACTGGCAGGTTACTCAGTACACAGACTATTACGCACGCAGGCATGCTAAATTTGCATGAGTATGCCCCTGGCAGCTATCTTCTTAAAATAAGAATAGGAGATGCGGTGCATACGGAGAAAATAATGCGGGAGTAACCATCCTCCTTTTACGTTGGGTTATAAGTCTTTGGTTAAGCCTTGCACTACTTTGTAGCCATTGAAAAACTCTTTGGCAACTATACGTATGAAGGAGTATGCAGGTACCGCCACGATCATTCCCAATACCCCAGCAAGAGATCCTGCAGCGAGTATTACTAGAAATATTTCTAACGGATGGGCTTTTACACTCTTGCTAAAGATAAGCGGTTGTAGTACAAAATTGTCCAATGCTTGAGCCACAGCAAAAGGAATAATTGCAGCGAGTAAAAAGGAGGTCATGCTCAGGTCTGGATGAGCCTCCAGTTGGCCCGTTGCTGCAAGGCCAATGCCTAGTAATGCACCCATAATAGGTCCTACGTACGGAATGATATTGAAGATGCCAGCAATAACACCGATGAGTAGGGCATTTTTGACATCTAAAATAGTAAGCCCCACGGTAATAACCACCATAACAATGCCTATTTGGATGACAACTCCCACAAAATAGCGCGTGAGTAAATCTTTGGTTTCATTGAAAATCGTTCGGATTTTGTCCAGGTATTTATCGGGTGTCATACTGCCCACCACATTGTCTACTATGCTGCCATCTTTTAGTAGAAAAAAGCTTATGAAGAGAATTGAAAACGCTGCAATAAACGTTCCTGTAATTCCGCTTAAAAATCCCGTAACGTAAGTACCTATATCTCCCATGCTGAATATTTTGGAGATTTCTTTTTGCACGATATTTTGCAATTCTACTTTATCAATGTTGGCTTTCTCTATTAGTGAGCTTACCGATTCTATATGGGGTTGTAAGCGACTCACTACATTTTTCGTGTCTATTTTAGAAATAATGTGTGCTTGCTCTATTATAGTGGGTATCACCATTCGGAATAATCCTACTACAATAGCAACAAAAGTAGCAAGCACCACTGTAGATTTAAGCCAATTGGGTATAGACCACCCTTTTATTTTCACTTTACCCAGTACACGCACAAGCGGTCTAGCTATGAATGCAACGATAGCAGCAGCAAAGAAGTAGTATATGATGGATCTTACATTCCAGAGGACATAGCTCAGGAACAGTACTCCCAGTATGGCAAGGATGAGTCGTACGTTTTTATTTTGTAGCATCTTTATCTGAACAAATTTCGGTTAATACGCTGTTGGTAGATTTGGGGTGCAGAAATGCAATGACTTTGCCATCAGCGCCATCTTTGGCTTCTTGATGTATCGCATCAAAACCTTCAGCTTTCAAACGCTTCAGTTCCGTATTTACATCTTCCACGGCAAAAGCAATATGGTGCACACCTTCTCCTTTTTTTTCTACAAAAGAATGAATAGCACTAGTTTCTTTGGTGGCTTGTAGGAGTTCGATTTTTACATCTCCTACTTGAAAGAATGAGGTGATAACACCTTCGCTCTCCACCGCTTCCATTTTGTAGTGTTCTGTATTCAGTAGCTTAGCAAAGAGTTTGTTGCTCTCTTCTATATCCCTTACTGCAATACCTATATGCTCTATCTTTTGCATTGGTACAAGTTTAAGGAATAGAAATGTAGTTAGATACTATATATCCAATTAATATCGCATTTATCTACAGCACGCCAACAGCTCTCATGCAATCTACCATGACCGTATGCGTACGTTCTATATCTGTATCTAGGCCTATGGAGAAGCAGATTAAACCATCGCTTAGGCCCATTTTTTTTGTTCTTCTTCTGGTATCTCTGAGGATATAGAGCTTCCTGGTGCACTAAAAAGTGTTTTGTAAAAACCCAGACTTACGGCTAAGTAGCCGAGGTTTTTGTTTTGCATCATTTCCATTAACTCATTGGCTTTATCCAGGTTACCTACGTCTACAGTAAACATGCCGCCGTATCCGTACTCATGGTTCAGCATCGACTTCAAAATGGCATGTGATGGGTGAGAGGGTAATCCAGGATAAACGGTTCTGAGCCTTAGGCCTTCAAATTTTTCTGCCAAGTATATGGCGTTTTTGCTATGTTGCTGTATGCGTATATGGAGTGTCCTTAGGTTTTTCAGAACAGATGCTGCGCGCAAACTATCCATCGTAGAACCCAGAAGCATGCATGCTCCGTTGTATTGTACCGGTAAGAAAGTGATAGGGTAGTCTATCTCACTACTAGTTTTTCAAATCCAATCTCTGTATTCTCGCGATAGAGTTTTAGGGTGTATACACCTTTTGATAGGCTAGATATGTCTAGTTTATTTATGGTATGAGGAGCTTTGTGAATTGCTACCTCGGCTCCCAGTGCATTGAAAATACGCAGGACAGCTCCTTGGTTATTGGTCAAGTAAGATTCCACATAAATTATACCTGCAGTAGGATTTGGAAATATGGAGAACCGTTTTGACTCAGTCTGCTGCTTTTTGATACTGGCCAAATTGCAGTCGCCAAGCATATTAGCATCCATCCAAGCAAGGCGTTGTGTGAGCCATGTTTTCAGGAAATTTACCTCATCTTCATATGTGTCTCCGACGTAGCTGTTTGGCCATACATACGTACCGAGTGTAGGCCATCTCTGGAAGTTGCGGTCTGGAGCATCGCCCATTTCTGTTAGCCTATCGTCTAAGAATTGCATTAAACTATCGGTATGCCATGCCCCTTCGCGTAGTTCTTGCCAGCGGCAATTTATTTGATTAGATACTTCAGGTATATTGGTCATTTTCTTTACCCAAAATGGATGGGAATTGTCACATGTACCTTGGAACTCGTATGTCCATCCTTGTGGATCTGGGGAGCACACAAAATCAAAATTTCCAAAACCCAGATTGAAATCCCACAGTGGTCCAAAGTGCAACTTGCCGCCATTGCTAAACTTCTTCTTGTGCATATAAAAACTGAGTTTGTAGGCATCTATGTGCTTTCCTATTTCGGTAGCTAGAAAATAGTTAATCCAAGAACTGCGATCTACAAAGGTGGTATAGTCTTTAACATAGTTTGAAGATGCCATTGAAGTCTCGAAAGAACGGATAAATGTCTCGATATATTCACGCTGTGCTGGTTGTAGTTCGTCTTGGTCTGGATCATGAAAAGCATAAAATTTTTGTGGGAAACTATTCGACCTCCAGCCATCTAATTCTGTAGACTCATCATCTCGGTCTATTTGTAGCAGATAACCACCAGTCAGCTCTTCGCCACCGATATCTTCTTCTTTTAGGTTGGCTATATTGACACGATTTTTATCTCGTTTTATCTTTTCGGTGAGCATGTACACCCCGCGGTAATCTTCATTTATATACAGCTCACAAAGCTGTGTTCTTGGGGTATACTCACCGGTTTCAGTGCCAAGATGATAAGCAAGTACGTTACGAAGTAGGGATTTATCTGAATACGGGCCGTGTAAAATCCAGTCATTTTCCTCTGGCATGCCAAGTAGTGAAACGTTATTGTTTTCACCGTTGGCAAGTCTCGTTTCAAACCCAAAGTTGTTTTTTGGGAAACTCTGAGAAGATGCGCCACGTATTTCTATACCTATGCGTCCATCATATCCAGTGAATGCATCTCCTAACTTATTGCGCCCCGCATTGTTAATAATGCCCAGGTTACCATCTATCTTTGGCTCATCAACTATTTCAGTGTTGTTGTCTGTGGTAATGACAAAGATGGGTAGGGAGCTGCCCATGTTTGGTGCCAGAAACCATTCAGGTGTGTTTCTGTAGTTGTTAGAATTGTCGCTTAGACCAAGGGTCAAAAAGAAGTTACTACTCAGGTCTGATGAGGTAGGACTTTGGTTGTGGATTTGAATAGCAAGGGTATTGCTTCCTTCGTTTATAAACGAGCGAAAGTCTGAAGTACTAAATTCGTAGGATTCTGGCTGGTTGCCAGCGTATATCTGAGCTTCTTTAAACTTATTTGCAAGGGCGTCGTGTGTGGGGGGAGTACCTACAGCGCCTATGTTGTTGCGTGCTATTTCTGTTCCATTTAGATATGCTACAAAAGCGTCATCGTAGTCTGCATGTAGAATGAGATACTCAATTGCAGCGGTATCTATAAGATTAAACGCCGTACGAATGTACACTGAGGATGTTGCGGCTATGGTAGTATTGTCATCTCCATCTTCGTATCCGAAACCACCTTGGCCTACAGGCCAAGCAGTTGCATTAAAACTCGGCTGTATCCATAGACTGGAAGGTTCACTGGAGCCTACAAAATAACTCCATTGATCGGTATTGTATACCGCTGATTCCCAGTGGTCTATACTTTGTGCTGAGGTAGTCGCATTCAGCGTTAAACAAAGTAAGGCAGTGAGTATGCGTTGTGTTGGTTTTGATTGCATAACAAGAAAGGATGTAAAGGTAACATTTTGTTTTTTTAAAGGGATTATTATTGAATGTTGAAGGTCGCTTTGTGTATTTCTGTGGTCATTCCCAAATCGCAATTAATTGATACTTATGATTCAATCAAAAAAACCGATGAAGTGTCCAAACTTTATTGACCGTAAGCCGTTATATTTGCAGTTAGATTAAGTCTAAATAAACACAAGCGAGCAAGAATGAACTTTCCTATATACCTAGATAATAATAGTACAACCCCAATGGACCCCAGAGTGCTGGAATCCATGTTGCCTTTTTTCAATGAAAAATTTGGAAATGCAGCAAGTAGAAACCATAGTTTTGGTTGGTCTGCAGAAGAAGCCGTAGACTATGCACGTGAGCAAGTTGGGAGATTAATAGGTTCTACGAGTAAAGAAATTATTTTCACTTCTGGAGCTACAGAAGCGAATAATCTAGCCATCAAAGGGGTATACGAAATGTATGGATCTCAAGGGAATCACATGATCACAGTGACTACCGAGCACAAAGCGACTTTGGATGCGTGTAAGAAAGTAGAAAAAATGGGTGGTGAGGTGACCTACCTTTCTCCAAATGAGGATGGGCTAATTAACCTCGCAGAATTAGAAGCTGCGATTACAGACAAGACAATTCTTATTACTATCATGTACGGCAATAATGAGATAGGTGTAGTGCAAGATATCAGGGGCATATCAGCTATTGCAAAGAAAAATGGTATCCTGTTCCATACAGATGCTACACAAGCTGTAGGTAAGATACCTGTAGATGTATTAGCGGATGGAATAGATTTATTGAGTTTTACTGCTCATAAAATGTACGGACCTAAAGGTGTGGGTGCACTGTACGTAAGACGTAAAAACCCCAGAGTTAAAGTTACCAGTCAAATGGACGGTGGCGGACACGAGAGAGGAATGAGAAGTGGTACATTGAACGTTCCGGGTATAGTAGGTTTTGGTAAGGCTTGTGAAATTTGTCAAAACGAAATGGCAGACGAGGCAGTGCGTCTTAGTGCTATGCGAGATAGATTGGAAAAAGAACTGTTAACGATGGAAGAGGCGTATGTGAATGGCAATGCTGAGCACAGGCTACCGCATGTTGCAAATATTTCGTTTAAATTTGTAGAAGGAGAAGGTCTTATGATGGGAACCAAAGATATTGCTGTAAGTAGTGGAAGTGCGTGTACCAGTGCATCATTAGAGCCTAGTTATGTGCTGAAGAGTTTAGGTTTGGATGATGAGTTGGCGCATTCATCTTTGCGTTTTGGCTTGGGACGCTTTACCACAGACGAGGAAATAGATTTTGCGATAGACCATGTGAAAACAGCGGTAAATAAGCTACGAGATATGAGTCCGTTGTGGGAGATGTTCAAGGAAGGAATTGACTTAAAATCAATAGAGTGGGCGGAGCACTAGCTCGTGTTTAATTGAGAATGTTAAGAGTTAGTAGAAACTAGAAAATAAACAGTAGTCAGCGAATAGTTCGTTTCACCACGAATCAAAAAGATTGACAACCGAAAAACAATAAAAGATATGGCATATTCAGAAAAAGTAATTGATCATTACCAAAATCCAAGAAATATTGGAACACTAGACAAAGAGTCTAACGCAGTGGGTACAGGATTAGTAGGAGCTCCGGAGTGCGGAGACGTAATGCGTCTGCAAATAGAAGTAGATGATGCAACTGGTGTCATAAAAGATGCGAAGTTCAAGACATTTGGTTGCGGATCAGCAATCGCATCTTCATCGCTCGCTACAGAATGGCTCAAAGGTAAGAGCGTAGAGGACGCTATGGCTATAGACAATATGGAAATAGTAGAGGAACTTGCTTTACCTCCGGTAAAAATTCACTGTTCTGTATTGGCCGAAGATGCTATTAAAATGGCGATCAATGACTACCGTGTAAAACAGGGATTGGAGCCAATAGAAGACGATAAAAAACATTATTAGCAATAGTGTATCCCTCTGCAGCTTTAGCGGATAGAGGTAGACAATTGTAGCAGGAAAATATATGATAACAGTATCAGAAAGAGCAGCAAGTCAAGTAAGTACGATTATGACTACTGAAGGATTAGACGGTGAGTACTTCATACGTGTATCTGTGGTGGGTGGAGGTTGTTCAGGTCTTAGTTATAAAATGGACTTTGACAACGAGGAGCAAGAGAACGATCAAGTTTTTGAAAGTAATGGATACAAAGTAGTGTGTGATATGAAAAGTTTCTTGTACCTGTGTGGTACAGAGCTTGATTTTACAGACGGACTAAACGGGAAAGGTTTCCAATTTAATAATCCAAATGCAAGCAGATCATGCGGATGTGGAGAGAGTTTTTCGGTTTAAAAAAAACTATTTACAAGAAAAAGGAGCACTGACCAGTGCTCCTTTTTTGTTTTTCAAATATAGGGGTTTAGCTCGTTTTATCGATCGAAAAAAGGCATCGTAAATTCATTGCAAATACGTATTTTTGGAACATGCAACGCAACGCAAAAATAATAGCAAGACTGACGGCCCTTTGGGCTCTCAGCGAAGCTGGTCTTGGAGGTGTTTTGCATGCATTACAGTCTCCGTTCACAGGTTTTTTTGTAGGTGGTTTTGCAATAGTTCTAGTTAGCCTCATAGCGTACTTTGCGGAGGATAAAAGAAAGACCATTTTTAGGTCGTTGCTTGTAGTGCTTATTATAAAATTAGCGGTGAGTCCCCATTCTCCTCCCACATCCTACTTAGCGGTGAGTTTTCAGGCATTAATGGCTGCCCTTATTTATAGCAACTTGAGTTTAAGTAAGTGGAGCGCTATGCTGCTTGGCGTCATTACCCTTATAGAGTCTGCTTTACAAAAACTTTTAGTTCTTACGCTCATTTACGGGAAGAGTCTGTGGGAGGCTATCAATTCGTTTAGTGACTATATAATAGATCGCATGGGGTTCTTAGGCAATATATTTTCGTCTACAGCACTCATTTCTATTTACTTATGGCTGTATGCGTTGCTCGGGATATTGATTGGGTACATTATCTATGACATTGTTAGATACCTCGAGGTAAATCAAGGCAATGTAAAATACCAGATACAGGCTATAGAATTTGATGATGAAGTAGGACTAGCTAAAAAGAAACGTGGTAGATGGAGGCAATGGGTGATTTTTGGGATTTTCTTTGCTCTAATATCAACGTACTATTTCTTCATTACAGATGGAGATGCCGTATGGAAAAACTGGCTGTATGTTTTTCTGCGTAGTACTGGGATACTTTTGACGTGGTATTATATAGTTGCTCCATTGTTTAAAAAATACTTCTCCCAATTCCTAGAAACTAAGAAACATAAAGTACAAGAAGAGGTAGATGAGACATTGACATTGCTGCCTTACCTCAGAAAAGTAACCAAACTTGCTTGGAGTGAGAATAAACAAGAAAAAGGGCTGAATAAGCTGCGCAATTTTATGGGTGACACTATACTTTATAGTATCCATCTCAAAATAGAAGAATAATGATTTACATCTTAGCAGGGGATATACGTACTGGAAAAACTAGTGCATTGCAAGAGTGGGTTCCCACATGGGACAATGTGAAAGGAATACTCTGTCCTGATGATAAGAAAGACCATAAGTACCTGTACAATATTGAAACCCAAGAGAAATTTCCGCTAGAGGTTACAAAAAAAAGTGAAAAGACCATTTCTGTTGGAAAGTTTCACTTTTTAGAAGATACTTTTAAAATTGCCAACTTTCTTTTGATCAAGACATTTGATCAGTATGATTTTGAGTTTTTAGTATTGGATGAACTGGGTAAGTTAGAGCTTAAAAATGAGGGTATTCATATGGCAGCCAAGTATATTATTGATAATTATGAGTCCAATGATAAAAAGAATCTTTTGCTTGTAGTGCGCACACATTTGGTAAAAGACGTTATCAAGCATTACGGTATTCGCAGTTTTCAGATAGTAGCGAGTGAGCTATTGCCCTAGTAAATTAAGTCATATAAAGCATGTGTAAATTATACAATATGCTCACAATGGGATTTTCGAGAGATGTTTAGGAGAGCAACCTTAGGTTGCTGTATTCTTCTAGGGTGTTTATATTGGTAAATTCTTCTGAATTAGGAATGGGTACACGCTGGTTTCCAAATTGATTTAAGAATTTTTGTATTGAACGACCGCCATTATCAAAATAGTTTTCTAAGCATGGTAGTGTTTCATACTCCCATATGCTGAGCATTGGTTCCCACGTATTACTCTGAGTATGGTAAAAGGTAGTGGTAAGCAAATCCCAATTGCGTTGCTGGATCAGATTATTGATGCTCTGGATGGTGACGAGAGGCATATCTACTCCCAATACTACGATTGGGGATTTAGTAGCTTTCAAAGAGGAGATAATGCCCGATAGTGGCCCTTCTCCTTCGTACTCATCTAATATTGTGTTGGCAAGACCAAGTTTTGCCTGATTTTTATTTATAGAAAAATGGACATTATCCACGCAGTATTTGAGTTTTGAGTGAGCAAGTTCTGCAAGTGTTCTAGGCTCTTTGGCATGCTGAGTGGCAGCAGACAGGTTATTGTATTGGAGAATAGACGAGGAAACGGCAAGCTGGGATTTATCCTGTCCCATGCGGGAGCTTCGTCCTCCCATTAAAATTACACCTTGTAGACTCATTACCCCGAAATCGTTTTATGGATGGCATACCCCATTCCATAGCCAAGTATACCGCATACGATGATGCTCATAATCATGCTTCCACTTGCTATTCCGAATACGACACCGATTAATAATCCCATACCAATCCCTAGGATGTAAATGTTACGTTTTCTGTTCGTGTTTTTTTTCTTTCTGCTCTTGGTTCCCATAATGGGTTCAAGATACGGATTCTATGGTGATTTTCACAAATTTACTTGTTGGGGTAAAGCTTTTATCTGCGAATGAATCAATAGGTACGAGTGGATTTGCTTCGGGAAAATATGTAGCAACATTTCCTTCAGGGATAGGATAAGGCACTATCAAAAAATTAAGAGCTTCTCGTATTATACCATTGAACTCACTGAATAGATTCACTACTTGTTTCTCTTTCCATCCACGTAGTTTCATATCCTTAATATTCATCATTACAATGCGACGCTCGCTGTATATACCTCTGTATCGATCGTCTAGGCCGTAGAGTGTAGTATTGTATTGGTCGTGACTGCGAAGAGTCATCATGATGTACTCCCCTGCGTTTAGCTTGTTGTGAGGTATTGTGTTGGTAGTGAAATTTGCTTTACCCGTTGCGGTATCCCAAATTCTTACTCTGGCTCCGTTTGGTAAATAGAATCCACCTGGTCGTCTGACCCTCTCATTGTAGTTTTTGAAACCAGGAATGGTGGCTTGTATAACTTCACGAATCGTATCATAGTTACCAGCCATTTCTGCCCAGTTAATTTTCGATTCTTTCAGAGTGGCACTTGCCATCTCAGCAACTATAGCTATTTCACTTTTAAGGTGTTTACTGGGTGGCGTAAGTATCCCTTGGGAACTTTGCACCACGCCCATGCTGTTTTCACAGCTTATAAATTGTTCTCCGCTCGCTTGTATATCCTTATCCGTACGTCCTAAGCAGGGAAGTATCAGTGCTTGCTTACCCGTAACAAGGTGTGACCGATTTAGCTTCGTGCTTATCTGTACGGTTAAATTTGTGTTTTGTAATGCCGCTGCAGTGTAATGTGTGTCGGGTGTAGCACTCAGAAAATTGCCTCCCATAGCAATGAAAACCTTGCCTTTGCCAGTCCTCATAGCGTCTATTGCGGATACTACGTGGTAGCCGTGCTCTCGTGGTGCTTTTATGCCGTGTACTTCTTCGAGTTTATCGAGGAATGCATCCTTAGGTGCTTCCCATATGCCCATAGTCCTATCGCCTTGCACGTTAGAGTGGCCACGCACAGGGCAGGTTCCTGCTCCAACTTTGCCTATGGCTCCTCGCATTAGGAGCAGATTTACGACTTCTTGTATGTTGCCCACCCCATTTTTTTGTTGGGTAAGCCCCATAGCCCAACAAATGATAATCTTATCATTATCCGCCATGAGCTGAGCTACTTGGGTTATTGTTTCTTCATCTACACCACTTTCTACTATGCAGTTTGCTATGTCTTCTTTCTTGAGCTCTGTTAAAAAATCTTTGAATCCGTGGGTATGCTCTCTTATGAAATCCCAGTCCAATATACTGCCTGGATTGGTATCCTCCATTGCTACCAATAGCAGCATAATAGCTTTAAGAAAGGCTACATCTCCATTTACTTTTACTGGAGCAAAAATGTCAGTAAGTGATGTTCCCCCTTTCATCATTTTGAAGGGTGACTGCGGATCTGTAAAGTTGAGTAAACCTGCCTCTGGTAGCGGGTTTACGGTAATTATTTTGCCTCCATTAACTTTGCATTTTTCTAACGCAGACAGCATCCGTGGATGATTGGTTCCTGGGTTTTGCCCCATTATCATAATGACTTCTGCTGCGTGCAAGTCGTTTAGTGTAACAGAACCTTTGCCTATGCCAACGGTATGAGATAGGGCTACGCCGCTACTCTCGTGGCACATGTTAGAACAATCTGGCAGATTATTGGTGCCATATGCACGTATAAATAGCTGGTAGAGGTAGGCCGCTTCATTGCTGGTGCGCCCGCTCGTGTAAAATATTGCTTCGTTGGGCGAGCTTAGAGCATTGAGCTCCTTGGCTATTACGTCGAATGCATCTTTCCATGAGATAAGCTCATAATGAGTAGCTCCTTCTCTTAGCATCATTGGATGGGTAAGTCTACCTAGTTTCCCTATTTTGAAATCCGATAATTTTGAAATATCAGTTAAGGAGTGCTCTGCGAAAAAATCGTTGGTAACAGACATTTTAGTGGCTTCTTCAGCTATAGCTTTGATGCCATTCTCACAGTATTCGCCTAAGGCGGAGCGGTCATCATCCGGATCTGGCCATGCACACCCAGGGCAGTCAAAGCCTCCCTTTTGATTTATTTCGAGACTAAGCTTGAAGGCTTCAATGGGGTCCATGTACTTAGCGGCCTGTTTTACCGATGATATGATAGCGGGTAAACCAACTGCTTTTTCTTTTGGCTCTTTTAGTATAAGACCAGTGAAGTCAAAGTTTTCTATTTCTATTTTTTGGGTTGACATGGAGCGAGGTATTTCGTGGTGAGTACTCGTTTAGAACTAAGGCCTTTATTCTTTAAATGAACTGCATACTTAAAGCATCTTGCCTGCCGGATTTTGTCTTATATGCAGCTTCTTTTTTGATCAGATCCATTTATTTCTAATGCGTCCTCCTTTTTCAAATATAGGGAAACCCGATTAATTATGAGTACCTATTGTAACTGTGCTCTTTTAAAAATCCAATCAGTGTCTGTCCGTTTTCTTTGGCCAGCTCTACCGCCAAACTGCTTGGAGATCCTACAGAAACAATGGTTCCTATGCCAGCCATGGTTGCCTTTTGTATTAGTTCAAAACTGGCTCTTCCGCTCAGGAGTAAAATACTTTTTTCAAGAGGAAGTTGATTTCTACGAAAAGCTTCTCCAATCAGTTTGTCCAACGCATTGTGTCTTCCTACGTCTTCTTGCAGCGTTATTAATTTGCCTGTTTCACTAAAAATCGCTGCCGCATGTATGCCGCCAGTAGCTGTGAATAGGGACTGTTGCTTAGCCAGTTTTGCTTTCAACCCGAAGAGTATTTCATCTTTGAGTGTTGCCTTATTTTGTATTAAAAACTGGGTTTTAGTTGTAATCGCTTCTATACTTGCTTTACCGCATACTCCGCAGCTACTGGTAGTATAAAAGTTGCGTTCGGCTTTCTGTAAATCTATAGTAACTCCTGCATTTAGGTAGACTTTTACTACATTTTCGCCCAGGTATTTTACCGCTTTTACTTCAGTGTAGCGCTGTAGTATTCCTTCAGTAAGCAAAAAACCTAACGCCAATTCTTCATCGTCTCCAGGGGTACGCATGGTTACGGATATCGCTCGTGGCTCGTCTTCGTCCCAAAGTTTTACTTGTATCTCGAGCGGTGCTTCTACGGCCACTACATCATCTGTATCTAAAGAGGTACCATTCTTAGATTTAGTAATTTTTATGGGACGTAGGCCTTCGTTCATTGGGGTCATGTATTCCGTGTACAATCAGTTTTCCTAGGATGACGCTGGATGCTGATACAGGTTGCTTTCGTCTTCGTGATTACGTGGTTTTAGGCATTGCCAATCTTTTTCTAAAAGGATAAATAGGCCATTTACTGTATGATCAAAACCAACTCGCTCGTCTGTATCCCAGTTCAATAGGAGGCTTTTAGGTATGGCAGTGGTTATTTTACTATTCTCAAAGCAACACGATATTTTGTGTGCGTCAGTTGCAAGGATACCGTATGTTATTTCTCCCGTCATAAATTGACAAGTACTCCAGGTTTCGCCGTTCTGTACGAGATTGGTTACTTCGTTTTGGGACAGTCGATAGCGCACAGAGTTGTCTTTTATTCTAATTTTCATTATGGTAATATTATTCCTTTTTCGTCAAGCTGTGTTTGAGTAAAATATACGTATGCTACTGTCATTTTTATACGATCATTGGGTAAATCGCTCCCGTTTTTGGGTTGACTTTCTATAGTTTTGGCCACATCCATTCCTGCTAGGACTTTGCCAAATGTGGTATACTCACCATCTAGGAAATGAGCTCCTTCTGGATTTGTAACAATATAGAACTGAGAGCCGCTGGATCTGCGTTTGGGATTGGTCATGTTGCCATTACGAGCTGCTGCCAATGCTCCGTAGAAATGTTGAAATTTACTAGAATCAATTTCCGCAGGTAGGGTGTATCCAGGACCACCGCTTCCATCATTATTACGATTTTCATCTTTGCTCGTTGGGCTTCCGCCTTGTATCACAAAATTGTCTACACATCTATGAAACTCTGTACTATCGTAGAAACGTGCTTTTGTTAAGCTATCAAAATTAGCTTTATGTACTGGTGTTTCATCGTAAAGGGATACATACATATCACCCATTTCGGTAGATATTTCAATCACAGGAAATACCTGTAAGGTGGGCTGTTCTCTTTCCTTACAAGATCCCAAAGTCAATAAAAAGATGTAGCTAGGTAGTATGTATTTTTTTATGTGCTTAGAAATTCGAGTCCCCTTTTTTCGTCGAGAACCAGATGTCTCAAGTACACCGGGTAGCCATTTAGCTCCGCATAGTCTTCCTTTCCGGTTCCTCATTTGTTTTTGTTCTGAACGACGAAGGTATTAAAAAGTTAGGTAGGGTACTGATTCACTTGAAGATGATTCATTTTCAGGGCAAGAGCGCAGGTTTAATACATTACGCTATTTTTGCATCATAAAATGTCGTTGGCACTGCTCGTTATTCTTATGCTGATACTTTCAGCATTCTTCTCTGGTTTGGAAATAGCATTTATTTCTGCGAATAAGCTTCGAATAGAATTGAAGAGTAATCAAGGCAAGCATTGGGCTAAAATGTGTTCTAGCTACATTAAGTCTCCAAGCAAATTTATTAGTACCCTCTTGGTAGGGAATAACATAGCATTGGTAATTTACGGTATTACCATGGAGGAGATTTTTCGGCCCAAGATTGAAGATGCATTTGGTTTTAGTGCGTTTCCTGCGTTACTCTTTGCTACGTTTATTTCTACGGCTATTGTTTTAATCACGGCAGAATTTTTGCCCAAGGCACTCTTTAGACTAAATCCAAGTGGGATATTAAGTGTTTTAATTTATCCGTTTCAAGTATTTTATGTGCTGCTCTGGCCTATAGTTCAGTTTGTACTATGGTTGAGTAACAAAGTCCTGAATGGGCTTATTCCTGGAGATTTTACGGAGGAAATACCTGCTTTTGGTAAGGTAGATCTTGATCATTTTATCTTGCAATCTGCTCAGAGTAGTGTGGATGGAGATGACCAAGAAGTAGACACGGAAATACTAAAAAATGCATTGGATTTTGGGAATGTAAAAGTGCGTGATTGTCTGGTACCCCGCACAGAGATAACAGCGATTGATACCAGCAGTAGTATCAACGATTTAGAACAGCTTTTTATAGACACACAACATTCTAAAATACTGGTTTTTCAAGAAAATGTAGATAATATTATCGGTTATACGCATCACTTAGACCTGCATAAAAAACCCAAAACAATTAAGTCTATACTAATCCCAATTCTTATAACCAATGAGAGTAAAAGTGCCAATGATATGCTCAACGAATTTAGCCGTACGCAAAAAAGTATAGCTCTAGTAGTAGATGAGTATGGAGGCACTGCCGGTATCATCACTGTGGAGGATATCATGGAAGAAATTTTTGGAGAGATAGAGGACGAGCATGATGAGGTGGAAGAAGAAAACGAGTTAGTGACTGATGAGGGTGTGTATCAGCTCAATGCTAAACTAGAAGTAGACTATATCAATGAGAAGTACGAACTGCATATACCCGAAGGCGACTACGAGACTATCGGTGGTTTTGTGTTAAGTAATTTGGAAGATATCCCAAAGACAGATGATATTTTCGTAATTGATAATTTTGAGATTCGTATTCTTGAGGCAAGTGAACAGAAAATTGAGCGCTTGGAGCTTAGTGTTATTGACTAATACCCATATTTGTCATTCCAAAGGGCTTTTAGCCTTTCTCTTACTTTAGTTTCTGCAGTGTTGTCTCCAGGATCATACAGTTGTCTGCCGGCTATCTGTTCGGGTAAAAATTCTTGAAATGCAAAGTTGTTTTGGAAGTCATGTGAGTATTTGTAGCCTTTTCCATAGTTCAAGTCTTTCATCAGTTTTGTTGGGGCATTTCTTAGGTTAAGTGGCACACTCAAATCTCCCGTTTCTTTGACCAAAGCTTGGGCCTTGTTGATAGCTAAATAACTGGCATTACTCTTTGGACTACTGGCCAAGTATGTTGCTATTTGAGACAAAATAATACGGCACTCCGGATAACCTACCTTACTGACGGAATCAAAACCAGCGTTTGCCAGTAAAAGGGCATTGGGGTTAGCCATTCCTATATCTTCACTGGCAGCGATAATGAGCCTGCGAGCAATAAATTTAGGATCTTCGCCACCTTCTATGAGTCTGGCTAAGTAATATACCGCAGCATTTGGATCGCTGCCACGTATGGATTTGATGAGTGCAGAGGCAATATCATAGTGCTGTTCTCCTCCTTTGTCAAACATAGCAAGCTTTTGTTGTACAACATCATCTACCAGTTTATTGGTAATGGTGATACTCTTTCCTCCTTTAAAATTAACAATAATCTCCAAGGCATTGAGTAATTTTCTACCATCTCCGCGGCTCATTCTTACGAGTGCTTCCCACTCGTCAATAGTGATCTTCTTTTTACTAAGAATAGCGTCTCTGCTGCATGCCTGATCCACCAATTTCTTTAGATCTTCCAGCTCTAAGGGTTGGAGAATAAAAACTTCGCAACGGGAGAGCAACGCGGCATTTACCTCAAAACTAGGATTTTCGGTAGTAGCGCCTATCAAGGTAATAATACCTTGTTCTACAGCGCCTAATAAGGCGTCTTGTTGGCTTTTATTGAATCGATGAATCTCATCTATGAATAAGACGGCACTGCCTCCACTACCCATAAATTTAGTTTTCTTGGCTTTCTCTATTGTTTCACGGATGTCTTTTACGCCAGCATTAATAGCACTTAGCTGAAAAAAAGGCTTCTTGAGTGTATGGGATATAATCTGTGCAAGAGTGGTCTTGCCCACGCCAGGAGGTCCCCAGAAGATGCAGGAATAGATTCCTCCAGATTCCAGTGCTCTACGCAATGGCTTGTTTTTGCCAATGATATGCTGCTGTCCTACCAGCTCGTTTAAGGATTTTGGTCGGACACGCTCAGCAAGTGGCTGAAAGGATATATCTGATTGTGGTTCGATAGTGAGGCAAAGATGGTGTTTTTGTTTATTTGCAGCTATGAAAATCATTTTTGCCTCACAAAATCCCAATAAAATAGCCGAAGTACGCGCTAAATTATCGGGATACACCCTAGTGGGTCTAGACCCTAAAGTATTCCCTGACGAATTGCTAGAAACAGGAGATACGCTTGACGCCAACGCCTTACAAAAGGTGCGTCAGGTGTATGAAAAGACTGGAGAAAACTGTTTTGCAGATGATACGGGATTAGAGGTAGCGGCACTGGATGGAGCCCCGGGTGTATACTCCGCACGGTATGCGGGGGAGCAAAAGAATAGTGAGGATAACATGGCGTTGCTGCTACGAAATTTAGAAGGTAAAGAAAATAGAAGAGCCCGATTTAGAACCGTGGTAGCTCTCATATGGGAAGGCAAAGAGTACACTTTTGATGGAGTGTGTGAAGGGCATATTACTACCGTGAGAAGTGGAGCTAAAGGTTTTGGATACGACCCTATCTTTGTGCCATCAGGGATGGAGCGAACCTTTGCCGATATGAGCATGGATGCAAAAGCAAAAATAAGCCATAGGGGTAGAGCGGTAGAAAATTTGATAACATTTATAGCGGGTACAAAATGATAAATAAACTGAGCGAAAAAATTCACAGCAACGCAGTAGAAAAAGGTTTCTATAGGGAGAAGAGAAATCTAGGAGAGATGCTGTGTTTGATACACAGTGAGGTAAGCGAGGCTTTGGAAGCTGACCGTATTAACCGCTATACAGCGAGTGATGTAAGTGCTATTCTAGAGCTAGATGACGCGCATTTTAAAGTAGCATTTGAGGATAACGTAAAGAATACTTTTGAAGATGAGTTAGCTGATATTCTCATACGTGTGATGGATTTGTCAGGGTATAAGCGAGTAGATTTAGAAAAGCATATACATGCTAAAATGAGATATAACGCTCAGCGGATAGCCAAACATGGTAAGAAATATTAGTAACTGACTACTTTTTGAGCTTCTCCTCGTACAAGTGTATCCAGTCTTGTGTGCTCATTTTGGTCATTAGCTCACCGATCAGACCTACGGGAATATCCTCTATTCTTTTAAAACGAACGCAACTTTTACCCATGTCCAGCGTGTACTTACAGCGTTTTGAGTATTCTTTTTTGAACCAAGCCAATAGTTCCTCGTCAGCATAGATTCCCATGTGGTAAAAGGAGATGTTGTTCTTTTGCGATGCTAAGTTTGCAAAGGGAAGTGGTAAGTCAGTATTGCAATGGTAGCCTGCTGAATATACCGTCTTTGGTACTACATAGCCTAGCATACCATAGCTCATTTGTTCTACCATTCCTTTCGGTAGATGGGTCAAAATAGCGCTACGCAGTTGGGCAAATATGGCTCGTCTTTCTTCCGGTATATTGCTTATATATTCGTCTATTGTGCTGCCAGATACTTGCATTTACTTTGGGTTTTTATATCTCAAAGAAAATCTTTTTTGGCCAGAATGAATATTATTGCATCAAGGAATAGAAGCAATGACAAGCAAATGGCAGAAATATGTGGCAATAGCCGTAATAATTTTAGGCGGGATACTGGTAATTTTAGAACTTATTAATAAGCAAATAACGTGGGGTAAAAGCGATGCCGTATCGCTTACCAGTGCGTGTTTAGATGACCTTGGTGCCTATGCGGTGCGGTTCCCAACTCAAAGTGAAGAATACTGTGATTGCTCTACACAGTCTATACTGAATTCGGTAGACAAAGCAGATTATCAGGTTCTTATGAGTAAAAGTGCCGCCGAACAAGAGGAAGAGTTATTGCCAATAATCTTGGAATGTTACAATGACTACCAAGAGTCTATTTACAACGGGAGTAAACTGGACTAGTATTTCTGATTAAAACAGGTTGGTTTGGCCGAGGCTTCTTGCCGAGAATTTGAGCCTCTATTTTTCATTGGGCATATTCATCGTGGTGTTTGCTACCTCCCCCTCATTATCCTTAACCTAGTGTTACAAAAAAGACATGGTCTACAAAAAGCAAGCGAGCTAGAAGTGGCATAAATCTCAAAAGGATGTGTTACATCCCCAACTCTTTCTTCTGATCCGCATTGAGCGGTGCGGGAGCATCTATCATAATATCGCGGCCCATATTGTTTTTGGGGAAGGCAATGACATCGCGTATAGAGTCTGTACCTGAAAGTAGAGCTGCTAATCTATCTAATCCAAATGCGATACCGCCGTGTGGTGGCGCTCCATATTCAAAGGCATTGAGCAAGAAACCAAACTGAGCCTGTGCTTCTTCTTCTGTAAAACCTAGTAAGTCGAACATACGCTTTTGCAATGCTTTATCGTGTATTCGAATACTACCGCCACCGACCTCCATGCCGTTAATGGCCATATCGTATGCATTGGCTTTCACTGTACCTGGATTTGTTTCCATTTTGTCTCTATCTGCCGGTATAGGTGAGGTAAATGGATGGTGCATTGCGTGCCATCTGTCACTCTCTTCATCGTGCTCAACCAGTGGAAAATCTACTACCCAGCAAGCGGCAAATTTATCTTTTGGGCGTAGGCCTTCTAACTCGCCTATGTGTAGTCGCAGTTCATTCATTTGTTTGCGTACTTTGTCCGTGCCTCCACTGAGCACGAGGATAATATCGTCTGCTTTACTCTCGCAGGTATCTGCCCATCCTTTTAGTTTGTTTTGGTCAAAAAACTTGTCTACCGAAGACTTATAGGTGCCGTCGGCATTTACCCTGCAGTAAATAAGGCCGAGGGCTCCTATCTGCGGCCGTTTTACCCAATTAGTAAAGGCATCCAATTCTTTTCGCGTGTACTTATTCCCTCCGGTTACGTTTATGGCTACTACGCTTTCGGCATTGTCAAACACACCAAAACCATTCCCTTTTGCTACAGCATTTAGGTCAGTTAGTTCCATTCCGAAACGCATATCTGGCTTGTCGCTACCAAAGCGTCTCATGGCTTCTTCGTAGGTTAGTTTGGGTATATCGCCTAGCTCAAGGTCTTTTACGGTTTTAAAAACCGAGCGAATCATCCCTTCGAACGTATCTAGTACATCATCGCGTTCTACGAATGACATTTCACAGTCTATTTGAGTAAATTCGGGTTGTCTATCTGCTCTAAAATCTTCGTCTCTAAAGCATTTTACAATCTGGTAGTATTTGTCTAGTCCGCTCACCATAAGCAGTTGCTTGAATGTCTGTGGACTCTGCGGAAGGGCATAGTATTGGCCTTCGTTCATTCTACTGGGTACTACAAAGTCTCGTGCTCCTTCTGGCGTAGATTTAATAAGATACGGTGTTTCTACATCGATAAAATCTGCATCATTCAGGTAGTCGCGTACGGCCTTGCTAAGTCTACTACGTAACACGAGTTTTTCTTGGATAGGATTTCTACGGAGATCGAGATATCGATACTTTAGTCGTATTTCTTCGCCACCATCTGTATCGTCGTCTATGGTGAAAGGAGGCGTAAGTGCTGCGTTTAGCACTTCAAATGCGGTTACTTTTATCTCAATATCCCCGGTGGGAATTTTATTGTTTTTGTTACTCCGTTCTATTACCTCGCCGTGCACTTTTATCACAAATTCGCGTCCTAGTGAGCGAGCGCTATCGTTTAGGTTTTTGTCTTGCTCCTCATTGAAACCGAGCTGCGTGATGCCATATCTATCTCGCAAATCTATAAAGGTCATTGCTCCAAAGTCTCTGCGGGTTTGTACCCATCCACTCAAGGTTACCGTTTGGCCTATATGTGCTTCTCTTAGCTCTCCGCAAGTATGTGTTCTGTGCATTGTGTTGTGTTATTGTATGACGGGATACAAGAATATCGCTAGACTCTCCGTGTATTCCATTTAATTGGGGCAAATTTAACCCGAATTATGTGTTAGAAAATCGTAGTTTGCGATAGAACTAACGACGCACCAAAAACGAGGAGTGAATACTATAAAAACTACCTGTTATACCTCTCCTGTAGGCGAACTATTTCTGGCTAGCTATGGGGATGACCTATGCATAGCCGACTGGCGATGCCGAAAGATGAGGAGCACGCTGGATGCCCGCATTAAAACAGCGCTTCATGGAGAGTTTGAGGAGTACATGAGTCCTGTTCTTTTAGAGACTATACAACAGCTCGATGCTTATTTTAAGGGTGATCTAAAGGAGTTTGATCTTCCTCTGCAACTGGTAGGCACTTCGTTTCAGCAGCGGGTATGGTCAGCACTCAATGCTATTCCTTACGGCCAAACAGAAACATACTTGGGCCTGTCTAAGCGACTGGGCAATGAAAATGCCATACGTGCTGTGGCAACGGCCAATGGAGCCAATGCCATTGCTATCATTGTACCGTGTCACCGTATAGTAGGAAGCGATGGGAGCCTAGTAGGCTATGCTGGCGGATTGCCGGCAAAAAAAGAGCTACTGGCCTTGGAAAATCCCGACAGAGGAAGGCAACTGGAATTGTTTTGATGTTGTGTTGATTGCGCTTTAGCTATGGCAGTATAGTGCAATACTGTTTTTGGCAGTAATAAATCCTTACCTACTTCTACCTGTTTCGTAACTACAAGCATCAGTATAGTTAGGAGTGGGATGTGGACCATTTATACTATTATTCATCTAAAAGCCCATCTAGGAAATTATCTAATCCTTTCGCTTTTGCCACTTCCAAGGTCTTGTTTCCGGCGGTTAATAATTTTTTAATATTTTCGGGTGATGCATCGGACATGTTAGCAGAATAATTTTGATGCTCTTTTGGTGTGTCTATTCGCATGTAGGCTCCAGGGTCATTTGGGAGCAGCGTCTCATAGATCTCACTCATTTGAAAAGCTACTGTATCAATACTTCCATCCAACATAATATCTGGGATGCTTTTTGCCCATTTCAAGAGGTTCCATTTGGCACTTCTTTCTTTATTTTTGAGTTCAAAGCCTCCTCCTCCAGTACCTATGGATAAAATATACATATGACTTGCTGAGGGCTCATTATTGTTTCTTTCTTTAAAGTGGGTGTTTCTAGCTTCCGCATATGCACACATAGTTGGGTTATTGGCAATTACTCCTCCGTCTAAATTTATCATGGTAGCCAACGCTTTATTTGCTTGGCTTTTTGGTGCAATATTTTTTATTCTTGCTGGAGGGAAATAAGTTGGAGCTGCGGATGTTGATCTTAAAACGTCTCGTACATAAAACTCTCTTTTAGAGGTGTCTTCATTGCTAGTAAAAAAGTATGAAGATCGGGTAGTCATGTTATACGTTGTAATAAGGCATGGTTTCATTAATTGACTGATCATCAGATCTCCAAATGTCCGTTTAAGTAGATTTTCTAAATTTACAGGGCTAAATAATGTAGCATTTATTAGCCCCCACAACCTTCTCAAATCACTGATTTTCGATGCGTTGAAAATAGTATAGCCTTCTTTTGCATAGAATGCTAGTGCGTCTGCAGCAGAATATTTTGCTTTGGAACTATTGTCATCTTGAGGGGTTAAATAAAGAGCTGTTAGGATTCCTCCAGTGCTGGTTCCTGAGATAAAATCAAAGTGATCGGCTATGGTGGTTCCAGGCCTTTTTTTTTCAAGATATTTTTCGATGTAATCAATAATAGTTGCTGGGATAATGCCTCTAATTCCTCCACCATCCAAGGATAAAATGCGTACTTTTTTCTTACTTTCCATAGTTTTGTTTGTGTTAACTTTCTCTATTAAATTAGATACGATGAATGAGAATGGGTAAAAGATACAAGCTGTTCAAGTAACTTGTATAAATCGATTCTAAGGATAAATCGGGGCAATTGCAACTGTTACACCTCGTAGCTAATCAATATGACTATATCTTTACAGAAGGCAAACGTAGAGGCATTTAACTTGTCATATAAAGTGAAAAATGTATCTGTAAAGTAGCTCAATTTAGCATTAAGCTAGCATATTATGATGGCCATGTAGGGTGTGCCAAGGGCTACCCTAAATCATCCAACGTGTATCCATCTCTCACATACGGATAACGTGCTTCTTTTTGAAACGAATAGTACGTATTGAGACCACTGATGCCGGCAACAGCATGTGATCCGAGGTCCAAGTGTCCTGCGTCGGCCATGGCTCCGTCTGGCAGTAGGATATGTTCTACTTGTCCTATGATGAGGCTGGTGCCGTTTGCTTCTATCGGTACTTCTTGCTGAAGAGTCATGCCCAGTTTAATGGAGCTTTCCTTTACAAATGGAGCCTTGAAATCTGCTAGATACTCCGGAGTAAGGCCACTCATGTCAAATTCGCTGGTGCCGTTGTCTGCTTTTATACTGGTGTAGTGGGCTTCTTTGGTAAAATGGGTATGCACAAAGTTGATGGTGTATACACCTGTCGCTAGTATATTTTCGTGTGTATGTCTTCTCACATCTCCGCGTGGTCTTAGGATAAAACCAAACAATGCAGGATTGCTGCCCAAGTGCACTACGGAACTAAATATGGCCAAATTCTCGTTACCGTCTGCATCTACAGTGCCTATGAGGTTGGCAGGTTTGATGCCAGACAATGAGTTGATCAGGTTGAGTCGCTCTATGCGATTCATAGTGGAGATGTCTGTTTTGGTGATATGCATAGTGAGATAAACGGTTAGGAACGGAGATTGTTTAGCAAATCTGAGTACCGAATAGGTGTAGTATTTTTATACTTGGCTATAGGACATTATACGCCAGTTTAACGTAAATAATTGGCAAGAAAAACAGAACGTGATACTCCTTGGGGCTAGGAAAGCTTGCCGCAGTGAGAGGTATTGGAAAACAAGATGCTTAAGCGATTTCCTTTACAAACTCGGCAAAGACTTCTTTGTGTTTGTCCAAATCCATATTGGCAGAGAGTGCTACACGAGCTATGTAGTCCTTGTCACCTTCTTTAGTAGTGCCTTGAGTAGAGGTAGCTGGTATGGTCCAGTAGCATCCGTTGAGTTGCCCGTAGCTTACACAGTACTTGCTCTCATGGGGTATCTGGGTTATCATTTTGTCAATAAGCGTATGATTGAGTTTCCGTTTGTATGCTTCTCTTTCGGCATCAGAGTCTCCTTTGGTAGGCAGGTCGAGTGAAAATACCGAAGGGGTAAATCCTTGCTCTGCTAGTTCTTCGGATACGAAATTGATTTTTGCTGCAGGTAATGTGGCGTGTATGAAGTTTACAAAGTTGCGTGTGTTCCTGTAGGCTTCTGCTATTCGTTGTTTCATAGACGGAAGCTGCTGTGCGAGAAGTTCATATTGTAGGGGGGTAGCTTCGTTATCACAGAGGTTCAAGTGCAGTTCTATCTTAGCCATTGCATCTTCTGCTTTTTTGTTTCCTACTACATAGCCTGCTGTACATTTTCCGCCACTGGGAAATTTAGATCCACTGGCATACGAAAGGGCTCGTACGGTAGAGAGTATTTGGCCTTCGCCCAAGAAAAGTACATTGGGGCAAAACGTTTGGTCGAGTATGAATACGGGATCTATGGCCACAGAACCTATAGCAGTTTTACGTTCTTTGGCCAGGGTGTCTCTTAGTGCTATCAGATCGGGTACTTCTACACGTGGGTTGGTAGGTATCTCGGCTATGATATATGGAATGGCATCTTGGTGTGCTATCTGCGTTAAAACGGCATCTATGCTTTGTACCATATCGTTTTCTCCATCCACTGCTAAGTCTACTACTTCCACATGGTCTATGCAAGCGGCTACTCTTCTTGCTTGGTCATTGGTGCCACCATAGCAGTTGGTAGGGACTACAAATTTTATGGCTTTCCCTGCATAGTTTTCGTTAGCGTGGTGCACCAATCCCATCATTATGGCATACTGTATAGACAACCCACTAGAACCTACTAGCGCGGTTGTAGGAGCACCGGTTATTTCTTGTATCGATTTCACAGTACTTGCTTTATCAGCGATTGCACGGTTATTCGGTTTTTCAGAAGATTTTCCTACGAGTGCATTTAGAGCAGCAAGACAATTTACGGGTGTCATTGCGATGGTTTCTCTTCTACGTACGTGCTGTATGTCTGATATATAGCTTTCATTCTGCGAACCATTTGCGAGTAAAATGCTGCCAAAATGTGGGTGTAGGTTTACAAAGAAGTCAACCGTATCATTGGGAGCAATGGTAGACATATTGTTTTGCTGGGATACGAAGATAGTGCTGCCGTCAAAAGGAGGAATGGTATCCACAGATGCTACGTGCTTTACCTCAAAGTTGTAGCCGTATACACTCTTTATTGTTTCCGCATCAAAGGAAACGGGTAGTTCGTCCGTGTAGACAATTTGCGTTTTCTTGTTGTCCAACAGGTTTTTTCTTAGCACGGCAAGAATAGGTGTAGTCTGAGAAGAAAAACTGATGACACTTGCTGGTTTTAGTTGGTTTATGTCTGCAATAGCCCATTCCAAGAGACATGATAGGGGATGACCTAGTCTGATGTAATCGTATGCAGTGGGTAGTTCGGATAGTGCTGCAGTACTTGTATTGTTGGTTTTGTATAGCTGCTTAAATTGATCGATGAACTGTGTTTTGGCCCGCGACTCATCATAGATATCAAGACGGTGCGTGGTAAGGCTTAACCAACCAGTTGGCATATTTTTCAGTATATCGGTGATATAATTCAGTAGTGTATTCCCGTGTGTTGTGTTCATCTTTGTGTAGGGCGAAAATATGCATAAATTGAAAGACTTAGCGAGGTAAAGGATATGGTGTTATAAAACAAAAAATAGCGGCTCAGGCAAATGCCCAAACTGCTATTCTCAGCTTACTAATTATCAATCATCAAAGCAGTTAAAGTTGCATTGATGATTGATGCTACTTTGGAATGCCTTATTTCAATTCCTTCAATAAGGTATTGGCAGCCAGCTTGCCTAACTCGTTAGATGCTAGTGGGCTTGCTCCTGTGATTAGCTTTCGGTCTACACATACGGTAGCATCAGATGCTGTATTTACGATAGTAGCTCCTAGGTTTTGTAGTCTTTCACTTACTCCAGAACGCATTTGACCAGGAAGGTAACCAACCATTGGCGTCTGCTTGTCTATAGCATCGGGGAATACCGCCATGTTGTAGCCTTCGTAGATAAAGGTCTGATCATCGAGTGCAGTAGATAGAAAAGACCCTGGTCCGTGACACAGACTGATGGTAAATAAATCATTGGTATGTGCCCATGTCAATGTTTTGCCTACGTTTCTATCTTCGGGAATGCCGATCATCGCTCCATGTCCGCCAGGAATAAATACCGCAGCATATGATTCACTATTTTCAAATGAAGAGTCAACAAATTCGGATAGATTCATTGGATTTTTAAAATCACTTTGCAGTTCTGCGTAGATTGCTTTCACGTTCTCATCTTCTTCTGGGAATGCCCACATTTCAAAAACAACTGGCTTTCCTGTAGGAGTAGCAATTTCAAAATCAAAACCTGCATTTTTGAGGTGCAACATAGGAAGAAGTGCCTCTATAGGATGATTTCCTGTAGAAAATAGTCTGTCATTTTGCATTTTCAAGTCTTTATTTTCCGTGAATATGACCAATATCTTTGATTTACTTCCTTGGTATTTTTCGTATGCAATGTTTTCAAAATCAGTTTTTTGCACGGTGGCTAGCATTAAAGCAAGCGTAGATGGACTGTATGAGCCATCTGCTTCTAATTTTGGTCTGGTGGTAACGTATAGTGCGATGCATGCTACTATGAGGAAGCCTACTAATCCAATTAAAATTTTTTTCATGATGTTATATTTATGTTTAGTTTCTTACTTAATTAATCGATCTCTGTCACTAAATCTGCTCTGCTTTTTCTGACCTTCTTTAGGTTTGCTAACCAGTCTTTATCAGCGTCTCTGTATCCTAAGGTAAGGATAACACAACTTCGTAGTCCTTTTTCTTTAAGACCCAATATTTCGTCAAGAGCTGCAGGATTGAAACCTTCTATTGGGGTGCTATCTACAGCTTCAAAAGCCGCCGCTGTTATCCCCTGTGAGAATGCTATATACGCTTGTTTAGCTGCGTGGTTAAAATTCTCTTCCTTATCTTTTTGCGGGTAGTTGTCAAGCAGCATTTGACGGTAATTTTCCCATCCTTCGTTTTTGAAACCACGTACCTCATTGGTAAGGTCAAACATTTTATTTATACGTTCTGCAGTATAGGTATCCCAAGCAGCAAAGACCAATAAATGCGAACAATCTGTAATGACAGATTGATTCCAGGCGATGGGTTTGATCTGCTCTTTTACTTCTTGGTTTGTGACTACAAATACTTCGAAAGGTTGTAGCCCGCTTGAAGTAGGAGCGAGTGAAATCGCTTCTAAAATGGTGTCAATTTTATTTTGTGATACTTTATTGCCGTTCATTGCTTTAGTCGCATAGCGCCAATTCAGTTTGTCTAATAACTCCATAGGATAATATGGTGCAATTTTAGCACGTCACTAGGGTAAAAAAATTACCCTATGATAAGAAAGTTATTTTTTCGTTTTAGTTACACGAATGCGACTCAGACTTTGTTGGGTAACACCAAGGTAGGATGCTATGTGATAATTACGCGTATACTGCTCTATATCTGGGTATTGCTCTAGGAATAGATCATATCGTTCCTCTGCAGTCAATTGCATTTGATTAAGTATCCTTTTGTGCAGACTTACCACATGACGTTCTAAGTTGTTCCGTTGAAAGGCCTCGAACTCGGGAAAGAGTGTATGAATGTCATTCAGTTTTTGGGTGTTAAAATCTATGACCGTTGAATCAGACAAGCACTCAATGTTGAGTGTTGCTAACTCTCCGGTGTATATGGCAATAAAATCACTGATCCACCAGTTTTTTACAGCAAACTGAAGGGTGTGTTCTTTCCCATTTTTGTCTACGCTGTAGGCCCTCAGGCAACCGTCTGTAACAAAGAATGTCTTCTTCACGTATTGCCCTTCTCTTATGAGCGTAGATCCTTTGAGTACTTTTGTTTCTTTCGCAATTGTAAAAAGATGCTTTTTCGCTTCTTCACTCAACGGCATCTGATTCTCTATTTTTTGGATTAATTTTTCCAATGGTCAATGATAAGATTTTAAACGAGTTACTGCAACTATTTTAAAATGGTCTGATATGGTTGTACTTTGTCTCAGGTACAGCTATAGCTATTCATTGTCTTGTATAAATTTATTTTCACAGACCCATATCTTCCGCGTAAAGAATGACTTTCCCCTCTTAACGACTGTACAATAGTCGATCACTTGCAGTCCTGCGGCGACAATAACAGATTCTATATCGGCTATAGATACAATAATCAGGCGGTCAGATAAAGTAGCTGTGGCTGTAATTATGTGTGAGGCAATGTCTTCTTTGGTAATGCTATAGAGATTATACGGAAGGTCTATGATTGCTGCGTCATACTGCTGCTCCAGGTCTTTTATATCGGCGTGGTAAAGGTGAGCAGTATACGTATAGTATTGCAGGTTTTTAAGTGCTTGTTGATAGGCGCGTACATTGATATCACAGCCATCTATATGTATTCCAGATATGCATGCCTCAAGCATCACCGTACCAACACCGCAGCAAGCGTCAAGCAGTTTACTGCCGGGGACTCCTTTGGATGCCATGGTAACTAGGGTTTTAGCTATGATAGTTCCTATGGAGTTGCTGAAAGAGTGAGGTTTCTGTCGGTGCTTATGCCATGCTACATTTTCTTTCTTTACACTCCCAAAATGCCATATATTGTCATAGTGGCACAGTGCATAGGTGATGATTGGATTCTCAAAATCTGGTCTGCCTTCTATGCAGTACCCAATGTCTTTTTGCTTTTCTCGTCTGATATATTTAGGAGTGTCGTCTCCATCCAAGATGAGGTATTCTACTTTAAAATCGTGCAGCTCTATGTGTTGTTCTTTGATGCGGGACAAAAACGTGGTGTAGTTGCTTGCCGATGCAATGATATCTAGCCTGAGCTTTATGAAGGGACTAATACTAGGGTCTAATTTACGGTCTGAAAACAGCAGTTTGTTTGTCATTTTCGCACCAAACATTTGCCTACACTCCATCTTGCACAATTCTTCATGGTGGTAGTCGTAGTTAAACGTATAGATGAAGCTACTGTTGCTTGTTTTTGGTATCACTTCGGGATTGTTTTATTTATGTAGCTAGTTTGCTGAGGTGTGTTTCAAGGTCAACTAATTTATTGGTAATGTTAGCTTTGATTCGCCTAAAGATCAATTTTTTGATGAGAATAAAGGGGAACCGTAAGCTAAATTGGTAGGTGATTTTGATGGAAGTTCTATTTTCTGCTAATTCGGTGTAATCCCATGTACCTGTGAATGAAACGAAAAGTGAAGATCGATTCAACATGTGTATGGAAATCTTATTTGGCGGGTCGAAGGATATGTACTCTGTATCCATTCGAACTCCTTCCGATGATTCGGTATATACATTGGCTCCTTTTTCCAGAGTACTAAATCCATTTAGAAATCCAATTGATTTCGTCTGTTTGTCCCATGTCGTCCTTTTAGCAAAATCTTGGGTAAAAGCAAAGAGCCAATCACTCTTCCTATTGATTATTTTTTCTGCAGAGATGGTGTTTTTCACTTTCAATAGGGCTGGATCGGGATACAACTATAATTAGATACAAAATTACCCAAAAGAAGAGCTGTATCCAATGTGCGAGATGAAGTACTTTTGAAACATCAATAGGATGCATCGCAATTTTAATAGTTACTTGCTGGATCTAACACAGGCCTCTGCTTGTGAAGAGGTCAAAATTATTCAATCCTTGTGGAGTGGTTATGGTACGATTTCGCGGTTCAGGTTAGAAGACGCTGAACAGAATACCGTGGTAGTAAAATGTATTTCGCCATCCAAAGTAAAAGCACATCCAAGGGGGTGGGATACCGACAAGTCGCACATGCGAAAGTTGAAATCTTACGAAGTAGAAACACATTGGTATAACTATTTCAACCATTTTACTAAAGCGGCGTGTCGCACTCCAGCGTTTCTTGGGTCATATAGAGAAGAGGGAAATCAGTGGATTGTGTTGGAAGATTTGGATATCAATTTCCCTAGACGAAAACAAGAACTCAATCTATCAGAAGTGAAAGTATGTTTGCTATGGTTGGCTAATTTTCACGCTACGTATTTGACGTATAAGCCAATAGGATTATGGGAAATAGGAACCTATTGGCATCTTGGTACACGACCAGAGGAGTGGAATAAAATGGAGCACCTAGAACTAAAATCCAAGGCGCATCGCATAGATAAAATCCTAAATAATTGTATGTATCAGACCCTAGTACACGGAGATGCCAAGGTGGCTAATTTCTGTTTCTCGGAAGATGGCAAAAAGGTTGCAGCTGTTGATTTTCAATACATAGGAGGGGGTTGTGGAATGAAGGATGTAGCGTATTTCCTTGGAAGTTGTATGCCTAGTGATGATTGTAAAAAGTATGAAACGGAGTTGCTTGACTACTACTTCTCAGAGCTAAAGAACGGTGTTGGGCCTTTCGCAGATAGTAGAGCTATAGAAGCAGAGTGGAGGCAAATGTATCCATTAGCTGTTGCAGACTTCATGCGGTTTATGCTGGGTTGGATGCCAACACATCATAAAGTAAGTATGTACTCACTTAACATAATGAATCAGGTTTTGAAGAATCTGACTTGAGCAGAGTTATTCTGATGCTTCTTACTTAATTATAGGTTGTTACCTGTATTCTCAATAGTAAAAAAAGATAAACCTTTGAAGCTTACTAGCTATTGAACCCTCCAAGGAATATTAAATCCTACCTTCGCATCAACATTTCTAAATCAGCCATTTCATGACGTTTAAAGCATTGGGACTCGCTCCATACCTAGTACGATCTACAGCAAAGCAAAAGTATATGGAGCCTACCGCCATTCAGGAGCAGGCCATACCTGTGATATTACAAGGCAAAGATGTATTGGGAATTGCCCCTACGGGCTCAGGAAAAACAGCAGCTTATGCGTTGCCTGTAATACAAAGTCTAGAACGCCTTACCACCACCAAGAATAGACATATAAATGTATTGGTGTTGGTACCTACTCGTGAATTGGCTAGTCAGGTAAACGAAGTATTTCGTTCCTTTTCGGAGGAGTTGCCGTTTAGGTTGAAATCTATGGCAGTGCACGGTGGTGTATCTATCAATCCACAGATGATGGGTATGCAGCATCTCAATGTGCTGATAGCAACTCCCGGAAGATTATTGGAGCTTAAAGAGTCCAATGCTATGCATTTTGAGAGTTTGAGTATGCTCATTTTAGACGAGGCAGACAAAATGTTGAACTTGGGTTTTAAAGACGAGATGGATCGTATCTTTTCACTCTTACCTAAGCGACGCCAAAACTTACTCTTCTCTGCAACATTGAGCCCAGAAGTAGAAGCAATAGAACGTGTATTACTGAATACTCCTGAGGTAATAAAAGTAGAAGCTAAACCCGTAGATGTAGCACTGATCAATCAAGTAGCATACAGCGTATCGCTAGAGAAGAAGGGTCCGCTGCTGCGTCACCTTATTAAAAGCAATGAGATGAAACAGGTTTTGGTGTTTACGTCGTCTACTTACCAGGCAGATGTAGTAGCTGAGAAACTCAACAAAAATGGCATTGACGCTAAGGCAATTCACAGTAAAAAAAGCCAGGGGAGTCGTAGAGATTCTCTCACTAAATTTACCAATGGAAAACTGCGTGTATTGGTGTCTACAGACTTATTGGCCAGGGGTATCGATATTGCCTTTTTGCCGCATGTTATCAATTACGAATTGCCCCGAAGTCCTAAAGATTTTGTACATCGTATAGGCAGAACAGGAAGAGCAGAAAACCCTGGGGAGGCCATTACATTTGTTACAGAAGAAGACACACATCACTTTGGTGTGATACAAAAAAAAATGAAACGCAAAGTAGACACTTTAGATTCACGTACGTTAGATTTTAGGTAGTAAACGATTCTTCGATAATTAGCATCTCCCTCAGAAGATTATTCTAGGCGTTTGTTGTAAGCTGTTTTGCGTTTTGCATAAGTTCGTTTATGGCATTCCATAATTCAATTCTCTTTTGCAATGACTGTTTTGCTACATCAAGGGTTTCTCTCCATTTTTGATCGTCATTGCCGCAAAGTTCAGACACCATTTTAAGGGAAAGGGGTCCATGTTCATCTCCATCCAATTCTATGTGCCGGGCGAGGTAATAGGTAAGCTTGCTGTAAGACGCATGCTGCCCATCTGATTTCTTGAGTATTTCAATAAACATATCTGGGATGACATCCTCTCGGCCAAACGTGAATGCAGAGGCTACCATGTGTGCATTATTCGTTTCAATTATGGAGAATGAGAACCTTACAAAGTCGGCTATTCTTGGGTCTATGTCAATAGCATTCAACGCGTCATCTACCGATTTTCCAGATTGAATGTGTTGGATGAAGATCTCTATTTTACCGGTATTTGCGTCTGCTTGAGACATGGCTTCTAGGTACATCTCAAAGTGACTTTTAGGTTCATTTAATTCATTGACATCACTTTCTTCTCCCAGAACTATTTCATTGATGAATCGGGAAAGCGTTGGGTTTTGAGAAGGTATCCATGGAGTACCAATATGTGTGAGGCTTTTTTGAAGGCTTTTCAATAACGACATGAAATCCCAAACAGCATAGACATGGTTTTCCATAAATATTTTTATGTCTTCTACATCGCTTAGGTTGTCGTACAAAGGATGATTTTTGAGTTGATTCCTCAACCCTAGTATTTCGTCTTCTATGTATGATATTCTATTCATTTTGACTGTTTATTTTTAGGTTGCGTTGTACCACAATACAATCCTTTTTTGACTTACCACTACAACATAAATCGAATAACATTGTTTCAGAAATCGGTTAAATTATTTATTGTTTAAATGCTCCAAATATCTTTGTTGACGCAAAGAAGCTCGCAGCAGTATGGCTGTATGCCTGAGGGTCTATTTATTGCAGTAAAAGAATTCGTGTCATCACACTACGCAGGGTTATAATACACTGTTTTATACTTTACTCTTCAGTTTCTTGATTCAATATTTTGTCTGCCACATTTTGAGCATCGATGCAGTATTGATCGTCACCTTTCAAGGTCCATTCGCCCGATTTTTCTATGTAAAATTGAACTGTTTTCTCAATAACTTCTTTGTAGCCGCCATAGGACTCTAAGGTGTCCTGCACTTCTTGGGTGTATTCCTCACTGCTCAGTTCTTTATTAATTACCTTACCCCATTGCTTTTTGATGCGTTTATACTTTTCTTTATGCTCAGGACTAGCCGTCTTATATGCCATTAAAAAAAGAGAGAGGGCTTTGGCTTCTGGTGAAGGTTTATCTAATATATTACTCATACAGTGTTGTTTGATTTTTTATTACGGGGCAAAATTAGGTGGAATAGTCTTCTTCAGTTCTTTTCTTTTGGTTTTATTAGAGGATATCAAGGGCTATTTCACTTTCAAACTCACTTTCTCATCGCCAGCTTGGTACGGCAACCAGGTGATAATAAATTGCAGCATTTCGTCTGTCGTGCGCATTCCTGCTCCACCATTGTCTAATCGTTCACTTATTTCTTGCGGTGGATTATGTGGGTTGTTTTGATTTTTTGATGTATTGTCATACTCTGCTTCTACATATATCACGCTACCTGCAGGTATCTTGAGCATAGTAGGAAAGGTGTAAAAATATTGCCATCTAAAATCCCACTGCGGTATGCTAATGAGCCTTATGGTGTCTTGAGCAGGAGTGAGTGCGTATGCCTTAAAACGTTTGCCAAGTAGGTGCATGTGCGGATTGATGGTAAGGATACTTATATCTTCGGGTATTCTAAGAAAAGTAGTATGCGAAGTGATTTTTCCAGCGGGAATTACAAGTGGTGGGATGATTTTGCTCGCCCCGTTGGTGCCTAGCATAACCTCGCGTATAGGCCTTTTGGGCGGAGCATCACTAAAAAAAATATTGACTCTGCTGTGGTCCCATTTGTCTTGGGGTATTGGGCCAAAATGTATATCGTCTGCTATTAATATCGATTTTTTATTCATCCTAAACCCACCGATTCCTTCTGGGTAAATTTGTGCTTGAACACCTGGGAGATAGTTTACTGCAGAGTTAATTTGCTCGGGGCGTGTGCCGTTATCATTTGCGAGTTGTAGAGCATTGAACTGGTTCATATATTCTGCTTCGTCTACTTCTAGGTTTAGTATGCGGAGCCCATCAGTTATACTTGCTTTGTTGCCTTCTTCATAATTGAGTAATCGGCCATTCATGTGGTGCACAAGGTTGTTTTGGTTTGGCAAAAATTCCATGGCTTTTACATACTTATTTTCGCTCAATGTTATAGGTAGTGTAGCGATATAAAACTTGTCGCGGCTATTGCCAGATATAAGAATACTGTCAAACCATAGAGTAGTATCGGGCTTGCCTATCTGGCTGTAAGCATCGTATTCTGGCATGGGTGGAAGTAGGCTAGTATCTCCTTCTGGTGCACCGTTTTTTATCCAGTTTTTTATTTTTTGTTTATCCGTATTGTTAAGGTAGCGTTCTCCAATGAAATGCGAATAATTCCTATCTGCAGGCCAAGGGGGCATCAGTCCGCTTTGAGTAACGGCTAGAATGGTATTTTTTTTACGATTTACTTGCTGAAAAGTAGTCAGTGAAAATGGGGCCGCCCCACCACTTCTGTGGCATGGGGTACAGTTTTGCTGTAGGATAGGTGCTATATCTTGGGAATAATTGTAGTCATTGCTCTTGGTGCAGGCCACTGCCAGCATTCCGAATAATAAACTGAGTATCACTTTCTTCACGAGGTACAAAGGTAGGAGAGTGTGCTCAACTTTATCAAACGAATGGTAGAAGTTTCGGCTACTTGGCTATTTTCGCGGGCTTACAATGGCAGATAAGTTTATAGACATCGAGAAGATTATAGCTGAAAAAAATCCAAAGCTATTCAAAAGACTCCCTAAGTTTATTCTCAATTACCTTAAAAAAATTCTTTGGCAGGATGAGGTGAACCGAATTATCAATGATAATAAAGGGGTAAGCGGTGTACAATTTTGTAGAAATGTCATAGCTGAGTTTAACATCACGGCAACTATAGAAGGTATTGAAAATGCTCCTAAAACTGGTGGGGTTACTTTTGCTAGTAATCATCCACTTGGCGGTATGGATGCTCTTGCATTCATAGATCAATTTTCGCATTATCGTAGCGATATTAAATTCATAGCCAATGATATCCTACTTAATCTAAAGCCAATGCAAGATATTTTTGTAGGAGTGAACAAACACGGCAATACTGCTGTTCCCTCTTTAAAAAATGTGGATTCTGTACTCGCCAACGATGAGAGTGTTGTCATTTTTCCTGCAGGTCTTGTGAGCCGACGTACAAAAGGTGTAGTTAAAGACTTGGAGTGGAAAAAAACTTTTGTGACGCGAGCACGCAAGCACAATGTGCCAATTGTTCCTGTTATTATTGAAGGTAAGCTGTCAAACTTTTTCTACAACTTGAGCAATTTTCGTGAGAAAATAGGTGTTAAAGCCAATATTGAAATGCTCTATTTGGTGAATGAGCTCTTCAAGCAAAAAAATACAACAATTAAAATTACATTTGGGAAGCCTATTTATCCAGATGAGCTCGATCAGAAAATAATGAAAGACCGGTCATGGGCTCAAAAAATAAAAGGCTTAGCATACGCACTGAAAGATTAAAATGTCGCAGAACTTAGATTACATAGCACCTCCTGTGTCACTCAACGTACTTAAAAGCGAGCTGACAAAAGAGCGATTTGTTCGCATTACTAACAAAGGTGAAAATGAGATTTATATTGTAAATCATCACAATAGCCCTAATGTAATGAAGGAAATTGGTAGGCTGCGTGAATTGACTTTTGCAAGTGCTGGAGGGGGTACTGGCAAGTCGTATGATATAGATGACTATGATGTAAGTGAAAATTGTTACGATCAGCTTATAGTATGGGCCCCAGAGGCAGAGGAAATTATAGGTGGTTACCGCTTTATTGATTGTGCTAAAATTAAAGATGTACGCCCTTTGGAGTTGTCTACAGAACGTTATTTCAACTACTCAGATAAGTTCATAAAAGATTATTTGCCTACTACCATCGAACTAGGTAGAAGTTGGGTGCAACCCAATTTTCAACCAAGAGCAGGCTCGCGTAGAGGTATTTTTGCATTGGATAATCTGTGGGATGGGCTGGGTGCCATAGTGGTTGACACTCCCCACATACAATACTACAGTGGCAAGGTAACTATGTATACAACCTATAATACAGAGGCTAGAGATGCTCTATTGTATTTTATGGACTACTTCTTTGAAGATAAAGAGGATCTCATACTACCTATTCACTCGCAAGGTTTTGTCTCGGATGTAGCAGCCTTTAAAGCATCTATAGAAGGACTAGACTACAAACAAGCACACAAAACGCTGAATAGCTACGTGCGTGAGCGTGGTGAGAATATACCGCCGCTTATCAATAGTTATATGAGTTTATCGCCTACCATGAAGACATTTGGTACAGCAATGAATCCCGATTTTGGGGATGTAGAGGAAACAATGATTCTTGTGCGTATAGCAGATATTTACGACGAGAAAAAAGCGAGACACATAGATACGTATAAAAAGTAAACGTTGGCGTAAGTCGTAACTTATTAGCGCGGATCTCTGCGTAGAGAGAGTGATTTGGTAGACTTTTTGAACTAAAAAGTGGATCAACTAATGTGCTCCATCCCAACACAACGAAGTTAATATTCTAACACACAACCTACCGCATTGGTCTTGGTAAGCTCAGGTTTTTTGCCGTCTAGTATTGCATCCAGAGCTTCCTTCAGGTAGTGTTTATTCCATTGTTGCTTGTAATTGCCGAGAGTAAGTAGTCTGTCGTCAAGTAAACCACTATAAATAGGATTGGCCGCACTATCTATTAGGAAAAATTCTGGTGTCACTGTAGCACCAAGTTGGGTGGCCACTTCGTAGTTGTAATCCCTAAAAATGTGGTTTTTTATTTTTGTCTCGGTAGCAAACATATTGATCTCCATAGGGTCATAGTGCATCCCGCTATGTACCATCAGAAATTGTACATTGGGATATTCATCTATCAATTTAGAGAAAGGAGTAGATAAGGTTTTGCACATGGGGCAATCGGGAGCTATGAACATGAGCACAGTGTACTCTTTGGCCTTTATCAATTTACGAAAGCTTGTGTTCATTGGCTTTTTGCCACAAGCAATGATACCCAATAAGAGCAAGAGACTAAGCTTTTTCATTTCGTGGTAGTGTGATGGTAAATGTGGTCCCTATATTTTTTTTGGATACAAAAGTGATGGTACCTTTTGCACTCTCCACGATTTTACGGCAAATAGCTAAACCAAGTCCCATTCCTGAGTTCTTGGTACTAAAGTTGGGTACAAACACCTTCTTGTAGTTCTCTGTTGGAATACCCTTTCCATTGTCTTTGATGGTGATTTTTACCTTGTTATTAACGGTTTTAAGGTCTATATCTATTTTGCCTTTTTGGTTATCTGGGATAGCTTGTGTAGCATTTTTTATCAAATTATTAAATACACGCTTTACCTGTTCCGGATCTGCATAAATAAATATTTCTGGTTTTATGTTAACAATGATTTCCGCGTTTTCAGATTGCTTAAACAGGTCTTTGGTGCTTTGGAGTATGGCAGAGACGTCAAATACCTCAAACTTGTCTTCTGGCATCTGAGCAAAGTTGCTAAACTCACTTGCCATAGCACTTAAACTTTCTATTTGTTCTATGATTAGTTTACTTGTTTTGGTAAAGAGAATATCCAATTGTTCGCTAGGTCCATTGGTGTACGATCGTTGTAAGTGCTGCACACTTAACTTCATAGGGGTGAGTGGATTTTTTATTTCGTGAGCTACTTGCTTAGCCATTTCTCTCCATGCACCTTCACGCTCGCTCTCTGCCATTTTATTGGCACTTTCTTCCAGTTTCGTAACCATCTTATTGTACTGCTTTACCAGGAGACCTATCTCATCGTCTCGGTTGTACACGATGAGTTCATTAGATCCCCGAAGTTCAGTTTTTGCTATTTTATCACGTATAAGCATTAGTGGTTTACTAATTTGCCTTGAGATAATGTATGCCAAGAATACACCGCCGAGTAGTAGCAAGAAGTAGATGTTTAGGATATTGACTACCAGGTTAGAAATCTGCTTATTGAGCTCATCATTTTTGCCGAAAAAGGGAGTATTAACATAGCCAAGTATAGTATTTTTCCCATCAAATAGTGGCAAGTAAGCACTCAGGTAGTCCGAGCCTTCTAGCTCTTCTTGTATGAGTAATTGCGACGATTTATCTTGAGTTAGTTTTACAAATGCCTGCGGATTCATTTGCTCTCCGAGAATCTGTTGGTCGGTAAGGTAAGGTTTGGTACTACTTAGCAAAATCCCATTTACACTGTACAAATTTATGTCTACATTATACGTGCTACTTTCTTCATTTAGTATGAGCGTACGTTGTTCTTCGTTGTTTAATTTTCGCGCTAAGTTTACCTTGTTTTGGAGGGTTGCCGATATGCTTTTTACCTTATTCAGAAGTTGATCCTCTAAATTTTGGTTATAGTTGGCTTGTATGAAACCAATAATAATATAAACCGAAAGAAGCAAACCTGTGAGCAGTATGATGGTAAGTGAAGTCTGTATCCTTGTGCTCAAGAATCGATTACTGAAGGGTAAAAATGCCCGAGTGAGGGGATGCTCTTTGCCCATAAAAAAGTAGGCAGCTAGTGAACTCAGTATACCAATAAGTAGCAGGGTGACTAGTGTAAACGTAAAAGTAGATAACCAAGCTCTTAGGGTGTTTTCTCGTTTGCTAAGTACCACTTTATACTGCCCTATGCTGTAGCTAAAGTGATGCATGGCAGAAATAGAAAACAGTGAATGCTCGTTAGTTGGTAGTGCATTAAGTTGGTAGGAGTAATTGCCTTTCTGACTCACCAACTGATCATTAAAATAGAGCCCAAATGAATAATCGTTTAGGGATGTGAGAGGCTTGTCTTCTTGGTTTTTAAAAACCTCGGGGTATAAAAAATCTGACTGTACTACGCGTGGCTGCAACAGTATGTATGTACTTCCATATTGACCCGCTAGGTCGCAATTTTCGTACTCTGCAATGTATCCATTTAGTCCTGATGTATTGTCTAATCTATAAAAATACGCACTCTGTGTACGGCTGGTATGGTTGTTGAAAAGGCTATCAAGATAGCCAAAAGTGTACAAGCTACTGCCATTTATATTACTTCCGTCTGGACTAAAACTAAGAAGCTTAAGTTCGTATTTTTCCAAATAATTAGTGAAGTACAAATGTTTTAGTCTGCTTTCTATGCTCTCTTTTTTGCGTATAAAATTATGATAATCTTCTGGCACTAAAAACTCTTGTGCAAGCTCATTTTCAAAACTTTGAAGTGCTATTTCTGCTCTGGGGTCCTCGTTATTTACCAATCGAATAGCATAGTGTTGTGCTATCTCGTTGTCCCGTTCTTTATGATTTTCTGCTATAATAGATGCTGTAAGCAATGCAGTGATTACAAAAAAGGTATAGATGGTCCATCGTGGTTTGGTATGCCGTTTAAGTATAAAAACACAAAGACCCACAAGGAGTACTGGTCGAGAGAGACTAATCAGAGTTCTGTTCGCATCCCAGTATTGAAATATCATGAATACCAGAATACTTGCAACTATGGCTAGCCAGGTACCACGATCTATTAAAGCAGCAAGCCTAGTATGGTGAATAAGAAGCCACAATGAAATGAATGAGATACAAACAAAACTGAGAGCTGAAAATGAGGCGCTATTTAAGTTAAATAATTTTTCAAAATCGAATGGAATAGCAGATCTATGAACAATATGAGCATTGAGGTCTAAGAAGAAATCTGCAAGGAATAGTATGCCAATAGTGAGTAAGAAAGCATTGGCTAGTTTGGGCAGTTTTTTTAGTATAGAAAATAGGGAGAGACTAAGTGCTACCAAACTTATCAGGTGTATGTACAGGATTACATTGAGTTGTAATCCGCTCATATCACTAATGCTGTCTGCTGCAACCAAGAAATAATCATTTAAGGGCAGTTGCACACAGTAGTAGGTGAGCACATTGATACCCACAACTATGGTAGACGTTACATACAATCCTATGTGTTCGATTTTTGCATACCAAAGGGTCAAGCATATGAATATAAAACTACAAAAAAGGGCAAGGTTTAGGAATGCATGTTTGGTTCTCTTTATGGTTTGAAATGGGAGGATAGAGCCTATGGCCTCTTTTTTTAATTCTGTGTCTAGCAGGTATTTGTTGCTAAACTTGTCTGAGTGCTTAGTCAGTCGCGGGTGAATCTTGCCATCGTTTGCTAGACGGAAAGCAAAGTATTTAGTCAAACTTTTTTTGAATACGGCGTATAAGTCATCTCCATACTGATACAGCGCAGGATAATGCTCTAAAGTAAGAATGGAGGTGTCAATACCTATTTTATTGCTATTCCAGTAGGAGAGGCTACCTCGTTCTGTTCCAAGGATATACCATCTTTTTTTTCGCAGTGATATAGCTTTCTGGTGCGATGGTTGGTCAAAGCCTATTGGCGATAATTCTTTGAATAGCTCATCACTTTCCTTCTCTAATTCTAGCAGAAATGGAGCTACATCCAATAATTCGCTGTCCGAATTTACTGCATCTCTGGAGGTGAGTTTGCCTACAAGTATTGCTGTTGCAAAAATGCCAATTATCCATGCTATTTGTAGTGCTGTTTTCAATATGTTGTGTTGGGAACGAGATATTTTAGTACGTAGTCTTTTACAGCATCTTCTAGGTCATAGAATGGTTTATCGTATCCTGCTTTTCGGGTCTTCTCCATCTTAGCTTCGGTAAAGTACTGGTACTTATCACGAATATCTTCTGGAGTAGGGATATAGTTTATCTGCGGTGTTTTTTCTACCGCAACAAAAATAGCTCGGGCCAAGTCATTAAAGGTGCGTGCCTTGCCAGTGCCTGCATTATATACTCCACTATGTTCTTTGGTATCGTACCAAAACCACATTAAGTTTAACAAGTCTTTTACATAAATAAAATCACGTATTTGCCCACCATGGGTGTACGCTGGATTATGGCTCTCGAATAGCTTGAGACTCCCATTTTCTTTTATCTGATTAAAAGCGTGTAGTATGACACTTGCCATTCTGCCTTTGTGGTATTCGTTTGGCCCAAAGACATTAAAAAACTTTAATCCCACCCAAAAAGGAGGCGCACTATTTTGTTGAAGTACCCACTTATCAAAGTTTTGCTTGCTGTCCCCATACGGATTAAGGGGTGCCAGTGGAGCGATGTCTGCCGTATCATCAAATCCGTGCTCACCACCTCCATAAGTAGCTGCTGAAGAAGCGTATAGAAAGGGGATGTTATTTTTAGTGCAATACTTCCAAAGTTGTTGAGAATAGGCCATATTGAGCTTGTCAAATATGTTGGTATCAAATTCTGTAGTATCGGTACGTGCACCTATATGGAATACAAAGTCTATGCTATGGCGACCCATGTCCTGTAAAAATACGTCCCTATCTATCTTGGCTGTATATGCCTTCCCTTCCAAGTTTCTAGCTTTTTGCGTCTTGCTAAAATCATCTACGAGAACGAGATCTGAAAGGCCCTTTTCATTGAGAAAAGAAACCAAACAACTACCTATAAATCCTGCTGCACCGGTAACGAGTATCGCCATTGGGCGAATTTAAGTGTATTGTACAAATTTATGTTGTTTGTCTGCGTTTATTCAGTGAGTGATTTGTACTGTTGGACAAGTAAATGTGCGGATTGGTGCGTGTTTTATTTGGCCGCAACACCTGTGTGTAAAGCGGTTTTTGGTCTACGTGTTACAGATATTTTTAATGTTGTTTAACTTCTCTTGGATTTAATTTTAGACTTAAGCTTACTTTTGCAGTCGTCTAATGGTATACGTAACACGCAAAGTGCATTTCAATGGAGCGCATAAGCTCTACAATCCAAAGTGGAGCGAGGAGAAGAATGAGGAAATTTTTGGTAGATGTGCCAATAAGAACTGGCATGGGCATAATTTTGACCTGTATGTTACGGTTAAGGGCGAACCCAATTTAGATACCGGCTTTGTCATGGATCTAAAGAAACTAAAGGTTATACTGAATGAAAAGGTGGTGTCTAAACTTGACCATAGAAATTTCAATGTGGATGTAGATTTCCTGAAAGACATAATGCCGAGCATAGAAAATATCGTAATGAAAATATGGGAACAAATACTCCCAGAATTACCTGATGACGTACAGTTACATTGTATAAAACTTTACGAAACTGAAAATCAGTTCGTTGAGTATTATGGATAGATAAAATCTAAAAGTACGCATGATCTTGAGCTATAAAGATCAGAAAGTCAATGCTAATTAGACTTGCTTGGAGGACATTTGTGTTATCAGTGATGTTATTCTTAATGCCAGGTGCCAAACCAGAGTATAGTAGGCTTCTGGTCTTTAATTATAGGCCAAAATATACCCGTTGAGGGAAGTGGCTATGCAAAGCCAAACAAAATACGGTGCTATGAGTAATGATTGGGTGCCCAGTAGACTCCAATTGGCAAATAAAAAATAACCAACTAAGGCAGTAAGTATGGCGATAACTAGAAGTGCAGGGAATGCCATATGCAAATCGAAGAATAGAGGATTCCAACCTACATTGAGTGCAAATTGTAAGGTGAATAAGGTCCACACGATCGTATCGTTTTCATATTTTAGCCAACAGGCCATATAGAAACTGAAGCATATCATTATGGTGGTCCATGCAGCTCCGAACACCCATCCTGGAGGTGTCCATGGGGCTTTGTTTAGCGTTTGGTAGTATTCTCCTGTAGGTCCTTCTCCCATCAAGAAGCCGCCTATACCCAAGGCAGCAAAGTTGATCACTAGAAAGAGGAGTGCGTGTTTGATAAATGGCGACATAATTTTTTAAGTAATTGAGTTGAAAGGTAGGTGCTATTTAATTGAGGGGTGCATTTTCTGATTCGTCAATTCTACTAGCATCTACCACAATTCCATCTGCGTTTTGTTCTATTATATAATTGAATTTTTTGCCCCATCTTAGTTCATCTGCTTTGTATGACGTGCGAGAGTATACCACTTGAGAAAAAGATTCATCAAAAGCCTTTAGCACGATTATGAACTCGGCATCTTTAGTCTTAAGTTGCTCCTCATTGAGACTATGCAACGGGCTTTTATCGTCTATAGGATGCACTACGGTCCACAAACTGGGTAAGAATACAACAGAAGAACGCTCCAGTTTTAAGTTGTAAAAATCCCGTAAATTAGAATTCTGTCTAAGTAGTGACATCGATATATTCACCTCTACCTCTAGAAGTTGCGTATCATGCGGATTCAGCAAGCGAAACATGAAGCCATTGATACCGCCGTAAGGAGCTATGACTGCGTGGTCACTGTACATTATTTTGGCAGAAGCCTTAGAGAAACGGCCATAGACCATCCCTGTAGCGAGTGCGAAACTCAGTAGACCCAGCATAGACTCAATAGCGGCCACTACGTTGGCTAGTAGGCTAATAGGGGCTACTCTACCGTAACCCAAGGTCGTAATCGTTTGTGCACTAAAAAAAAAGGCTTCTAAAAAATTGTCGACGTCAGTCGTGCCTTGGATACCCGTAAGATTCTCTACACCAATAGCAAAGTACACGGTAGCAAAAACAAGATTCACTACTAAATAGCTTGCTAGTATGACCAGAACAAAGTGGAGTATGGGCATGGTTACAAGGGTGTGAAAAAAGTTTATCCGTTGCCCAAATGATATGTTCTTCTTACGAATATTGAAACTCCCGTCTTTATTGAGCATACGGTATCTCCCAGACGAAGCTTTTTCTCCTAACCCGAAATCGTTGTGTTTATTTTTTTGTCGAGCCATGTCGTGTAGATGCACAAATTTAACATCTACCCGATTCTATTTGTTGTTTGAGGTATTTATATTGCCATTGATCCTCAATTCCTGTTGTAGGAATAGCCATAAAAAAACGTGCACCACTAATGTGAATGCACGTTGTATAAATCATTCAGCTAGATCTACTCGCCTTCACTAAAATACTCGTAGAAATAAGGAATGGTTTCTATGCCTTTATAGAAATTGAATAAACCGTATTTCTCGTTGGGTGAGTGTATAGCATCTGTATCCAACCCAAAACCAAAGAGTACTGTTTTAAGGCCCAATATCTCTTCGAATAGAGCAACAATAGGAATGCTTCCACCACCTCTAGTTGGTACCGGTTTTTTGCCAAATGTTTTTTCCATTGCCTTGCTGGCAGCACGAAAAGCCTTGCTATCTGTTGGAGTTACTGCTGCTTCACCACCATGGTGTGGGGTTACCACTACTTTTACTGATTTTGGGGCTATGCTCTCAAAATGCTTTTGAAACATTTGAGTGATTTCTTCCGATGTTTGATTTGGCACCAATCGCATACTGATTTTAGCGTATGCTTTGCTAGGTAAAACTGTTTTGGCTCCTTCGCCGGTGTATCCACCCCATATCCCGTTTACGTCTAGGGTAGGGCGTATTCCAGTTCGCTCTATGGTAGAGTATCCTTTTTCTCCCATCACGTCATCTACCTTTAGCTGTGCTTTATATTTGTCTAGGCTAAATGGTGTTTCTGCCATTGCAGCTCTATCGGCGTCGCTTACCACTTCTACCTTGTCGTAAAATCCAGGTATGGTAATATGTCTATTTTCATCGTGCAGGCTGCTTATCATATCGCAAAGCACATTAATAGGGTTGCCTACCGCTCCACCAAAGGAACCTGAGTGTAAATCAATATTTGGACCCGTAACTTCTACTTCTACATAGCTAAGGCCACGCAGTCCAGTAGCTATACTCGGGATGTCATTGGCTATCATTCCTGTATCCGATATCAAGACTACATCTGCAGCTAGTTTTTCTTTATTGGCAGCCACGTAGATGCCAAGGTTAGTTGACCCTACTTCTTCTTCCCCTTCTATCATGAACTTAACGTTACACGATAGGGTGTTTGTCTCCATCATCGTCTCAAAAGCCTTGAGGTGCATGTACATTTGTCCTTTGTCATCACACGCTCCACGTGCGTAGATGTTGCCGTCTTTTATCGTTGGCTCAAAAGGAGGTGTATGCCACAACTCATCGGGTACACTTGGTTGAACATCATAGTGACCGTATACCAATATCGTTGGCTTGTTGGGATCTACCATTTTCTCGCCATACACGATTGGGTAGCCAGCGGTTTCTTCGAGGGTTACATTGTCAGCACCCGCTTCTTTTAAGCGATTTGCTACATACTCTGCACATTTTTGTACGTCAGAATTGAATGCACTGTCTGCACTTATACTGGGTATTCTAAGCAAGTCAAAAAGCTCGTCTAGAAATTTATCCTTATGGTTTTCTATATACTCTTCTCTGGTCATGTGGCGAAGGTAAAAATTGTGAGTGAAGAGTATATGAAAATTGATTAATAGTTTTGGGTGTTATGTCACATTATAGAATGATTGTAAAGTAACAAAGGACTACAAATAAATATATCCTCCAAAAAGGGCGTTAGCAATCGCTTGAGATCCTAAAAGGGACAACGAATATTTCATGTTGCTTATAACTGACGTGCATATCAAAGCGTAATACTACTTTTGTGTTTGATCGATTGGAGTAGCTAGTAAAAAGGAAAAGTAATGGAATTTACAATCAAACTAAACGCTAAACTGTTATGATCATCGTGAGCATTAAAAACATACAATTTCTTGGGATAGTACTACTGGGTAGTATCGCTCTTTCTATGAATACACCCACTGCAGATACAATACTAGCCAGAGCAGAACAAAAACTGAAGTCTAGTTCTGTCATATCCACAATGAGTATTACCATCAAGCGCCCGCGGTGGACGAAAAATATGCATTTGAAAACATGGTCTAAAGGCACTGAGTATGCGGTTGCTTATGTCATGGGTCCCGATAAGGATAAAGGTACGGTATACCTCAAAGCCAAGAGTAATGTCTACAACTACCTGCCAAAAATTAGAAAAACGGTAAAATTACCTGCCGCATTGCTCAGCCAAAATTGGATGGGTACCGACATGAGCACAGATGATCTTGTAAAACTTACTCGACTGACCAAAGACTACTCTGCCGTGGTAACTGGTTCTCAAACGGTAAGTACACGAGAATGCTACGAGATAACACTAACTCCACGAGTAGATGCAGATGTGCTCTGGGGGAAGCTGGTAACTTACATAGACAAGAAGGATTACATACAACTCAAAACAGTGTTTTATGATGAAGATCTAGAGCCTGTAAATACGATGGTAGCTAGTAAAATAAAAAGTATGGGAGGGAAAATACTTGCTAGTAAAATGGTGATGACTCCTACGGATAAACCGGGACACAGCACTACCGTGGTTTATAGCAATATGGCCTTTAATAAGGCCATAAGTAGCACTTTTTTCACAAAAGCCAACATGGCAAACATAAAACCATAAGATGTACTACTGTATATTTGAAGGATACATGAAAAGATATATATCAATACTTATCGTTGTAGTAGCATTAAGCAGTGCACAAGCCCAGTCAAACTTCGAAAAAGTAAAAAATGTACCGGTATTAGCGCAATGGACCATAAATTTTATGGACGACGCAGATTTAGACGTGATTAGTCTAAACAGAGGCAGCGTAGCACCCGCTCCCTACTCCAAATCAAACGAAGTAAAAGCAGCACTAGATGCGATCCGTTCACGGCGTTATCCAAGCAAGTCAAAAGTGGATGAGAATCCAGACTTAGCACCCAACGTAGAATCAGATTTCAATGGTAAACCATTAGGTTCTACTGGCATTCCTTTAGATAATACACTAGCCGTGAGCAACGGTGGGTTTATCATAAGTGCTATCAATACTAATGTGAATATTCTAGACTCTACGGGCAAGTCAATCAAATTCAGGTCGCTATCTGGAATGGTCAAAGGACAACTTGGTTTACTCGATCGATTTTATGACCCAAAGGTCATATATGACCCAACAACAGATAGATTTATCCTTGTTTTTTTAGAAGGGAGTAATAGTAGCGATACACGTATTGTAGTTGGTTTCACCCAGACCAATGATCCTACAGGAGATTGGAATTTTTATGCGATAGATGGTAGACCAAACGGTGGTACAAAATGGAGCGATTATCCGATAATAGCTCATAACAAGGAAGATTTGTACATTACGGTAAATGTTCTTCGAGACAACGAGAGTTGGCAAGAGGGCTTTGTACAGAGTGTGATATGGCAAGTGAATAAGGAATCTGGTTATAGTGGAGATTCTTTGATCCAAAACATTTATCAAAATATTGGGTACAATGATGATCCTGTATGGAGTATCTGCCCGGTGCAGCCAGCCATAGCCATGGATATGGATAATATGTATTTTTTATCTGTGCGTCCAGATGCGTCTGCAAACGATACCGTTTTTTTACACGAAATCACCAATAAAGCAACATCTTCTGATGCTACGCACCAGCTCACTGTTTTGAAAACGGATGAGAAGTACGGCGTTCCGCCAACGGCCTTTCAACCGACAGAAGGCTATAGACTACAAACCAACGATACACGTGTGTTGTCAGCCACATGGCATCAAGGACAAATACAATATGTGCAGTCGACGCTAGTACCCTCTACATTAGCCTCTGGTATATACCACGGGAGTATTTCCGATGTTACTGGTTCACCATCCATAGAAGGAAGAATAATATCTTCTCCAGGTATGGATTATGCATACCCATCTATCGCCTTTGCAGGAGAGACAGAAAACGAAAACTCAATGATGGTCACGTTCTCGCATGTCAGTGAGACCGACTATCCAGGAACAAGCGCTATGTTTTATAATTTTAAAGATGGTCTTTATCATAACTATAGCCCTGTACTTACCGTAAAAGAAGGAGAGAGTGAGATTAACTCTTTTGTAGAAGACACAATGGAGCGGTGGGGAGACTACACCGATATACAGCCTGCGTACAACGACCTAGGAGCTGTATGGCTCGTAGGTAGCTACGGCGATGCAGATAGCCGCAACAACGTATGGATAGCTAAGGTGCGCGCTAATAATGTGCTCCTAGGCATAGAAGAGTTGTTTGTTTACCCAAATCCATCGCAAGACTTTATCAAAATATCGACGGTGTTTGATAAGAATGAGTTAGTGGATATTGCATTGCTAGACATACAAGGTCGCGAGGTGAAGACGCTAAAAAGACAGAAAGTAACCCCTGGGGGTATTGAGTTTTTAGTAGATGTATCAACAGTTGTCACAGGCAATTATGTGTTAACAATTACCTCAAGTGATGGAGCTTCCCGTCTTTCTAAAAAAGTAAGAATAGACTAAGTACGATACAATTCGTAGAGTCTTGCAAAATCCTATACTTTTGAACCCAATGAATAAAATCCTAGTAATGGGAAGCGGTAGTTGGGGTACTGCTTTGGTAAAAATTCTGATGGAAAACTCAGAAGTACATGTAGACTGGTGGGTGCGCAGTGCCGAAACCGCAGACCACATCAATGCCAATGGGAGAAACCCTAAATATTTGCGTAGCGTAAAACTAGACACTGCCAGACTCACCGCTGGTATTAATGCGGTAGAATTGATAGCGGCAAACGATACAATACTTCTAGTAACGCCGTCTGCTTTTGTATCGGATATACTGGATCAGCTCAGCAATGAGCAACTAGCAGGAAAAAAAATAATCTCGGCTATAAAAGGTGTAGAGCCCAATAGCCTTAAAATTGTAGGCGAGTACCTCTTTGAAAATAAGGGTGTACGTCAGGATGATTTTGGTGTAATAACAGGGCCTTGCCATGCAGAAGAAGTGGCGCAGGAGAAGTTAAGTTACCTCACTTTTGCGAGTACCAACACTGCTTTTTGTGAGCAGATGTGTGGAGCACTAGACTGTAGTTACATAAAGGTGACACCAAGTGCTGATATATATGGTACGGAGATAAGTGCAGTGCTCAAAAATGTTTATGCTATTGCAGCAGGAATGTGCCATAGCTTGGGATACGGAGATAATTTTCAGGCAGTGCTTGTGAGTAATGCTATACGTGAGATAAAACGATTTATAGCAGCGGTACACCCGATAGATAGAGATGCGGACGATAGCGCCTACTTAGGAGATTTGCTGGTGACAGCCTATTCGCAGTACAGTAGAAACCGTACTCTGGGAGCCATGTTAGGCAAAGGCTACTCCGTAAGATCTGCCCTCATGGAAATGGAAATGGTTGCAGAGGGCTACTATGCCACAGAAAGTATATATAAACTGAACCAAGACTATGGTGTAGAGATGCCCATATTAGAATTTGCCTACAATGTGATTTACGGTAAAAAGAGTGCTAGAAAGCAAGCTAGTGACCTAACAAAAAAATTAAATTAACCATGAAAAAATTCTTGACCACCCTCATTTATGGCAGTTTAGCGTGTATAGTACTTATCTACTTGTTTAGTGCGATGCGTTGGCCCGGTTTTGGTGATATAGCTACAGGAGTGCTGTGGCTCCACATAGGAGCATACATGCTTTATTCCCTCATGATAAAAGACCGTGAACCGCGTATTATTTATCCATTGGTTGCACTTACGGCGGTGGTTTTGGTCAATATTTTTAAACTGGGAGCCGCTGCTCCATGGATGAGTATCGCTGTATACTTTTTCTTAGTTGCTTATACAGCATTTCACCTGATGGCTACAGATTACTTGGACAAAAATGAAATCAGTTTTTTGAATAAGTTAAACACAACTGCAGTTGCAGTCTATTTACTAGGAGGAGTTATGAAACTAGCTAGTTTGCAGTTTAGTAATGAAGTGTTTATCGTAGGCAGCGGGATGCTTGCATTTGTGCTATTGCTGACCGGAGCTACCAAAGGATTGGAGAGGCAGAAGTAGGTCTATGCGTCTTGACTAATAGCTCCATCCACATCCATATATCCGCCGCCGTTGTAGCATTCTATACCTTGAGCTTGCAAGAAGCCTAAAGCCTGTCCACTTCTACCACCACTCAGACAACATAGTATGATGGGAGCTCCAATAGCTTTAAATTCTGAAATGCGCTGTTGTACCTCGTTGAGCGGTATGTTGATAGAGCCAGTTACCTTTCTTCGCATAAATTCTTCAGAGGTTCTTACATCTACTACTTTAGCTCCGTTTTGTATTCGTTCTTGTATGGTCATAGTTGTTTTCTTTTTTGCTGTTAGAATTGAAAGTTTAGAAGAGATATTCTGAGCACAACCGCCACATTTTATGTTTGCCACGTGAAGCGTTTCATTTATCATGGGGCAAATGTAAATTACTAGGAATACACTTTTTGTAACTTATGTTACAGATTACGGGTATTATAAAACCATAAATATCGGTAATCTATTGTGCTCTTTTTCATAATGTAAGCTATGGGTATATACCCACTCCAGTTTTTCCTGGGCTGTCATTTTTTCTCGGTTTTCTGTGCTTTTAGATTTAGCTTCCTCAAATTGAGCTTTCAAAGTGGGATTGTTCTTCACTATATCTGCTGCTTTATCCTCAAATACGTAGGCACTGTAATGCTCTTTTTGCTGTAGCACAGCATCAAAGAAATTCCAATTAAAATATGAATCTGGTCCTTCTGGATCAAGCATCTCTATGATGAAACGGTCTTTGTCTGTACCCATTGGTATGAGGTAATCTCCCTTGCGAAATGTCCAAATAACGGTATCGAGCGATGCTTTAGTTTGGGAGTGCAAGTAGTGCTTTTCATACGGAGTTTTTACCGTTTTGTAGTCTTCTATGATGTATGAAGCCACATGCATAGAAGTATCTTTTTTGAGCTCTATCAGCTGCACGCCATTCCATCGTAGTCTGTCCTCTACTGCTGTATAGCCCCTACGAATGAGATAAGCGGTTGGTTTATCTTTGAATTTTGTAGCGAGCATGCTGCCGTTGTAAAACATATTTTTAGTCACAGGCCTAGCTCTATCATAGTAGAGTCTGTCTTCACCAGTTACTTCACTTTTTTTGTAGCCATATTCATACCCTTTAAATTCCATTTGCGTAAAATCAAAGTAGTCTATTGACCAGTCAATTGGCAAACGATTAGCAGTAGCTACAGCTTGTTTTTGAGCATTGCGAGATTCTTGTATGTCAGAGCTTTTTTCGTGGGCGTATTCCAGTGAACTCAGCAAGTAATCGTATGTAGCATACACCCTTTGTTTGAAAGGCTTGAGCATATGCGTCTCAGTGATAAAACCGTAGACATTGTGAAGCGTTGTTAATCCGCTGCTATACCGAGGAGAATCATAGAACGTAGCATATGAATTCTTTAGTGGTCCGCCCCAGTGATTTACGTACGGTACCATCTCGTTGTCTTTGGCTTTCATTTTACGCTTTATGCCTGGAATCATTTTATTGCGTAACTGTGCTCCCATCTCTCCACCTAGCTTATCCGGCTGTGTGCTGAGATAAGTCATCGTGTATTGATAATCAGCTCCATTGCTCACGTGGGTTTCAATGTATATATCCGGGTCTATGAGTTGGATTAGTTTGGCAAAGCTTTCAGCGTTTCGGCTATCGCATTTTACAAAGTCGCGGTTCAGGTCTAGATTCTGTGAATTCCCTCTAAAACCATATTCCTCTGGACCATCTTGATTGGCACGCGTAGTGCTATTCCTATTGAGGGCTCCGCCAATATTGTAGTACGGAATACATACGAGAATACAACTATCCAGTAGAGTACTATTGGTATTGGCAAGGTTTCGGTAGAGCATCATACTAGCATCTACACCATCGGGCTCTCCCGGATGTATAGCATTGTTAATGAGGATGATAGTCTTGTCGGTCTTAAAAATATCTGGCAACTTCTTGCCCTCCTTGCTCAGGGTAACGGTATGTAGTGGAATGCCAGCATCGGTCATTCCATATTCTTGCATTTGTATTTGGCTGTAATCACTAGATAACGACTGCCACCAGGCTATCCCTTCTGCATACGGAGCAGATTGCATTCCTTTAGAAGTTTCAAAAATGGTACTATGCTCTTGCGTAGTTTTAGTGCTGCAAGCGGCAAGTGTTACGATGAGTAAGAGAAAGAAAAATTTCTTCATGAAGCAAATCTAATAGAATTTGGTGCTTTTATTATTCCATATTTGGTGCTTCTCTCTTTTGTTGCTTGCTTTGCGACAGCAATGCAAATTACAGGTAATCTTCGTAAAATGAGCACCGAGTTGGTGTCAAACATTCCTCAATATACGCTCAAGATGAGGGATGTTCTCGATCCTTTAGAATCTATTGATATGAATGTGTTGATAGGGAAGCCTATTCGCATTGAGTACGAAGGGTACATTAATTCTGTGATATCGGGGCAGAAGATTAATAAGGCATTTGGAGAAGGGTTGACGTATCAAGAGTTTATGGAGAGTCCACTAGCCAGCCCGAGCATAATGCGGCCAGAGCTCAGTGAAATTCACAATGGTATTGCCATACGCGACTACGAGTGGGAGATGAAACATCATTTGCAACCGCACGTAGTATACATAGCACTTACTAGCAATTATAAGGTAGGCGTTACTCGTGATACCAATATGCCTTACAGATGGATAGATCAAGGAGCTACGCAAGCCATAGTTTTAGCAGAAGTCCCCTATCGTCAGCTAGCAGGGCTGATAGAAGTCAGTTTGAAAGGGCACATTAGCGATAAGACTGCTTGGCAACGCATGCTTAAAGGCATAGTAGAAGTAGACAAGACCATCATAGAAGTGCGGGACGAAATGGCAATTTTAGTACCAGCAGAGTATCAACATTACTTGGTATCTACCCAAGATATTACAGAGATCAACTTCCCTGTCGAGCAGTATCCAGAGAAGGTGAAGAGCCTAAAACTAGAGAAAGTAAAAGTCATAGAGAGCAAACTTGTTGGCATCAAGGGGCAGTACCTCATACTAGAAGACGGTGTAATGAATGTAAGAAGTCACGCCGGTTGTAGGGTGACATTGGAGGTGTAAGAACTATTCAATAGGAAGCTGATCGCCCTAACCCTTTTCGCTAATATGTCTTGTAGCGAGGTAAAGATCTACAAAACCTTTCTTTCACTTTTTTTTTAAATATTTGTATTTGGTGTGCGTTGCCAATATCCCCAAAGGCAATGTCTACCGAACCAATTAATGTAATAAACCGTTAACTAACCAACTATAGTATCTTTGTACCATTGGGACACACACAAACATCCGACCGTAAAAAAGACCACATCGAACTTGCTTTTGAGTCTGTGGTAGCCAATCAAGATCACCGTTTTTATTATGAGCCCTTGTTTAGTGGACATCCGCAAGGTGGCTTAAAGCCTGTGCAGTTTGCTGGCAAGACAATGAAAGTGCCGCTTTGGGTAAGCAGTATGACTGGGGGAACTAAAGAAGCTGGTATCATAAATAAGAATTTAGCGAAAGCTTGTGGCCAATTTGGCTTGGGTATGGGTCTAGGTAGCTGCCGTATTATTTTGAAAGATGACGAATATCTGCCTGATTTTCAGCTCCGTAAAGAGATGGGAGATTATCCTTTATACGCCAATCTGGGCGTAGCACAGCTAGAAGAACTCTTTGATGAGGGCAAAGAAAACCTCGTTAAAGAGCTGATAAAAAGAACAGAAGCGGATGGGCTTATTATACACGTAAATCCACTACAAGAATGGTTGCAGCCAGAAGGGGATGTGTTCAAGAAACCTCCGCTAGAAGTTATTGAAAGAACAATAGATTTAGGAGTGAAGATTATCGTGAAGGAAGTTGGGCAAGGCTTTGGCCCAGAGAGCCTAAAGGCATTAATGAAATTACCACTAGCAGCTATAGATTTTGGAGCACATGGAGGTACCAACTTTAGCAAATTAGAAATGCACCGAAGTGATACCATGCGTCATGAAGCGTATGACAAAGTAGCCTCTTGGGGACACAGTGCAGAGCAAATGGTTGGGTTCTACAATTGCTTGAAAGAAGAATTGGGAGGCGAAAATCAAATGGCAGATATTCTCATTAGTGGTGGAGTGAGAGATTTTATGGATGGATACTACCATACTGAAAAAATTAATGCCAACGCTATATACGGACAAGCTTCTGCTTTCTTAAAGCATGCAAGAGGTAGTTACGCAGAATTGGAGGAGTATGTAGAGCTGCAGATAAAGGGACTTCATCTTGCTCAAACATTTTTAACATTAAGATAGATATGGTTAAGGGTTTTAGTAAGTTCTCCAAGGAGGCCAAAATAGAATGGCTCATTGATAATTTCTTCAATGGAAGCAGCGATGCTAGAGAAACGTTAGAAAATTATTGGCACTCAGATGCTAAGTTACAAAAGCTCCACGATGAGTTCATAGAGAATACGATTACGAACTTTTATATGCCAATGGGTGTTGCCCCAAATTTTTTAATAAATGGGAAAGAGTATGCTGTACCTATGGTAACGGAGGAAAGTTCTGTAGTAGCAGCAGCAGCTAAGTCCGCTGCTTTTTGGGCAAGTAAAGGTGGTTTTAAAGCCACGGTAAAAAGTACGACTAAAGTGGGTCATGTACACTTTCTCTGGAAAGGGGAAGACAAGCAGGCGTTAACAGCGTTTATAGAGGGTATAAAAGACAAATTCTTTACAAAAACAGAGGGTATTACCAAGAACATGCGGAAGCGTGGTGGCGGTATACTGGGAATAGAGCTAGTAGACAAAACTGAAGATGTACCTTACTACTATCAACTGCACGCAGAGTTTGAAACCTGTGATAGTATGGGTGCAAATTTCATAAACTCATGCTTAGAAAAATTTGCCGAGGTGCTCAAAGCGGAGATAGCAGAATCTAGTGTGTCACCCAATCAGGTGGAAGTGGTGATGTGTATTCTGAGTAATTTCACACCAGAATGTTTGGTACGCGTAGAGGTAAGTTGCCCGATAGAGCAAATGGTAGAAGGTACAGATATGTCTGCTGAGGCATTTGCTGAACGATTTACAACAGCGGTGCGTATAGCAGGGACGCAACCCTACAGAGCAGTAACGCACAATAAAGGGATAATGAACGGAATAGATTCTGTAATTTTGGCTACGGGAAATGATTTTAGAGCTATAGAAGCAGGAGCACATGCTTATGCGAGTAAAGATGGACAATATACCAGCCTAACCCACGCAGATATGAGTGATGGCCAATTTAAGTTTTGGATAGAAGTGCCATTAGCACTAGGTACGGTAGGCGGTATTACAGGACTGCATCCTATGGTAAAGTTCGCTCACCAGCTTATGGGTAATCCTAATGCAGCAGAACTCATGATGATAAGTGCTGCGGTAGGTTTGGCACAAAATTTTTCAGCATTGAGAAGTTTGACTACTACGGGAATACAGCAAGGACATATGAAAATGCATCTGCTCAACATACTAAACCAATTGGAAGCTACAGAAGCAGAAAAAAAAGTAATCGTGCAACACTTCATTAAAAATACACCGCACCATTCTGAGGTGGTTGAGGCTTTCAAGCGAGTAAGAGGTGGAGAAGTGTTAAGCTGAGCAGTTATGCAATCCTTCTTTTCACACGGCAAATTATTAGTCACTGGTGAGTATGTGGTCTTAGATGGAGCGCTGTCATTGGCCATCCCGACCAAGTATGGTCAGCGTATGGAGGTAGAATTTAGTGAGAGTGATACCGATAATACGCTCACGTGGTACAGTATAGACAGCGATGGTGAAACGTGGTACCGTGAGGAGTTTCTCATAGAACATAACGATACGCAACGAAGTCAAAGTGTAAGACTCAACCCTACGGAACTCTGCAATCTTAATGCGGTGAGTGATTCCTTGGTGAAAATACTCAATCAGGCGTGCATGGGGAATTCATGGTTTTTAGGGGGCGGAAGCTATACCGTACGTACATATTTAGATTTCCCGAACAACTGGGGGCTAGGCAGTAGCAGTACCCTTATCTGCAACATTGCAAAGTGGGCAGAGGTAGATGCTTTTGAGCTATCTGAAGCTAGCTTTGGCGGCAGTGGATACGATATTGCCGTGGGTATGCTGGGTGGAGATATACTCTACCGCAGCCCAGAGATGTGGGAAGGCTATGTGTATAATCCTCCTTTTAGAGATCAACTGTACTTCGTACACCTCAATCAGAAGCAAAATAGTCGCGAGGGAATAGCTACCTATCGCAGTAAATCTCTGCATAAGGAAACAATAGAACAAGTGTCATCTATTACAGAAAGTATAATCAACTGTTATGATTTTGATGCGTTTCAACGGCTCATTACAGAGCATGAAGCGGCCATAGCTTCGCTGGTAGAAATGCCAACGGTAAAAGAAAGATTATTCTCTGGCTATGCATTTGCCATAAAAAGCCTAGGAGCTTGGGGTGGTGATTTTATACTTGCCTGCGGAGATGAAAATACTCCGCAATATTTTAAAGACAAAGGCTTTGAAACTGTAGTGTCTTATGACGAATTAGTTAAGTAACTTCTTGTTTAAGTTCATTAAGAATGAATTGCCATTTTGAATAATCTAAACACTGTTTACCTTTGTTACACTGCAAACTATAAATGAGTACCTACACTACCGCTTGGAAAAGCCCAAGCAACATAGCACTTGTAAAATACTGGGGCAAGAAGCCCACAGAAGTTCAAATACCAAGTAATGCTAGTATTAGTTTTACGCTAAAAAATTGCGCTACGAGCACTACTCTAACCTACCAAGAACAAGATGCTTTAGACATAAGTGTACGGCTAGAAGGTAAAGAGGAACCCAACTTTATTCCAAAAATAGAGCAATTCTTAAAACGTATATCGGGTCTGTTTCCATTTGTGCTTAACGGAAAATATACCATAGACACCAGTAATAGTTTTCCGCACAGTAGTGGTATAGCCAGTAGTGCAAGTGGTATGAGTGCATTGGCACTGTGTATTTGCGATATAGCAGTAGAGAAAGGATTATTGACCGAAGATAAATTCAAAGAAACCGCCTCTGAACTAGCTAGATTAGGTAGTGGTAGCGCCAGTAGATCCGTGTATGGACCGATGGGTGAGTGGGGTAAACATGTAGACTTTCCAGGAAGTAGTAACACGTATGCTATACCGTATCCAGATGTAGCAGATGTTTTTCTAGACTATTGTGATACCATACTCTTAGTACACAAAGGGCAAAAGACGGTAAGCAGTACGGTAGGTCACGGTCTCATAGACGATAATCCATATGCTCCGGCACGATTTGCTCAAGCACAGGAGAATATGACCAAGCTCCAAGGGATCTTGTCATCAGGAGATCTGGACGGCTTTATCAACTTGGTAGAAAGTGAAGCCTTAACACTGCATAGTCTCATGATGAGTAGCAATCCCTATTTCATACTGATGAAACCAGAAACGCTACAGGTGATAGAAGCTATATGGGCCAAAAGAGAAAAAGACGGAGTAAAATGGTGTTTCACACTAGATGCAGGAGCCAATGTGCATTTCCTTTACCCACAAGCCGACAAAGCAGCAGCTCAAGCTTTCATAGCAGGGGAACTTGCTCAGTACTGTGAAAACGGGGCTTACATACACGATGAAGTAGGAATAGGAGCAGAGAGGTTATAATTTTCGAATAACGTACCATACAACCGTTATTCGACCCAATTTGTCCACGAATCAACTGCTCACAAAACCAAAATTATTCCTTCGTGTTTAAAATGTGGATGGTAAAGCTGAAATATGTTTACCTTCGCACAACCGGTAGTTCAAATGATTAAAGAGTCACTTTTCTATAGTAAGATACTACTCTTCGGAGAGTACGGTATTATCCAAGACACTATGGGTCTTTCTATTCCGTATAATTTTTACAAAGGAAAATTTCATATGGCGGAGGATAAATACTCGGATTCCAACGAGCATTTGCGTACTTATTTCACCTACCTGTCTTATCTAGATGTAAGCGGTGAGGCTGTTGCAAAGCTAGATTTAGCAGCATTCAAAAAAGACATTCAATCAGGTATTGCTTTTGATTCGTCCATTCCTCAAGGGTTTGGCGTAGGGAGTAGTGGTGCTTTGGTCGCAGCTATTTATGACAAATATGCTGTAGACAAGATAGATTCAGAAAATATAAATAAAGGAGAGCTTTCAGAACTGAAAGCCATCTTTGGTCAGATGGAATCTCATTTCCATGGCAAAAGTTCTGGATTGGATCCATTGATATGTTACCTAAATCTGCCTGTGATCATTAAGTCTCAAGAGGACCTAGACACCGTAGGATTACCACAAGAAACTGCCGAGAGCAAAGGAGCTATCTTCTTGCTAAATACTCATACTCCTGGAGAAACACAACCGATGGTGCAGATTTTTATGGAGAAAATGAAGGAGCACGGATTTCGAAAGATGATGAAAACCGAGTTAAAGAAATACAACGATGAGTGCATCAAGTCCTTTCTCAAAGGAGACTTTAATCCGCTTTTTGGCAACTTAAAACACCTTTCAGCTCTATTGTTGCATAATTTTAGCCCAATGATACCAGAGGGTTTCAAAGGGGTATGGAAGCACGGAATAGAATCGGGAGACTACTATCTCAAATTATGTGGTAGTGGAGGTGGGGGATATATCCTCGGATTTACCCGGGACTATGCCAATGCTCAAGAGCAGCTCAAAGATTACGAACTAGAACTCGTACAACGCATCTAATTGTATTACGGTGAACGCGAAGAGATTTCAAAAACGCGATTCAGTCTACTTAAAACTTATTGCTTTACTGTCTGCCGTACGATGGAAAAATGTGCTTTTCACCGCAGGAGCGCAATACATTGCATTTCTATTTGCCTTTAATGTAAAAGAAGATATCTGGCACTCACTGGCAGAAGTAAAAGTACATCTTATTATAGCCAGCACAGCATTCATACTTGCAGGAGGTTATATCATAAATAACTTTTACGATATAGAAAAAGACCTTATCAATAGACCGTACCGTACCCGTTTTCAGAACTTAGTAAGTCGAGGTTTTAAGCTAAACTTTTATCTAATGCTCAATTTTATTGGGTTAAGCATTGCCTTATTCGCCAGTTGGCGAATATTCCTATTCTTCATGGGCTACGCAGGGCTGCTTTGGTTTTACTCCCATAAGTTGAGTAAGATGGTGCTCATTAGAGAATTAACGGCTAGTTTTCTTACGGTTTTGGTCTTCTTTAGCTTGACACTCTATTTTCAGACGATGAGCTTATCCTTTTTTCTGTATGGAATGAACCTCTTCTTTGTTCTTTTTGCACGTGAGGTATACAAAGGAATAATTTGGCTAAAAGGAGATGTGATGCAAGGCTACGAGAGCATTGCTACGAGTACAGGTATGAATACAAGCAAGCGTATTTTTCAAGTGATCTTGATCTTTAGTATTGTTATAGATGCGGTATTTTTGTGGGTACACACCAAGCCAGAGTTATTCTATGTTTTAGGAGCTATTGCTATTTTAAAAACCATAATGCTCGTACTCATAGAGCATAATACTAAGCCGATTCATCGGATATTTCAGGCAGCTATCCTACTCTTTATTATTGGTGTAGCGTGGCTATGAAGATGTGTATGAGAATGCATTCACAGGCACGATGCGAACGGGAACTAGTATAGGTCCAGAAATGACTGATGACCTTTCTATTCCCTCTTTTCTTTAGACAAAGTGATACGGCAGAGAATAATGAACGGTCTTGCGCTATATGTTGGGACGTTTATATATAAAATGAAATTTAGAGTTGCTCCATTAATACTGCTATCCCTTCCTCAAAACTTCTTGGATGATAGCCCAGTACTTCTTCACTCTTGGTGAGATCGAAACCCGTAATAGGTGGTCGTTGTGCTGCTTGATTTAAGGTTTTGCTACTTACCTGTGTTATTATGGACTTGTCAAGACTAAAATAGTCAGCTACTCGCTCTACTATCTCTACTATACTCATTTGGTCTTTGCCGCTTAGATTGAACACGCCTTCTGCCTCTTTTTGTTCTATGAGTTTGCATCCAATGGCAAGATCTTCTGCCAGTGTAGGACTACGTACTTGGTCATTTACTACATTAACAGGTTGGCCTTTTTCCAAAGCACCTTTAGCCCAGAGTACAATATTGCTTCTGCTCATATCATGCACAATCCCGTATACCAATATGGTCCGAGCAATACTCCACTTATCGCATTGGTTTCGAACCATATTCTCGGCAGCTAGTTTCGTCTCGCCATAGTAGCTTAATGGTTCTGGTTCAGCTTCTTCGGTATAGGGTCCATCTTCCCCATCAAATATAAAATCAGTACTTAAGTGAATAAAGTGTGCTTCAACCGCATTTGCTGCATCCACTAGGTATTCCACTGCATCTACATTGAGTTTTTCAGCGCCCTCTTGGTCAGTTTCACAAGCATCTACGTTGGTCATAGCTGCCGTGTGTATGATAGTATCTGGCTTATGCAGAGTAATGATATCCTGCACATTGCTTGCATTAGTTACATCCATAGACACATAGGTGTATCCATTTTTTATGGGATAGCGATTTTCCCCTCTTGCAGTTGCTATCAGTGCTATTGTTTTATCACGTAGGTAGAGGTTTATTAGCTTTTGGCCAAGCAGACCGTTACTTCCTGTTAGTAGTACTTTTTTCATTTCAGTTGCAAAAATGGGTAGTTGGTTTGTAAGGTAATTCGTTTTTGGGCTACTTGCTTCTGATGCAGATCGGGAGCGTGTTTCGGCCGGTGAGCCGCTAGCTGCGTGTATTTTTGTACCTCTTGAAGTATGCCAAGAGTCTTTTCCGAGAAATAGGTTTCGCAGAACCGTTGCCAGATATAATCTTGAGCCAAGTTAGTAGGATGTGTCATATCATCTTTAGCAAAGCGATAGTCACGTAATTCGTCAATAAATATTTCATAAGACGGAAAGTAGGATGTGCTTTTAGTTCTATCAATGACCTCGTGCAATGCTGATAGTAACGTAGCTTTACTTCTGCTACTTTCTTGTATCCCACTGCGTAGATGTCGTATAGGACTTACCGTAAATAGTATATGTACCTCTTTATTGAGTTGAGATACGTGTTTTATAATTGTCTCAATAGACTCTTTTACTTTGGTAAATGTGAGTTGTTTTTGCTCAAACTCTTTGGTCGGTATCTTATGACAATTGGCCACCGCAACACCAGAGTAGGTATAAACCAGTGAAGTGCCCAGTGTAATCACAACCACGTTAGCCTTGCTTATGTCTGTTTTTATCTCGTGTAAGATTTGGTTGCTGGCCTCTACTGCTTTTTCGGTCGATGAGTAAGTGAAAGATCCGTGGTGTTCCCACGAGAAGGCCTTATCTCTCCATTCAAAATCGGCCAAACTATAGATCTGGTCGTGAGCTACACGGCCCAGTATAGTTGCTATACTCTGTGGATTGTAAATGATTCCAAATGGGTTTGTAGTAACTTCAAACCCAAGCGAAGTCATGCGTTCTGACTGTGAGTCAGCGAAGCAAGATCCTATTAAGTAAAAAGACGGCCATTCTTCTTTTAGGGGTTGCTTGGCTATGGGTATGTCTATTTTTAATTTCAAGGTGGGGCAAATTTAACCCGAAATAAAAAAGCCAGAGGAATCGTTCAGGCTTTAAGAATATTATTACGATTTAGACTTGGTTACACGCATGGGTAAAATTTTTGGTAGTTGCTCCAACTACTAGCAAAGGTGCAAATCCAGTCGTATCATCGTCAGCACAAGAACTTACACCCAAAACAACTACTACAGTAAAGCAGCCATCGTATTTGCGTTTACGCTTATCATAAGCACAAAGAGACTAAAAAAAATGCCTTGTTTAAGACAAACAAGGCATTTTAAAATCTAAACCGAAGCTAGATTACTTACAGTTGTATTTGTAGGTTTTGTCATTGTTAAAGAGGTTGGCAATTGACTGCCTAGAGGTGATAGGGTAATTGTTCTCATTATACGTGTAGGTGCCAGTGATTGGCAGAGTAACTTCTTGAGATTCTATTACGGTTACTATATTCCCACTCGCAAGATTCTCTGGAGTAATAGCCAACGGGTCTATGTCGCCGTCAAAAGCAAAAGCCAAATTACCATTGAAGGGACTTTTCTTTCCATCAAAAGTGATATCAGATATTGTTACTTCGGTAATAAATGAGTCAGACATTTCGTCGTAGCTTTCTGCTATACTTGAGTTGAGTTTCCCATTTACGTACGTGAAGCTAGTTATGTCAGTCAATGTTGCCTCATCTCCACTGTAGTAGCTGTTTTCTATTTTTGTGATATTGCCATTACTGGATGTTATTTCGATAAAACTATAAGGTATTCCATCTTCACTAATGTTAATACGCTCAGGAATAGAACTCCCAACAGCATATATAAATTCAGCTGTTTGCTCTTCCGTCACTACCGAAGATAATTTACCATCTGCACTGTAGACATAAGAACTTATTGTCGTTTCGCCATATTCTACTTCGATTGATTGAATTAGTATGCCATTGGTGTTGTACTCGTATGTTGTGGTGGTGGTATCTCCTTCTTCAATGTCTGTTACTTCAGTAGGCATGCAACTGATTGGCGCTGTTCCTGCCGGAGCTGGATCGTTTTCTTCGTCTTCTTTGCAACTGGATTGTGTTACTATTCCTGCACCTAGTGCAAGTATTAGCGCCATTTTGAATAATTTTTTCATATTTTTAGTATTTCTGATACTGCAATAATCGGTTTTTTGAAGTAATAAAAGATCATGTCGCTGAAATTTGAACTGATGCTTACATTTGCACCGTTTTGGTAGCGATAGAAGATAATCACACAAGAAAGCTATATATAGAGAGCTATGGGTGTGCAATGAATTTTGCAGACAGTGAAGTAGTAGCATCTATAATGGCAGAGGTGGGAGTAGAGACTACGAATGATGAGATGGAAGCGGATATTATTTTTATTAATACATGCTCAATTAGAGATAACGCAGAGCAAAAAATCCGAAACAGACTAAAGCATCTACGACACAATAAGAAACAAAACAAAGAGCTTACTATAGGAGTCCTTGGCTGTATGGCAGAACGACTCAAGAAGCAATTGCTAGAAGAAGAAAAGCTCGTTGATATAGTTGCTGGGCCAGATGCTTACAAGGAACTTCCTGTTTTATTAAGAGAAGTAGAAGATGGTCATAAGGCAATCAATGTTATGCTCAGTCTGGAAGAAACCTACGCCGAGATACAACCTACCAGACTAAATAGTAACGGGGTAACAGCATTTATCAGTATCACCCGAGGGTGCGATAACATGTGTAGTTTCTGTGTAGTGCCATTTACACGAGGGAGAGAACGTAGCAGAAATCCAGAGAGTATAGTAGCTGAAGCACAAGACTTGGTAAACAAAGGGTACAAAGAAGTGACGCTGCTTGGACAAAATGTAGATTCCTACTTATGGTATGGTGGCGGTGCCCGTAAAGATTTCGATAAACTTACTGCAGATGAGCAGAAAAGTAGCATATCGTTTGCTAATTTACTAGAAATGGTAGCACAAGTAGATCCTAGTCTACGCGTACGCTTTTCTACCTCTCACCCCAAGGATATACATGACGAAGTGCTTTATGTTATGCGTAAATACGACAATGTCGCCAAGCACATTCATTTACCGGCACAAAGTGGGAACACACGTATACTAGAGAAAATGAATCGCACGTACACGCGTGAGTGGTACGAGATGAAATATAATCGCATTAAAGAAATACTGCCAGAGTGCAGTGTGAGTTGCGATATTATTACAGGTTTTTGCTCTGAGACTGAGGAAGAACACAAAGATACACTAGACCTATTGCGTAAATGTGAGTACGAGTTTAGCTATATGTACTTCTACAGTGAGCGACCAGGTACGCTAGCCGCGCGTAAGTATGAGGACGATGTACCTGAGGAGGTAAAAAAACGCCGACTCACAGAAGTCATTGAAATACAGCATGAAATAGCGATAAAGCGAAATGCCGCTCAAGTGGGCAAGGTGCATACCGTACTCATAGAAATGCAGAGCAAGAAAAATGCAAACGAATGGATGGGCCGCAATAGCCAAAACATCAAAGTGATCTTCCCAAAAGGCAATTTTAAAATGGGTGATTATGTAGATGTTAAAATCGAACGTAGTACAACTACAAGTTTGATTGGAGTAGCTGTTTTGTAGCAATATAACTTAGAGGTCAGGAATGCATCCAAACGGATAGCGTTTGCGGTTTACCTGCAGGAAATAGCCATAAATGGCTTTGCCAACAAAAAAGTCCCTCTAGCTCGAGCTAGAGAGACTCCAATATACGTAAGACGTATAAAATTCTATTTATTTTTAACCGCGAGAAAAACCCAATATTGTTTCCTCAATAATGTCACAAGCGGCATTCAATTCTTCTTCCGTAATAACTAATGGAGGAGCAAATCGAATAATATGGTCGTGGGTAGGTTTTGCCAATAGGCCATTATCTCTAAGTTTCAAACAAACATCCATAGCAGTTTTCTTTACGCCGTTATAGTCAAACGGAGTAATAACTACAGCATTCAGTAAACCCTTCCCTCTGTAGTGCTCTACTATCGGAGAATTTATTTGACTCATACGTTCCCTGAATATCTTACCAAGTCGGTACGCATTCTCAGCTAAGTTTTCATCTCTCACTACTTCTAGAGCAGCAATTGCTACTTTGTTTGCCAATGGATTCCCACCAAAAGTGCTGCCATGCTCCCCAGGTTTAATGCATAGCATAATATCATCGTCAGCCAATACCGCACTTACAGGGAATACTCCTCCACTTACTGCTTTCCCTAGGATTAGTATATCAGGCTTTACTTCTGGCGTACCAGAACAGTTTTTATCTATACAGTCACAATCTCCACAAGTTGCCAGTAGACGCCCCGTTCGTGCTATTCCTGTTTGCACTTCATCTGCAATGAACAAGGCGTTATACTCTTTGCAGAGTTCGTTTGCCTTTTTTAAGTATCCTTCGTCTGGAACCATTACTCCAGCTTCCCCCTGTATAGGCTCTACAATAAATCCTGCAATATTCGGATTTGCTTTCAATGCTGCTTCTAGTGCATCTGTATTGTTGTATTCTATTATTTCTACCCCCGGTAGATATGGTCCAAAACCACCCTTACTGTCTGGATCCGTGCTCGCAGATACTATAGCTATTGTTCTGCCATGAAAATTCTCAGTAGCAAATAGAATTACTGCTTGATTTTCTGGAGTTCCTTTTTTTTCATAAGCCCATTTGCGGCAAAGTTTTAGAGCAGTTTCTACTGCTTCTGCACCTGTATTCATAGGCAGTATTTTGTCAAATTTGAAGTACTCCGTCATAAACTTTTCATATTCTCCAAGCGTATCATTGTAAAATGCGCGTGAGGTCAGCGTGAGGGTTTGTGCTTGATCGGTCAATGCTTTTACAATTTTTGGGTGACAGTGACCTTGGTTTACAGCACTATATGCACTCAAGAAATCATAGTATTTTTTGCCATCGGTATCCCAAACGTGTATCCCTTCACCTTTTGCCAAAACAACAGGTAATGGGTGATAGTTATGGGCGCCATGTTTATCTTCTAGTCCTATGTAATAGTCTTGTGTCATAGGGCAAAACAACATTTTTTTTTCCATCTAGGCTAATTGACATTGCTTGAAGTTGGACTAACGTACCAATTCTAAAATCAATCTGAACTACAGGTATGATTTCATGCCTGCTATTTTTGGGATTGTGCTGTTATATCTATATTGCAGAGCTCGTGAAGTTTTTATTAAATAGCTTAATCGTACTCGTGTTTGGAGCATCTACTTGTGCTACTGCCCAAGTTATGGTTTTAGAGTCAGAAGATTTTAGGTTGCATTACCATGCAGAAGATAGCTTGGAGATATACATCCTGGACAGTCTTTTTGAAACTTCACTCATCCAACTGCAAAAAGACCTGAACTATTATACCAATACGTCCATTGATGTTTTTTTTCATCGGCCTAATACCTTCAGTACTATGAACGAAGGAGTCTCCTCAAAACAAACGAATGAGGGTGTCATTAGGCTTAGTCCGCTAATTGTTTCCATTTCTTTAGACTCAGATGTAGAATCGCTGCGCTTTAGTTTTAGATCTCAAGTAGCTCAACTTTTAGTGGAAGAAATGCTCTACGGAGGCAATTTTCAAGACAAAATCAAAAGTGCCAATCTGGTCAATCTACCAGACTGGGTTCTCCCAGGGTTGTATCACTACTTGGGTTCTGGGTGGTCCGTTTATGATGACAATAGCTGGAGAGCTGTCTATGAACAGCACGGATTCAAGAATTTAAATTCTATTCCACTCTTCTATCGCGATGTAAAAGGCGCCTCTTTTTGGAAATATATTCACAACAAGTACGGTGAAAAAGCTGTCCCCTCATTATTATACATGATGCGACTCACCCGAAAAATGAACAGCGCCATATTCTATGCGTTTAAAAAAAGCATGTATGAAGTGTCACACGATTGGGCATCTTTTTATAAAAATCAGTATGTACAAGATCAGAATAGGTTAAGTCCGTTAGGTGGAATAAAGTTGAATAACAGCATAGTTCGCGGAATTCACGTAGTTGCAGACACCTTATTTTATACATTCGAAAAAACAATCACGGGATATGCCATATTCAGATTTTCAGGGGGTGACTTCATCAAAACAAAAGTGTATAGTGCGAAAAGTACCTTAGCGGCAAATCTGGTGCCATCGGCATTTTATGCAACAGTAAATAAAGTAAGATGGATACTTGACCAAGGGAGTGCATACATCGATTGTAGATTAGATATTTCCTCTGACTCACTCATTTCAAGAGACATTAAGGTGCCATTTAAGATCTCATTTGTCAAGCTTGATTTAGATAGCACATATTTGGTGTCTTCTTCTTGGAATGCTTCTAGTGTTTATAGCTATTTGACTACTAGTCACAAAATAGTTGCAGTCCGTGGCTTTATTTCAAGTTTTGATGAGCGAGACGGATCTGTTATTGCTTCTGTTCAGAAATGGAACGATTTTGCTGTTTTGCACAAAACATCACGGGGCATTACTCGCATTTTACTGAGAAGTCAAGATATGCTTAGTGATGTAGTTTTTGCAAATGATTCTACCGTTCTATTCAATGCTGGTGCTGATGGAATAATAAACGGTAAAGTCCTCAACTTAAACACACAGAGTGTTGCCAGCTTAACCAACTATCGATACAACATTACTTCACATCAGTATAATCAGAATGTATTTGTAGAGCGACTAAACAAAGGCAACTATGCAGAGCTATTCATTACAGATTATTTGCCTGTTCATAAGCTATATGTTTATGATACTATATACCCTACTGCAGATTTCAGTATGGATATTAATACAACCTATGAGGGCACAAGAGAGTCAATAGATGAACTTCCAGATTCATTGCTCGAGTATACATTTCAGCTGCCGGTGAGTCCCGCGTCTGATTACGACGCTTATGGAATTGATTCCTTGCCGTTAAAAGTCCCTTCGGTAGACGTTAATGAACCCCGAGTATGGCAAAATTCTGAGCAGATGCTTTTTTCCCAGGCATACTTAAGACTTACCAATACAAGTCAATTCATTGATCAAAGTGTATTTATAGAAGCCATACCACTCCAGTTACCTAGTCAAATAAACTTAGACGTAGGATTTTCACTAACCAATAAAGGAGAAACACGTAGATTCACATTTGGAGCTTCAGGCTTACTTCAAACAGGGGCTTTTGATGTTTACGCGTCATTCAGGAAGCAGAGTAAATGGGTGAGGCAATTTGATTTAATAAACCGGCGTAGAGCTAGTCTTACACCAGATGTTAGAGTCAGATTTTTGAGCACTATCGGTCGATTCTCATTCACTATGCCTATTTTATTTAATGGTCTCACTTTCAGTCATAAGTATAGTCTTAGACACGATCAAAAAAACAATCTGGTTCTGAATTCAGAAGCATTATCTCAAATAGGATCAAACGATCCAAGCTTAATTATTAGCCATGCATCCATTATTTCCTTTCATAAGCATTGGCTTAATCAAGATATAGACGGAGCCATTAGCATAGGGCCTAGCTTTAATGGTCTAACACAAAAGTATAGTTTCACCACAGATTTTAACTGGAGCTACCTGAGGCAATTAAATCCTCAAGTCGTATTCAAAACAAGAGGGAGATTTATAAATTCTTTCGGCAGTGCACCTCAATTCTTTATGCTAGGTGGGGTAAAATCAGACCTGCGGCTACCTTATTTCAATAGAAATTACTCTACCTACAGAGATCCCATGCTGTATACAAGTCTATTTGGGGTCAGAGGGTTTCCGCTCAATTATCGCAATGGGAATACCGCAACGTATGCAAATATTCAGTTAGATTGGAAATTTTTAAAAAGTCTTGTACCAAGGCCCATTGTTTCAGAGTTCTTCGCAAACATCTCGTTGCGATCGTTTATTGATGTGGGGACATCTTATTATGGTCGCACTATCTTTGACAATGCAAATGTGTTAAATCAAAGTAGTGTCGCTACGGAGACAGGCAGCATCGTAATTCTTGTAAATGCATTCAAAAACCCATTTATAGGGAGTGCAGGGTTGGGTTTTGGTTCTAGAGTGTTTGGGTATATGGTTAGTTTAGATGCTGCAATAGGGTATGAGAGTCAGGTGATTAATGAACCTATGTTTCATCTCAATATTGGGCATATTTTTTGATTGTTAAAAATTTGTCCGCATCTAGTTTCAAGCAAAAGTATTTTGCTATGCTGATAGTCTAAATTTGCTTCATATTTTCAAGAAAAACATAGCGGTAAATCACATGACAATCAAATCAGCACTTATTTCAGTGTTCAGCAAAGACGGTATTGATGAACTAGCCCTAGAGCTAGCGAAAAACAACGTAGACATCTACTCCACTGGGGGGACAAAGAAGTACTTAGAAAATCTAGGACTTAAAGTTCTAGCAGTCGAAGACTACACAAACTATCCAGAGGTATTTGGAGGACGAGTAAAGACGCTTCATCCTGCTATTTTTGGAGGTATACTGTATAGGAGAGATAATACCAGTGACCTAGCAGAACTAGTACAGCATAAGATTCCCGCCATCGACTTAGTAGTAGTTGACCTTTATCCGTTTGAAGATACAGTAGCTTCAGGAGCAGAGCATGATGATATTATTGAAAAAATTGACATCGGGGGTATCTCCTTGATAAGAGCGGCAGCAAAGAACTACAAGTATACAAGTATTATTAGCAATAGGAATCAGTACGCCTCTTTTACGGAACATTACAAAAGGAATGGAGGGGATTCTACCCTGGCATACAGAAATGAGTTGGCACTTGCCGCATTTAATGAGACACGCCATTATGATACAGCTATATCAAGTTATTTTTCAGGCGAGCAGAAATTGGAGCTGCGTTACGGAGAAAATCCGCATCAAAAAGCACATTTCAAGGGAGATATTAATGGTCTTTTTACAAAATTAAATGGCAAAGAGCTTTCTTACAATAATCTGCTGGATGTAGATGCCGCAGTTAATCTTATTCAAGATGTCAGCGAGAAAGGTAAAGCATCTTTTGCAGTGCTAAAACATAACAATGCCTGTGGCTGTGCCAAAGCGGATACCGTTTCGCAAGCATTCAGAGATGCATTAGCATCAGATCCCGTTTCAGCTTTTGGAGGTGTACTCATATCAGATACGGAGATAGACCTAGAAACAGCTCAAGAAATCAACAAACTATTTTACGAAGTATGTATAGCTCCATCATTCTCCATAGAGGCAAAAGAACTTCTTACCCAAAAAGCAAAACGAATATTATTGGAGTGGAGCAAGAAGGAATACAAGCAGCCAATTGTAAGGTCATGTCTCAATGGCGTGCTATGGCAGGATAGAGACTTACACAACGTAGAAGAAGAGGAGCTTACATTCCCAACTAAGTTAAAACCTTCAAGTACTCAAGTTAAGGACCTGTTATTAGCAGATCGAATAGTAAAAAATACAAAGTCTAATGCCATTATATTGGTTAAAGACGGAAGACTCATTTCTAGCGGCACTGGACAAACCTCTCGAGTAGATGCTTTAAGACAAGCAATCGTTAAAGCCAATGCGTTCAATCTATCTTTAGAAGGAGCAGTAATGGCATCAGATGCATTCTTTCCATTTCCAGATTGTGTTGAGATTGCAGCAGAAGCAGGTATCAAAGCAGTTATACAGCCTGGAGGGAGCATAAAAGACAATTTATCTATTGATAAATGTGATGAAATCAATGTAGCTATGGCAATGACTGGAACGCGTCACTTCAAGCATTAAAGTAAGCGTTATATATTTAACTTACTAGTAAAGAGATAAT
>ERZ1039804.23-NODE-23-length-110452-cov-22.955098_pt1 | contig 110452 bp, 121 predicted proteins | sample MGYA00383089_ERZ1039804 | MGnify/ENA primary metagenome ERZ1039804 (study PRJEB29581, sample SAMEA5548359) | metagenome | biome: marine; feature: coastal; material: water | depth 1 m | study: Short-term variability in the microbial, nano- and picoplankton...
CATTTATGATGATTGGCACACCAATTATTATTGGAACAACAATGGGTTGGTTTAATCTATTTGGAATATTAGGATTGTAATGTACTACGTAATGAACTTAAAAAGTGGTGGTGTTATAGATGTCTATAAAAGTTTGTTAGAAGCAAGTGAACTTGTTAGCAAACACCCAGAATGGACGATAATGATAAAATACGATGATAGGAATGTGAAATGAGTGACCTAACAAAGGTTATTGAAGAAAACTTTCTAAACCTTCCTTGGATAGATGAGGTCAATAGTGATTTTACTTTTCGAGGTTGGAGCATGGAAGGCCGTGAGTGTGAAGAGTTTATTGATATTGTAATAAACATGGAACACGCAAAAGAAGCACGTAAATGGTTTGATGATCTTCCTTTAGATGTATTTGCACAAGATGAGAACGGTGAAAATATATCAATGTCATATGATGAGTCTGAAGAAGTTGCCGAAATGCGTAGTGATGATACAGAAGAAGAAGGTTATGAATGGCCTGAAGATATGATCTCAATCATTATTCACAGCCAAACACATTTGGAATGGTTTGCTGAAGCATGTCTAAATATTAGGGGTCATAATGACAGATGATGAAGTAAGAGCAGCCGCTCAAAAAGAAGCCGAGAAAACATTCGAAGGCTTTATACTTTGGTCAAAAAGAACTACATACGCATCAATCGCAGTCTTACTGTTTGTTGCGGCTTGTAACTTTGGGGTAGAGGACGACACCTATCCTGCCTATAATGGCGAACAATATAATCCGTCCGGTCTTAATGTAAAGAAATAAAGATAGGAAATCTATAATGAAAAATTTAATTACCGCTAGTATTATAGCACTCTTCGCAACAACAGCATTTGCGGCAGATACTACAGTCGAAATGTTAAATAAACGTGATGACGGCGCTAAGATGGTGTACTCAGAAGATATTACAACTATTGATGTAGGCGACACAATTACTTGGGTACCAACATCAAAAGGTCACAATGTAGAATTCATTGCTGGACCAGACGGTTGGAAGAAACCAAAGAAATCAAAACTCAACAAAGAAGTTGCAATTACATTTGACACGCCGGGGGTATATTTGTATCAGTGTTCACCACACAAAACAATGGGCATGATTGCTATTGTAATTGTAGGCGATCTAACACAAGAAGGTGTTGACGCTATCAAAGGTGCCAAAGTAAAAGGCAAGTCAAAGAAAAAACTAAAGGCATTGTTGGCTGATCTATGATTAAAAGTTTAGTTGATAAAATACCAGAATTTTGTTTTAGCCATTGGTTACTTCGTATTCCATTGGCTATCATATTTCTTCAACAAGGCCTTGATAAATGGCCAGTTGATGTTAGTACAGCAGAGGCCTTTGCGCTACCTTTAATCGTGTGGGTCTTTGTTGTTTACGGTGAACTTGGTTCAGGTATCGGATTACTCGTTGGTGGAATACTTGCCAATTGGTTTGAAGAATTTGGTGATTTAATTACACGCTTTAGTGGTATTACAATCTGTAGTATTATGACAGGTGTTATTTGGATTGGTGAACCTGAAAGTTTTATGGATGTTATATTGTATGATAATTTTCATGTCCTACTTTGGGTAGGTGGCATGTATTTTGCTCTGAGAGGAAACAGAACGTAATGCTAAGTAAAGAGTGTAAAGCACATTTAGAAGAAGCTGGTGAAACTGGATTAGAACATGCAGTAAAAGCATTGAAGATAGCAGGTACACTACAGTTGTTAGTTCCTGCATTAGTCATTCATGCTTTTGCACCACGCTTCTTTACCGACACTGCAAGTCGTACAATGCAAAAAATATTAGACGAAAGACATAGTAAATGAACCCACAATGGCGCACAGTCTATCTAATGCTATTTGTCTGTGTGCTATTACACTTTATTGTAATACCAATATGGATGTGGAATTTAGGGCTATGATTAAAATTAAAAAAGGAGAATTCAATGGATAAAGAACAGTTGATTGAAAGACTTAAGACAGCACTAGCTACTAGCTTTTCGCTATACTTAAAAGCACATAACTATCACTGGAATGTAACAGGACCTAACTTTGCTCAATACCATGAGTTCTTTGGTCAGTTCTATACAGAAGTTTGGGAGTCTTTAGATACCACTGCAGAAGAAATCCGTAAGTTGGGTTCTTTTACACCAGGTGCTATGAGTCGATATCTAGAGTTATCTCAAATCGAAGATGAGACTATGATACCTGAAACACAGATGATGTTCACACGTTTATCTAATGATAATGATATTCTAATCAGACTTCTATATGAAGCACGTATAGCCGCTGATGAATGTGGATGTTTTGGTGTTGTAAATTATTTAGAGGATCGTATTAGTATACATGAGAAACACGCATGGATGTTAAAAAGCTTTTAAAGCAGTCAGCAGTAGCGACTTTTTGCTTCTTCTTTATTAAGGGGTGTATTTGGTTGTTAGTGGTTGGGTATTCAGCCTACGTATATCTACAACCCTAGAAGATGGGTATGAATCGTAGCTTACAATATCTTTTTGATTGCCACCAAGAACAATAACAACTTCTTCACCTTCTATGACTTTTGTGGTCATGTAGAACGCTACATGGCCTTGCCAAGGGTCACCTCTACTAAAGATTACAATATCTCCTAGTTTAGGTTCATCTACAGGATCTCCATACTCTAAAAAGCTTCTTGCCATTAATGGATTGTCACTAACACTTTCACTACCACTAATACCATTTTTGTGCAAGACAGCATTAACAAATGCGGCACACCACTCATAATTCACTGGGTCGATACCCATAAACTCTCTAAGCTCTAATCTATCTGTTCGTTCATGTTTATCTACGAGACTATCAGCTATTCTAAGATAGTCTGGAAAATCTGTAGGTTTAGATATGTGATAATCTATGTTTGATACACATGCAGATAACAGCATAAGCGATACAACAATGTTAAACGTTCTGATACAATGTTCCAGTATTATAGTATGATAATTGGGATTAACTTTTTATTTATATTCTTTAGTATTAGCTATTGACTTTTTGTTCAATACGTGCTATAAATAGTATAAGACTTAAAACAGGTGATGATGACATGATTGAACAAGTACAAAAAATCTTCAAACAAAAATTTGGTTTAGATGTTTCGGCAGATACTAGGATTGAAGACCTGGATCTGGATAGCTTAGACTTGCTCGAACTAGCATTTCATATTGAAGATGAATTCGGTATCGAAGTTGAAGACGAAGATATGATGGGACTAGTAACAATTCAAGATGTGCTAGACTACGCAATAAAAACCAAAAATCAATAAAAGAATACAGGTCCCTTAGTTCAGCTGGATAGAACAACTGCCTTCTAAGCAGTAGGTCGTAGGTTCGAGTCCTACAGGGTCCGCCAGAATAATGAAACGATTGTCGCTTTAAATGAAACGATTATCGCACCAAATGAAACAATAAAGGTATAGCTATGCTAGAAGAAGAAACTGATACAGCAACAATCGTTCCTAAACCAAGTCGAGCAACTAGACTTAAACGGTCTATAGCCGCTAGAATTAGGCGAAGAAAAGTTAAACAGCTTAAAGTTATTCGTCAAACCAAAATTGATAAAGAGGCAAAAGAAAGAGTTTTATCCAAATTAAATTTAGAATAACCCTTGACTTTCTCTGAGAATCGTACTATATTAATAATGAACTTAAGAGAAAGAGAATCGTTATGACACTTAATATAACAGACTTAGAAAATATTGAAATCGGAGGAATTGATATGAATGATTATCCTGACTTCTGTGATGCATATGTAGAGTATGCTGATAAGAAAGATGGTACGCCATTGACAGATTCTGAGATTAATATGTTGAATGAATGTGAAGATACAATGGCATATGTAAACGAAAACGCTTATATGAGTTTATATTAAAAGCCCTTGACATTAATAGCGAATCATTGTATAAAGAATGTATAGTTAGTCAAGGAGACAATGATGTTAGAACTTTTAGTGATGATCGTAGTAATTGCAATTGCAGTTCCCTTAGTCGGTCTTGGATGGATGTTCTTAGATATGTTCAAGCAAAACAAATAAAGCCCTTGACATATACATCATAATATAGTATATTGTATATATCAGATATGAGGAGTGATTCGATGACGTTTAATACATTTATGAATAACCTCTGGGATTGCAAAGATGTCTTTGTTCCCAAACTTGGTGAAATCATTAGCACACGTGCTAAGTATGGAACTGACGTTCAGGTTATGTGCCTAGATTCGTCAGGCGAAATCACCCTCATAGATGGTACTGAACTATACAAGAGGTATCCTAATCTCTTTACATGACTAACAGCGGATATGGTGGAATTGGTAGACACGCTGTCTTTAGGTGGCAGTGCTTTACAGCGTGGGGGTTCAAATCCCTCTATCCGCACCAAAATAAAACTATTTACTTATGCCGTTCTGGGTGCGCTTGGAGTTACTGCAATAACTTCATAACCTTTTGCAGAAGGGAGTTAGGGTTCGAGTCCCTTAAGCGGTATTAGTAAATGGTTTTTCGCTCGACGGAGTGAGATCGTGGTGACTGAAGCGATGTCGGAAGACGGCATCAAGGTATCAGAGAAGAGACTTAGCGGTCTGGGCTAGCGCCTGCATCTGAGTAGAGAGACAATTGCACGAGTCTTCTTGTTCTCTCTTGGCGGTAATAAGTAAGTCCGCCCCACACATAAATAATTAATACTAAGAGAAAGCAAAGCAAAACAAAAGGATACAACAATGTTTACGGCAATCGTTTTAGTATGTTTAAGTGGACAAGATGTAATAGCAAAAAACTGCTTCACCTACACAAATGAAATTCTTTGGGCTAACGAAGCTCAATGTAAAAAAGCAGTAATGCTTGGTTTACAAAATAATATATTTAAATTTGATGAGCCTGATGTAGGCAAATCATGGGCACCAGCTAGTTTTTATTGTGTGCCATGGACAGTGAAGAGCAGTACTTAGCTCTCCACTATTTTTTTTATCTATTAGTAATCATCATCTTTTTTAGATGCCTTTTTGCTATAAGCATTAGCACCAAAGAACGCTGCTACTAAGCCAGCAATCGCTACAAAATATGTAGGCGCAATATCACCGATTAGTTGTGCGGCATCTTCTACACCAAAGAGTGATGTAGCAAGAATAAGAATAGGATATAGTAGCATACCCCAAAGAGCAAACCATGCCATTGCACGAATTTGGTCTTCTTTAGCGTCTTCATTCTCACGCATTTTTTTCTTATGTTCCCATTCTGCAATCTCTTTTGCTCGGGACATTTCTTCGTCTGTGATAATACCATCGCCATCTGTATCTAGATGTGCGTAAATGGAATCAGCTTCCATTGTCTTGGGCGTTGCATTAACTTTCTTTTCCGCCATTGGTTTGGTCTCCTCCAAGTCTGCGTCTTTTAAAAAATCATCGTTAGACATAATTAACCTTTTTTAACCATAGTCCATGCGCCCCAAGCAATAGCGATACCTGCGGCAATCTTAGCTAGTGGTGCCATAAAAAGAATCATAAGACCAAGAGCAATTAACATTCCTCCATCCCATGTTGTTCTTTCTACTAATCTTTTCTTAATCCATTTCATTTTTTATCTCCTTTATTAGATTCCAATTGTTTTATTCTTTTTTCTAATTCGTCAATTTTATTTGTAACTCGAGGATATCTTTTTCTCCAAGCTTCTGGGTCATCTTGTAACCATTGCCAACCAAATTTATCAACTAAACAATTTAAACTTCTATCGAATTTAGCCATGAGCCATAAAGCCATGTTCGTGTTTCTAAACCATGCTAAAAATGCGGCACCAAATATAGAGCCAGCAATTGCTGTGTAAATCCACAGAGTATCACCAAACATTCTTGTTAGCATTTCCATTTTAGCCTCCAAACGTGCTTACTATGCTAGGGCCAAACGAAGTTGCTACCCATGCTAGTACGCCAACTGCGGCAAGACCGACTATAACCCATTTCATTTTGAAGTCATCTACTTTCATAGTCATACCAATCAATTCGGTGTTCATTATGCGAATACTTAAATCGAAAGTTCCTTCTGGCGTATCTTCGTCTTTTAATGAAGTACTCAATTCAATTCTCCTTATTTTCTGTGTATTTGATATAATGGTTCATGCCGTGATCGTATGCACCATCAAATGGCATACCCTTTTTTAAGGCTCTCCAACGTCCACGAAATTTGTCTTTAACTCTTTGCCACTTAGACATTTTTCTTATTTCACCAAAGTAATTGATGTATCTTGGTGTACAGGTGTGTCTATACCCAAGAAATGCGGGTGGTACACTTGTAACAAGATCATTGTTATTTACATGACGATAATGTGGAATAGTATTAAGAGACTTACAAAACTTACGTGTACCAACTCTTGGTGAACCATAAGTGTAGAGTGCATCTACAACTTCGTTAAGTCTACTAGCAGCGATAGTTGCCATTGCTCCGCCTAGAGAATGACCACAAATTAAAAATGTTTTATCGTCTGCATACTTTAGAACGAACTGAAGTTCATCCCATAGTTTATCGATTTCTACTTGAAATCCATTATGAACCCAACCACCTTCTCGGGCTTTGTCGGGCAAAGCATTCAAGTCAGCTTTAATATCTGAGAACTCGCCTGGTTCTGTGCCTCTAAAGCACAAGACAAACTCTTCATCATTCCAGACTGCATGGCATTGTGCGCCATCGTCTTCCATGAATATATGATTATCATATCCTAATTTTTGATATTCAGAATATGCTTCTTCTTGGTCTAAGTAGGCTAATCCAGCCGCCTTGGCCATTTTATGACAGTTATGTATCATGACCTTTCCTTTGTTGTTGCCATGATGTAGAATTCAATTTGTTATTATTCTGCTAGTGGGTTGTCTAGTGCTTCTTGTATCTTTTCGTTCATATCACTTTCAAGAGTTCTCATGTCTTCTTCCAAACGATTTTCTGTCTGGCGCATTGTGTCTCTTACATCTTTTTCTGTTTCACGATTTAAAGATTCAACTTCACGTATACTACTAGTAACATCTTTTTGAAGTACGTTCATTTCAGTACGTACACCCTCTAACGCTGTGTCGATAGATGCTTGTGTATTCTTAGTACGATTTTCACTCTCATCTACCTTATCTTCCATACGATCTATACTACCCTCAAGCTTTAAGATATCATCTTTCAAACCGGATTTAATATCCCTTGTGTAGTCTATAGCCTCATCTAACTTTGTTTCAATCACATCATTACGGGCTGCAATAGCATCGGTGTCAATGTTTTGAATAATCTCTTTCATATCCATATAGTCTTTATAGATTTCAAAGCCACCCCAGGCAGCACCGCCTAGTGTTGATAAAGCAGTGAGAAGTGCAAACATCTTACCGCCACTAAATTTTAATCCACCAAATTCTACTTCAGCCATTATTTCTCCCCTCCAAAGGGTATGTTTATCCCTAGAACTAAGCCAGGATCTCCGTCGTAACCTGGCATAAGAAACCAGTTTTTATATTTTAATCTAGCAATGGGAGTAAAAAGCTGGCTGCTATACCCAGTTGCTAATCCTAAATCAATATAATCATTCATATGTATTCCACCATACACACTAATTGTACTTTCGCTATTAACTACAACACTCCCAATAATTCTTTCATTTTCACATATGATGTTGGGATGAATTTCATTGTACTCCATACCAAAGCCCATGTGTGTCGTTAAAGCAAGTGCGGCTACGCAAGTTAATTCCAATGGTCTCTTCCTAGTTAAAAACTAGAATTAGACCTTTAGTTTTCGAATTGTAACTGTCTTAATTGTTGCAATTCTCTTTCTAACTTCATTACTTCTAGTCGTTTTTTCTGTAGTTCTAATTCATATAAATCATTACAATTAATTCTAGCTCTAGGTTTTGCACCTAATGGAATAGTAATTCTTGCATATACACCAACATCACCGGGCCTGCTTGAATCATTAAACGAGTTATTGATACTATCATATTGACCTTTTTGTAAAATACCAGTTACTCCAACCTCCATTGAAGTAGCCGATCCAATAGCATTAGCACAATCTAATTCACCGGCTCTAAACTTATCTTGTTGATAGTTTTGCGGTAACCCAGGTATAGCTAAGTTTAAAGAACTTGAATCGGCAAAGGCAATACTCACTGCAAATATTTGACACGTACTTAATAATAACAATCTTTTAAACATTATAATCTCACTTTACTTATTTAATTTTGAACATATCCTAGAAGCTACAATAGATAATTCTTTTTCATCATTATCTTTAATCAATTTCGACCTAGTACACAAATAGACTGCTTTGTCTTTATCTTTGCTTCTAATGTATACGTCAAATGATTTTCTTTCCAAATAGTTCACTGTTAAAATTCTGCTTGAGGCAGCAAATGGTATTTTATTCCATTCTTTATCAAACACCTCAATCTCATAATATGTAACATCTTCTCTTCTATTGAAAAGTAACATTGTTACAACACTTACTGCGTCTATATGTGACGTTCTTAATTTTGGATAAGTTGGCGTTAACTCATGAGCCGAAGCTGTCGAACCTAACGCCAACATTAACATAACGAAAAATACTCTCATTAGTTAGCAATACATTCTGCAACTACAACTGTAGTATAAGTACCAGCTGGTAATGATTTAGTATTTCCGTAAGTTGCTGTTGATTCTACAGTGAACCAAGTTGTTCCTGCCGCAGTCAGATTGAATTCTGTTACATTATTATATGTAACTTTGTTTGATTCATAATCAGACATAGCTGATACACCAACTTCTTTTACAGTAGTAGCACCTGTCCAAGTTACAGAATCATTTAGACTTGGGCTAGATGAAAATGAAGTTGGATAAGATATTTTTGCTGTATAGTAAGCTGCTTGTGCAACATCATAACGAATGATTGGTTTTACTCCACCATCTGCTGGTGTAGTACTTAGTTGGTGTGGTGTTGGTGACCCATATACACCTGCTCTATCTGTAAAAATAGAACATTTAGATTGTACAGTACCTGTGATAGGTACTTCTTGCGAAGCTGCTAGTGCTGATCCTATTCCAGTCACTGCAGCCAATAGTATTACAGCTTTTAAATTCGCCATATTATTTCTCCACTAATTTAGTTTCCGTATTGAGAGCGTACCATTTCTCTGTGAACTTCATCACGACCTAAGTTACTTAACGCTCTTGCATTGTCAGGTAAATCACTATCTTGTAAGGTAATTGATTCTTCATAAACTCCGCCAGGAATTTGGGCATTCATATATACTTCAAATTGAGGTATAGTTGAAAGCTGGCTAATTATATCACTTTGCCTAGCACCATCTATAAACCCCTCAATATCTACATTCTTGTTTAGCATTTCGATTGGATCTAGCTCTTTTGCTTTATCCTCTTCGCTTTTAGCTTGTTCTTTTTCTTCTTCTTCATCTTCTTCAACCTCAGTCTCTCTATTAAGATTTAGTTGAACCCATTCATCATAATATGGATCATTAACATCTGGTTCACGATCCAGTAAACCTCTTTCTTTTAGCCAGTCATATAGAGCAGATTGATAACCAGGACATTCTGGGTTTGCTATCACTATATAACATGGGTCAAACCTATATGTATAATATACACTTGGGTTTTGAACAGTACCAAAGCCGGTTGTTGCTATAGACCCCTCACCAAAAAGTTCTGCTGGTAGACTACTAATAGTTACAGACTTATTTATTGTAGCTCCAGGTAATTGACTCCAATCATCTGTCTCTCTAAAAATATAGTCATTAGCAGTACCTAATTTTCTATTTTGTATCGTTACTGTAAAATCATCATTTCTATTTTTTTCAACTGTATATCTATATAAAACACTGCCAATTGTTATTCCAGCAGTATCTGGCAAAACGTCAGCCATGTTCCAAACTGGACCATTAATTGCTGCATTATTAGTTGTACCGTTTATCGTCTCACAATAAGAGTAAGAGGAGAATCCCAGTAATAACGCCGCCGCCAATAAATGTACTCTTGTTTTCATCACTTATACGCCTGTTTCTTGCTTCTGGTTGTTGTTCAGGATTTTCTTCCCATGCTAGTTTAGCCGCTTGGCCAATCATTCCATCATAAGGGCATGGTGTGCCTGCTTGCATCATTGCTCTAAAGACCCTAGGATCCTGGCACATGACTGACACAGCGGCCACTTTCATTCCCATATCATATAGCGTTTTTGCGTTTTTTAATTTTTCACAATTCATATCTCTTACAGCCTTACCCGCCGAGATCCCTAGTATTTGGGTCTGAACCGCACCTGATACACCTACAGTACATAAATCAGAGTTAGCTGAGTTTATGTTAGGGGAAATAGCGGATGCTGGTGGGGATTTTACTGTGGTTTCTGACTTAGCATCACTTGTTACTGAACTTGTAGTAGTCGATTCTGTTACGATTGCGTTACTATTTAATGTTGTAGTATCTTCAGCTACCGAGGCCGTTGCGAATACAAGGCCAAAAATGACCAAAGTGATTCTTTTAAACATATCTTATCCACCTTTATTAGTATAATTTCACAATTATATTTATGAAAATAAAGACCTTATTCCTCTTGATTCGAATCAAAAAGTATGATATATATAAATGTACATATTCCTGTAATTGAGAACGAAGCAACACATGTTAAAACCAAGTCATTCTTGTTGTACGAACTCAAAGCTTGAAAGAAGAAAGACTGTGCTAACTATAGACGATCTTAGGTTTGATGTAGTTATAGTTTATTGTAAGAGTTGTGGTGTTGTAAGACCAAGTGGCTCTGCAATTTTCGATGGTAGTAAAACAAATGAGGTGGAAGTTTGATACACACAATAGAAGATGTTATACGTAGACTAGATGTGATGAAAGACAAGGCTATAGAGTTACATCGTATTAGGAATCAATATAGCAAACTAAGTGGTAAAACTTACGATAAAGTTATTGCGAATTCCTTGTTAGAAGATATACAAGCAATGGCAGCAGGTATTGCAAATGATACACAAGGTGATGAGATTAGAACTGAAATGGAATACAAAGGATTAGAAAAATGAATAAAGTAAAAGTTACAACCAATCTAAAGTTAAAAACTTATAATGTTAGAGTGCCTGGAATGAAAACTGTTGATGTTGTAGATGCACGTAACTTTGGTGTGTCTTCATCTGGTGCTTTAGTTTTTAAAGGTAATGATGGTGATGCACTTAAAGCATACAACTCAGATGAATGGTTTGAAGTATGGCAAGTGTAAAATTAAGATCAGTTTAGGGCTTGACATTTATGTTATTGTGTGATATTATGCAAACTATTATAATTAACTTGGAGTAAAAATGATTAATAAAGACGAACAATATGTAGCAGTCACAGCAGTGGCTACCTTTAAACACCGTTATGTTATTCCAATGAGTGAACTTCAAGCAAGTAACCCAGATAGTCCTGTTGAAGCGGCTTGGGCTCTTGATGCTGTTTCAATGAATGAAGTTGAAGATTTTAGTCAAAACTATTTGGGTGAACATATCGTTGATGCTCAAGTAATGGATCAAGAGCAAATCTTGCAACTAATGGATGGAGATAATGATTATCTAAAAAATTGGTCTACAGATCAAAAGTTACAACATATTCATCGTTGTTGGGTTAATGCTAAAGAAGGTACTAAATTTAGTAAAGCAAATGAGAATCTAAATGTCACAGAAGCGTGAATCTTATCACGACTATATGGGTCGAAGAATGAGAGAAGAAGATGAAAAGGCAGAAGATACTGTAAAGCCAGATGAATACTGGGGCCATCGTGAAATTATTATGTCTGATAGACAGATGGTAGAACATTTAAGAACTCATGCTCATTGGACAGTTAAAAAGCCATGGGTACAAATTGCAGATAGACTTGAAGAACTAAGTGAAAAGGAGAAAGTGTGAATGGGAAATAGATCCACCGGTAAAAACTATACATCAAAGGGTGAGCGTCGAAGTTCGATTAGAACACCTAACAAAGATTCGAGCCAACGTGTTTTGAATCAAATGAATGCTTTATCACAAGGTAAAGATGTAGTTTTTACTATTGAGAACCCAAATAAAAATGAAACCAATCGCAAGTTCATTAAGCAACGTGTGTCTGGTAGAGAATGGGTTAAGAGGCATCAAAGCTTTAGATTAGCAGGTGGTCCAAGTGATTAAAATATATGGTACTCAAAATTGTTCATATTGCAAACAAGCAAAAGATGTAGCTGAAAGCTACGAACTCCCATATGAGTACATAGATTTGCACGAAGGTGATAATATGAATATTTTTCAGAAAAAGTTTCCAGGTGTTCGAACAGTACCACAAATTGTTTGGTATGAGAAGCATGTTGGTGGCTTTACTGAATTTTTGCAAGAAATAGAGGATACTAGAAATTATGGAGATGGAAATGTATAGTAAAGATCAAATTAAACAAATTCTTTTAAATGAAGTGGTAAGCTTATCTTTTGAGAAGAAAGATGGTTCAATTCGTGAAATGACTGCTACACTAATCGCAGATCAATTACCAGTTGTTGATGTAGCTTCGTCAGAAGAGAAACCACTAAATAACAAAAGGAGCGACTCATCTATTGCTGTATGGGACGTTGATAAAAAGGCTTGGCGTTCTTTTCGTTGGGATAGCTTAAAGACATTTAAGAACGTTGCCGCAAAGGTGGAGACAGGGTAATGAATAAATTAGAAGCTTATACAATGCTTCAAAATAATAACGAAAACACCATTCACTGTGAAGTGGGTGGTGACCTTCGTGTTTATGATCGTGTGTCAGTAGATGTTACTGATCCGACTGTTGAATACGATTCTTTAACTACGCCGTTTCTTTATGTTATAAAAGATAATGCAATTGACAACGTGCAAAGAATTACTTGGAAAACTATTAAAAGTGTAAATGGAGTACGTTACATACATGGTAAATGATGAAAAGATTATTGATGGAATTAATCCAGATATTTTAAAAGATGTTCAAGTTCTAAGAAACTTTAAAGAAGATTTAGATTCTAAGAAGAAAAAAGTCTTTGTTGTAGATACTTTACCAAATGATCCTGAGGTCTTACCGCTCAAAGAAAAGTGGAAAGTCTTTGATAAAATTGTGTTCAAAAGTTTTTTACAAAAGACATTGTTTAATACTTACTTCGAAATTCCATACTCAGCTGGTACTGTGATTAGAGATAGCGTAACACCTATTAAAGCACATAAGAAGAATAAAGATACAGTAAATATTGTATATCATGCTGAGCCATATGTTGGTTTAGATTTAGTTTATATTGCATTTAGAACACTTGCCGCAGATTACGAGAACTTAAGACTAGATATCTACACTGCAAATGGTGAATATGTTTGGGATGAAAACGATGAGACTTTTTCAGAGTTATTCAGACTTATAAACGAACATCCGCAAATAACTAATTATGGTCGCAAGTCACCCAAAGAAGTTAGAGATGGTTTAGAGAATGCAAATATTTTTGTTGCACCAGGCACTATAATGCAAGCAACAAACGAAAGACTACTAGAGGCAATGAGTGCAGGTTTGATCTGTGTACATTCTTCTCATGGCGCTTTACCTGAACTTGGTATGAATTTAACGTACATGTATGAATATACAGAAGACAAACAGCAACATTTAAACATGTTACACCATCATCTTAAGAGTGCTATCGAAAGTGTATTGCATCCCAATAAGGATTTGCAAAACAATCTAGAATTACAAAAAAACATCATCGATACCCTTCACGATATCAATTATAAGAGTAAAGAATGGGAAAAAATGTTTAAAGGCCTCTTGACAACGTAAAATAGTAATGCTAATATAGTTATGAAATGATTCGTTAATTATGAAGAGGTGGTCCTAATGGCACGTACATCTACTAAGCGTAAGACTAAAAAAATGGTTTCTTCTCGTAGAGGTAGCAACGCTACTCGTATTACAGAAGAAAAGCATATCGGTTACGAGACTACCGATTGGTCTAATCAGACAGAAGAAAAAGTTCTAGAGACACTTCGTCACTATGGCTATTTCTATGATCATAAGAAAGATGGTCATAAGTGGGCTAGTGAGTTTGTCAAAAAGAACTACACCAAACAAGAGTATTCTAACTTTCGTGCTGCAGAAGCTTGGCGTTGTCCAATGACTGTCTGTGGTTTATGTAAGATGCTACTCAATGGTGCTACCTTTGACGAAAGGCGTATGTCTTGGATCAAAGAGCATATTCAAAAAACAATTGCTATTGGTTCAGGTCGAAAGACAGAAGAAACTGAAGATAGTAATGTAGTGTCTATTCGCAAGAGAACACCTGCAGATATAGTCAAAGAAAAGACTTCAGAGTTCATTGCGGGTATTGAAGAAGCGATTGACAGCATAGAAGAGTTGTCGATCTTTAACTTGCTTCAAACGAATGATGCGCCTTACATTACAGCAAAGGCTGTAGCAGACTTCTACACTCCTACATTAAAAGAGTTAGAAGAACTCACTGGGCGTAAACCTAAAAACCCAAGTGATGAGTATGAGCAATTAGTCGAGGGTTATTCCCATATGACTAAGAAAGAGCAGAAGTCATATTTCAAATACATTAGTGATATTGTTACTGATGCTGAGAAGTATATGGCTTCGAAGAAAGCCACTCGTAAAGTTCGTAGTAAAAAGCCTGTTACAATTTCACAACAAGTGCGTAAAGTCAAGTACATGGCTCATAGCTCAGATTATCAAGTCACAAGTATGACACCTGATAATATTGTTGGTGCATCACAGGTCTGGCTATTTAATGTCAAGACTCGAAACCTAACACGTATCGAATCGACTGCTACAGTCGGGTTGGGCGTCAAAGGGACTACTATCATCAACATCGATGATGACAAGTGTGAGAAGAAGAAGCTCCGTAAGCCAGAAGAGTTTATAGCGACAACTGCTAAAACGACCAAGTCTAAGATGAATAAAGAGTACAACTCTATGAAGACCAAGGCTCGTAATTCGAATGGCAGAATAAATGCAGACACCATTATACTAAAGGTGTTTAAATGAGTGAGAATATAATCGACTTCAATAGCTATAGGATCAAGAGAGAAGAACAGAAGTTCGACGAAATTGTTCTCGACAATGATACGTTAGAAGACTCTATCAATATCATTTCGACAACAGCAGCGATTGATATCTCTATGATGCTAGAAGAGTTTGGTTACAATGTTACAGATAATGCTAGAGCCCACGATTTGATGATGGTAATCGAATCGGTTAGGGCGCTTGCGTTTCGTTCGGCTAGTAAAAGATATCCTTTGCACGAAGTATCTGAAAAGATGTTTGAGTTCGAAGATGAAGATGATTTTAAATATGGTTTACTAGAAACAGAAGACGAATAAACACGAATTAGCCCTTGACAAATCTATCAAACATCTGTACAATATATACATTATGGATAGATAAGGAGTAAATTATGATTCTAGTTGATTTGAATCAGGTCATGATTTCTAATATGATGATGCAGATTGGAAATCATAAGAACGCACAGATAGATGTGTTTATGCTTAGGCATATGATACTGAATACGTTAAGAGCTAACCGCAAAAAGTTTAACCAAGAGTTTGGTGAACTAGTGATTACTTGTGATGATAAGAACTATTGGAGACGCAAATCGTTTCCGTATTACAAAGCAAATCGAAAGAAGAGCCGTGATGAGTCTGAGTTAGATTGGTCTGCGATCTTTAATGCACTTAATACAATACGAGAAGAGTTGAAAACATTCTTCCCATACAAAGTTATTCAGATTGATACAGCAGAAGCAGATGATATCATTGGTACTATTGTTCACCATGAAGGTACTTTGTTGAACAACGGCTCTGAGCAGATTTTGATTTTGTCTGGAGATAAAGATTATATTCAACTTCACACATATGCTAACGTGAAGCAATATGATCCTACACGTAAACGTTGGATTAAACATTCATCTCCCGAAAAGTTTTTGTATGAGCATATTATCAAAGGCGACTCTGGTGATGGTGTACCGAATATTCTTTCGGCCGATAATTGTCTTGTTGTTGGTGAACGTCAACGACCAGTCACAAAGAAAAGGCTTGCGGAATGGGACAACATAAATAATATGCAAGAAGAAGTTAAGCGTAACTATATGCGTAATAAATCATTGATCGATCTAAACGAAATACCTGCAAACATTAAAGAGCAGATTATGGATAAGTGGTTAGACGTAAATGAAAAAGATCGCTCACAGTTGTTTAACTACTTCATTAAGAATAAACTAAAAAATCTAATGGAAGTAATATCGGAGTTTTAAATTGGGTGTATTATCATTATCAGAAATCGTGAATAAAGCATGTGCGTTAAAGACGAAATCTGAAAAAATAGAATGGCTTCAGGCAAATGATTCCCATTCTTTAAAGAATCTTTTAGTACTTATGTACGACAAAGAGCGATTTCAGTTTGACTTACCTGAGAGCGCACCGCCATATCAACCTTCGGAGTATCCAGACTCTCAAGGTATGTTATACAAAGAGCTTCGAAAGATGAAGTACTTTCTAGCAGGTTCAGATATGAATATCAATAGAATTAGACGTGAGCAACTATTCATTCAGATGCTTGAGTCGATTGATAAGCATGATGCAATTCTTTTATGTAAAGTTATTTCACAGAAACCAATGAAGGGTTTAACTAAAGCTGTTATCAATGCAGCATTTGGTGATATCATCAGAGGCAAAGTAGAGAGTTAACAATGTCTAAAAATCGCAAGTCTTTTAAAGATTGGTATGAAGAAGATGAATGGAATGATAGTTCCAAAGACATAACATTTAAAAAGCGTGACGGTAAACGTTACGATACTAAAAAGAAAGCTATTCAAAAGGCTCGAAGGCAAAAAGCCAAAACAAAGAATAGTTTTTTCACTTAGGCCCTTGACTTTCTCTGCGAATCGTACTATATTAATAATGAACTTAAGAGAAAGATTTATATATGATGAAAAATAAAGTGATACTAACAGACTGTGACGGTGTACTCCTAGATTGGGAGTACGCCTTTCATTCTTGGATGTATCGGCACGATTACATAAAAGTAAACGATGATGTTTACGATATGGCAGTTGCCTATGATATGGATAAACATGAAATCAAGCGGTTGATTCGGATGTTTAACGAGAGTGCCGCTATTCGGAAACTGCCTCCTCTTCGGGATGCTATCAAATACGTTAAGAAGCTTCATGAAGAACATGGCTTCATCTTTCATGCAATCACTAGCTTGAGCAAAGATCAATATGCTCAACATCTTCGGACTAAGAACCTTCGGGAGTTGTTCGGTGAAACTGCTTTTGAGAAGTATGTGTATCTTGACACTGGTGAAGATAAAGATGAAATTCTTTGCGAATACTATGGCACAGATTGTGTCTGGGTAGAAGATAAGCCAGAGAATGCTATCGAAGGGTTGAAGAACAACCTTAACTCTATTCTCATGACACATGGTCACAACGATGACTTTGAGCATGAAGATGTAACCAAAGTAAGTAACTGGAAAGAAATCTACGAACTACTTGTATAAATACCATTGTGATGGTATCAGAGGGCGATCCATCGGGTCGCCTTTTTTTATAATATATAGGAGAATATAATGCCGACTTATAACTTTCGAAACACCGAGACCGGTGAAGAAACAGAACTATTGATGAAGATGGCTGAGCTAGATGAGTTCAAAAAAGAGAATCCTCATCTACAACAGTTCTTAACTAAGGGTCCAGCTTTTGGCGACTCAATGCGAATGGGTATTCGAAAAACAGACGATGGCTTTAATTCATTACTTAAACATATCAAAAAAGGAAATTCAAAAGGCTTTACCGAATCGACAATTAAAACTAGATAATAATTATATGAAGGAAAATAAATGCCTGCCAACCAAAAAAGGCTGACGAAGAAGCAGCGTAGGATTTTGAAGCAACAAGGAATTTTAGGAGAAAATAACGTATTATCAATAAGCTTCGGTGTTGATCATTCAATTAAACCGATGACACAAAACCAGAGAGTATCATTCGAAGCTTGGCGAGATGGATACAACTTAATGTTACATGGTATTGCTGGAACTGGTAAAACGTTCTTAGGTCTATTCTTTGCTCTCAAAGAAGTTACTCAACATAATCCAAATTATAAAAAGGTCTACATAATTAGGTCTACTGTTCCAACTAGAAACCAAGGATTTCTACCAGGAAGTCAGAGACAAAAAGAAGCAGTGTATGAAGAGCCGTATCAAGAGATTACTCATAAGATATTTAATAGGGCTGACGCATACGAAATTTTAAAGCAAAAAGGTTTGCTAGAATTTAGGTCTACTTCTTTTTTACGTGGTGTTACTTTAGATGATTGTATTATTGTAGTAGATGAAGTCCAAAATATGAGTGATGGTGAATTACATACTATCATGACTAGAGTTGGTGAGAATAGTAAAATTATTTTCTGTGGAGATGTAAAGCAAGATGATTTGACCAGTGAACGATATAATGAGGAATCAGGTTTAAAAGACTTCTTAAGAGTTATTGCTTCAATGAATGCATTTAAATTTGTAGAGTTCCAGATAGAAGATATCGTCAGAAGTAGATTGGTCAAGTCATATATTATAGCAAGGGATAAACTAGGATTATGAAATCGTATACAAGCCATGTAATAGAAACAGAAGACGGCGAACTAGCAATCGAACTACCAGTAGAGATGCTAAACCAAATGGGTTGGGAAGAAGAGACTATGCTAGAGTGGTTTATTGAGCCAGATAAAGTGACTATAAAGGAAGCTAATCATGGCGGCAGCTAGTATAGATACTGATGCTGCAGGCGGAGATTTAATCGCTAGTGCATCCTCAACCAAATTTAACAATCAAAAAGTGGTACTGAATGGCGATGACGTTGCACCTCATGGTCTTCCACCTCATGGTCCTGCGCCGCCAACTATAAGTGCATCACAAAGTGCCTTTATTGTTGAAGGTAAAGCTGTTGTACAATCAGGTGATGTTGCTTCTTGTGGACACACTGCATCGGGCTCAGCGACCGTTATTATAGGTTAATATAAATACAAGAAACGACTAATCATAGGGGATTAAGATGGCAATCACATTAAGAAGCACCAAAGGGGCTCCTTTAACAACATTAGAATTAGATGGCAATTTTAGCGATCTAAACACACGTGTAACTGACATTGAAGACAATGGTGGTGGAGGTGGTGGAGTAAACTTCACTACTGGAACTGGTCTTGCTTTAAGTGTAACTGATGTTCTTTCTCATGCAGATACATCTAATCAACTAAGTGTTACTGGCACTGGTCGTACTGTTATTCAAGATATTAGCGTAGATGCATTTGGTCACGTTACATTCCTTGATAGTATTGACTTAGATAGCACTTTTATTAGATTAGATTCTAACAACACAGTATCTGCTGATATTACTATGTCAAGTAATACATTAACCGCTTCTTCGGTTATCACTGATAATCTTACAGTAAATACTGGCGCAAATGTTACTGGCACTATAACTGCTACGAACTTTACATCTAGTGGTGTAGGCACACCTACAATTAACTCTAGTACTAATATTGTACTTGATGCAACAAATGCAGTTGTGATTAATTCGTCCCCTATACGACTTAACTCATACACGACTGTAGAAGCAAATGCAGTTGCTGGTGTTGCAGGAGATTTGATTTACGTTTCTGATGGTAATAGTGGTAGCCCTTGTGTTGCTATTAGTGATGGCTCTAACTGGAAAGTTATTTCGCTTGGAGCAAATATTTCGTCTTAAGGATAAGTAAATGGAACAAGAATACATCGTAGCTCTACACAGAAATGTTGATGTAGAACAATTTCACCTAGAGATGATCGAAGAAACTGGCGGTGGTGTAATACCAGCTAGAGAAGTTTCTGTTGCGAATCAAAGAACTAATTCAAAGCGTCAATTCAATTATATGCTAACAAGCGAAGAAGTTGATTGGCTGTCGAAAGACGAAAGAGTTTATGGGATATCATTAAAAGATAATCCAAATATAGTTAATTCTGTAGACGCTATTCGTGAATTTAATTACGAAAAAAAAGTTAACGTAGTTAATACATCTTCTAATTGGGGTCTAGTTAGATCAAACAAAGTTGCCAATCCATTTAATGGAGCAGGCGATCTAGCAGAAAATGATAACCAATATGATTATGTCTTAGACGGCTCTGGCGTTGATGTGGTTATTATGGACACTGGTATTCAAGTAGACCATCCAGAGTTCGAAGACAAGAATGGTGTTAGTAGAGTACAACAAATTGATTGGCCTACAGCATCTGGTCTTACTGGTCTAGTTCAATCTGCAACATTCTATACAGATACAAACGGACATGGAACACACGTAGCAGCTACCGCCGTTGGTAAAACCTATGGGTGGGCTTCTGAAGCACATGTGTATAGCATGAAAGTAAATCTAGGCGGTGATGGTATCACTGATGGGTTTGATATTCCAGATGCTTTTGATCTTATGTTAGGTTGGCACAATGCAAAAACAAATGGAAGACCTACTGTAATAAACTTGAGTTGGAGTACGCAAAGTGTATTTTTACCAACTGAATGGAAGCTAGAAGCTTTTGTACATAGAAACGTAAATTATTATTGGAATGTCAACTTTACCTCTAGAGCGGATGTCTATGAAAATCTAGGTCTACTAGACTCCACAGTTATAGGTCTACCAAATAATTATATCGTTATGCCGAGGAGACTTGCTTCTTATGATGTAAGTCTTGAAGAACTAATTGACGCTGGTTGTCTTTGTACGGTATCAGCAGGTAATAAGCCAGTTAAGCATGATGTACCTACTGGTATTGATTTTGATAACCGAGTAATCATGGAATACATCGGAACAACTACCGCTAATTTTACAAATGGTAACAACTACTTTGCTAATTATCATCAAGGCGGAAGTCCTTATGTTGATGACGCAATGTCGATAGGTAATCTAGATAGTATTCTTAATAATAATTCAGAAGAGCAAATAGCACAAATGTCTACTAGAGGACCTGCTATTTCAATGCTTGCTCCTGGTACGAACATCATTTCTGCTTGGGGTGAAGGTACTAACTATGAAGACACGTCACCCGACCAAGTTGTGCTATATCCATTTGATAGTAACTTTAAAACAGTGATGGCAAGTGGTACATCAATGTCAGCACCTCAAGTTGCTGGATTGGCCGCAGTCTATTGGAGCCTTGAACCAACTATTAATAATTTAGAATTAAAAAACAAATTAGAGCTTGACGCAAGCAAAGATTTGGTGTATAATACAGCATTAGATAACGAATATGATAATCTAAGAACCTTGCTTAGTACGCCTAATAGAATTCTCTATAACAGATACTCTAGCAACACGCCAGGTTCTTTTAATAGTGTAGGAAATGCAAACTTCGAATAATGTTTAATCATGTTAATATGGAAGCTCTACCCGAGCTTGACTGTGAGACTTTACCAACCGGTCGAACTTACATCACCCCAGAAGGTAATAAATATCCTTCTATTACAACAGTACTTTCTCTTCTTAGTAAAGATGGTATTCTTGCTTGGAGAAAACGTGTAGGCGAAGAGACCGCTAATAAGATTAGCACTCAAGCTGCCACACGTGGTACAGCAGTGCATCAACTCGCCGAAGACTATCTAAACAATAAAGAAGATTGGTCTAAGGGTGCAATGCCTGCAAACTTATTCTCTTTTAATCAAATCAAACCAATACTAGATAAACGTGTTAACAATGTTTGGGCGCAAGAGGTCCCATTGTATAGTGACAAGTTTATGGTTGCTGGTCGTGTAGATTGTATTGCTGAGTTTGATGGTGAACTAACTATTATTGATTTCAAAACATCACGTAAGCCAAAGAAAGAAGAGTGGGTTCAAAATTACTTTATTCAGGCTTCGTTCTATGCTGCAGCATTCTATGAAAGAACTGGAATACCAATTAAAAAGTTTGCTATTGTAATTACAGTTGATGGTAGTGAACCACAAGTGTTTACTGGCAACACATTTAAATATCTTCAAAAATTATATGACGTGAGACAAAGGTTTATTGCAGAGCGAGGTATATAATGCAACCAATATATGTAGTCGGTTTTGGTATGGTCGATGGTTTAGGTTATGACTATAACACTTGTTGGGATAAAATGATTGATGATAATAACTACACTAGTGATATACCAGAAATGGTTGAGCAAGATTATAAAATCAATAAAGGTATGCCAGTCAACTTAGATGAACTTGTTTTACAAGACAATCTTCCGTTAAAGATAAGACCTTCTTTCTCAAACTCTCAAATGTTAGGATTTCATTCGACTAATAGAGCGATTGAAATGGCTAATCTACCTCATAGCAAAAATGTTTCTATAGTCTTTTCAAGTGTCTCAAATGATATTGAGATGGGTGTAGATATGTTGAATAGAGTACATAACAGTAAGAGAGTTCTTGTAAGGCGGCTTGTCAATCGCATTCCTGAAATGACTTCTTCACACCTTTCATCTCTATATGGCTTTATGGGAAATACTGTTGGTCTACAAGCATCTTGTGCGACTGGACTGGCTTCTATAGACTATGGTATGTTTGAAGCACAAGATAGTGACTATGTGATTGTAGGCGGCTCTGATGCGGGTTGTTGTAACCTTGCTGTTAAATACTTTAATCAACTAGGCGCTATCGCAAATCACTCAGCACCATTTGATGAAAATCGAGCAGGCTTTCTTATGGGAGAAGGTGGTGCTACTCTTGTTCTTATGAGAGAAGAGATGGTAGAGAAATACAAAGCTAGACCCATCGCTAGACTTTACCCTATGGGAAAATCTAATGATGCTGTTGAAATGACTTCGCCTGCATCTGATGGACGTGGTGCTACTATTGCTATTGGTAAAGCATTACAACACGTAGATAGCGTGGACGCAGTAAATGCTCATGCTACATCAACTCCAGTAGGTGATGAAATCGAATATAATACTATTGTTAACTCAGTAGGCGAAGTGCCTATCTGGGCACCTAAGAGTAAGATTGGTCATACACTTGCAACCGCTGGTGTGATAGAAACAATCTACTCTATCCTTTCTATGAATAGAGGAGTGATACCTCATATTCACAACCTTGAAACTTGTACATTTGATGATAAGAACTTACTAGTACGAGAGAATATGTTTAGACCTAGCAAAAGAATGTTGAATAATTCTTTTGGATTTGGTGGAAAAAATATGGCTCAAGTGATAGAAATCTGCTGAATACCTCTTGACATTACCCGAATCATATACTATATTATAAGAGTAACAACAGAGAAAGAATCGCTATGTTCAATATGTTTTCAGAAGTCGGTAACCAAAAAGTTTCAGATATCGTTGCTCAAGCAAAGCAACTATCCGATGTTAACGAAGGTTCTATCGAACTAGTTTACAAGTGGGCTTTAAACGAATTAGCCGCTCTTTCAAGTAATGTTGATTTCGAAGAAGCCGAAGACACTGAAGTTAGAGAAAGCGTTTTAGCCGCAATTTAACCCTTGACATTCATTGCGAATCACTATAGATTAATAATGTAACAAGATGAAAGAGGTGCCAAATGGCCTATATGAACCAAGATAAAAAGAAATCAATGATGCCCCAGATTAAAGCTGTTCTTAAAAAGTACAATATGAAGGGCAGCATAAGTGTTAGTAATCATAGCACTTTAGTTGTTAGCCTTAAGTCCGGTTCGTTAGACTTAATCACCGCCGCCAATAAGTACAATGAAAAAATTTGTGAGTGGCGTGGTTGGGCACGTTCAACTATCAGCGATTATTTACAAGTCAATCCTTATCACTGTGTAGATAATATGCGTGAAGTCGGTGAAGAAAAGATTGCTGACTTCTATGAAGAATTACTTGGTGCTATGCACGGCGTTGGTTCTAAGTACACCAACCACGATAACAGTGACATTCAAAGCGATTACTTTGATGTTGGTTGGTATGTTGACGTTAACGCTGGTCTATGGAATAAGCCTTATGTATGTAATTAAAGATAAGGGTGGAGAGGTCATTGCTTTGGCCTCTCGTTTAGAAGATGCAAATGCTTGGTCTCAGACCAAACTTAATAATATGATATATGAAGTAGAGGAGTGGACTAATGCTAAAAACGACTTATTGGAAAGTGGGAGCGCAATCGAGACTTCAAAGGAAGTCAAAAGCTGATACAATAAACTCTTTTCCAGTTGGTTCAAAAGTTCGATCTGATGCGGAACAAGGCTATGAAGATATGACAACTTTTTTAGAACTTAGTAAAATCTATACTGATCATATCTCTGCTAGTAATAATGAATTTATGAAGGGGTCTAAAAATGATTGATGAAGTGATTGATATCCAAACACTTGAAGATGCGATTATCGCCTTTAAAGAAGGCGCTAGTGATGAGAAGCGTATGGCGCTATATTCACTTGAGGTAATGCTTGAACGCAAAACTCTAATGCTTAAAGAAATCGAAAAGCAAGCTGCTTAATGTTTAGTAATGAAATTGAATGGGATCATACGGTGACTATAATATTAGATGAGAATAATCAATATACCGATGTTGAATTGGTCATTGATGATGCTGGAGTTTTTCTAAGACAGTTTCCAGATCAAGGCAAGGCTGATTTGATTTGCATGTCTCATAAAATGTTTAGAGATATGATTGTGGCTTTAAACCAAACAGAAGGTTTTTTCCAAACAAAATATAAAGAAAGTCCTTGACATTTGTTCGAATCGTCTCTATATTGGTAGTGTAACAAGACAAGCATAAGAAAGAGAAAATTATGTATTCAGTTGAAATCGATATAAGCCACGAAGCATCCCACCTTGAAGTTAACAACTTCGCAATAGAACATGGGTGTTCAGCATCCCTTATCACACTAGACGGACCCGCTGGCGGAAATCCACTTTATGAATTTACTTCTAAATCATTTGATATGCTTTTAGAATTAGTTCAACAATACTTCGGTCCTGATTCTGGTTTCACAGATCAAGAACTTGAAGATATGATCCAAGAAGTTTAATATGAATTTATTCATTTTAGATAATGACCCAGTAAAAGCCGCACAACTTCAGTGTGATAAGCATGTAGTCAAGATGGTCGTAGAAAGCGCACAGATGCTCTCTACAGCCCATCGTATGCTTGACGGCACTATAGAGATACGTCCTTCTAAGTCCGGTAAGACCAAAGTAAAGTATTGGGTTCATCCAGATGATAATCAAGAGCAAGTGTTATATCGTGTAGCGCACCAAGCGCATCCATGCACTATCTGGACAATGCAATCTAACAATAACTATAACTGGCATTATGTTCACTTCATTGCACTTTGTGATGAGTATAAGTACCGATATGGAAAAGAACATATGTCAGATACAAAGTTACGTGAACTTTTAGCCACACCACCACGCAATATACCAGTTGGCTATAAGACAAAGCAACCTTTGGCTATGAAATCAAATCCAGAATGTATGTTTGAAGATGTGGTAAAATCATACCGTGCATTCTATCAAACTAAACAAAGCCGTTTTAAAATGGTTTGGTCTAAACGTGAGATCCCAGAATGGTTTCAAGTAGCAAAGGATGTATAAAATGCCTATAGATGTATTATTCGAATTCGGTAAAAGTATTGTAGTGACTATAAATTATTATGGAGTATAAAGATGAAATATTTAAGAATGGAACCCGCTCGTAAAAAATCAGTAATTGAAGATACTGTTTTTCAATATGATATTAATGGTGGACATCGTGATGGTGGTAATACCGTCTGGGTAACTATGGAAACTGGTTGGCGTTGGGGTACTTGGTTGGTATCTGTCCCAGAGACCGAAGAAGAAATTATAGAATTTGCCAATTTTAAAATTGATGGTGATGCAAAGGGTGATCCATATTACAAAAATCTTCAAGAAGTTTATGATGATTACTGTTGTGATGAAAGCGAAGAATCTGATGAACAGGTTATCGAACTGATTGATAATTTTACACCATCTACTTCTGAGAGTTGTGATTTCCACGAAATAGCAGATTATGATGCTGAAATGCTTGAGACTTGGGATGGGTGTTGGGTTGACTTTAGTGTCCGACAGTTTCGTAACGAAGGTGATGATGGATATCTTAGTGAAGAAGAGTTGGAAGCGTTTAGAGAAAATGTAGAAGAAGCTTGGGATGAAAATGGCTACGAAGGTATTGAAAATCTTGACTTTATAGAAAATGGATCTGACACTAACATTCACTGCCCTATCACATTAACACCTTGTGATGAAAATGGTAATGTTTCTGTAGATGCTGCTTGATTCTCTTAAAACAATAGGTAGGAACAGTGAGAGTGATGAGTGTTACACACCAAGTAACCAAGTTGCTCCACTGCTTCAATACCTAGATAAGAATAAAACATATTATGAAGCGACTAGCGGAAAAAGTTCTAACATTCTTACCGGATTCGACGAACATGGTTTTAATATGGTTGGGTCTGGTGACAGGGATTTCTTTGATTGCACACGGGATGATATCTATGATGGGATTGTAACAAATCCGCCTTATAGTATCAAAGATAAGTTTATAGAACACTGTTATGAGCTAGATAAACCGTTTGCGCTATTACTTCCCGTTGCATCGTTTCAAGGCGGCAAACGTGGTCGTATGTTCATGGAACATGGTATGTCTTCACTAGTATATAACAATCGAATAGACTTTACTGGGAAAAAGAACCCACACTTTGGTGTAGCATGGTTTATTCACGGATTTTTGCCTCCAAACACTATTTATTGGGTAGATAACCCAAAGTAGCCCTTGACTTCTATACGAATCACTGATAGTGTGAACTTGTAGATAGAAAAGGAAACAATATGCTATATATTAAAATGATCGCCAATGCACTTAATATCAATATGACTCAAGCGTCAAATCTTTTTGATATGATGGAAATGCCTTATGGCTTCTCTAACTCAACAGAAGAAGAAATCATTGAAGAAGCTAAAATCACAATGATGGTTTTTTCTGATAAAATTGGCATATAGCCTCTTGACAATCTACCTAATAGATATTATATTAGTAGTATAACAAGAAAGGTGATTCTATATGTTTGCTCAAAAATCAGTCCTAGCCCGTCTTCTCGCTAACGAGAATATTACCGTGCAGCAGGGCAATTACGAAACTGCTTTCTTTAATGTAGAAACACGTACACTTGGTCTTCCCCTTTGGAAAGATATTAGTAAAGACGTGTTTGACATGCTTGTTGGTCATGAAATTTCTCATGCCTTACATACTCCCGAAAATTTTAATGAATATATGAGTGAAGGTATTCCTCACTCACATTTGAATATTGTAGAAGATATTCGAATTGAAAAGCTTGTACTTCGCAAGTACCCAGGTCTTGTAGCTAACTTTAAGCGTGGCTACACTGAATTAATGATGGGCGAAAAAGACCTCTTTGGTATCAAAGAAAAAAATCTTTATGAACTAGGGTTCATGGATCGCCTGAATATTCATACTAAAGCACGTGATATGATAGACGTGCCATTTGCCGATGACGAATTACCTCTAGTAGCGCAAGCTAAAGCTTGTGAAACTTATGAAGATGTAGTCCAGTGTTGCCGTGATATTCAAAAATGGCTTGGCGAAAAAGCAGAAGAACGTAAAGTTTTAGATGAAGGTATGCCGCAAAGTATGCCACCTGCTTCTGGCGATTCCGAAGAAAACTCAGACGATAGTGATGATCAAAACAGCACTAGCGGTGAAGGTGAGCCTAACTCAGATAAAGAAGGCGACGATGGTCAATCTTCTAAAACTGGCGAAGAAGAAACCGAAGCTAATAGTGTTTCAGTTCGAGATGCCGAAGAAGAAGATGGTGCTGACGAAGGTTTGGTAAACGTACCAGATGAGCCTGAGAGTGGCTTGATGGACCAAGAAGTTGAAACAGAAATGAATTTCAACGATAACGTCTCAAAACTAACTTCTCCAGATGTAGTTTACGCAAAAGGTTTAACTCGTAAAGAAGCAGAAGCTTGTACTATCTCTTATGAAGAAATACGTGAGAGCCGGGCTGCTCAAGCAAAAGTACAGAAGAGTTATGGACAAGTCGGCGTATTCCCAGAAGAAAAGTATGCCGAATTCATTATTGATACTAAGCGAGTTGTTGGCTTGATGGTCAAAGAATTTGAAATGCGTAAAGCTGCTTGGCGGTCGCTACGTGCCCGTGAGTCAACTAAAGGTACTATTGATGTAAACAAACTTCACAAGTACCAGTATGATGATATGCTGTTTAAGCAAGTAACTCACATGGCAGATTCTAAGAACCATGGTATGGTAATGCTAATCGATTACTCTGGGTCAATGTATCACGCCCTTCCTGGCGTGATCCGTCAGACCTTGACACTATTGATGTTTTGTAAACGTGTTGGTATTCCTTTTGAAGTTTACTCTTTCACATCTTGTGGTAGTCAAGGCGCTTGGTCAAAAATAAATGAAGCTAAAAAGTTAGCACGACCTTCAGTCACTCACATTGAATCGAAAGAGTTGGTTCTATTGAAGTTGTTTGACTCAACTATGAAAAAGGGTGATTATGACGAAGCTTTCCGTCAGATGTTCTGGCAGACCTTAGATCGTTATGCTGCATCTTCAGAGTTTGAGCAATTGGGCAATACGCCGCTTAACACAGCTTTGATGGCTATGCAATATATCATTACAGATTTTCGTCAGAAGCATCGTGTTCAAAAAATGAACTTTGTTACTTTGACCGATGGCGATAGCAATGGCATCCTACCTGTAGGTGGTGATGATCTAAGCCGTGATGGTGGCTATGGTTATCGTTATCGTAATCTATCAGTCGAAGTGAATGGCAAGATGGTCGATATGGGTCGTGGTAATCGTCGTGATCATACTAGTGTACTAGTAAAAGCAATTGGTGATATGGGTGTATCAACTTTGAACTACTTCATTGCAGATCGTAATTATGAGTTGAACGGCGAACTATGTCGCTCATTGGGTTATGTCTATAAGACCGATTCAAAGTTCCGTGAAAAGAAAAAAGAGATCCGTGATACGGGTGTTGCAGTCTTCGATAATAACGCTGGCTATGATCGTCGGTTCGTTATGCCCGCAGATAAAATGAGTGAGAGTGTCGAAGACCTTGATGTTGATAGCGATATGACTGTAGCCAAGATTGCTAAGGCATTCAACAAATCAAACGGCTCTAAGAAAAAGTCGAAGGTTATTACTCAAAAGTTTGCAGAGTTGGTGGCTTAAACCAAAAAACTTTGGTGGGAGCCCTTGACTCTTCCCGCCAAAGTGCTTATATTATAAGAGTAACAAGATAGAAAGTGATTCGATATGACTAATGTGACACAGACAGAACTTCTAAAATCGTTCTCAAACGCCTACCCAGGTGTAGAAACATTTCAACGCCAAGACTTGTATTCATTCGCCGCATCAATTGGTGCAAAGCGTGGTACAGCTAATGGCCTTATGAAAAAGTGTGAAAAAGCTGGATACGGTGTTTACAAAATGTCCTTGACAGCTTCAGCACCAACTAAAATTGTTCAGCTACCAACAGCTGCTCCAGTTCAAGTGACTAATCCTTTGCGTGTTCAGTCTACTTCATCAGATGAAGTTTACATTCCTGCGAAAGATTCAACCTTTGTAAAATGGGGTTACTTCAAAGACGTTAAACAGATTATCGAATCTGGTATGTTCTTTCCGATGTATGTCTCTGGTCTATCTGGTAACGGTAAGACCATGATGATTGAGCAAGCTTGTGCAAACGCCAAGCGTGAATATGTCCGTGTTCAGATTACACCTGAGACCGATGAAGATGATTTGATCGGTGGCTTTCGTTTGCTCAACGGTGAAACTGTCTTTGCAAAAGGTCCAGTCATTAAAGCAATGGAAGCTGGTGCAATTTTGTTGATTGATGAAATTGACCGTGGCTCTAATAAGCTTATGTGTCTTCAAGGTGTTCTAGAAGGTAAGCCAGTCTTGATCAAAAAGACCGGTGAAGTTATCCAACCTGCACCTGGGTTCAACGTGATTGCAACTGCAAACACCAAGGGTCAAGGTGATGAGAATGGTCGCTTTATCGCTGCTACTATTATTGATGAGGCTTTCCTTGAGAGGTTCAACGTTACACTTGAGCAACCTTACCCAACGGTCAAAACAGAGAAGCGTATTGTCTCTAATCACATGGCTAAGTTTGGTGCAGACGATACCGAATTCGCCGAGAAGTTGGTCAATTGGGGTCAAGCTATTCGTAAAACCTTTGAAGATGGTGGTGTAGATGATATCATCTCAACACGTCGGTTGTGTCACATTGTTCAGACATTCTCTATCTTTAATGATAAAATGAAGTCGATTGAACTTTGTGTGAACCGTTTTGATGCTGATACACGTGCCGCCTTTATGGATCTTTACGAAAAGATTGATGGCGATATCACCGATGGTACATACTCTTATAATGAAGAAGCTGAAGAAGCTAATGCAAACTTCTAATAAATAATAACAGAGTGGCTTAAGTGTCACTCTGCCATAACTAATTGGAGATATATTTTGCGTTATATGCATTTAGCCCTCATACTTATTTCAGTTTATTTACCAAATGAAGCTTACTGGACTTTACCAACACTTGCTTTAGTCCAGATTACGTTCTCATCCATGTTCTATTACCTATGTTTTTGTTTACTTACGGGGTTAAAGACTTCTGGTGTAAACTTTGATATGGTTATACCAGACGCATGGGCTAGTCGTTTAGTTCAAGTGGTAGCAACCGTTGTGTTGATTATGAGCGGTGATCTTTTCTTTATTTCTATTGCTATGTTCTCACTACCTTGGATTGCTTTAAATGTCACTACAGACTTTTTTGGTACTCTAGTCAAGTTAGAAATCTTAGATGTAGTTAACGATAACGATCACAAAGATTAATCACTTTCTTTAAATAAATATATTCAGTAACTAGCTGGCTTTCGAGCCAGTTTTTTTTGGTTTATACCCTTGACATATTATTCTAAACTGGTATAATACTATTATGGTTGTTAATAATAAGGAGATAAGTTAATGATTCGTTTTACTTCTACTGTATTATCAGTACTATGTTTAGGTTTGTTTGCTTTTAGTGTACATGCTTCAATGGTAACAATTCAAGAAGAACAATTAATTGCAGAGTATAACGAACAACATCACTGTCTGGCATTGAACTTATATCATGAAGCACGAGGTGATAGTGCATTAGGTCAGAAAGCTGTTGCTTGGGTAACACTTAATCGTGTCCATGATAATCGATATCCGAATACAGTTTGTGATGTAGTTTATCAATCACATTATGATAGTAATGGTAATCCTATTCGTAATAAATGTCAGTTCTCTTGGTGGTGTGATGGTAAAGACGATACTCCTAAAGATGAATTAATGTGGCAGAAAGTTAGTGTAATTGCTCACAATGTAATAGCTGACTATGGTATAGAAGAAGACTTTACAGAAGGTGCTATTATGTATCACGCCTCTTATGTTAACCCATATTGGTCTGATAGTTATGAACGTACTGTTCGTATCGACACTCATATATTTTATAAATAACATGAGATAGCCTTTAAAGTAAACGGAGAAGAAAATTGAAATCCCTTAGCACATTTCTCAAAGATGTATCGATAGTCGAAGAAACTATCCGAGAAGAATACATTGAAGAGCAATACGATATCCTTCTTGAAAAGCTAATTACATTTGGCGGCAAAGCTTATCCAAAATTTGGTAACATTGTTATCATGGCGGGCGGCGCAGGTTCTGGTAAAGGCTTTGTTAAAAACAATCTTGTTGGTATCGAAGGTAAAGTTTTTGACGTTGATGAACTTAAAACACTTGCGGCTAAAACTCCTGCTATTGTTAAGAAAGTAAAAGCTGAGTTTGGTGTAGACCTTAAAGACCTAGCTTCTAATCTAAAAGATTCAGATAATGTTGCTAAGTTACATGAAATCATCGGTGACGCATTAAACCTTCCAGATAAAAAGATGCAAGCATTCTATGCTTCTGTTATGACAGCAGCTAATGATCGTAAACCAAACATCATCTTTGACGTGACTTTAAAAGACTTGAGAAAGTTACAGAACTTAACACGTCAAGTATCGGCTATTGGTTATGCAAAAGAAAACGTTCACATCGTTTGGGTTGTAAATGACATTGAAGTTGCAAAGGCTCAAAACGCAAAACGTGATAGAAAAGTACCAGTAGAGATTTTAATAAACACTCATCGTGGTGCCTCTTCAACTATGCTTGATATCATTAACATGGGTAAAGGTTTAAGGAAATATATGGATGGTGATATAGTATTTGCTTTCAACAAAGTTGGTGTAGATACAGATATCGAAAAAGGCAAAGGTGGCGGAAAGGCTATCAAAGATGCTAACTACTTCTACGTAAAGCGTAAGAGTAAAGAAGTTACACCTCAAGCCCAATTAGCAAAAGACTTAAAAATGAAAATTCAGTCTTATGTACCTAAGAATGTTGAATGGACTGATTTGTAGACATGTATGTTTCGCCATGCGTTTCAATTTGCTCTATCGACCCCTCTACTCGTAAATGCACTGGTTGTAATAGAACAATAGAACAAATAAGCCAATGGTCGTCAATGAGCGATCAAGAGAGAATGGAAATAATGAAAAATCTAGGCTATGCTACTAGACGAAAGTATGATCGATCAGAAAATCTTCGTCGCTATGAGAAAGGCTAAATTATGAACTTGAAAGAATTGACATGGGAAAATCACAAGAAAGCTGAACGTAGAGGCTTTGCTAAGATACTTCTTAGTGGTGAAATAGATCCAGAACTATACTATAGATATCTAACAAACCAATATTATATGTATGTGATACTAGAAGATTCTTTAAAAATTCAAGGTCTTCCAATATATATCCAACCAGTATTTCGAGCAGCGCATATTCTAAAAGATATGCAAGAACTAGAAGAGTTATATGGGTTCTTTTACGATCCTTATATCACAACACCTTCTAATGCTCAATACGTTGAACATATATACAATTTAGAAAAGAATAATGAGTACGAAAAACTAGTTGCTCATATGTATGTCCGACACTTCGGTGATATGTATGGTGGTGCTATTATTAAGAAACGTGTTCCTGGCTCTGGCACGATGTACGAGTTTAATAATAAAGAAGAGCTGAAAGCAATGGTACGAGAGCTATTGACAGATGAAATGGCTGTCGAAGCCAATATTTGTTTTGAATTCGCTATTAGATTATTTGAGGAGTTAGAAAATGTCAGAGATTTGGGGAAGCTTACTAGGGCTTAAACAATACGTCATAACAAGATTAGAACAATCCGGTTTAGAGGTTCATGAAGAAGGTATGGATCGCTTTATTCAACCAGGATGGGTTAACCGTGTCTGGAATTCTAAAGACTATCGTAGGGCGCATTTAGATATTGTTGATGCACGTAAGACTAAAGGATTGTGGATGATGCACCTATGCATATTCCCAGAAATAAGTAACGATGGTCCTATCTTTGGCTTTGATGTTATTGCAGGAAAGAACAAGATGACAGGTGCTTTCCATGATTTTAGTGTATCAACTAATTCAAAGCATCATATGATTGACCACTTCATTCAGGTTTCGAAGCAACTTGATTGGAAACGTGAACGAGAACTTCCAGAATGGGCTAAAGCTATTTTTAATGAAGAGATGATAGCGGCAGGTAACGTAAAAGAAGAGGCTGAAATTAATCAGTTGATGTACGTTGTTAAAGAAAACTTAAGTTATTATCTTGATAACATCGGTAAATATCAAGGCAATTCAAATGACGAACTTGGAGCAATTGCTCAAAATAGATATGCACATTATCAAAAGCAAAATCCACATACTCCTAGAACAATGGCCGCACTTGGTTTAGATGAAGAAGATGTAAAAGTCTTTATCGAAAAATGCTTGTTCCCAGAAGTTGAAGTTCCAAAGCCATTTGATCCGACACCAATACTCTTAGACTTGGTGTGATAAATCTATCACATAAAAATATCTAATTGTTTCGTACATTGACTTTTAGGTGCGAATCGTGTATACATAGTCTTGTAGTTGATGAAGCGAGGCGAAGACGAACTGGACTCCGGGGCAGTACCGGACAGCTCCACCATAAACATACCTAGTGGCCCTGATCAGTCACTGGGTGACTTGGTACTAAGTTGTGCATAAATGGCGTACAAAGGTGTATTCCTGGTCTACAAACCTAAGCTAGGTATGTTTTTGATGGGGCTGAACAAGGATCGACAGGCGGGCTAGTTGAGTGGAGATTATCGTGTTGACCTACGTTATTCGGTCAAATAAACTAAATGCAAATGAAAATTTCGCACCATCTGGTTACGCCCTAGCGGCATAATACAGGGGGTTGGTCACTTACCTAGCAACAGAAAAGTGACACTTATTTTAAAAACACAAAGGAAAAATGCTAATGAAAACTTCTATTTTAGCAATCATTGCAGCCACTACTTTAGCTACTACAGCTAATGCAGAAACTGGAACAGTATACAACGCACCAATGATCGTCGGATCTGTAGGCGTAGATGTAAAAGAAAACGCTGCAGGCAATTTCGCCGCAACACCAGATATTGATCTTGGTATTGTAGCACCATTTGGTGTAGCAAACATTGAATTAACAGCAAAAGATGATACCATCGTAGTAGACGGATATTCCGTAGGTGGATCAGTATCAGGCGTTGGTGTATCATTTGGCGATCAAGGCGATCTTCTAGGTAATTTTGGCGGCGTGACAGAAGTAGTTGGAGGAACAACTCTAGCTAATCCATCAGATGCTCATGAATCATTGCACATAGAAATGTCAGGTATTAGTGCAGGTATTGGTCTAACTGATATCAGCAATGATCTAACTGATGTAGAAAATGTTCAAGTAACATATAGCACAGGCCTAGCAGGTCTTGCATTGTCAACTGGTGTAGATTACAATCTAAACTCAGAAGATTTGACTATACTATCAAGTGCAGACTTCATGCTCATGGAAGAGTATGCCGCAGGAGCAACTGTAACATATGCAGACGATTTCGCATATGAAGCAAACGTAAGTGCGTTTGGTGTAACAGGCTTCGTCAATGGCGATGCTAATGACATGGCACAAAACATTGGTGCAGGTATCTATCGTGACCTAGCTAATGGAAACGTATCGTATTATGCTGAAGCAGGATACAACTTAGATAAAGAATCTATGACACCGGCAGCGGGCGTATCATTCAACTTCTAAGTTAACACACAATAAACGAATATGGGGGGCGGGGTAACTTGCCCCCTAATCTTTTTCTTATAGATAGTAGTGGTTGAACGTTATTGTTCAACATTTGTGAGAGACGGGGTAAAGCCGTCAAACAAAGGAGAAAGAAATGGAACTACTCACTATATGGAGTCTAATCGGCTTCTTGCTTGCTGCCTATGCAGTTATAGCAAATGATTCAGTACAAACGCTCGGTACATGGATGGCATCAAACAATGAGCGATTTAACTTTAAAACATTATGGATTGCCGCTTCGGCTGTCTTGTTATATACACTCTGGTATGGGTGGTATATGAATGGTGGCGATATATCTTATGGCCGTTTGAATAAAATCCCATTCCAAGAAGTGCAATGGTATCATGCCGCCGCACCTGCTATTCTTGTAGCATTAACACGAATGGGTGTACCTGTTTCAACATCATTCCTAGTCTTATCAGTATTCGCAAGTACATTTGTACTAGAGAAGATGCTGATGAAATCTATTATGGGTTATGGTGTAGCAGCCGCATTTGCATATGCAGTTTGGTTTGCGATACACAAATACTTCGGTAGATGGTATGATGAAACGGCACCTGTAAGTGAAAGCAATAAAAACTATTGGCGTATCGCTCAGTGGTTTGCTACTGGTGGTTTATGGTACACTTGGTTATCACATGACATTGCTAACATTGCAGTGTTCTTACCACGTCAAGTGCCAGTAGATTTAATGGCGTTTATTAGCATTGTGTTTATTGCTGGCTTGTTCTTTATGTTTAGAGAAAAAGGTGGGCGCATTCAAAAGATTGTTTTGGAGAAACATAACACTCGTTACGTTAGAAGTGCTACACTAATTGATCTATTCTATTGGTTATGTTTATACTTCTTTAAAGAACTAAACGATATTCCTATGAGTACAACATGGGTGTTCGTAGGCTTGTTAGCAGGACGTGAGTTAGCTATGGCAACATACTTTGGTAAGAAGAAAACAAAGAGTGTGTTTCCACTAGTGGCAAAGGACTTTGGTAAGATGATGGTAGGACTTGGCGCTTCAGTAGCACTAGTGCTGATGATTCATTATATTATTGTTCCAAACGGCCTATAAATTACTTGACAAAGTATGTGTTACCTGTTATATTGTATATATTAAATCAAGAGGAGTTTTAATGCATACGATTAAAGGTAACACATATGGCGTATCGTTCGATTTAAAGCAAGGCAAGGTATGGATTGCTGACGAACTGTATATTGATAATACCGAAACTGCTCGATTATATTATGAAGCCTACGCTTTAGGTAGAGAGCATAAAAAATTAGAAATTAGACACAGCATAGGAGTTTGATATGTCAACTATTATTTCAACTTATATTTCAGAATCTACAAATGGTCGTGCCGAGGTAAAGCAAGATGGTACTGGTTATTATATTGACTATTATGGTCATGATGGTTCACACATCGTCAAAGAATCTTTCCCTAACAAATCTTTGCATTACGTAGAAGATGCGGCAGAGAATTGGTCACTAGGCGTTAAGACTTTGTTAGGATAATTGCCCATGGAAGAGGCAATGAAAGCAGATCAAATTCTATCAGAAATACAGGGCTTTGTAAACGAAGAAGTGTCTTATATAGATGCTCTTGTTTATTATGCTGAAACACATAACTTAGAAATCGATCTTATCGGAGAGATTATTCGTCGTTCACCGGTTCTAAAATCAAAAGTAAGAGACGATGCTGAACGATTAAATATGGTCGAAAGAACCACTAAGTTACCTATATGAGCATCTATTCGACAAAAGAAGCTTACGAAGTGTACTGCTATTTTTTAGCATTGAAGCAACACTTCACATCTAACTACGACTTTTTTAAATACAATGGAAAGACCAGTACAAACCCTACTGCATTCGAAAATCGAAAGGATAAGTTTCACTATTATAAATTATCTAAACACAGTGATGCAAAGAACTACGTGTTAGCAAACATATTAGAAAACCCTAATGTTTGGATAGGCGACATTGTGAATGATGATAAGAGTGAAGGTATATACCTTGATTGGAAAAAACGTAAGCAATCTTTATCTTATGTATTTAAAAATGAACTATCTGTATTGAATGAAGAATTCAATGATAATCTTCTTTCAACAGATGGTCAACACCCACCGCTTCTAAAGCACTATATTAGAGGAGACATCTGTATAGAAACACTAACTATAATCGCAAACATAACCAAAGTTTTTTCACATTGGGACAAGGTTTTACTTGACAAAATCTTATATCCTGATATAAATAGAAAGTGTAAGAAATATTTTCCCTTCATGGAGTATGATAAAATTAAAATGAAGAAAATATTACTTGACAACTTCGAACAAACCGTTTAATATACCGTAATACATCGCACATATAGGAGATACAAAATATGGCACAATCATTTTCCGCACTAAAGAAAAACCGCACTTCGTCTTTTGATAAGTTGAATTCACAACTACAAAAGTTGAACAACGCAGGTCCCTCAAATAATAATAACGAAGATTACTGGAAGCTAGAAGTAGATAAAGCTGGCAATGGCTACGCTGTCATCCGTTTCTTGCCTGCACCAGAAGGTGAAGACCTTCCCTTTGTCCGTGTCTTTGATCACGGCTTTAAAGGACCAGGTGGCTGGTATATCGAAAACTCATTGACTACTATTGGTCAAGAAGATCCAGTTTCAGAGTATAACTCTCAGCTCTGGAACAATGGTACGGATGCGGGCAAAGAAGAAGCTCGTAAACAAAAGCGCCGTTTGTCTTATCACGCAAACATTTATGTTGTAAAAGATCCTACTAATCCTCAGAACGAAGGCCAAGTCTTCAAGTATAAGTTTGGTAAGAAAATCTTTGATAAGCTAAACGCTGCAATGAATCCAGAGTTTGAAGACGAAGAAGCACTAAACCCATTTGATTTTTGGGAAGGTTCTAACTTCAAACTTAAAGCACGTAATGGCGATGGTGGGTATCGCACTTATGAGCCGTCCTCTTTCGATACAGCTAGTGTATTGTTAGATGATGATGAGAGACTTGAGCAAATCTGGAAATCCCAGAATTCGCTACAAGAGATCATCGATCCTAATAACTTCAAGTCTTATAATGAACTTAAAGCGAAGCTATATAAAGTTCTAGGTCTTGACGGCAGCCAACACGCACCCACCCATACGGCTGAGGACGATGTACCGGAGATGGACTTTGCGCCTAAGTTTAAAGAGCGTTCAGCTCCAACTTTGAGTGAAGCTCCATCTCCCTCCTTAGAAGAAAGTTCGTTTTCGTCTAGTACAGATGATGATGATTTGGATTTCTTCAAGTCACTTGCAGATAACTAAGTTAACTAAGTGACGTATTAAAGAGAGGCTTCGGCCTCTCTTTTTTTTACCTTATGAGAATGCTGTCATAATACCGCTATCGTTAGATAGAGAAGGTGAGCTATCAATCTTAGTAATGTTAGTTATATTACTAACGGTTGTGGTGCTACCAGCTTTGAAAACTTTAGCTCCTTCAGCAAGTAGCATAGATGATTTAGCTTCACCAAAATTCGTCGCATTAGATTCTAATGATTGTAGTCGCCTTTGTCTATCTATTACTTGATCTGGTCCACGCATTGGTTCTACACTGGGTGTACTGCTATTTGTCGAATATTGCGGCTTTAAAGTTCCATCACGGTTATAAAATAATCCTACTGTATTATCCCAGTCATTTCTATCATAGTCGCCTTGCATGCCACTATAAGTAGGTCTTGGCTCAATTGAAGGTGGTAAAATACTACTACCAGAAGTCACAGCACCCATTGATGGTAAGCCGGTTCGAGAAAGCATATCTTCCGGAACATCATCTATAGAGTTTGCATCAGTCACAATTGCTTCTGCAAGTTGGCCACCAAGCCATTCACCAGCAAATCCGCCTGCAAGTCCACCACCAAGCGCTGTAAGAAACAAACCTGGACCTGATACAACACCCAGCGCTGCGCCAATAGAAGTTCCTAAAGCAGCGCCACCAATCCCTCCAAAGAGGGCTCCTAATTCTTCACTAAGCGCCGCAATTTTTTGTTCATCTGTTGCCCTCTCGTTTAATAGTATTGCTGCTATATATGGTATAGATATTATACTACCAAGAATGCCACCTCGTTTTGCAACTTTAGCAAACTTTTTATATGGGCTATTTTGTAATCTTTTCATTAAATCTTGGTCTGAATCAAAAGCAAGTTTACTTGATTTGTAGTTGGAGTTGTTAGGCATCAGCTCTTTGCCTTTGCTATTAAAGAGTCTTGGATCCCCGTTTTTATGATAACCTTTATGTGTAAAATTTCTTGGTTTTCGATCAACCTCTTTACCATCTTTGTCAATTGCCAAGGCCGCTGCGGAACCAGCGCCTGCACCCACAATTGTTCCAGCTAATATATTTGGAAGGGCTCTTCTAATCAACATTGGTGTTATTAGTGCAATTGCAGATCCTATAGCCGTTAATATATTGCCAACAGCCGTGTTATCAAATTCCATACCAAATTTTTCTATAACATCTTTTTTGTTACCAAACTTTTTGATGATTTCATCACTGAATGAACCAACAAACCCACCGATGGTGGCGATGGCAGCAACCCTTTTACCAAATAATCTTCCGATAAACCCATATGTGAAAGCATCGCCTATACCGTCGCTGATTGATTTGTTAAATTCGTCTGTTCCATCTCCTGGTTTATCTGGTGGGTTCTTCTTGTCTAAAGTCGCTTTGACAGCACCAGAGATAAACTCACCGATCTTTGGTGCAACTAGTGCTAAGAAGCCACCTTTAACTACCATAGCTCCTAAACCAGCTACAGATATTCCACCCAACGCACCACCTACAAGTGCGGCTAATCCTGATCCCATAGCTGTAATTGAAGATCCTGTGTTGTTGAAAGAAGCATTGGAGTTATCATTACTTTGCGTTTCAGTTTGAACAGCAGCATCATCTACTCTTAATGCTTTATCACGTGCCGCATCTTTCTTTACTTCTTTATCAAATGCTAACTTCTTTACATCTAAGTTGTACATAGAACGAAGCACAGAAGTTTGTTCTACTAGCGTAGTGCTAATAGAATCGAACACACCTTCAAACTTTGCGGCGTCTAATAGTAATTCTGATCTTTCCATTCATCTGACCTTTATTTTTTATTATTGTTATTTACTTCGTCTATATGATCAATTAGCATTCCTAAGTAGAGGTCACGTTCATATGGTATTAAGTTTTCTATTTCCGATATATGATATTTATGATGCTGAGCCAAAACGAATATAGTTTTATAATATACGCCTAAGTTATTGTGACTCAGCGCTAGATAAAAAAAGTTTCTGTTCCCTCCAGAACAACTGTTTTTTCATCACCATTATCATTAGTATATTTATCTTTGTAAGTAACCTTAGGCATTGTCTCAAAAAAGTTCTGCATACTCTTCATAGACTTTGAAGGTAATTGACTTGCAAATTCAGTAATTTCTTCTTCACTATAATCAGAGAACTTATAAACCTCATCCTCTTTTAAAACACTATCAATACAAGAAATTAACAAGTCAAATAGTATAGATGACACACTTACTTGATCATCTTCTTCTACTTTCATGACTTTTCCTAGAATTGAAATCTGATCAAACGAAGGATACTTCATTAGAAGCTTATACCCATCATCCAAACTAATAATATTTGTATGACCTTCAGGTACGTCAACCTTAATGTTTGCAATATCTAATTCTAATTCAACCGACTTATCTGTATCTTTATCTTTAATAGCGAACTTAATTTTATTATCTACAGATACTGATCTAATGTTTAATAACAAATATTCTAAGTCGAACATTGTTAGAGTTTCTACATCTATCTTATGAAAACAGTTTGTGATGATTTGTTTCATCGCTGTTATAATATGATCTATGTCGTTAGCCTCTTGTGCAATTAAAAGAATTTTTTCTTCTTTAACTGTAAAAGGTCTATACTTTACTTTCTTTTTTGTTGATGGCACCTCAAGTTCAAAGAGTGGCATGTCAATTTTAGGTAAACCCATAATATACTCCTATAATCTATAAAAAATTTCTAAATATTGTTTGTGCGTTAGTAAATTGGTTAATCGTATCTTGTATTGATCTTGGTCTACGTAGTTGATTGATTGCTTGACCAAAGCTATTTAATGCTGAAAGAGATCCAAGTATACCACTACCACGACCTGATGTAGTTTCAACTGTACCTACCTTGGCACCTGGTACTATCATAGTATCGTATGTGAATGTAACTGGCAACGTCATAATTTCTGCTGCATTTTCCCAAGATACTTGAACTTCACCAATACTTGTTGGGAAAGCATTTTCGAATCTATATTCATAAGTAATTGCCTTTTGTTCATAAGAATAAACTTGAATGTTTATCGTAGCTACAAATTCTGTTTTATATGCAATCTCAAAAGGTAATCTTCCATTGACTTCGCCAGTAGGTGATTGTCTATCATAGTTAATAATTCTTTGCATCCATGAATGAAAGTACTCTTTAACTTTAAAATTACTATCAACCATGAATACGGTAGGAATTTGTGTGAACTGCATAGCACTCGGACGACGATCAGGTGTACCAATAGTGTTTGGAAAATTATCAACTGTTTGAACAGTTAACTCTGGTAAGGTTGCTGACTTACAAAAGAATTTAATATCTTCTACAAGTGCAGGCGTGGCTGCTTCACCTGGAGCTAAATCTTTTTGCAATGCAACAGGTAAGTTGATAGTAACGAGAAATAAATTATTCTTAGCAACTCCATGCTTATTAAGTTGACTATTAAATTCTGAAATGCTAAATGCCATTAGGTTCTTCCCATGCTTTTTCTGGAGTCTGCAAAGACTTTTGTTTTTGATGCCCCTTGGAATCTTTCGAGTGGCAAGAATAGTGCGATATCCCATTCGCTTGGATATACGTATAGAAAACGACTTCTAAGTTGACTTGTTAGATAATGCTTAACACAAGGCTTAAAGTATCTATATTTAGCCGCACCTGATAGAATATTATAGTTTAATCTAAGTCGAGTGGATTCATCGTATCTAGTATTAGTAGCTGTATCATATAGTGCATCCATTAGTTGGGCACGATATATCAATGGTAGATAGTGCATGTTAATACCCATGAAGCCACCCTTAACAATCTTATATGGAAATACTAATGGAAATCTATCAAAGTAAGGTAGAGTTTCTTTATGCTTTGCATCGTAGTAATACATATACATCTGACCAATTGCAGGACGAGATGTTAAGCGAGAAGCATCGCCTTTCATAATACTTGAATCATTTACTTTACCAAAAGATTTAGCGGCATCTCTATACCAATCACGTGCTTTGTTTTCACGTGCTGGTATCTGTCCGGCTCTAACACCTTTTGTTAGAATTTCGTCAAATAGAATTGCCATTACTTAATTCCTAGTTCGTGTTCTGTCATTATTTGAAACTTCCAATTTCTATCTTTGCAAAAGTCTTGGGCTGCTTTCCACTTTGCTTGATTAACACCCCAAGTCTTGACCTCATTAATATACTGTTTTGTCACTTTACTTTTCTTTTTTGGTTCGATAGTTTGATATGCTGGTTTAACTTCAATGACTATTGTTTCTTTGTTCCCATACTTATTTATCTGTTTCACAATGAAATCTGGAAAGTATCTATGCATTCTTCCGTCGATAGGGCTACGATATGGTACAATTAATTCTTCACTGCCCCATTCAATCACATTTGGATGAGAATCTAAGTATCTCATTAGTTTAAACTCCCACAATGATCTATAAATAATATTAGTGGGATCACCAATATATTTTTTAGGTTTCTTTGGTTTAAATCTTCCAGAGTAAGCCATCACTATACCATATAAATAAGTTAAAGTAGTATTACTATTTATAGAGAGAAAATTAATGAACATTGAACTAGTCCGCCCAGCCTCCAACGATATCAATAGAGGAAAAGATAGCTCTAGAACAAATACAAGGTTTACCTTTCCTAGTGATTTGGGAAGACATTGTATGGTAATAAATTTTGTAAACTATAATTATGGTACAGGTGGAGGTATCAATGGAGTCAAGAACGATACTATAGTACTACCTCTACCAAAGCAATTAGCAGAGACTTCTTCATTGCAAGTAGATGGTAAAGAGTTGGGAGTTGTTGGTGCTGGTGCAGTTGATGTTATGGACGGCAAAATTAATTATGGGGAACTAGGCGCAGCATCTGCAGAGGCGATTATGGATAAAGTAAAAAGTTTTTTTGGTGGTGAGGGTGATAATATCACCAATTTGGCAAGTGATAGCGTTAGTATTGCACAATTTTTATCAAGAGCTGGTCTAGGTAGTGTTTCACCTGAGATAGGATCTGCTATCGAAGCGTCAAAAGGCAGAGCAATCAATCCGCATACAACATTAATGTTTGATGGCGTCAACTTAAAAACTCATACTTTTAACTGGGAACTAGCTCCTCAATCAGAAAAGGATAGTCAGGTCTTAAGAGACATGAATCGTTTTATTAAAAGAAAAATTCATCCAAAATATGAAAATCCAATTACTGCTGTAGGTGAAGATCCTAAAAATGGTACTTCTTTTGATAGAGGTCTATTGACATATCCAAGTGTTGCTCAAATATCTTTCTTAGGTATTGATCAAAATTACTTCTTCCAGATGAAGCCTTGTATGATTAGAGAGTTTAGTGTAGACTATACACCAAACGGTCAAAGTCTTTTAAAGGGTGGACGACCTGCTTTCGTAAACATTCAAATGACTGCTGTAGAACAAACAATTCACACTGAGGATGATTATGAAAATTCAGAAACATCTAGATTCAATTCATAAGAGGGTTAAGTAATGCCAAATTATTTTAAAAACTTTCCTAGGATTGATTATCACACTCGCCAAATAGTTGATATAACTAGACGTGCAAAAGTTTTAGATAAGTATAGAAACGATCCAAATCTGTATCTACCTTATACAGTTACTGAAGATGACAAGCCAGAAGATATAGCGTTCTACTATTATGGCTCTACTGATTATGTATGGTTAGTATTTCTTGCTAACAATATAATCGATCCTTATAGCGATTGGCCTAAAACAGATGAAGTCTTTGATGAATTCTTAAAAGTAAAATACGAAGATCACTATAGAGCATCAACTGGCGATCAAACTTTAGAACTAGGCGATGAAGTTTTTTACTGGACTCAGAATGCAACTATAACAGATAATATCTTACACTTCAATGGTATCTTCTCTACAGGTGAAGAGATAAAATTGTCAAAGGAATCATATGAAAGATTAGCATATGTAGAGTTAGGATATGAAGTTGAATCCGAAAACTATTCAGTGCCTACATTTACCGATGATCAAGACTCTGGTATGCTTTGGGAAGCATATAGATTTTATGATTATGAATACGATAGAAACCAAAGTCTAAGAACCATCAATTTAATTAACAAAAGTTTTGCCCCGCAACTACAAAATGAACTAAAGAGTTTAATGAAGAATGTCAGAAACTAAAGAAGCAGGTAGATATTCATTAGATAGATTTGCTATTGTATCATCCTTTAGCGATATCGATATTGATATATCTGCAGAAATTAAAAGCTGGAATGTAATGGAATCTATGGATAAAGCATATATCCATGGTAGTGTTACTGTTATTGACTCTAATAATATTATCAAAAGTATTAGTGGCAAAGAAGAATTAGAAATAGTGTATTCAGACTATTTTGATGAAATAAAAAAGGAAAGATACTTCATCTATTCCGTAACAGACGTGCGACCAGTCAATGAAAAAGATGATCAGATCATTGAATTTACATTACACTTTTGTTCACGTGAGAAATTTATTTCGGATTCATATAGAGTTCAAAAAGCATACAATGGTACTATATCTAAAATTGTAAACGACCTTTATGAAGATTTCTACAAACAACCACAACTCTCTTGGGGTTCTTTTAAGGACGTGCCAGCCAAGACTTTAATTGTATCAGAAGCAACAGAGGGCGAACACAACTTTGTTATACCTAATATGCGACCTGATGAAGCAATGGACTTTCTAGCGAAACGTGCTTTTAGTAGAGAAAACTCTAGTATGCTATTTAGATTTTGGGAAACAAGAGATCATTTTTACTTTGGCACATTCGAAGATATGATTGACATTGCTAATGACGATACTGATACTATTCCATTATTTAGATATAACATGATTAAAGATACTACACCAGAAGCACAGCGTAGGTTAATGTCAGATTTACTTTCTATAGATTTTGGTAATAAGGTAGATACTATGCAAGATATGAAGTATGGTGCATATAAGATGAGAGTTACCGAACTTGATATTTTAAATAAAACTCCTATTGTATATGAGTACAATCACCTAGAAGAAGTTGATGATGTGTTTACTCCTACAAAGACTAAATTAAATCATGACCAAAAGTTTGTCGATAGCTACTTAAGCGAAACACAAAACTTCTTAACTATTAAAGATTACTTCTCAGAAGGTGCTGACGGCGCTATTCTAAATCCTTCTGTACGAGAGAATATGCATTATCCAGAAATATTTACTACAAAGAGCGCAACTAAGTATCATGGTAAACAGAATATGATAACCATATCTACTTACGGAAGAAATACTAATCTCTTTGCTGGTAGTCTAGTTCAAATTGAATTGAACGAGTTTAAATATAATCCTCTTGGTAAAGATAGAGATGTAGAATATACAGGTTTATACGTAATAGAAAGTATTGAGCATAGCTTTGATAAGTTTGAGTATAGAACTAATATGAATTTGACAATGTATGGACAAGGAGACGCTTTATAATGTCTACGGTAGGATTTCAAAATTTACTTTGGTTTATAGGCGTAGTCGAGTTTGTTGATGATGCAACAAATGGTGCTAGAGTTAAAGTTCGTGCATTTGGTGTACATCCACCCCCACCTGAAAATTCTTCTGGCGTTGGTTCAGATGATGGTAACACTACTAGGTCTACACCTAACTCGGTGACTACCGAAGATTTACCTTGGGCAACTGTTATAAGAAATGGTGGCAATGCATTTCAAGCAATTCTTGAAGCAGAAGATTGGGTATTTGGTTTCTTCTTAGATGGTAGAGATGCACAGCACCCATTTATTCTAGGTACAATTCCTGGTGTAAACTTAGACGTACCAACTGGTCTTGGCGTAGAAGGTGCATCTGGTTATAAGAGAGCAACTACTAAGTCTGCTAACAACTTTGGTAAAGCGCCATCTAACCCTCATCTAACTGGAGAAGAGTTAGACACAACTCCTGCTGTTATTCAAGCAACTTTAGATAAAGATGGAGTTGCTGTTGGAAATGGGGAATCTGGATGGAACGAACCAGCTACTATTATTCCTACTAGAAATTTGAAGACACGTGTTATTGAATCTCTAAACGATGAAAACAGAGGAAGTGTAGTAGCAGTAAGTCCTAACTTCATTTCTTTAGTGCATCACACAGGTAGTATTGTTCAGATAGATGACAACGGAACTATTAAAGTTAAGTCTATTGGTGGTGATATTATAAATTCATCTGAAGGAGTTATTCGATCTGTTTCCGAAGGTGATTATGATATCACTGGCGGTGAGAATATTAATATTCGTGCTGATCGTGGTGCATATAATCTTTGGACAAATGGTGACGTTAACGTAGAGTGTGAGAACTATAGTCTAACAGTTCGTGGTAAAATGCAAGTTAATGTTTCTGACGGTATTGAAATGCGTGGCGCTTCAATGGCTCTTCATGCATACGAAGACAACGTTAATATATTCGCTGCCGATATGTTGAAAACAAATTCTGGTGGGTTAACTACACTCAATGCAGATGGTGAGTATTTCCTTAAGGCAAAGAACGTACACACAACAACAGAGAACTTCTTACTAAGTGCTAACCTCGATGGTGATAATAATCAAGGTGAGATAGCATTTAAAGGCGCATCGAAGATTACTTACGATTCACCTAGAATTGATTTAAAGGGCGGTGCTGGTAATGTTAATATAGACGGAACTAAAACTTTTGTACAATCTAGTAAAGCTGAAGCCAGATCAGGATATGCGACAGAAACAGAAGAAGTAACAATAGTTCCCGGGTTACCAGATGTACCAGCAAAACGACCATCTGGTGGTAATAGTTCTATTAGTTCAGCACTAAGTTCAATTAGTGCATACTATTTAGATGACGGCGAGCCACCTACTGCACCACCACGACCAACACCTGCTCCAGATCCAGTAGTAGAAGATCCTACAGAACCAGAACCTGCTCCAATAATACCCGATTATAGCCGAAGCAATACATTCATTGATGGGTATAACTTTGGTCCTAGTTATGAAGGTAAATATGCAGAATTTGATTTGATTGCTGCTCAATCAGCTTCAAAGACTGTACCTGTTGGAACAACTTATACCAATCTCAAAGTTCAGAATGGTCAGCTTGTAGGCACAGAAAGATATAAAGTAATTAATAGAACAGGTTTCCCAAATATAAGAGGCCTAGTGAATCTTGATGACCCTGACGATGTAGCACGTTGGAAAAGACTTAATTATGAGTTTTAAGAACTAAGGAAAAGATATGACTTGTAAAGCAATTACACCATTGGTAAGTAGATACTCATCGGCCTTTATTCAACCTTCGTTGGGTATCCAAGATGTTTCTAATTTTACTTCTATTCTTGATTTGCAAAGTGATCCTCTTGCCAAGTATGATGCTGCTCAAGTTTTGGACATTACAAATAAGTTTCAATCACTTTCTAAAAAAGCTAATAAAGTTGATTACCCAACTTTGTCAGAAAGAGTTAATCAAGCACCTTTAAACATTTACGAAGTGGCACAGTTCTTAGATCAAACACAATATAATCCAACTGAGTTACAGAAAGTATTAACCCCTCAAAAATTAACAGCAGACACGACTGAAGCTTTAGTTCAATTAGATTATTACTTCAATAACAATCTATCTGGTAGTATTGGTGGTGGTCTTTGTGGTGCGTTTGGAAATGCATTTGCGAAGATTAGTGGTCTTATTGGTCTTGCTTCTTCTTTAGCCTCAAGTCTTGATGCTTTATTGAATGCAGACTTTTCTGTTATTGCTTTACTTCAAGGTATTAAAGAGAATATTTTAAAGATTGTAGATAACGTAGTTGATGCATTAAAGACTAAGATTAAGAATATAGCAAAACAACTATCTAGTTTTGCGGATAGCGTAGTAAATGCTTTTAATAAAACTATTTCTGGTATTCAAGACTTCCTAAGTGATTTAAGTATAGATGGTCTAAAAAAGACAATTGAAGGTGTAATCGCAAAGGCAGCTGGATGCTTTGAGAACTTGACTTTGAAAAAAGCTGCTTTATTGATGTTCCGCTTTTGTCAGTTTGCTGATCTTGTTCAAGGTTTCATGGAAGGTCCTACAAACAATCTAGTAGCTAAGGTAGCTAGGTTTAAAATCATGGATGAATTAATTAACAGACTATCTAATGATGCTACTAATATTGCGGTTAATGCAGGTGCAAAGAGAGTTACGTCAGATGTTAGAAGAACCCAAAGTGAACTCATAAGACAAAGAATAGAAGAAATTCAATCAGCTCGAGGTAGTGATATTAGAGAAACAGCCTTACCTGATATTGAAACTACACCTTTACCACCTGTAAATCAGACTCCTTTTTATCAACTACCTGCATCATATCCATCTAGAGCTATTACTAGCGAAGAGAGAGAATGGGTGCAGACTATCACTGAAAATGGTGCTAGTGGATATATGAATTTTTCTGAATCTGTAAAGACTATGCATAGACGTGCAACAACAAGTTATAAAAATAATGGAAATGTAGACGAAAGAAGAGTATATACCGCCTCCGAACATAATGAAGGTGCTGGATGGAGAAAAGTTGAGGCAGAAGTGTGGATAAGACTAAAAAGAGTTATTGATATAGTTGGGCCAGGCCCATGGATTATTAATAGCGCATTTAGATCGAAATATTATAATGCATTTATTTCTCCTGGTAACGGTAGTACTAGGTCACAGCATTCAACTGGTAAAGCAATAGATATTGATTACTCACAACTATCTCAACGTGAAAAATATGATTTTGCTAGAATAGCTAGTCAACAGGGGTTTAATGCAATAGGTGTTTATAGTTCATTCATACATCTTGACATTAGAAGCGATAGAAAATATTGGATAGCAGGTTGGGAGCGTAATGCTAAAGGTGAGATTGTACGGACTAGTAGCAGTGTCCCAATACCTGATAAAGATACTTTTTTAACATGGGAAATTATTCTTGGAATGCATAAAGCTGATCTATTTAGAAACGGTTAAACTTAGTATAAATACTTGTAAACAAGGAACACACTATGGCAATTATTACGCCTCTTAAAAAGCAAAGACAAATCTATTCAGATTTTCACACAGACTTCACGTTGAGTCCTGTGAACTTTGATCTTGCTCGTAAAACTAACGAAGAGTCTGTAAAACAATCATTGAAAAACTTGTTAACTACTTCAAAGGGTGAAAGATTATTTCAGCCTAATTTCGGTAGCTCTATTAGAGATATGCTTTTCGAAAACTTTGATCCAGTGACAATAGAAACTGCAAAGCAAGAACTAAGAGCAATGATTAGATATAATGAACCAAGGTGTAATGTAATAGGTTTAGACATTGCTACTGGACCTGATGACAATACAGCAATAGTTAATATTGTATTTAATGTCATAAATAGAGAGACACCTATAACATTTAATGTAACACTAACTAGGATCAGATAATGTCAGATTTCACACCTATCAATCAGTTAGACTTTTTTGAAATGAAAGAGTCATTTAAAACGTATCTTCAAGCACAAGATCGTTTTGCTGATTTTAATTTCGAAGGGTCCAACCTTAATGTGCTACTAGATGTTTTAGCATACAACACATTCTACAATCAATACTATAATAATGTAGTGATTTCAGAAATGTTCCTTGACTCCGCTCAAAATAAGAATAGTGTTGTATCTCATGCAAAAGAATTAAACTATCTGCCTTCTAGTAGACGTTCACCTTACGCAACTATAAACTTAACTATCTTAGCGGATCAAGAATCAAACTTCTTTTCGATTCCTAGATACACTAAGTTCAATGCAAGATGTGGAGATAAGACCTACTCGTTTATAACAAATCAAGAATATATAGCAGAAAGAACATCTGGCAATACGTTTGTTATGAATGGTGTTGTTATATATGAAGGTCGTATGGTAGAAGAAGCTGTCTCAATTGATAACCCAATTCTATCTAATTCAAACATAGATACAACTAGTTTACGCATTACAGTAAATGGTGTAGAATATATTCAAAAGGGTGATATCTTTGGTGTAACTTCAACAGACAAAGTGTTCTATTTACAACCAGAAGAAGATGGATTATATAGCGTACAATTTGGTAAGAACACGTTTGGCGTAGAACCTATTTCAACAGATGTTATTATAGCTGATTATAGAATTACAAATGGTGCAGAAGCAAATGGTGTAACAAGTGTTTCAATAGCAAATAGAACTTTAAACCAAGCACTATCTATCGCAACTGTTATTACAGTATTTTCTGATGGCGGTAGAGACGAAGAGACGTTGGACTCAATCAAAATGTTTGCGCCTAAAGCACAACAAATTCAAGAACGTGCAGTAACCAAAAAAGATTACGATATTCTACTACGTAGACGTTTCCCTAATATCAACTCAGTATCAGTCTTTGGTGGCGATGAGCTAGACCCACCTCAATATGGTCGTGTTGTTATTGCAGTAGATGTTGCAAATGGAGAGGGTGCTACAGAATCTGAACTATCTTCATTCCGAGAGTTCTTAAAGGATAAAACACCTCTTACTATTGAACCCGTATTCGTAACTACTAAGTTCTTAAATGTTGGGCTAGAAGTGAAAGTTAAATACGATGTTCTAAAAACTCCCAAGCAAGCAAATCAAATTAGAACTCTTGTCTTCGATGCTATTATGACATATGCAGAAAAGAATATCAATGGCTTCAATGCAAGATATCCTTCTTCTCAAGTAAGCAATTTAATAGATGCAATTGATGTTGCAATTGTTAGTACAGAGATTGATAGTAAAGCTATTATTGAATACACACCGCCAATCGGGCTTAGAGAAAGTCCTACGTTTGAGTTCAATAATGCACTTTATCAACCATATCCATACAATGAAGCAAATGGTCTATCGACTTATCAATCATCATTGACTTCTACTGTCTTTACTATTGATGGTGAGCAAGTGTATCTACAAGACGATGGTCAAGGTATTATCTTTGCAGTCAAATCAAACGTAGCTACAACTAGCATCCATAAAAGAAATATAGGCACAATAAACTACACAACTGGTAAAGTTAGTTTAAGTAGTCTAATTGTCGAAGGCTATGAAGGTACTAAGATTAGACTAAGTGTAAAAACTGCTAATGATGATATTATAAGCCAAAGAGATAGAATTTTACAAATCAAACAAGAAGATATAAGCGTAGTTGTGGATCCAGTTTAATGCGTAACATAAGAAACAAAATAGCATCTGATATTCCTTTTCAATTTCCTGATGTGTTTAGGGAAGAGGGTGACTTATTTGTTGAGTTTACTAAACAGTATTACGAATTTCTAGATTCAAGAATCCATAGAGATAATTTTCAAATACGTGATATTGATACTACCTATGATAACTTTCTAACATATTTTAAAAACAAATATCTAAACGGCCTACCATTCGAAGGTGTTGTCGATACTCGTTTTATTATTAAGCATATTAATGACATTTATACTACAAAGGGTACAGAAGAAAGTATTAGAATATTCTTTCGAATGTTCTTTGATGAAGAAATTGATATATTCTATCCAAGCACAAGTCTTTTAAAAACATCTGACTCGGTATTTTCATTTAATCGTTATATCGAAATGGAAAGTGTAACATCTGTAGAAGATTATGCTTTTAAAAGAGGCGATAAGATTACAGGTGACACATCAAAAGCTAATGCGTTTATCAATCAAATAACATTTAAAAACTTCTTTGGTTCTATTACTCCTGTTTTATTTTTATCTGATCTTGTTGGCGAGTTTAACATTGACGATAGATTAGGAACAGTGAATGTTGAGACTGGAGCTATCTCTTTTAAGCAACCAAAAATTGCAGGGTCTTTAATAGCATTGAATGTTTTAAAGAGTGAAGCAAGGGCTACTGGTAATACTGAGAGTGAGATTATTAGAGCAAGATCAGAAAAGGGTAGATACGGAAGAGTATCTGTCAAAGAAGTGTCTGAAAGATCAGTTGGTGAATTAAATCTAAAAGTTAATAAACCTGGCTTTGGGTACACTATCCCCTTACATCAAGGTAGATTGACTTTAGATCAAAACTCTTCTGAGTTTGATTCAACTATCTTTGTTACAACTTCTCCAGGACAAGATGCACCAACCGATACTCAATCTATTAGAATAGAAGGTGGTAGAAGATACTATGGTATCACATCGGTAAACACAACAGGTCAAACTTTACATCAAATTACTTTAAGTGAGCCTTTAGAAAAAGCTTTTAATCTAGGTACAAAGATTGACTTATATAGAAAAAATACTATTACTGATATCTACATATCTAATCAGGTCATTCCTGTCAAGCCCGAAACTGTATCTGGTTTAACAATAGAACAAATAAAAGAAGAGTTTGATGCTGTAGCGAACGGTAGCGGAACTCTATACGATGCAGAACTTCATGCATTTATTCAAGAGATTGATGAAAACGGATTTCAAAATGGTGACTTAAATATAGATGGAATCATTACAACATCTGATTCCAAGATATTCTATAATGCAGCTAAATTTACCGATACCGATGCTCAAAAGAAGATTGTAGAAAAGTTTAGTAAATTTATCTTTGGTGAGTTTACAGAAAACGAAGTGATTGTAGAACCTAACTCTGGTTCAAACGGCTTTGTTGTTAAGTATGATGCGCCTCTTTTGTTCTTGAGATGTTCTCCAGCAGAGAAATTTGAAACACCATCTATTATAAACTTTCCAGGTACACCAAGTGATGGTGATACATATTCTCAAGACGGTCTAACTTGGACATACGCTGGAGATGTTTGGCTATTTACAGATGTAACTCTACAACGTACAGTAAACGGTTCACCAGTTACGTTTAAAGGTAAGAACTTTGGTACGTTTAATGACTCAGCTTCATTCGCTGTTGATGAGTTACATGATCCGGAAACAGTGAATTTAATTACAGATGTTATAAGTGATTATCTATCAGTAAGATTAGATGACACAAACTATAATATGTCTGGTTCACCTACAAATGTTGCTGTAGTAGATATTGATACTACGTTTGAAGATGCATTCATTGAAGAGCAATTCACACTCGGTGGTGTTGGTGGATTCTTTATTTACGATAATGGATTTGATTATATCAACGAAGCATATGCAGTTGCAGAGCAAACAACTTTCTCTAAGTTTAAAAAGCATGACTACATCATTAACTTCGAAGGTCAACCACCACTATTGATACCGGGTGATATAGCAACTCAACAAATTACTTTATTTAATGGAAACTCATATACAGCTAAAGCTGAATTCTTACGTAGAGACTCTAATGATAACTTCTTCTTTGGCCATAGAACTTTCTATGAGTTAGATGATGATTTACCAATAACTATACGAGAGATTGATTATAATTTAGCGGGTATTAGAAAAGATAGAGAAAGTGCTGAAATAGGTGCAGATGCTATATTAGAAGCAGAAGCAACGTTTGGTATCGGACAAATAGAAAATGTTACTGTAACTAATGCAGGTTTTAACTATACCGATGGTGAAGTTGTAGACTTAGTTGCAGATAGAGCAAAGGTAAATGATTTAGGCGAATTAGAATTAGATGACTTCGGTAAAGTTCAACTTGTTCCAACTGTAGTAGCAAAAGGTATAGCAACTGTTGCTGGTACAGGATTCACTGATGGTGTATCACAAACAACTACATCATTCTTAAATGAACCTGGTCGAGTGCTACATGATAATTATTACTATCAAGAATACTCTTACGAAATATCTTCACAAATTTCACCAAATGACTATTCAGAAGTCGTACAAGATATGCTTTCTGTAGCAGGTACAAAATTATTCAATTCTCCACTTATAAATACAAGAAGTGAATTAGTACCTAACATTAGTATTGAGATTGATACAGAACTATTTGATGTACAAGACTTCTCTACAGAAGACGGCGAAATACTAACAACAGAGAACCTAGAAGTTCTAACCGCAGTTGAGACTGTTGGATTAGATACTATAGAAATTTAAAAGGCTAAGAGATGGCAAAAGTAATTACTGAAAATTTTAGAGTTGAAAATGCTAGAGAGTTTTATAACACTTTCAATAGTGACTCTTATTATATTATTGGTTCTTCATACAATAATACAGACGGAGAAGTTACAAATACGCAGAATGACAAATTTAATTTTCTTCGCCGTGTAATTTTTGGAACAAGAGTTGTTAGCTCAGATTTAAGGTTTCTTTTTGAAAAGAGATTGTGGGTAGAAGACACTATCTATGATGAGTATGACGATAGATCAGATGTATCTACTCTTAACATGTATGTAACTGTCTTAGAAGGTAATATCAACGAAGGTAACTATAGAGTATACAAGTGTATTAAGAATAACAACGGTGCCGCTTCTACAGTACTACCATCGGCAGCTATATTTGAAGTTGATGAAGATGGGTTCTTTTTTACTGGAGATGGGTACTACTGGAAATACATGTTTGAAATAAAACCATCAGAGTATACACGTCACCAGACTATCAATGACTTACCATTCAATCCAGTTTTAGATCAAGATAACCAAAATATTAAAGATGCATCTAACGATGGTATCTATAATATCAAAGTTAGTGAGAACGATGTTTTTGCTCAAAACTTATTCTTGCCTTATCTAGTCGGACTATCTAACATTGAAAATACTGTGCAAAGTGGAACTGGATTTGTTTCAAGAATTAAAATTGATCCTGGTTTCAACGCAAGGGCAGATAGCAACTCTTATGTTGGTATGTATCTTGTAGTAGCCGGTTCTGTGTATGATATTGTAGCATCAGAAAGACCAGCAGGCTTTACCGATGTTATTGAGATATCCACAGAGACTAATCCAAACCCAACAAACACTGTTTTGAATTGTCAAATCTTACCAAAGATTAAAGTCTCTAAGAGTACTTTAGGGGAATCATCGAATCCAGAAATTATTAACATATCTCCAGATGCAACCGCACATGCAGTACTAGATACGAATGGTCGTATAGTAGATATTCAAATTGTTAACTTCGGTGGTGGTTACACTTTCGCTACAGCAAAAGTTGTTTTACCAGAAGGGTTGACAGACAAAGAGGGATCTGTTACACTAAGACCAATTATATCACCTAAGGGTGGTCATGGTTCGAATCCTATACTAGAACTTGCTATGAGTAATATTGGTGTTGTCGCTAATATTATTTCAAGTGATGAGACAAGCATACCAGCCACAGGTACATACACTAAAGTAGGACTATTAAGAGGTCCTGATTTTAATAATGATGTATCATCTACAACAACACTTAGTGGTACAATAAGTGTTCTAAATAATAGTACATTAGTAAATGGGGCTTCTACATTTTTTACTCAACAACTTGAAGTTAATGACATTGTTGTTATCTCAGGTGAGAATTATACTGTAACTCAAATTCAAAACGATACAAAGCTTTCTATAGATAGAGTGTTTGAAGGGCAAAACGTTGTCGGCGTTACTGCAAATAGATTAAACTTTCCACTAACATTCGACAATAGAAAGATACTTTCAGTACCAGGAAACTATGCAGCTTCTGCAATTAGTGGCTATGTTATTGAACAAATCGTTAATCCAAACTCACTAAATAATAGAGAAGTTCTAACTGCTATAATCAACTCTGCAGTCTATGATGGTGCTACAAACGTTACTACCATATATGTTACAGACTATAGCAATGATAACTTTTCTGATTTTGAGGTTGGCGCTAATAGCCCATTAGCTAAAATTAAAAGAGATTACATTACGACAGACGGCATAAACTTTAGGATAAATAGTATTACGAACGGTGAATATTCTTCATTGAGTGGAACACTTTATCACTTTGCTAATTTTAAACCGATCACTAGACAAGAAGACACAACAGAAAAAATCAAATTCATTTTTGACTTTTAAAAAGAGAGAAAGTATAGATGAGTATCAACACAGACTTAAATGTAGATCCGTATTTCGACGATTTTGATATCGAAAAACAATTCGTGCGTGTCTTGTTCAAACCTGCACGTTCAGTGCAAGCCCGTGAACTCACTCAATTACAGACAATGCTTCAAAGCCAAGTTGAGAGATTTGGTTCGAATATCTATAAAGAAGGTACTATCATTACAGGTGTTAGTATTAACGAACTACAAGATATTTTCTTTGTTAAGTTGGATGATGATACTTCTGGTATTACAGGCGCTACAGACGGTCTTATTTCTTTCTTACCATATAGAGCAACAACATTAGAAGCAGAATCCATTCCTGATGTAAACGAAGATGACTTACGTTTCTTCTCTATTAGAGGTGCTTCATCAGGACTTAAAGCTGAAATCATTTCTGCATCTGAAGGCTTCGAGACACGTTCTCCAGATTTAAAAACTTTTTATATCAAATATACTGGTACAACTACAGGCTCTAACGTTACATTAGATCAATTTGAAGCAGGCGAAGAGCTAGAAATCTTTGATCCGGATGGTAATAGAGTTGGTAACATAACTGTTACTACATTCAATAATCATGTAGGTCGCTCTTTTGGTGTCACTATTGAAGATGGTATTGTTTATCAAAAAGGTCACTTTAATTATGTATCATCGCAAACACTAATTGTTCAGAAGTATAATTCTATCCCAGACGATGTGTCGATTGGTTTTACAATAGTTGAGTCTATTATAAGTTCTAATCAAGATCAAACACTTTTAGATAACGCTCAAGGTTATAATAATCTTAATGCGCCTGGTGCTGATAGACTTAAGTTACAGCCATTACTTGTTTCGTATGCAGAAAATGCAGAACCAGAAGAGTTCTTTGCTATCATTCGATACAAGAGAGGGTCTGCAATTCAAATTCGTGATACGACCGAATTTAATGTTCTCAATGATAATTTAGCAAGAAGAACATATGACGAATCAGGAAACTATGTTGTAAGTGGGTTTAACGTAAATACTCAAGTAATTAACGAGAATAGCGTAGATACCCAATATGTTACAGTGTCTCCAGGTAAAGCGTATGTAAGAGGGTACGAAGTACAAACTCTTGCTACTAGATATCTACCTTTAACAAACCTTAGTAATACTAAAACACTTCAACAACAAACTGTTGGTTCAAGATATGGTAACTACTTTACAACTTCTGGGGTTGTAACTAAGTTTGATTTTGATGGAACAGAGTACAATCTTTATGATAGTGGTGATAACATCATAGGTACAGCTTCTGTGTCTAATGTTGAAGATGGTAAGATTTATGTATATAATTTAAGAAAAAATGAAAGCAATCCTGTAACTCCTATTACGGGCATTGGTCCAAGCACAGTAGAAAAGTGTACAGTAGATCCTGGTCTTAATGAGACAGACTTTGCACCAATGATCTTTAGCTTTAATCAATCTGGTGTTACTCAAGTAGACAATTTATCATATGTACGTAGAACTTTTTACACTGCTTCAACAGGAACATCTACCAATACAATAAACATTCCATTCGTTGGAACTAGAACACCTCTTAATAATGACAACTTTTTAGTTATTGATGGTAATAATGCAGAAGTTGCTGTAACGTCAGGTGGTATTGTAACTGACTCAAATAGTGATTCCTTCTTACAGTTAACACTAGCAAGTAGTGTCGATCCTCAACAATCTAGATTTTACTTTGATGAAAGAGTTATACCTGGTACTCAAGATACTAAAGAAAACTTAACTGTTAAAGTTCAAACTGCTGTTAGCACAGTTGATAACACACCTGGTGCAACAAGAGCAAGTTTAGGTGTACCAGATGCATATGCTTTAGATAGAGTTTGGATTTATAATCCATCGGGTAGTACACCAGAAACTACATATATCGAAGATGTTACTAATAAGTTTAAATTGGTATCAAATCAAAAAGATGGTATGTATGACTATTCTTATATTGAGTTGAAAACTGGTCAGACTTTGAACATGGTTCAAAACTCTAACTTACTAGTATCATTCTCTTGCTTCAAGCATAACACGAATAATGGTGCTGGATTCTTTACTGGTAGTAGCTATAACTCAAGTGATATCACTAGTACACCTCTGTATAGAGCATTAAATGGAACTACATTTGAACTTTCATCTTGTATTGACTTTAGACCTTCGGTTGTACCTCTAGTAAACTATCACACTGGAGGCGACTCAAGTGCGCCAGCTGTATCACCAGTAGGTAGCGTGTATCAAAACACATTATATGCAGGTCAAGCAAAAAATATTGATGGTACTGTTATTACTTCAGTAGCAAACGTAAGTGAGATTACAGCTAGTGTTGAGTACTACATGCCTAGAAAAGACACTGTAGCAATTGACATGTATGGTGAAGTTAAACTTATTGAAGGTCAACCAGCATTGGTTCCTTCAGCACCAGGAGTTATTGATGAACTAAATATAGCATCTGTAATGCAAGTTAGTAACGCTGTTCAGAATAGTGGTATCTATGCAGCTAAAATTGAAAACAGAGCGCATCCAAGATACACTATGAAAGACATTGATGGTATTGCTAAGAAGATTGATGCAATAACAGAGATTACTACACTAAGTCTTTTAGAAACAGAAACTAAAGATTTACTTATCACTGATGCCGGTGGACTCAATAGATTTAAGAATGGGTTCTTAGTTGATTCCATGAAGAACCTAAGTATTGCTGATCTTACCTCTGCAGAGCATCAAGCTGCAGTTGACTCAAGTCGTGAAAGACTTACTCCTGCAATACGAGAGTTTCCAGTTCATCTAAAAAGAGGCGACATTAACACAGACAGTAATAACGTAGATTACTTTAAAGATGTTGTCACAAAAGCAAACAATGGTTCAGAAGTCATTTTAGATCAAAAGTTTGCAACTAGTTTTAGAAACTGTGTTTCTAACTTCTACCTATTTACTGGACAAGGTGCTATCTTCCCAGAATATGATGGCGGAGTTGATAGAATACCAGGACCACCATCTAATATTGATATTGATATAGCAACACCGCTATTAAGTTTAGTTGATAGTTTAGATGCTAGTGGATTTATCGACTCTACTAGAGAAGCGACTACCACTACCACCGTGGGACTTAATGCTAATTGGGTTCAAGACGTAACAAGGACTACACGAACAACTCTATCTAATACTACCTCTAATATCAATCAACACGTAGGTAACTTTGTTACTGATGTTCAGTTCAATCGTTATATTGAACAAAACGATGTTAAAGTTTTTGTATGGGGTCTAAGACCTAACACTCTTCACAAGTTTTACTTTGCAGAAGATGATGTAACCACTCATGTAGCAAAAGGCACCATGCCAAGTCCTGATGCAAACGGTCAAGTTGATGTTAATGACATTGAAATTCTAGGCACATTCGGAGAAACAATTAGTGGTGAAATTGCATTACTATCAGATGATACTGGTAGAATTAGTGCAGTGTTTAGAATACCGGCAAGCACTTACTACATCGGTGATAATACACTTGAAATATCTGATGCGTTATCTTATGAATCACTATTGTCTGCAAGAACTTCTTATGCTAAGTTTATTTACAGAGCATACAATTTAGACTTGACAACAAGTGCATTAAATGTTACTACTAGAACAGTTGATTTCGACACACAAACAATTCAAACAGGCATCAGTACAAGATTGAGACGTATTGGTGGTGATCCAATCGCTCAGACATTCTTTACTAGTTCTGAAATGGCAGCTGGTTCTGGGTATGTTCTAATTGATTCCTTAGATATATTCTTTAGAACAAAAGACTCAACACAAGGTGTTACTGTAGAGTTACGTGAAGTTCAAAATGGTTACCCAACTAAAAACGTTCTTCCATTCGGTAAAGTTCATTTAGACTCAACTAGACTTGATTCTAATGGTAATATTGTTGATGTAATCCAAACCTCTTCGGATGGTAGCGTAGCAACAACTGTTAATTTCCCTAACCCAATACGTCTAGCACTAGATAGTGAGTATTGTTTTGTAGTCATGCCAGATGGTAACAATCCAAACTTCAATATATTCACTTCAAAGGTTGGTGGACTGGATCTAGCTTCTGGTAATGTGGTGTCTCAAGATTGGGGTACAGGTGTTCTATTTACATCTACAAACAACTCTGCGTGGAGGTCTTACCAAGATGAAGATATTAAGTTTAAACTTAATAGATATACATTCACTACATTAGACTCACACATTAATCTTATTCCAGACAATATGGAGTTTCTTGAAGTTGAAGATATTAATGGTATCTTCTTACCAAATGAAATAGCATATTCAACGGTACCTGCTGTTAACATAACTTCTTCAATTACTGTAGATAGCACTGACGAAGGTAGTAATTATCTAAAACTTACTACAGCAAATAATAATATCTTCCCATTTGCTGCTAATCAATATGTGTTAATAGAACAGAGTACAAGTAACTCAGTTCATCTTTCACCTATCGTAAGTATCAATACAGATGGCGATGTGATGATTATCAAAAAACCGATGATTGTTGGTGCTGTATCTGGTAAGTTTGATACGAGTTCTCCAGTAGAAGTAACTCTTGTTAAAGGTGGTATTGTATCTTACTATAATAAATTTAGATCAGATCAACTACATCTTAAGAAAAGTTCTGCTTCAACTACTAATTACTTTGAAGCCGGTGATATTATTATAGGTGCAACTAGTGGAGCTAGATGTAGCATTGCTGTAGACGGTGTTATTGATATACCACTTAGTTACTTTAAAGCATTGTTCTACACAGCAAACACTATTAAAACATCTATAGATTATCAATTGTTTAATGGAGTATTACCTGATAAAGCATTTACAGATGATACAACAGAGTATATGCAGGAGTCACCAAGAGTAGTTAGAAGTCAATCAAATGTTGTAAACATTGCTACTGGAACAAGTCAAGACTTTATCGCTAAAGTAACAATGAACTCAGTAGATGATAATGTTTCACCTATATTCGACTCAGCTATTAGTTCTATTAGCGCATATCAATATACTCTTGCAGAGTTTGGTAACTCGACTTATATTAGTAAAGAAGTCAAGCTAGATGATAAGATTCCTGCCGAAGGACTAAAAGTCTTTGCTACTTTACATAGACCTAAAGGCACAGACGTTAAGATTTATAGTAGATTTAAATATAGAAATAATGAAGAAGAGTTTAGTGAATGGGTAGAATTAACTAATCTAAATACTAGTGTATTCAGTTCATTAGCAACTACCGAAGACTATAGAGAGTTTGAGTATGAATTACCTTCTACAGCAGAAGCTGATTATATCGCATTTCAATTAAAAATCGAACTGGAATCAACTGGAATACATTTGGCACCATACGTTAAGGATTATAGAGCAGTAGCAGTATCATGACACAAGAACCTTTTTCTAGACAACAGAACTCAAATGCTTTAATATCTTCTGATAAGCAAGCTTGGTTAGCTCATAAGAAAAGAAAAGAGCGAGAGGTAATGTTTAATACATTATATGAAAGAGTTGATAGTCTAGAACAAGTTGTAGTGGAATTGCAATCAATTATTAAAGAGAAAAAAGCATGAGTAGAACACTAACACCACTTATAATCTCAAACACATTTGAAGATTGGTTGATTACAACCAATGATATTATCGATGTGATTGAAGACGTAGTTACTATAGGTAACGCCGAAATTAATCTTGGTAATATTATAATTGACGGGGATATTTCTTCGACTGGTACTTTAAAAGTTAATACGATTGACGTAAACTCAATTGGTGCAACAAGACTTACACTTAGTAAGCCAGTAAACATAGATCATGATAGTAATGATGCTATTATTCTCAATAGAGCAGATGATGGATCGAATGAAGGTGCTATAGGTGTAAAGTTTAACTTTGAAGGTACTACAAAATATTCTCTATCTACAAACGAAACACACACTGCATTTGCAATTACAAATAACCCTATTGGTTATAGTTTAAGAATAGAAGATGATCCTGCAGGCACTTCTGGTATACTTATTGGTGACAACCTTGAAATATCCAATACGATTTTACCAAGTCAATTGACCGGTAATGCTGAATCTTCTACATCATGGGCCAGTTCAACAAAAGTTCAATTTTCTGGTGATGTTTCTGGAGAGTTTGATATTCAAGGTGGTGAGGCTAGTCCAATAGCTGTAAACCTTGAAGTTGCTGATGATAGTCATACTCATGATTCAAGATATTACACCGAAACAGAATCAGATCAGAAATATTTACCGATATCAGGATACGCTGTTAAAGCATCTGGTAATTTTAGACTACCCGAAGACTCAAGATTAGAATGGGGTTCCGTTGGTGCAGCCGCAGGAGATGCTTCTTCTACATCTTTAACTGGAAGTAGTACTACTTTTAAAATAGAAACTAGTAGAGATACAGAACTGTTTATGAAACAGAAAAACTTTACTATCAAGTCTCAACTCGCCTCTGGTGCCGTACAAACAATTTTAAGTTTAAACCATTCTAGTGGAGCCTTACAAGTAAAAGGTGATGTAACTGCAAAGGCTAGTTTATCAGATAGACGCAAAAAAGAAAATATAGAAAAACTTGAAAATGCACTAGACAAAGTAGAAATGCTAAATGGTTATACGTTTAATTACATTGGTGATAAAGATCGAATGACTGGTGTAATGGCAGATGAAGTTAAAGAAGTTCTACCAGAAGTCGTATATGAAGTAAAAGAAGAGAATGACACTTTCGATGCAGTCCGCTATGGAAATATGATGGGTCTAATGATTGAAGCTATTAAAGAATTGCGTAGAGAGATCGAAGAAATTAAAAGGGGTTAATCATGGCTATTAAATCATCTGGTCCCCTTGCATTAGAAAATGATATCATTGATGAGTTCACTCATATAGATAGCTTTGCTCCTCATAATCTAACTGAGTATTATGGTAAAGAAATTACGAAATCATTGAACGATAACATGAGTGTTACGTATAAGCCATATAATCAAATACCGTATGGGTCCTCAAATGAAGCTTTATCTTTTTCACAATTTTATGGAGTTGAATTAGAATATACATTCTTAGTTAACTATGATGTACAAGAGGTAAATATATACAACGAAGCAATGAACTTTGGTTATAATGGTGTCTCTGATATTAATATTATACTTTCAAATGATAGGTTTGCTTGGTCTAATGATGTTCTCACACCTGCACTAACAATAGATAATTTTTCTGGTCAAGACGTAGGTTTAATTATTAGTGGTGTTATCATGGGAAAAGGTGGTAACGGTGGTCGTGGTCGAAACGATTTAAACGCAACTATAAACACAGGTGAAAATGGTGGTGGTGCATTATTCATAGACTGTGAATCCAATATTAAAATTACTGTACTTGGCTCTGGTCGCATTTGTGGCGGTGGCGGCGGAGGCGGCGGGATGGGAATGGAATTAGGTGGTCGTGAATTAAGAATCGGTGGCGGCGGCGGTGGTGCCGGAGGAGGTACTGGTGGTGGTGTTTATGGTAACGATAATTTCGCTCTAGCTGGTGGTGCAGGCGGTGGACTTAGAGCTGCTGGAGGCGATGGTGCCGCTTATAGAGCCGCAATAGCTACAGGTGGTAACTCATTCGGTAACGGTGGTAACTGGTTTAATAGAAAAGGTACAGATGCAGCGAGTGCTGGAGGCGGCGGTGGTAGAGTGAAACCTTCGCTAATTCAAGGCACACCTGGTCGAGCGCCTCACGGTGGTCGTGGGGGAGATTTCGGTCAACCCGGACAACATGGGAATTATAGTAACGGAGGCGCAGCTGGCTATGCTATTAGAACTGCTTCAGGTTCATATTCTATCATAGAAGGTGGCACTAGAATATATGGTCCACAAATATAGGTAAATATCATGGCAAAATTTAATACTAATTGGTTAAGACAAAAATCATCTACAGTTGATTTATTTAAAGACGGTGCTTGCGAGGAAGGCATAGACCTTCTTAAACTTTTAGGCTTTGATGGAATGGACGTTGATGCTCAAGAAGCATATGATACTTGGAAAGCATCAGATAACGTTCCTGATAAGTGGAAAAGACATGCAGACTTATTTAGAACTAACAAGGAATCTTTAGATCACTACATGTTAAAATCACATGGTAGCTTAGAAGGAATTGTTGAGTTAAATGAATTTAGAGCATATGATGGTAGTCAATATAAGTATTGCAAAACAGAAGCGACTCTTAGAAAATATAGAGATGAGATGGTAGACGGTATCTATGATACTATGAATGAGGAAATTAGAGTTTTTGTATTGATGGATGATGGTAGACAAACACGCATTTCTCTTCAGACAGCTAAATCTTTTAAAGCTTCAGCAAATTTAATTCTTAGAAATAATAGTGGTGAGGTTGTAGAAACTACCTCTTCAAACTTCTCTAATGCTTATGAAGAAATAATTCAAAATACTAAAAATAATATAAAAAATAATACTATTGAAACGCATAGAGTTATTACAGATCCTTCTGGTTTTTTCAAAGTTTGGGTGGTACACACCGTTTAACGTTTTGATAAATAGAATAAATAAGTATAACACAGACAGTAAAAGGTCACTCGAATGGCAAAAAGATTTAGTGAATTAACAACCTTAACAGCGATTGATGCACAAGATATCATTGCTGCTACAGATGTAGATGAAGTAATTTCAAAAAAGATTTTATTGAGCGATCTTAGGTCATTTGTTTTCGATGATGTTTTCGCCAATAATCTTCTAACACCCGAATCCTTAATCACTCAAATCAATGCACGTGATAGTGGTGATGGGTCTAATGATTTGGATGCAGATACTTTAGATGGACAAGAAGGCACTTACTATCTAGACTATACAAACTTCACAAATACACCTACAATTAGAGAAGAGCTAGGAGAGTTTGCAAATCTATCTGGTTTTGTAACGTATGATCCAGATGCATCTGAATACAAATTAAAGTATGTTAGTAAGAACTTTGTTTCTGGTGTTCTAACAAATCAAGGTACATTTAACATCGACTCCGATGATGTTACCGAGGGTGGTACAAACAGATACTACACAACTGATAGATTTAGAGTAGACCTTCAAACTTATCTACAAACAGAATTAGATCAAATCTCGACTGCATTCTATGATGGTAACTTGAACAACAGTCTTATCAAGTGTGATGCTACATTTCCGTCAACTATGTCATCTGCTCAATCAGATAGATTAACCAATGTAGAGTTTATTGCAAACTTTAACGCTGGTCGTCCTATTAGAGTTTATGGCGCAAGTTTAGATAATTCTACAATCCCAGATAATACAAAGTATTATAGTATTCAAGGTCTAGCTCATACATTCCCAACTACTGGGTTGACAGCTCAAACTATGTATTATAAGATAGCAGAGATGGATTTGACTGATGGTAGAATTTCATCTGCATCTGCAGCAACATCGATTACATTCTATCCTCTACTAGACGATCAAGGCAATGAAGATCCTAGACCTATCATTGACCAGTTCAACGAAACTTATAATATCACTGTTAATATTTCTAAGACTGGTGGCGGACAAGATAGAGCGGTTATTATATATCGTTCAATAAACTCATCTGATGATGCTGACTTTAGATTGTATCAAGTCATTGGACTAAAAGAATCAAATCGTGGTTACTATATCGACTATGGTAGTTTTGATCATGTTACTTGGGGTCCAAAGAGATTATCAGATAATACATACACAACTTCTATTCATGTACCTATGTTACCGCCCACTGTAGCAATTACTGGTTGGGCTGATTGTACTATTGAAAGTGTTGACTTAGCAAACAATGCTATTACTTTGACAGACACTGTTTATGGTACACCATCAAAAGCTGTTAACATATCACATAACGATACTCCAACTATTCAAAGTGCTATTGATGAGTACTACGCAGATGGTCGCTCCGCTCTATCTTTGAATGACAAAACTTATGTAGTATCTACTATTGAATTACCTAATAACTTCTCACTTAAAGGTATTCCAAATATTACTAAAGTTGCTAAACTACCATGGTCTGGATATGGTCCAAATCCTAGCAACAATGTTATTAAACTACAAAACACTCAAGGTGCAGACGGCATTTCAATCTCAGATGTAGATTTCGACGGTTCATTCGAATGTCAAATTCTATTTGATGATAGTGTTGATGTGAGTAGAAACTACTTCTTTAACTTTGGTAACGCACCAGAAGATATTCTAATCTCTAACTCTAAAACATTAAATGTTATTGCTGGTGGTATATATTCACCAAGCGCAGTTAACTTCCGTATGAGAGAAAGTGAATTAAGAAATAGTGGTGTTACAGATAGATTTGATTATTCTCCTCTATTACAAACTCAAGGTAATGCGAACATTATCGCAAGTAACGCTTTTCAAAACTACACTCTTCACTTAGATGTTTCTATCGGTGATAAAATTCTAGTAACAAATAACATTATCAACAATTGTGGTAATGGCTTACTAGTGTACGGTTCAAGGTTCCTTATCTCTTCTCCAAATATTCTTATTGGTCCAGCAGATGAACTTCTGCCTTCACCAGATGTTTTAAATAGTATCTATGATGCAGTTAACATTGAACTAACCGAAGATCAGCAATACACTAGTGACGTTTATCGTTACCAAGAAAACGGCTTCAATTATGACTTAACTGAAAATGAAGGCACACTATCATTTGACTTGTATAAGTTAGAAAAAGAAGCTAGTGGTGCTGAAAATCTTTATGAGAAAATTGTAGATCCTGTAATCACATTTAATCAGATTTCAGATTTTAATCTTGATCCAACAGAAGGTTTGTTCCAGTTTAGAATTCAAGAAACTAGTGTTAACCAAATATTGAACAACTATAACTACGCTACTCTAGCTGCAGTAAATGCAGATCACGTAGGTCTAGTATATGTTGTAGGATTAACAACAAGCGATCCTGCTGGCACAATCCAGTCTGCTAATTTAGAAAATGAAGTAACGCTAACTCTTAGTGGTGCAAATAGCTTTGCGGCAGGTGAACTAATCACTCAAGATAATTCAGGTGCTAATGGACTAGTCAAAACTGCGACGATAAATAGTAATACGGTGACTATGATTACAGTAAGTGGAACATTTACCACCAACGCCCCTGATCTAATTAACGGATCAATAGCAGGCGCTACTGGCGAACATCCAAGTAACGTAGTAGGACCAGTAAATGACGGACTTTATTCAGTTGTTGTGAATAATTATTCAAATATAGCAATTGGAGACAACGTGAGATTAAATGATCATAATGGATTTAATGTGAGTACAGGAAATTACGTTGGTGAAATATTTAAAATAGTAGAAGATCAACCATCAGGGACAGCCATTGTGACAATACAATACGATAACTCCGCAACATTAACTCCAGGAGCCGCAGAAGGCACATTACGAAACATCTCTGAAAAGACGATTGTTAAGGGAAGGGTACTATAAGCAATGTCAAGCATTACTAATATCAATAATAACAGTGCTGTGATCAATGTAGGCAGAACTACACCAGTTTCTCCTGGCATCACAACATCAGATCGTTCTATTCCAGTAGTAGTTGCAAGCGACCAGCCTGCAATTCCTGTAGAAGAACAAAATAAAATTCAATCCGAAGTTGCGCTTTCTCTTTTAGGTATTCCTCGTTCAGAAGTAGCTCTTGGGATTTTTGCTGACGTTAACACATATGACGTGAACCCGACTGAGTGGTCTTCCTTCCCGCAGACATACACATCGGCTTCTATTCTAGGTGGTAACGCTAGATCAGGTTGGGGTACATTCCACTTACCAGACGAAGCGGGCGCTCTTGTAGAAGCACCTAAAAACAAATCAGCAGTTCTAACATCAAAGCGTTTCTTTCGCTATCAGCCTGGTCGTGTATCAGCAGCGACATTTGGTATTAAAACAACTACATCAAATGTTAACTTTAGTCAAAACCCAGTCATACGTAAGTATGGTATCTATGATAACTATGATGGTTACTATTGGGAGAATAAAGAAGATGGTCAAGGCGATAACTTTAGTGTTGTACGTAGAACACAATCTTTGTTCCGTTCGCCAACATCTCCATATGGTTTAGACACAGAGCCTCTACGTGCAGCACCTGATATCGCTGCGCCAGCTGATTTACCACAAACACAGCTAGATGATTATCGTATCATTGGTAAAGCACCTGCTAATCCAATCGTAGAAGATACTACTAACATTCGTGAACGTAAAAAGATTATTGCGGCACGTTTTGATTTGGCCGATGCTACTTGGACAGAAGCAATGACCGATGGTTCATTCTCATCATTCTATAACGGACTAAGTGCTGAAGCACAAGAGATTTTTGAAGAGAAATGTAAGAGAGACTTTGACTATTGGATCGATATGATCTTAATGGACTTAGCAATGTCAGATAGCTCTCTTGCTGATGCTCATACAGTAGTTAATACTAGAAACTATCAGAGTTCACTTGCAGTTGCGAATAGAGCAGCTCCATACGAAATCACAATGTACGAAGCGTTTAAAGATGTTATTAATGGAAACGATGCTGCTTCATCTACACTTATTACTGGTGGTACAAACAATATATCTGGTGATCCTCTAACGTATCTACAAACACTTTCACAAAGAATTATAGATTTCTTCACACGTGTCAATGATAGTTCAACATATCCAAATGTTAATTTAGATATCGTAAACAATGTAGGTGCTGTAGATACTCAAAACATTTACATCCTACCTGCTAATTGGGGCGATAAAGAAAGAGTTGAAACTCTACTTGATACAAGAAAGAACTATTGGTCTTACTTTGTATCTAACTTTGAATACAATGCAAGTAACCCATATGATACAACTACTTCTCTTACATACGATGAATATATTTCTGGTGAGAGTGGATTAGGTGAGTTTGGTGCAGGAGCCGCAGGTATTGAAGTAATTAAATACAAGTGTCAACGAGACGTTCTTTATATCTTAGATGGATATAAAAATGATATGTCTGGTGGCGGTAATGCTGAGACTAAATTTAACTCTTCAATGTACTACGATGGCAATGGTATGTCAATCTATTCACAAGATGACACAGGCGCACCACGTGAAAGATTAAGACATACTCATCTTAAAGATTTGATTGTAAATGATTTAGATAACTCAGTATTGTATTATAATGAAGATTTATCTACATTCTCTGATAAAATGTTTAATGGTGCTTTAGCTACAGGTAATGGTCTAGCTAACATCATCATTAGAAACTTCTCAACAGAAGATATTACTAATACTCAATATGGCTCAAAAGCAGTAGCAGGTAATCTAATCACTCTACGTGATGGTCTAATAATGACACATGCGGCGGTTAATGATCCTTCTCTATTGAAGAAAGCAGAGAAGAAGAAAGCAAGATTCCAACCTGATACTAATACGTTTAAACTCAATAACGGCATTGTGACATTTGGTCAACATGTACGTTGGGTTGGAAGCGATCCAAGCACACCTGGCGCTCATTCGCTAGAGAATGGTAAAGTATATAAAGTAAAGTTAGTTAAAGGACCTAAAGGTAATATCTTCACACTATATGATGAAGTATTAGCACAAGATGTTACGTTTACAGAGACTGGTGATACTGAATTCGAATTAGTTGTACCATTTATCTTCCCAGACGTTTATAATCCAGCTAAGTATAGCACAAGCGCAACACCAGCTGAACGTGGATTAACAGCAGGCGGTACTGACTTCCCAGGCGGCGATCCTTACCCACAAGGTATGATGTTCCCATATAAGTATAGCGCAGAGCTAACTCTACCAGTTGCTCCAGGTATTCATGAAGTTGGTTTTGTAGACTCAGCATTAGATACAAACGTACTTGCGTCTAGTAGAAAAATGCGTGAGCAAATGGATAGTGCTAACTTTATTCCAGAATATATTAACTGGATTAAGAATAACGTAGACCCAGAGTATTATGGTGTTTATGAATATCGTGTAACTCGTAATCGCTTTAGTACAGATAAACTAAACGGTCTACCAAACACAGATCCAGCAGATGCTAGAACAAATAAACAAGTCTATAGTGATATCGCAACAGGATCTACTGGTAAAGTTAGACCAGGTGAGCCTGTACTAGATAGTGCTGGTGTACAGATCGAAGATCAAAGTGTATACGAATACGACTTCAATAGAGTTACCATGCTTAAGATTGAATTCTCATGGTACGGTGCTGTTGGTGCATTGTTCTTAGCATATGTCCCAGTATCTAACGGAGATGCAAGATGGGTTCGTGTACATCATCTACGTGCATCTAACCAGTTAAAAATCTCTTCACTAGGTAACGCTACTCTACCAATTACATACACAGTGTATGGTGGTGGTGATGCAAATAGCTTAGGGTATGACGATACATCAAACAAAGGTTATAGTCAATCCACTTCTCATCACTTAGTTAAGTATGGTGCTTCTTACTATATCGACGGTGGTGATCGTGGTACAGTGAGACTTTATAGCCACACTTCCCCATCAGTACGTGAAGTATATGGTCGTAAGTACGTTGGCTTCGGTGGCAGTGGTTCTAACACTGTAACTTATGCAGATGACACAGCTTATAACTTACCATACATTGCAAGAACTCCTGGCTCAGGTGAACCAGAGAATGTGTTCTTCATTAATGGATATCTAGCAACAAACAATGCGGCAGATAGAACTATCAAAGTTGTTTGGACTACACCAACTAGAATATACTTTAGCAAAACACCGCAAGGTACAGACTTAGGTATTATTGTAGATAGATCATCTAGTATGTTTGGACTAGAAACAAAACGAGAAATCATTAGTTCGCAGAAACAAAAAGTTAGAAACCGTGTTCAGGTTTATCCAACTAAACTTTCTACAGCTAACTTGACTTCTAGTACTCTTCGTTTAAATATGAGAAAGAACCCAATATATCAAAGTAGCTTTGTGCCTGATTCTGGCGTACCTACGTTTGTAGTAAGTAAAAATGCAGACTTTAGTAACTATCTAATCTCACCAGATAATAATCCATTACCAATTGATGCTAGTTATCAAGAATACATGAGTGATGGTGATGAAGCATTTGGGTGGTTTAGAGGCGTAGTATCTGCTAATGCTATCTCTGATGAAGTCACTTTATTTGGTAGACTATATAGATTAGGTAATGAATATTATTTCGACCTAGCGGAGACTTTTGCGGGTGATGTGAGAATTAAAGGTTATGATACTAGTACAACAGCATTTGGTGAATTCTTAAGAGACTTAAGAATGACTGCAGACGGTGATACTATTCCAGATAGTACAGTGTCTAAGTTTGTAGAAGAAAAAGAAGGACTAAGTTCTATTCTAGTTGCGAGTGATGATCAGACACCAATTCCTGGTACTGGCTCTTCAGTCTCAACATTGTACATTAGTCCAGGCGCTGATCAGTTTGACTTATCAGACTTCTATGATTACAATAAAGAGTACTTATCTTTCCCACTTACAGACTTAGCGGATACGCTATACTTCACGCTAGATAGTGAGAACACTGTTGACGTTGAAGATACTGCAAATACTGCATTGACCGGAACCGCAAATGTTGGATGTACATGGGAAGAGCAATAACATATGTCAAAACAGGTAAAGATTGGATTTGATAAAATCCCAGCGCCAAAGGTTGAGAGATTTGAGCCACTATACGATTTAGTTAGTGGTACACCTCTTACCGACGGCTCTGGTATTCCTCTTGTGACCTTAGAGAGTTCTGCATTAGAGCTTTTTAATACAAAAGACAACTCTATGTCAGTTGTTGTAAACAATGTCAATAGCGATCAGTTCAAAGAAACTATTAAAATTGAAGAACAGTTTCCTACGTTTAGTGAAGTTAGTAGTACTTTACTTGGCGTTGAGAGAGCAGAAACTCAATTAAGTTTATTCTCTGATGTGTCTTCATATGGACTAGACGATAACTCTTGGGAATATAGAACAAGCGGCACCACGCCTAATCCAACTACTTGGTATGAACGTGAGCATCCTCAATATGGATATAGATATCGTACTAAATTTTCAGAAGAAACACGTGAGCAAGCTTTATATCTCTCTAGCTTTCCGGTACAGTTTACTTATCCATGGCCTCCAGGGACTATACAACACGATCCGGTTAACTATCCAAAGTACTTAAATTTCATTATTATCGGTAAGATTTTATGGCACTTGTATGATAATCAAGGCTATACAAACTTTGCTAATGCCAACTTCATACCTCCTTTTATTAGAGTTGAAGATGGCAGTGGTGCAGACTTAGAGTTTATCAACGTAGCACTAAATAATTCACTAAACATCTACATTCAAGCTAATGGTAATTTAATTAATACTGGTGCTGCTTATAAAGTAGACTATGGTTTGTTTGAACAAGACGCATTCAATCAAGTTGAAAAGTGGACTATTGCATATTTTAAAATCTTAGATGATGCACTTGGTTATCCAGATCAAGGCTTTCAATCTACAGACGAAGTTATCAATACAGTCAATGGTGTTAAGTCAAGTCAAACTAATGAAGTAACACCAGCAAGACCTGGCTATAGTTCTAATCAAACTATGTATGCTACTTTACAAAGTAAAAAATCTTTTAGATATCAACCAGGTCGTATTTCTGGATTTACTTTTGGTCTAAGAGGTGTAACAAACCCAGAGACTCAAAATAACTCTATCGAATGGGGTTGCTCAAATTCTACAGATGAATACATGTTCCAATTAAAAGGACCAAACTTAAGTATTGTTCGTAGAAGTACTATTCCATTACCACCTGAATTACTAGAGCGTATGGGTCTTAATGAAAGAGATCAAACAGCCGCACCTATATTTGTTAGTGGGTTAGATAATACAGAACCTCTATTTGAGTGCGTAATTCCACGTGACAAATGGACTAACGATAAACTAGATGGTACAGGCGAATCTGGTTACAACATTGACATTACACGTGTTACAATGTATAAAGTAGAATTCGGTTGGTACGGTGCTATTGGTGCGCAGTTTTATGCTTATGTACCTGTAGATAACGATGAATGTCGTTGGGTTCTTCTACATAGAATTACAATCGAAAATGGTATTGACCGCCCGTGTCTTGAAAATCCAAACTTTAGATTTAAGTATCTTGTCAATGTACAAAATACTGATAAGATGTATGAGCCAGTTTATCTATACAAATATGGTGCATCTTATTATATCGATGGTGGAGACGAAGGTACGTCTATTATTAGTAACGGCGCTTCTGAGAAAAAAGAATTTAGAGCCAACTCACCTACTATTGCTATCTTCCCTAAAGATTTTATTACTAATAGTTTTGGCGCTCAGATCACAAATGACAAGAAAATATATTTAGAAGACTTGTCTGCATTCGCTTCAGAAGTATCTGAGATAAGATTACAAGAGATTGTTGGATCACCAGAGGGTCAACACTTTCATTACTCACCTTCATTAAAGTCTGGCATCAGTCCCGGCTCTAGTATAGTTAATATGAGAGTAAGTGCTAATAGACAAGAGTTATCAATTCCTGCTCAAGATTATACAATCTTAGCTTCTGATGATGAGAAAAAAGTAATAGCACCATTCTTATACAATACATATATTGGGTTTGATGATAATGATTTTGAGTGTAAGATAAAGAGAAGACTAAACTATAATATGAGTGAACGGGCTTTGAACGAACAAGTCATTACACCAACAATCATTTCTGGTATTAGCAGAAATATTCTAGGTCCAATGAGTGGACATGAATTTCAAGCAAGACTAAGCGGATATGATACTATAGTAGCATCTACAATTCCGCTTAATAGTAACTTATTTAAAATTCATTTTCTAAACCCAAGTGCTAATGATATTCATGGTCAATTCTCTGAGTTTGCTCTTGCTTTAACAAACAAACAACCTAAGATGATTGATGTTACTACTCTACAACCAGAAGATTTAACTGCAATTGAGACAGCAGAAGTTGCTAATGCAGGGAATCCTCTCACAGAAGTTCTAAGATTTGGTGCTGCAGATGAAATATTCAATGTCTACGATGAAGCTTATGCTGAGTTTAGTCAACTACAAGAGTTTCAAAGTGCAACTTTGCCTTATGACCTTAGTCCAGCTGTAAGCACTAATGGACTTCGTTTTGAGTTAGATAACAACCTACCTCAACCAGATGGAGAAGACACTGGTAAAATTTCAGGTATCATTGGTAAGGTAGAAATTATTGACTATATCATAAACGATGACGTTCTTCCGGATCCTAATGATGCAACAGGAAATGTCTATAGAGTTTATTTTGATGATGAGCAAGCTGCGCCTAGATTTAGTCTTAGAGATATTAATGAAGGAACTGTTGAGTTAGGTATTGATGACGAAAGAACTGGTATCATAGTAACATCCGAATTAATAGAACTAAATACAAATGATGTTGATGCACTCGGTAATGAAATATTTGATTACTACTTTACTGTTGACATTAGTAATGCTCTTCCTGGTAAAATTGATATTATTAATGCGAAAAAACTTATTCAAACAAAACTTATAATTCTTCAAAACAACTTTAGAATTGATACAGTTGATTCAGAAGGTAACTCTATATTCCAAGAGAATACAGTTAACGTAGCGAAAGCTGGCTCTTTTGATATTCAACCTTTATATATTGTCTTTGCACTAAGAGATAATGCACAGGTAAATAACATTGTTGTTGAAGAAGTTAGACCCACAGGTAATGAAACATTTACACCTCAATGGATAACTTCTTCTAGAACTTATACAGATATTAATAGTCAAGGAACTATAGTAGAGCCTATCGTATTCAGTGGTGGTTCATCACTTGATTTACAACCTTGTGATTTTGAAGACCTATCTGCACAGTCTGCGGCAAGACTTGATTTTCAAGTTACTCAGCCGTTACGACCTGCTAAGAGAAATCTATTAAATGTTTTTGTATCAGAGAATAAAGCTCAAAAGATTGGACTTAAAGAATTCTTTGGTGAAGATAGAATTGCTATAACACCTTCAAGATCAAATAATGTAGGATATTTCTTAACTGCGCAGACTTTGATAACTGTACCAGGAGATCCTCCAACAAGAACGACACCAGGTGATATAGAATTGAGTATTACTCTTAGGGAACAAATCTAATGGCACAGTTTTATTACGGATTAAATGTTAACTTTAGCTTCTCTGAAATTCAAGATGAGTTTCTAGCTTTAGAAAACTTGGGATTAAAACTTGATGATCTGACTCTCATATCTGGATTGTTTGATGAAGGCGTTACTGCAGGTGATATTATCACATTATCTACAGCTGACTTTGATATCAAAAAGACATACGATTCTGTAGCTATTGCTATGCAAAAATATTTAATTTTGATGAACGGCATCGAAACAATTAATGATACTATAAACTCTAATGTTATAATAGACGATCAGTTTTTAGCAAGAGCAATCAAATATGATTACTATGATTACTATAATGATGTAGTTCGTTCAGCCGATATTTCAACATCTAGAATTTCATCTTGGTCTTCGTTTGATGACTTTGATTTAACTGCACCTATCTTCTATAAGGGTGATTTAGAGATTACACCTAATCCAAATCAAACCGACGTTGATGGTGATGCTATTTCAGTACTAGACGTTACTTCTTTGACAACGACTATTGCACCTCAATTAAAAAGGTTTGATGCAGAAGTACCTACTCATTTAGTATCTTTAAATATTAATGGTTCGATAGAAAAGTTCTTAGCAATGCGTGGCATTCCTATGAAGTTTAAAGTTGTAGCAGAAACAATTACTACAAATAACTTAAATCATACAGTAACAAATACAGCAGCCGATCCAGCACCGACATGGACAGTCTTTAATATTGACGATAATATCTTTTTACCATTTGAGAATGTTCAAAACTCTGGTGGACTTGGTATATCATATTTTGGAAATGGCTCAGCTACATTACAATTAGAGTTCTTTAATGACCCTAGAAAAATTCAATTATTGAAACTTAAAAACCTTAATATGTTTGAGTTCTCTAGAACGCAAGCAACTGGTTTACGTAGTCTAGATATTTCTAATAACCAACTTACAGAGTTGCCCGATTTAAATTACATAGCTCCAGGATTGACTATCCTGGACTGTACATCAAATCCATTTATTAGATCAGACAGAAATGCTGCCCAACAATTGAGTAGGCTACCTAGTACAATTGAACGTATTACAATGAATAATACTTTTTCTGATAATAGTACAATAGACTTATCTACAAACTATGAAGGTGATGATCTAACTTCTTTACAAAGAATTATATTTAGAGGCAATCAACCATCTACTAGAATGTTCTCACTTGGTGAAACTCCATCTGTTTATGTCGACCCTACAACTCAAGAAAACACTTCATTAGAATTATATGATATAAGATTTCAACAATACAAATATCTTGATGAATCTGTAATGAAGGCTAAAAACTTAGAAGATTTTTTTATTGAAAGTGTTACACAAAGTACCTCAACTGATAGAAATATTAAAGCTGGATGGGACGGTAGTCAAGAAATTGATATTACACTTGCTGCAGCTGGCGATGGTGGGTCTGACACTGGTAGATTAAAAACGTTTTATAGTAGAAGAAATAATCACAACTTAGTTATTGTTAGTGGGTGTCAATCTCTAACTTCGTATACACACCAGTACTTACAAACACTAAGAGGTAGCTCTAGTATTCAAGGTGTGTTTAGTGGGTGTGGTAGTCTTAACAATATTAACTTGTCTAGTAACCCTGTAACTGGTGACATTTCAACTGCATTTCAAAACTTACCATCTCTAAATACTCTAAATCTTTATAATACTAAACTTGATGGTGTGTTTAGTGTAAATACATTCTCTGGAACTGGTAACCTACGTAATATAACTATAAGCAGTAGTCAACTTGGTGATAGTGGAAACTCATCCTTTTTTGACGGATTAGTCTTTGCTAACACACCAAATATTCGTACTATAAACGTATATGGTAATGCTAATATGGTGGGTAGTTTACCAAACTTTAATTCTAATAAATCTTTAAGTAGTTTAACTATACAAAGTACTAATATTACAACCGGGTTGACTAACTTAGCAGAAGTACCTTCACTAAGCTGGTGTAATTTAGGTAACAACGATTTAACAGGACAGTGTCCTCAATTTAACAATTCACGTGTTGGATACTTGTATATCTATAACAATAATTTAAGTGGCGGATTACCATCACCAAATATACCAAATGCTAGATACTTCCAAGCTTATAATAATAGCTTTACTGGATCTTTACCTAGCTTTGCTAATTGCCCTAGATTATATTATTGTCACTTAGCTAATAACGATTTTACTAGCTACTCATCAGGATCAATATCTTCAAACACAAATTTAAGATATTACTATGTAAATGGCAATAATTTAACAGTAGATGCTGGTGCAGCTATAATTAATGATATCTATCAAATTCATCTAAATACTACTAATACTTGGAATAGAAGATTTGATTTATCTAATAATGGATTTACACTAAACCAACTGTTAACGTACTCTACTACTGTTCAAGAACAATATAATGTCTTGACACAAATTCGTAGATGGACAATTAGGGTATAATAGGAGATAGTCAATGCCTCAAGGGTTTGCAAGAGATTTAAACTTAGCTGAATCGGATAGCTTTTCTAAGGATGCGACTGCATTGGACAACCTTGCGGGTGCGGGCCGTTCTAATGATATATCTCTATTCACAAATAACCTTAGAAACTTTAGTGTATTAAGACCTACTCAAGTTGAGTTAATTCCAAATACTACTAAACTTAAAGTTAAGAGTAAACAAAATATTGCATTTTCTAATAGAACTGTTATCACGCATGATGGTGATCTATTTACAGTTGTAAACTCAAACGGTGTTGATGAATTTGAGTTAGTAGATGAATTGGGAAATAACCTTACAGTTGTAACTGAAGACTTACGTAGAAACGAATCTGTAACTAAAGCTAATATTCAAAACATGAGTCCTGATGTTCTTCAAACTATCGATCCTGCTGTCGTAGAAGAAATTTTAGAATCAAATGAAGATGTTGACGTACCAGCTACTTCATTTAGGGATACTTCTTTAACACAATTTGGTGATATAGTTAGGCCTACTATGGATGCGTTTGCTCTAAAAAGATCAACAACTCTATTCACTACAAAAACAAATGTAGTAGATAATGAACTTAATCTAAGTGGTACAATAACAATTACTAACACTGCTAACTTAGCTCCATCAGATACTTCGCCAGGTCTGTTTATTATTTCAGATAAGGTTGTACTAGATTCAAATGATAACCCCACATTTGATTCTGAAGGCAGACTAATATATGAAAAAGCAAGAGCGTTTAGTAATAACACAGACCCTTGGTCAATAGACAGTTTAACAAGTGAGACTATTACAACATCTACACAGATAAATGTTAATAACTTAACCGTAACTAATCCAAGAATAAATTCAATTGCAATAGATGCAGTAGGGTCTACTGAGTCGTACACTGACTTTACTCATAAAATATTACTACAAACTTTGTTTACAGATGATCTTGGTAACTTAGTTAATGGTGAAGAATATAATCTACTATGTAAATTAGAACCTTAAAGAACTAATAGTTTAAATAGTCTTCTAACACCAACTCCATTATCATGTGTGAGGTTCATAGTTTTAGTATATTCCTGATCGACAATTTCTTCATCTTTAACATTCTTAACTAGCAAGTTGTCAAACAATAACTCAGCACCTTTAATGTTTTCTATACCAGATGCTGTCTTAAGTCCAGTGTCTGTTCCAGTAAATGGTGGAGCTGTGTCTAGAGGTAGAACACATATCTCATAACTTTCACTACCTGGATCACCTGGAATAATAGTAATTGTATAGTTTTGCTTTAGTACTTTAGTAAGATTGTTAGACAAAGTTATTTTATTTGTTCCTGCATTAACGCCAGTGATTTGAGTACCATCAGGAATAAACCCAGAAAACTGTATATAATAACCGATTTGAACATCGGATACATCGTCTAAGAATAATTCATTTGCACCAAGAGCAGCATCTGCTGTAATCAAGTGTCCGATAACACCATTACAATAGTCGACCTTTGATAAATCTTCTAGTGACTTATCTTTATATACAATAAGAATTGTCGTATCATTATTGCTATTTGAATTATCGCCTAAGAAGTCTGTATAATTTCCCCCAAAGTGATCATCTACAGTAAACGTATATTCGTTATTTGATTTAGTAGCCGTTAATAGTCTAACTGGACCTTCTGAAGGTAAACTTGTACCAGAACTACCTTTTAGAGCATAGACTAATTGATCTTTTGCAAGCTCATCTACATTCGATACGTTTAACATAGATACGAAATTATTATTCTTATCGTATCTTACGAATATATCTTTAAGGCCAACATTCTCTACACGATATGCAGGATATGGACCTCCAGCACTAGATGGTAAGTTAGACGCATCTCCAGCAATTTCTTCACCTGATACAGCACCCGAATTATAATTAACCACATCATCTTCGTTTACATAAAAAGCAAATTCTCCTGGAGAGTCGCCAATCGCTTGAAGTTGTAGATAGGAGTCTCCTAATGACACAATAACTCTATCACCCTGAAGTACAGCTGCACCAGAGTAACTAAACACACCATTACCAAGATAACTTACTGAAGTATTAGAAACTTGAGTTGAAAATGTGAGAGGTGGGTCATAGCTTATGACTGCTTTATCGTTTACTTGTAAAGCAGCTGTGGTTCGATCATTACTTAGATTAACATAATTATTTAAGAAGTATTCGAATGAGTTTACATTAGTGTTCTCAGCTACTTGAGAATCAGTAGTGTATAGAAACGAAGAAGGCAATCTTGTTGAAGACTCTTGTAAGTAAGCAAAGCTACATCGTTTTCTAAAGTTATCATATCCAGCATCAGAAGGCCAAAATATACTTATTCTAAGTTTTCTCTTGACATTTAGTCCAGGTACGGATACTTTTACTCTTGTAGTAATATCTTGGAAGCCTACAGGGAATGATACTTTTATAACATCACCTGCAGTAACATTGATAGCTTGATCTAAAATTATAGTATTTGTTTCGTAACTAACATCTTCAATTTTAGTAAAGGTGTTATATATGTTACCCATTGTTGTTACAAATGTGACTTGATCATTAACACCTATTTTTTTCATATCATCATCAGATAATACTAGAGTAGTGATATTACCAGTACTTGATGTTGTTATTTCTCTCTCTTGATCATAGATATTAAGAAGCTTTTGCCAGTTATTGTTACCGTTTGTATCTTCTTCAATAATAACTAGTCCGCTACATACGATTTGAAAATTGTTGTCAACGATATAAGGAATAGGTGCAAAGAAGCCTTCCCATTGTATACCACCATACCCATCAACAAATTCGCTAGAGTCATATATTAATGGACCGAAACCAAAATAACCACTCTCCCAGAAATTAAAAGGACCATAATGAAAACCTGCTGCACCACCTAAATATGCTTCAGCGTAGTTGAATACTTCATAACCACTAATACTAGCAGTTCGTTGAACTGATGTTGCTATTTGATCAGATGGGTAAAATCTAGCTTCTAATCCATCACCACCTGCTAAGTAAGGAGGATCGCCTGTAATTACCTTTGCATTTTCGATAGTATCTTTTATTGTGATATTAGGTTCAATTAAAAAGTTGTCTAACGTTTCTTGTGTAGGATCTACATCTGTTATAGTAATACCAGTCGATTGAATAATCAAATCTTCATTGATTGCAAAAGGAACTATATTAGTATTTGTTAGTATGACACAACTATAAAAATATGTATTAGTCTCTGTAATAGGATCATAGACAGCATTGGCACTACCAACACTCTCAAATAGTACTTCTTCTCCAGACTTTAAGAAAGAAAATCCATCATCAAACGGAACTGATTCAAAAACAGATGAGAATTCGATAGGAGTTCTAAATCTAATTTGAGTTGCCGTTCTAGTATTCCCTTGTAGCTCTAAAAAGTTGTCATTTGTGACATTAGAATCTTCAGAAACATTATTTAGAACTTGAATATCATCTGGTATAAACGACTTTCCTGGAGGGGCTAAGTTGTTTAGTAGATTACCGAGTGACGAATAAGTGCTTTCTAAGTCAGAGAAATTCTTGTCCCTTCTAAGACCAACACGAACATATTTTCCAGCCATGACTGTTTTACACCTTTTAAAAGAGTTTCGTATGTTTTTATTTATATAAATATCAAGTAATAGAGATAACCTAATAATATAGAGTCTAATATGGCAATCAAAGCAAATATAGTAATAGACCAAGGCACTGATTTTTCGGCTATCGTTGATGTCGAAGATGATGTTGGTGGTGCATGGGATTTGACTGGGTGGAATTCATTTGCTCAAATGAGGAAGAACTATTCTTCAACAACAGCATATGATTTCGTTTGTAGTGACAATAACGGTGGTGGGCAAATCACACTAGCGATGACTAGTGATACAACAAAAGATTTAGAGCCTGGTAGATACTTATATGACATTGAAATCCAATCATCTGGTGGGACTGTCATTCGAGTTGTCGAAGGAGTTGCTACTGTAACACCAGGTATAACAAGGAGTGTCTAATGTCACAGATAAAAGCTAGAATTACTCCTAATCAAAAATTATTAGTAACGAATTATAGATTAAACGCAAACACATTGAGATTGAGTGATATATTCGATGTTGAAGCTTCAAACGCCCAAAGTGGCGGTCTCCTTATATATAATGCCACGACAGAACTTTGGGAAGCAGAAAACATAGTAGAAAATCCAGGCACTCAAATTAACGGAGGAGACTATTAAATGTCCGGTTCAGTAATTAGAATAAAACGAAGTAGTACAACGAATGCACCCACAGGGTTGTATCCGGGTGAATCAGGCTACTCTTATGGTACAGGTACATGGCAAGACAATGGCGATAGATTATTTATCGGTACTGGTGTTGACGGTGTTACTGGACTAGCCACTTCGATAGATGTTATCGGTGGTAAATTTTTCACAGATCGTTTAGATCATCAAGAAGGTGTTCTAACAGCACTTAGTGCTATTGTCACAGATAGTAGTAATAAGATTGATGCCCTTAACGTTGATAATGTTACTATTGATGGTAACGCAATCACAACGTCAAATGCTAATGGTGATTTAACACTCTCACCAAATGGTACTGGTAAAGTTGTTATTATTAATCCGTACGTTGGAAGTGATACAGTTTCACTTACAGAATTCATTCAAGATGTTACTGGTGGCACAATTGTCGGTGGTGTAGCGATTACATCTGTCGTTGATGATCCTAACGGAACAACTACTCTTAACTTAGATGACACTGCAGTAACCCCAGGTTCGTATGGTGATACAACTAATATTCCAACGTTTACAGTTGATCAACAAGGTCGACTAACTGCAGCTGGTACAGTAAGTGTTGCAACTACTCTTACGATTGCGGCAGATACAGATGATGGAACAACACCCGCAAATGGTGTTAATCTCTTAACTGATACGCTTACAATTTCTGGTGGAACTGGCGTTGCTACTAAGACTATTGGTGATTCAGTTGAAGTTAGTATTGGTCAAGCAGTCGGAACTACATCAGATGTTCAATTCAATGATGTAACAGTAGATGGTACTCTATACTCAAATGACATTACCGCTGGCACAGTTACTATTGCTGGTAATCTTATCGTATCAGGTACAACAACCACAGTCAACACAGAAACTATTGAACTTGCAGATAATATTATCGAACTCAATAGTAATCTTGGAGCAGCTGTTGCACCATCACAAGATGCAGGTATTCTTGTAAATCGTGGTTCTGCTAATGATGTATCACTATTCTGGGATGAAACAAATGGCTACTGGAGTGTAGGCAGTGAGAAAATATTTGCAGCAGAGTTCTTAGGAACTATTGACGGTGGAACATACTAATATAAATACTTCTAACAGGTAGTATATACTATCTTTATCCTATAAGCTATATAGCTATTATACACTAAGTGAGGACACATGTCAACCATTAAGTTACGCCGTAGTGCCACAACTGGTGCTATACCTTCGACCGCACAATTAGAACTTGGAGAAGTTGCCATCAACACCCATGATGGTAAGATGTTCTTCAAAAGAGATGCTAGTGGGAATCTTTCAATTAGAGAAGTTGGTCTTGCTGATAGAGCAGACAATGTTCTTTACGTTAGTGAAAGCGGTAATGACGCTAATGATGGTTCGACTGTAGCTGAAGCTTATTTAACTTTAGACGAAGCACTAGCTAATGCTTCTTCGGGTACAACTATCTTCTTAAAAAGTGGAGACTATACTCTTGATAATACATCAGGTGGTGTAGTTGTACCAGCTAACGTATCAATCGTTGGTGACAATCTTAGAACAACAAACATCTCTGGTCAAACAGCAACTAATGACTTGCTTCTATTAAGTAATGCTTCTCATGTTACTGGTGTAACATTTAGAGGACATACATCTGGAGCTGCAGCTGTTGCGTTTAATCCGTCTGCTGGTAACATTGTTACATCTCCTTACGTACAAAATTGCTCATCTATTACTACAACTGGTACTGGTATGAAGATTGATGGATCTCTTGTTGGTGGTCTACGTTCAATGGTATCAGATGCATTCACACAAATTAATGCAGGTGGTAAGGGCGTACATCTAATAAACAAAGGATATGCACAGTTAGTATCTATCTTCACAGTCTCATGTGATGTAGGCATTCTTTGTGAAAGCGGTGGTAATTGTTCACTCACAAACTCTAATTGTTCATTTGGTAACTTTGGCCTTAAAGCAACAGGCTCTTCTTCTCTTTCTAAATCAGGAACAAGTGCGGCAGGCACAGAAGGTGGCACTGTAGTTACAATTACTGTATCATCAGCACCTAATTACGCAGAAGCAGTTAAGTTTGCAAATGACACTAAGTATTACTCGGTTGAAGGGGTAACCGCAACTGGTAATGCAAACGAATACGATGTTACTTTGTTAGAACCTCTTGAGCTAGACGTTGGCAATGGAGACGCAGTAACATTTCATCAGAGAAGTCTCATTCAAGCTTCTAGTATTACTTTCGAATATGTTGGCTCAGGTACAGGTGTTTATGACACACCACAATCTGGTGCTTTTCCAATTCAAGCAAACGAAGTAGTAGAAGATGCAAACAACGAAGGCTTAGTATACTTTACATCGACAGACCACAAAGGTGATTTTAGAATTGGTGGTGATTTGACTATTAATCGTGAAAGCGGAACTATCACTGGTAACACATTTGATAGATCATTGTTCGCTGTTCTTACCCCATACATTCTAGCAATCGAGGATTAATGCAATGGCAGAATTAAATAGATTTAAAACAGTTACACATGTTGTCACTACAAACAATGATGTTGTTTATACAACACCTACTGGGTACTCAGGAATCATTCTAATGGCACAAATTACGAACATTGGTGCTACAACAGAGAGTGTAACATTTTCGCACTATGATACAAGTGCAACAACAGAAACTGAATTACTTAAGAACTATGACATACCAACAGAAGATGCGGCTTCGCCTTTGACTGGTAAACTCATTGTTGAGGCTGGTGATTCCATAAAAATGCAAGCGAGTGCAAACTCAGCATTCAAATTAACACTAAGCATCTTGGAGTCTTCAAATGGCTAAAAGGGGCATGGGGTTATTAAGCGGTAGAAAAAAACATAGTACAACTGGTAATTTTGTCGGATTGGATAATGTTGAAGAATACTTAGGTGTTCCCTCCACTAATAACTCAATTGTCATCACCCATACAGATGGTAGTAGAAATTTCTACACACTACATACTGGATTAACTTTAGATAATACCAACGATAGATTGTTCGTTGATGAAACAACTGTTGCAATTGATACAACAGGTTTTAACTTTTCTTCAGCTACTACCCTTGATCAAGTACTAGCAGATTTAGATTCTAATGTCAACACTGCGGTCGGATCAACTCTAACAGCTGTTAATACCGATAGTACGATTAGTGGTCTTGGTACAAGCGCAAGCCCGTTAAGTATTGGTCAATCAGTAACAACTACTTCTAACGTTACCTTTAACGACCTAGTTATTTCTGGAAACTTAACAGTATCTGGTACTACCACATACATTGACACCACTACATTAAATATTGGTGATAATCTCATTACGCTAAATGCAGATATTCTTGGTACAACGGCACCAAGTGAAGATGCAGGTATTGAAGTTAAGAGAGGGACTGAATCTAACGTTTCTCTAATTTGGGATGAAAGTCAAGATCAATGGACTGTTGGATCACAAAAGTTTGAAGCTGGCTCTTATGAAGTTAGTGGGTATGGTGCAGTTATCAATTCATCCGGTGAATGGATTGGTCAACCTGCTGGTGCTGATAACATAAACTCATTGAGTGATGCCTTTAGTGACGGATCAAGTGTTGCACTTGGTGCTAATGCTATGTGTGATCCGCCAAATATTAGCGCAAATACTAATAACACTGCTTTAGGTATACTAGCACAAAGAAGCCTTACTACTGGCGAGTGTAACATTGCTATTGGTAATGAAGCACTAAAACAAAACTTACAATCTACTTCCAATGTAGCTATAGGCTTCCAAGCATTGATGGCTAAGGCTCAAGGCTTTGGTAGTGTAGCAGTAGGTAACCTTTCTCAAAGAACAAAATGTTGTAGTAGCTATAACACAAGTCTTGGTCACGGCGCATTAGAGTGCGGCCAGGGTGCTGATGAGGGCGATCATGTAGCAATCGGCTATAAAGCAGCATCGTCAACAGGAAATGCTTGTCGAACCGTTGTCATAGGTTCTTGTGCCGCATTAAATTCAGCTGGTAACTATACTGGTTCAGTGCTTATTGGGTACACAGCTGGTAAGTGTGCAAGGGTTACAGATACAGTTGCTATTGGTAATGAAGTATTAAGTGTAAGCACTTCATCTGGTAATTGTTCTGTTCTCATAGGTGCAAGAGCGGCTAAAAATTCTACCGGTTCTAGAAATATTGTCATTGGTTCAGATGCCTTTTCGACAGCAACTACGGGCAATGATATTGTAGCGATTGGTCCGGATACACTTAAAAGTATAGCAAGTGGACAGTGCAATGCTATTGCTATCGGGACACGTGCATTAACTAATAGTTTACGTAGTGGTCTTGCGATTGGTGTTGATGCTCTATGTGCTAATACAACTGGTGTTTCCAACCTCGCTATTGGTAATCGAGCGTTAAGATGTAACTTAGAAGGGGAGCATAACCTTGCTGTCGGTAATGACGCCTTATGTGCGGGGCATGATACTTTAATTAACCTCGCTATTGGTCATCAAGCATTAAGAAGATTAGGTGATGGTGGATTAACTGGCGGTGTTTGTAATCATAGTTCAGCAGGTGCATATAACACAGTAGTTGGTATGAGTGGGTTTTATAATCTTTCTTGTGGTGATTATAACACCTCCTTAGGTTATAGTACCGGCGGCGCTTTGCAGTGCGGGTCAAGTAACATTCTTATTGGCTTCATGGCTAATGTAGTAGGTAGCTTTGGCGATCAAATAGATAATCAAATTGTTATCGGTACCACAGCACAAGACCGCCTTATAATTCCTGGTATTGATTTAGATACTAACGATGCAGCAGACGGTGAGATTTTACAATGGAGTGCAACAAATGGTGGTTTTGTTTGGACTACACAGTCTACTACACTAAGTGTTGCTACTACAACAACAGCACCAAGTCCAGTAACAAATGGCGCTGTCTGGTTCGATACTTGCGATGGTACTCTATCTGTTTATTACAATGACGGTGATACTGCTCAATGGGTAACTACTTCGGGCCCACAAGGTTGTCAAGGTATACAGGGTATTCAAGGACCAGATGGACCGCAAGGGCCAATCGGTTATACTGGTAGTGCAGGTATTAACTTTATAGATGACTTACAAGATGCAAAGAGTGATACCTCATGTACAAGTTATGGTATCGGTCTTGGCGCACTAGATGCTCAAACAAATAGTAGTTCACATAACTTAGCAATTGGTTATAGAGCTGGTTGTGCGGTTAATAGTAACTCTGCTTCAGTCAACACATATGTAGGATCTTATGCAGGAGCCAATCATACATCAGGTATTAAAAACACTTTAGTCGGTGGTTTTGCCGGCGGCCTGAACGGAACTATGAATAGTGTAGTTGCGATTGGTCATAATACAGGTTATGGAAATACTGTATTCTGCGATGCAGTTGCTATTGGCGACTGCGCCGGTGAAGGATTTAATGCATGTAATAAATATAGCGTTAATATAGGTAAACGTGCTGGTAAGTCTTCGTGTGGTGGCATTGCGATTGGTTATGAAGCTGCTTCATCTCATACCGATGTATCATCGGCAGCTAGTAATATCGCAATTGGTTATAAAGCATTAAAGTTTGACACTCTAGGTAAAAGAAACGTAGCTCTCGGTAATGAAGCCTTAGCTTGTCAAACTAAGGGTGATGATAACATTGCAATTGGTCATTACGCCTTAAGAAGTGGCGAATGTGACTTACAAAATATTGCTATCGGTACATATGCATTGTGGTCTGTACCCAATACTGGATGTAACACATGGTTGGGTAATAACATTGCTATTGGTCATGGTGCAGGAGCCCAACTAGGTATTGTAGATTTATCTGCTTGCTCAGGTTGCCAGTTGATGGAAGGTAATATCTACATTGGAGCGCAATCTGGTGAATATGCAAAATGTGCCCATAACAACACTTTCGTTGGTAACAGTGCCGGTGTTGGATTACAGAATGGTGAAGGTAACGTTGCTATCGGGTATAGATCGGCTGCCAATTCTTCGCATAATGGTGACAATAATATTACAATTGGTTGTAATGTTTGTGCAGGCGGTTTTGGTGCATCAGTAAGTAATAAAATTCTTATTGGTAACAACAATAACGATAAGCTAACAATTGGTTCTGGTGGTATCAACTTCGAAGCAGATGCTAACAGTATCACAATTGCTGGCTCTACTGAAGTTAATAACCAAACACTTACTACAACAGCAACAACTCAAGTTGCTTTAGCACAATTTGCTGTGAGTGATTATCTTGGTGGTAAGTTCGTTATCCAAGCAACTGATAATTCTACAACTGAAAGACATATTTCAGAAGTTCTTATGACACATAATGGCACAACTGCAATATCGACAGAATATGGTATCGTACAAACAAATGCTTCAATATACACTGTAGATGTTGATATTAGTGGTGGGAATGTTAGAGTATTAGTTACACCTGCTTCTACTAATTCTACAGGTTTTGTTATAAGTGGTAATATGATACTTGCATAAATAATATAAACAACATATGCCTTTGGGGAGAGTGAACCGTGGCTAACGATAAGAATTTTTCCGTAAAGAACGGATTAACAGTTAATGGGTCTGAGATATTATCTCCGAGCCGACAACTTAAAAACATTACAGCTATTGACTCGACAACCGCTGCAGCTATTACTAATGCTGGTATCGGTGGAGGAGGAGGCGGAGGCGGAGGCGCATCTGTCACAACAAGTAGCTCAGCCCCTTCATCTCCTTTAGAAGGCGACCTATGGTTCGACACAGATGATGGCACACTCAACATTTATTTTAACGACGGTGATAGCTCTCAATGGCTAGCAGTCTCTGGTGAATCTGGTGTAGGTCCTTTCTCAGGATATCAAATGGTTCACACCAGTGGCACAGCACCAACAACTCCAGCTATCGGTGACTTATGGTTCGATGACGGTGATGGAACATTATCAGTCTACTATAACGATGGCGATAGCAATCAATGGATTGTTATCACAGGTGCCGCAAGTGCAGGTGGAGCAGCTCCAGCTAGAGTTACAATCGGTTCAGCCGCACCTGTTAACCCAGGCGTAGGCGACTTATGGTTTGATGATGAAGACGGTACACTATCAGTTTATTACGATGATGGTGATAGTAATCAATGGCTTCAAGCAGCGGGTGCAACAGCTTCTCGTGGCGGCGTATCAGTGTTCTCAGAAGCTACTGCACCAGTGGGAGCTAACTATGGCGACTTATGGTATGACACGACAGACGGTACACTATCAGTTTACTATTTTGACGGAGACTCAGTGCAATGGGTTGTCGCAACTGGTCCAACTAGTGTTGGTGAACCAAATACAATTATTTCAGACGGAACAAGCGGTGAAGATATCGTCGCACTTTCAATAGCATTAGGATAAAGACATGGCAAAGAAACTAATTTCAAGATACACTTTTGATCCGGTTAACGATACCGTAATACTCGACGGAATTTATGCACTTGAACGTATTCTTCTTATTACAAACACGTCAACGAATGATACTATCTTTCAATTCAATAGTACTACAAAAGGTATTGTAAGTCATTCGGTATCCGCTGAGAATAAATCAACAACACTAGTCTTACAAAATGACTGTGATGGTATGAATGCAGGTGACACATTACAATGCTTTGTTGAAATGGATTACCAGTTTATGGAACCAAGCGAAAGCTTTGTTGATCCTGTTAATAAACTTCGTGTTACTAACCCACAAAACTTGATTGATACTGACTTCGAATATGGTCTACAAGGATCTAAATGGGAAACACTTGAACTAGTTAATAACATACCAGGCTTTTATGCTAACCAAGCAGACTACATTCTACCAGATGTTATTTCGGTTCAGACAACTACAGGTGCAGAAAACATTACCGTTTCTACACTTGACAACCACGGCATTGCTGTTGGTTCACCTATTGATGTTCAAGGGCTTGGTGTTCGTACTGCTGAAGGTAAGTTTCTCGTAACTAAAGTCCCTTCACCTACTTCTTTTGTATATAAATCTAAAGGTGTTCAGCAAAGAACTGAAAACTTAGTAGGTTCATATACAACTATTACTCCTGGTCAGTTCTATGCTGCATCACAAATCAATTTTGATCAATCTTTAGGACTAGCTACAGATGGTGCCCAACAATCTACTTTAAAAATAACTACAGATTATACACACGGTTTTGATGTCGGATCTAGTTTGTACTTTACTAACACAATCGGTTCTACTACATTCAATATTCCAGAAGGCACTGGTTCACCTGCTCCAGATGGATCTATTTATATTGATTATGAAAATACTACCTCTAAAGCATTTACACTTAATAGTCAATTAACTGAAACTAAAGAAATGATTGGTACGTATGCATTTAAGTTTGGTGCATCTGCAATCAACCCGATTGATAATACTATTACTTGGCCTAATCACCAATTAAGACCAGGTGACGTTTTACTATTCTCACCATCAGCTGGAGATACACCTCCAGGTGGATTATTTAGATTTGAAGTCTACTATGTTAAATCAGCACCTACTGCAAATACAATAACATTGTGTGAAACAACAGGTGGTAACTATAGTTCAAACCCAGTTATCGATATCACTTCTCAAGGTACAAGTAATTATGGTAGACATGAACTGTTAATGGGTTATGAAATTTCTAGATTAGAAAAAAGAGGGAATGACTATAATAATTATCTTCATACTCGTTATGCTATTGACGGATCAGGTTCTGGTTGGGATCTAATTTCTAAGGGGCAAACAACTTCAAGAGGTAGAAGTGGATACTTTGGTCTAGGTGGAGTATATCCAAATCGAGTAGTTGCATTAGCAAGGAATGGCTATACTGCAGACACGAATCACTTTAATCTTTCTTACTTCCCATATTACTCTACTTCTGTGAATCCTGGGTATACTACTAGAAAAGGTGCTAGTGATGGTTATGAGTTTACTGAAGATTTCAAATTGTTCGAAAACTATCAAACTATAGGTAGAAACAACTGGCACTATTTTGATAATAATGGAATTATTCGTTTATATGTTTCTGGTGGATATAATTATAGTTTAACACAGACTACTAATCTAGCAGATGATACTGTGTTTCTTTTCCCACTAGATAAAGATGCAGAAGCAGATACCTTCTATGCAGCAGATCATGGGTTAGGCGATAATACTGATGTGACATTTACGACTAGCAGTGGACAAAGCGTTAAAGCAAGAGTTGACACATCAACCAACTATAACTCAAACCCAGTATTTGCCACATTCTCATCTCCGTATCAAGACAGAGTAAGAGTAATTTCTACAAATAGATTTAAATTGCAGAATGCTTCTAGGCTTCATACTGCGTCTGGTGTATATTCTACGATTGGCGCTAGAATTAATCCGACTGGGGATTCAATATATCTAGGAGATTATGATTTAGTAGATGGTGAGGAAATGACGTTCACCGAAGGTGTTGATGCAGTATTCCCAACTACTGTAGGCGGCGCTATTGAACCTGATAACAATGGCACACTTACTACAATTTATAACTCAGTAAAAGATACACTAGATGCCGCTAGAGTAACTATGGGCTCTGAAGCTGGACTATTGTACTATAATGGGTTTGCTCATTACTATCCATTCAATAGCTATAATGATACTTTTGATGGTGGTAGACAATACTTTTATGCTAACATGTCTGGAGTTAACGTGTATAGTCCAGTATTTAATACTATCAGTGATAGTTTAAGTAATGACAACTTTGCAACTGGTACAGAATATGCACTATTTGCCGGGACCGCACTAGAAGGTAAAGGCTACAAACTAATAACCACACCTTGGACTCAAAACACAACAACGCCATATCATGTTAACATTTTTCAAGTACCAGCTGATCAAGATGTTTTGGGGGCAAATAGTTATAGTAGACTTTATTTAAGTGGTTATTCATATAACTATTCTGGTAGCGTTAGTCGAGATAATCGACAAAATGATTATAACACATCTGGCGCATGGCCCTCTCTAGGTAATGGGTGGAGATATGAATATGAAGCGTTGTATAGGGCTCCAGATAGTACATATCATGGATTTATTTCTTTAACTGTTGTAATCGATAACTCTAACTGGTCTGGATATTATGCAAACTATGATGGCGATATTAGATATTTGGGCTCATCAAGTAGATCAGTCCTTATGCAAGAAAATAGCAACCAAGCGGGACAGAGATATGTAATTCATGCTATTCTTCCTATCAAGGCTGGAAGTAACAGTAGCAACTATTCACTTTCAACAGGAGGTGCAGTCTTACCAGCGGCTACATTAGCAAACAATATTGCAACTGATATTAGTAACACTTTAACTAGATCAACATTAACTTCAGGTCAAGTAGAAACTGTTTTCGCAAAAGTTGTGAACGGGCAAAGAATATCTTTAGCTAACGCAGCAGGCGTAACTTATGATTTCACAGGCACTGGTAATGGACCATTTACTCTTAAAACAGCAGAAAGTATCGGTGGTGCAGATGGTTATTATGATGTTACACAATCTACAGACACTGAAATAGACTTTGCTTTAGGCAATGAAGTTCCAAAAAGAGTAGTAAATTTTACAGATGCTTCCCTTGTAGTGTTTGAAGGTGTTGATCATATTAGTGCCACTGAGCATAGATTTCAATTAGGCCAAAAAGTTACATATGCTTCTACAAGCGACGATAGTATTATTGATGGTCTGAATGAAAATACTGAGTATTTTGTAATACCAGTTGGTCCAGATTATCTTTTACTGGCTGAAACTTACGAAGCCGCAATTACAGATAGTCCATTAGCAATTGCTGTTAATGCAAACAATATTGCACCAAATACGTACACTCTCACATCTGGAGCAATATCTGGTATTAGTCCAGGTGATGGTCTTGTAGATATTGTTGAAGGCTCAAACAAAATCTTGGGTGTAGATACACTATTTAAGAGATACTTTAAACCAGGCGATACTATTAGATTTGCAGATACAAGTAATACTCCAACACTTTACTATGAAGATGTTGTTGCTACAGTTATTGATGATACAGAACTATCACTAGTGTCTCCTGCCAGAATTACTGAAACAGAAACTAGCTACTTTGTAGAAACACAAATTAACGTAAGACCAGATGGTTCGTTCCTACATAGACCGTTTGACGGTGGTGTTGAAATTAACGCTGGTACTTCACCGAATAGTTCTATTGTTCGTCAAACTCGTAAGTACTTCCGTTATCAGTCTGGTAAAGGCATTCAAGTTTCTCTTGCGATTAACTTTAATCCATCTAGGACTGCTCTTAGAATTGAGTCGTCTGGGACAACTGCAACTGTACATACAGAATACCCTCATGGAATTATCACAGGGAATTCATGTACGATTAAAGGTTGTGATGATGGTATCTTTAACGGTACGTTTGTCGTTAATTCAAGAACAGACTTCACATTCTCATACACGTTACCTTCAACTCCATTGTCAGAAGTACCTAATGGTATTATTAGATATAATATAACTGCATGGGCAAACAGCTTAGTTAGATCAGGTCTATTTGATTATCAAAACGGAATGTTCTTTGAGTTTGATGGTACTCAATTATACACTGTAAGACGTTCATCTGTTACTCAGTTACCAGGCTCTGTCAATGCTCAATTTGGCTCAAATAAGATATTTGGTAATAACACATCATTTGTAGGTCAATTAGCGCAAGAAGACTTTGTAGTAATTCGTGGCGTTAGCTATAAAATTACTAAAGTTATAAGTGATACTGAACTTCATATTCAACCTTCATACAAAGGTATTACTACATCTAAGATTATTGTTACTAAGACTGAAGATGCTAGAATACCACAAAATGAATGGAACATTGATATTTGTGACGGAACAGGTCCATCCGGATTTATTCTTGATACTACTAAAATTCAGATGGCATATATCGACTACTCATGGTACGGTGCTGGTAAAATTCGTTTTGGATTTAAAGACACATATGGTCACGTAAAATATGTCCATGAGTTCATTCACAACAACGTTCTTGAAGAAGCATATATGCGTTCTGGTAACATTCCAGGTAGATATGAAATTTTCAATAACGGGACGCCAACATTTGTTCCGGGTCTATTCCACTGGGGTACATCTATCATCATGGACGGTAAGTTTGATGACGATAAAGCATATCTATTCACAGCGGCATCGAACTCACTCACATTTACTAACGGTGATACGACAACATCAAATACTAACCAACAATCGGTTCTGAGTAGATTCTACAACTATGGATTGAGACAATATGATTGGTACGTTAGATTACGATTCCCATCATCAGCCGGTGGAGCCTTCTCTACTAACACTCCATTATATACTGCAGACGAAGCATTAAATGGTGAAAAAGTTACATTTACACAGTATTCTGGTAGTAACATTTATGTTTATATTTTCATACAAACATCTTCATATCGTAATCCACCTGCGGTCTATCCAAATGTAACTAGTGGTACAGAAGTGAATATTGGTGCGCCTGCTGGCGGTGGTTCAGATGTTGACTTGACAAATGCAGTACCATTGATTAGTATTCGACTTGCCCCTTCTGTTGACAACAACTTGTCAGGTGCAGTAGGTGCTAGAGAGATTATTAATAGAATGCAATTGCAGTTGAAGTCTCTTGGTATCACACTATCACATGACTGTAACGTTGCTCTAATTCTAAATGGCTCAGTCGATAATGTTACTTACTCAATTGTGGGTTCACCTTCATTGTCAGAACTATTAAAACACAATGCTGGTGATCGTGTTATTGGCGGATCGGAAATCTTCTCATTCCGTGCTTCTGGTGGTACTGAAGATGCAAATGGTAAGAGATTGCCTGTTACATCAGAATTTGATCTAGCGCAGATTACCGACTTAGGTAACTCTATTCTAGGTGGCGATGGGGTCTTCCCGAACGGTCCTGACTTGTTAACAATTGCTGCGGTACCTATCGATACGTCTCAAGTTAACTCAGCTTCGCCTCTTGTTATGGCTGGTCGTATTACTTGGACTGAATCACAGGCTTAAGGGTTGACATAAATAAAAAACTATGATATAGTTAAGAATACAAATAGGAGAAATGCATGGCTACGTATAATCACACTTTAACATTGACTAAAGCGACACCAACGGTGAGAGAATCAGATGGATTCGTAACCCAATGGGATATCGCTGTAGAATACGCTTATGCTGGTGAAGGAGCTTGGCCAGCTTGGGCTAATACGTACACTCATTCTTGGGAAATTGAAGAGCCTAGTAAAGTGCCTGCAGGTTATACTAAAGCACAACTGGTTTCTGAAATGCCTAGTATCATTAGCGATTCTATTTTTGATACTCACTATGAAGCATTTAATAATGTTAGTGTAGATACTGAGTCTTCTGTGGATGATTTTAGTTTGGATGATTTAGCAAGCGATTAATAAAATTAAATTGATTATGAATTGAAGAGGTTATAATGACACATAGATATGATGGCGAAAGAAACACTGTATTTCTTTTGAGTGGTGGAGCAGGTAGAATTGTAACAGCAATTCCTGCACTTGAAAAGTATGCTAGATTAAATCCACAAGATGATTTCAAAGTGCTTATCTATGGATGGGCTAGTCTGTATTGGAATCATCCTATTCTACAAGAAAGAACATTTGATGCCGATCAAAAAGGTATCTTTGATCTTGTGATTAAGAATGGTAATCTATATCAGCCAGAACCCTATCATCGTTGGACATACTACAATCAACAAAAATCTTTGATTGAAGCATTTGATGAAGAAATCAATAGTACGAATGATCATAGTGATTTAACTAAGCCTAATCTATATTTACATTCAAACGAAAAGAACTCTGCAAAAGCTTACTTAGATAATCTTCGCAAAGAGTTTAAACGTAATAAGGTTGTTATTCTACAGCCTTTTGGTGCTACAGCTAATGTTAATGAAGAAGGCGTATTTTCTGATGACACTCAACGTAGCTTAAGTCCAGACACATATCTAAAAATTGTAAAGAAGCTTCCTAAGACTTGGGGTGTTTTGTTTATGGGGCCAAGTCAACTTATTAATCAAGATGATAAGAATACTCTTGTACCACAAAACTTAGACATGCGTTCTTGGATGGGTCTTATTAACGAAGCTGATTATTTTTTAGGTATTGATAGTCTGGGTCAACACATCGCTAGAGCATTTGATAAAGATGGTCTTGTAATTATGGGGTCGACATTTGAAGATAATGTGTCGTATCCAGAACACTTTAAATTCTATCGAAATAAAAATGCACATGCGAAATATAGTCCAATACGTATTGGCGGGTTAGATGGTCAAATGGCAGATCGTTTGAATGATGAAGTTATGAACTTTAGTGAGAACCAGATAGATGACATTGTTAGAATCGTCAAAAAGAATATTCGTTAACGGAGCATTCGACTTAATACATCTTGGTCACCTTGACTTGCTAAAATATGCGGCAAGTCTTGGTGATTATTTGGTTGTAGCCATTGACACTGACGAAAGAATACGCTATAATAAAGGTAATGATAGGCCAGTAAATAACTTGCTTACTCGTAAGTCAATCATGGAATCATTTCGATTTGTTGACGAAGTAAAAGTATTTGGTACAGACCAAGAGTTGATTGATACTATAAGAGCATACTCACCACATATTATGGTAAAGGGTTCTGACTGGCGAGGTAAGAGAGTTATAGGCGAAGAGTTTTGCAGTGAAGTGAATTTCTACGAAAGAGTAAACAATGAGTCAACTACAAAAACCATTGAAGATTTTATTAATAGGCGATAGTTGCTACGATTACTATCATTATGGTAAGGTTAATCGTATATCACCCGAAGCACCAATTCCAATCCTAGATTTTAGTCATGTTACAAAGAAGTTTGGTATGGCTTCAAACGTGTATGACAACCTTAAGGCTCTCGAAGCCCATGTTCATATTGTAACAACATTCGCAGAAAATAAGAGACGTTACATTGACAAGAAGACTGGTCAACAGCTTCTTCGTGTTGATGAAAAGATTAGTACTGAAACGTATGAAGAAGTTCTTGTGCCTCTATACTCAGACTATGATTGTATTGTGATATCTGATTACGACAAAGGTTTCTTATCATATGATACTATTACATCAATAAGAAATGAATTTGATGGACCTATATTCTTAGATACAAAGAAAAGAAACTTGGGTGTATTCAAAGATATCTTTATTAAGATCAATCAACATGAGTATGAGAACACAAACTATCTCCCATCTGATCTGCAATCATTAATTGTCACATATGGCTCAAAAAAAGTAGTATGGGGAGATAAAGAGTTTTACCCACCTAAAGTAAATACGTATGATGTGTGTGGAGCTGGTGATACATTTCTATCAGCCCTTGTGTTTGATTATCTACATACAAAAGATATGGAAAGTGCAATTAGCTTTGCTATGAAAGCATCTTCTATTACTGTTAAGCATTCAGGAGTCTATGCACCTACACTAGAGGAGATACAAAATGAGACTTGAAGGTGAAGTAGAAAAGGGGTGGGGGAGTGAACTCATATTCGCTACTAATAATAAGTATTGCGGTAAGCTTCTAAGATTTAATCAAGGAAAAAGCTTTTCAATGCATCTTCATAAAGAGAAGCATGAGACTTGGCATGTGTTAGAAGGTACATTTACATTAGAGACTATAGACACTCAAAACGCTATACGTCACATAGAAGTTCTTAGCGCAGGAACAACTAAAGAGATACCACCAATGCTACCACACAAACTTACTTGTGTGAATGGTAGTGGTGTTATTATAGAAGTTTCTACACCAGATTCAGTAGAAGATAACTACAGAATTGAAACAGGTGATAGTCAAAAATGAAAATTCTTGTTACTGGTAGTAAAGGGTTCATCGGAAAGAACTTGATAAAGCACTTACAGAAGTATCATGAAGTAAGTACTTATGATTGGTCTTGGTTACACCCTAATGTGAAAAATCAAGATTTGGTAATTCATCTTGGTGCTATTAGCTCAACAACAGCTACGGTTGATAGTGTTTTAAATCAAAACTTAGTTTCTAGTATTGAACTATTCGAAGATTGTATTAAGTATGGTGTTGATTTTCAATTTGCTTCATCTGCTAGTGTCTATGGATTAAGTTCTTCTTTTTCGGAATCTTCTAAACCTAACCCAATGAATCATTATGCTAGAAGTAAGTATCTATTTGAAGAGTACATGAACACACGTGATGCACCTATTAAATGGCAAGCATTTCGTTACTTTAATGTATATGGTCCTCATGAAGAACACAAGGGAAATCAAGCAAGTCCATACACTCAATTTGAAAAGCAAGCAAAAGAGAATGGTGTAATTAAACTTTTTGAAGGTAGCAAAGAATTTAAACGAGACTTTATTCACGTAAATGACATTGTTCAATTGCACTCTAGATTTATCGATATAGATGAGCGTGGCATATGGAATTTTGGTACAGGGATTACAAAGTCTTTTTATGAAGTCGCAAAAGAGATTGCAGATAAGTATAAAGCAAGTATAGAATACATTCCTATGCCTGACAATATCAAAGAACACTATCAAATGTTTACACGTGCTAACACAACAAAACTACGGGCGTCACTAGATGAAAATACTCCTTATTGATGGATTAGGATTAGCTTACGATGGAAACACTCTTAACAAAAGAGGAATTGGTGGGTCCGAAGCTGCTGTAATATTACTATCAAAAGAACTTGTAAAAATAGGTTTTGAAGTAACTGTATTAAATAGTTGCATTGATAGTGATTGTTCTCCTGGTAGATATGATGATGTTTTATACATAGACCATTCACAAAGTAGTCTTGTAAAAAATAAGAAGTTTGATGTGGTAGTGCTATCACGTTCAGTGCATCCATTACTTTCAACTCATCGTTATGTTAATCTAGTGATGGGTATTCCTCATCGTGTTTTGTGGATGCATGATACATTTGCTCATGGTGATGAGTTCATCGAAGGTGCTTTGCTAGATGGCTTCTTGCATGAAGTATACACCCTATCAGACTTTCACACAAACTATGTCTCTAACAATCGACATGGTAACCCTAGAATGTTTGAAGTTATTAAAGATAAGTTTTGGCAAACACGAAACGGCGCTGTTCGTTGGATAGATGAAGTAGATGTAAGAAAAAAAGATAAGAACTTATTTGTCTACAATTCATCTGCAACAAAAGGTCTTATACCTCTTGTCACTAAGGTTTGGCCTAGAATTAAAGAACAACTACCCAATGCAAAACTTACTTGTGTTGGTGGCTTCTATAAGTTTAGAGATAGCTCTGCGCCAGATGAACAAGAGAAGACTGTTAGAGATTTGATGAAAGACGATAACTTAAAAAAGTTAGACGTAAATTTCACAGGCATAGTTACTCAAAAAGAAGTGGCAGAAATTTTAGCAAAGTCTTATATGATGATATACCCACCAGAGTTCCCAGAAACATCTGGCATATCTACAATAGAAAGCTTACTATACAGAACGCCTCTTGTCACATCAAACTTTGGTGCGTTAGAAGAGACTGCATTAGATTTAGCTTGTTATAAAACTAATTACCCCATAAAGCCAAATGTTCTTTTCCCACACATCAACGAAGAAACTCAGATAGAAGCATTCGTACAAACATTCATTAAAGCATATAATGATCCATATCTACATCAACAAAAGCAATACGCTTGTGATCAAATTAGAGATATTGTTGGATGGGATACAGTCGCACTTCAATGGAAACAACATCTTTATAATGTAATGAAGAAGCCTTTGTCTGTTGAAGAGTATCGCAAAGTCACTCGTATTAATGAAGATGTTACTAGAGTATTTGGTAGAAGAATACTTAATAAAGAAACAACTAAATTATATAGAAGCTTTGGTTCTCAAAGAAGAATTGTTATTATATCTCCATTTAGAAATGCTGGAGATTATTTACATAAATGTATAGAGTCAGTACAACAACAAGACTATGATAATTATCTACATGTTTTGATTGACGATGGGTCAGATGATCCAATTGAAATTAATGAAAAGAATACAGTCGTTGTTACTAATACAGAAAGAAAGGGTTGTATTCGAAATCAGATTGAAGCAATAAAACAATACACTAAAGAAGATGATATTGTAATACTACTTGATGGTGATGATTGGTTAGTGAATAACAATACAATCTTTCATTTATATAATGACATTTACTCTCGTGGTTATGAATTTACATATGGCTCATGTTGGAGTCAAGCAGATAATATTCCGCATATTGCACAAGACTATTCAACCGAGACGAAACTAAATAAATCATATAGAAAAGAATTATTTAATTGGAATATTCCTTACTCACACCTAAGAACTTTCTTAGGCTCCGTATTCCACAACGATAAGATTAACTACGATGCTCTAAAAGATAAAGATGGTAACTGGATGATGTCAGGTGCTGATACGCCATTCTTCTATGAACTTATCGAAAAGATTGATCCTAGTAAAATATATGTTGTTAAAGATATTATATATAATTATAATGATGAGAATCCGTTAAACGATTACAAAGTAAATAATGAAGAACAAACTCGTAATGCTAGGAGTGCTTTAATATGAAAACTATTTTGATTGACAATGGAAAAACTATTTTGATTGCAATACCTACTAACAAGTACGTTGAACCAGAGACGTTTAAATCAATCTATGACTTGATTATACCAGATGGTTATCGTACAGAGTTTCAATTCTTTTACGGATATCAAATTGATCAGATACGTAATCTTATTGCCTCTTGGGGAAAGAATTATGATTACTTATTCTGTGTCGATAGTGACATTATACTACCAAACGATACTCTTGTCAAGATGATTCGTCACGATAAAGATATTATTTCTGGTCTTTACATTCAGCGTATACCGAATACACATACACTTGAAGTCTACATGAATAATGATAAAGGTGGCGTGTCTAACATATCGTATAACATGATACGAAATCAAGGCTTAATTGAGGTAGATGCATGTGGTATGGGTTGTTGTCTTATCAAGGGTAATGTTCTAAATAAAATGGAATACCCGCATTTTGTGTATAAGTCTGCAATAGATCACAGAAATACTATATCAGAAGACGTTTACTTTTGTAAAAAGGCTAAGAATTTAAAGTTTAGTGTCTGGGCAGATACCAGTATTAAGTGCGAACATATTGGTAAGTATGCATTTACAGTTTAAAATCAAAGTAACAATCTATATAAATAACAGAAGATAGAATGTTTATTAGACAATAAAGAGGAATAGATATGGCTATAGCATTACCAAACAGCCCCACTCTTAACCAAGAAGTCGTTTCAGGTGACGATACATATAAGTGGGTTGGAGATAAATGGGTAAAAGTCACACCAATTGACATTGATAGACTTCAGGAAACTGCTACAGTGAAATTTTTCACAGATGCTAAAGCAAGACTAGCTATTAGTGCTGCTGGAGACTTATCATACAACAATGTAACTGGTGTGATATCTTACACTGCATCAACTAGTATACCAACAGACCTTTCTGAATTAACCGATAACACTAATGTAATTCCTGATACATTATCTGACTTGGGTATTGCAGATGGCACTACTGGCCAAGTTCTTACAACAAATGGCTCAGGCGCATTTACATTTCAAGATACTGCAGGAATAACAGACTACGACATTGAAGTTGTGTCATCTCTTCCTGGATCACCTGTAGCTTCTACAATTTACTTCATTACTTAATAGGATAGAAAAAGATGATTATCGCAACCGCAATTAGAGAATCTTATAGATACACCCCAAAGAATGGTAAACTAGCATTAGAGTTTGATGCCACTATTATGGACGAAACCACTGACTGCGAAGACAAAGTAACTAAGCAGATTATCGTATCCGATACATTAGCAGTAGCATATAGTGAACTAGATGATATGGCGATTGAAAAAATGGTCGAGTGGGAATTAGCTAATAGTAACACTGGAGAATAATAATGGCAATTTATTGGGTTGACCCATATATAGAATCTTATTCTGGTGGTATTCATGGCACCTCTGATACGTCTAGTAAGACAGGATCTTATTCAGCTCCTTGGTCATTTACAGACGTTTTAACAACCGGTGTATCTACTGGCAATTTTCCAAATAGTACTACATTATCTAATGGAGATGAGATTAGATTAAAAGGTCTTTCTCGTTCTACGTTTTTATTAGATGCAGGTAGCAATTATTACGCAAATAACTACTATAGGGTTGGAACATCAAACTCCTCTGGAACACTTATGAATGATTACTTGTCTGGTAGCAATGGTAGTCCGTGGACAACGGCAAATAACAAAAACGGTTGGATGTTTTGTTTTGACCCTACTGATACAGACCAACTTGCAATAGCAGACTCATCAGGCGATAAACCATTATATTTTTTTGGTGGCCAATACACTCAGAATAGCTCATATATTCAAACTTATTCTGGGAGTGGGTTTACTGGTCACGGCCGAGGTTGGTTTAGGGATGCATACCCAAACTCTGGTGCAGCTAACGCTACAATATATCTTATTGATCCTCAATACTATATAGATACATCTACGTTTTATACAAGCGGCATTCAAACGTATTTTTGTGTTCAATCAAATGTAGATATTACTGTTACTGATGGTTGGACCTCAGAGACACAAAGAAACGGATATACATTACTACCATTTTATTCCAACTTTCAAAGTTTTAATCCTTATATATATTTTAATCAAAATGGTAATAATACAAGCGCTGATACTCTTTATGATATACCAAAAACATATTTCTTATGTTTTGATGATAATTCTAATATCGCCCGTTTTTACTATTATGTAAACTCTGCCCACGGGGCAAATGCAGGAAACACAGTAACACAAAAAATTGGTGGGTTATTGAAAACCGATTATGGGTACCCAACTTATATCTATAACTCTTACTACTATGACGGATCGTCTACTGCAGCTACTGCATGTAATAATTTAGAAATAAACTATACATATGGTTATTACGCAATGTATGCATATGGTCGATATGGTCTTGATGTTGAAACACGGGTAAATAATATATTTGGGTATCAAAGTGGTTATCTAAATTTTTATGGCAACAGTGGTAGTAGAACGTTTAAGTTTGGTAATTACATGACATATTCTGGTTCCAGTGGCGCATCATTTAACGTCACCTCTAGTAGTGCCACCGCTGTTACTTATGAAAATATTCCAGGATCAATTATTTACAATTATCAAAGTAGTGGTGGGATATTTAGCCGTGAAACTGGGTATACGTTTAATCTCAATACACCATTTGACAACTTCACTACGAGTACTTTCCTAGATAATGCGGATACTGGTAGTAGTACAGGTCCTACATTCAAGTCTCAAATATCGGATAATAGTGATGCTTATATACAAAATATCCCAACTAACCCAACTAATTGGTACGATGCTGTTGGTGTTTTTATGGATGGACGAACATCTACACCACATTCTTCATTCCAAGAAAATATGGCACTAGGTGTTTTGCAAACTGATAATACTGATTACAGAACTATTAACCCATCGTTTCAAGTAAAAACAGATAAGTATTTGTATTCGTATACAGGTAGTTATAATGCTGATACTAATATTCACTTTTCATCGAATGACTTTGACGGTAAAGTTATAGGTGCTTGCTTGTCTTATAATAGAAACAGCAGCTTTCATTATCCTGTTTTGTATTATAATGACTCAGCTAATAGTAATGCCTTGTGCTTTCAATCAAACGCTGCAGGTAATTTAAATGATGATTACAAAAAGAACATCGAAGTTCCTGTACCAGCGTACACAACAGAAAGCTTGAAATTTAAAGCAGATTTTGAAACTAGTAATAATTGGGATAAAACATTTAGAATTGATTTGCAGTATGTTAATAATCTAGGAGTAAGGACGACATTACAACTTGTAAATGTCAATTCTTCTGTCTCTAGAGTTACTTACGAAACTACTATTCCAAATGCTAACTTACCGCAAACTGATGCAACTAGACCTGGACATATGAATGCTGTAATCTCATTTGAAAATAGTGATAGTCCAACTAAAAAAGTTTGGGTTCACGATATAGCTGTTGAGTTGATCACATAATGTCGGCAAATCTAACCATATCAGCAACCGGATTTGGTAGCGGTTTAACAATAACTGCTACTGGATTCTCAGGAGTTGCTCTCCCTACAGGCGGAGGCGGCGGCGGAGGCGGCGGTGGTGGTGGAGGCGGTTCTGCTACTAGAAATATATTCTATGCAGCCGCTGAAATTAGTGATATCTACTATGCTAGTACTCAAGTACAAGAAGTCTATGTGGGAAGCACGTTAGTCTGGTCTAGAACCTAGTTATGATTTGACTTTATAAATAAAAGTAAATAATATTTTAAAAGGATAAGCAATGGCTGCTCTAGACTTTCCATCAGGCCCAAGTATAGGTGATACACACACAGACGGTTCTACTGTCTGGACTTGGGATGGTGTTAAATGGATTGCACAATCAGGATTAGCACTTTCTATTGGTTACACTGGTTCTAAGGGTGACGAAGGTGAACCTATCACTTGGAGAGGTGCTTGGGCTACTGGTCAAGGCTATGGTCTAACTGGAGAGCTATCTGCAGTTGAGAATAATGGAAACACATACATCTCAACTAATGGCCACAACTCATTCAGTGGAACAGAACCCGGTGTTGGCGCTTCTTGGACTACATATTGGGATTTAATGGCCTCAAAGGGCGACCAAGGTATTCAAGGTATTCAAGGCATCCAGGGTATTCAAGGTGTTCAAGGGAACCAAGGCCCGATAGGCTATACTGGTAGTAAAGGTGAAGCCGGAGCTAGAACATACTCCGTCACTAATAGTGGTTCAGGCGCATATACCATTGACGGATCAAACAACACCACATTAGAATTACTTAGAGGCTTTACATACATATTTGATGTAAACGCTTCGGGTCATCCATTTCATATTCAAAGTGCTTCTGGTGGCTATAACTCTTCTAACTCACTAGGCTCAGGTGACGGCGTAACAAATAACGGTACTGATAGTGGTCAAATAGTATACAACGTTCCATATAACGCACCAAACACACTATATTACTATTGCCAATTCCATGCTTCTATGAATGGTCAGATAAACATTTCTGATGTTGGGCCTGCAGGCGCAGATGGCGCTGATGGTAACTTTGGTGGTGCTACATTTAATTATACCTTTAGCACAACAACTGCAAATGCAGATCCAGGAACTGGTACACTAAGAGTAAACGTTGGTACTAACTCTTCCGTAACAGCAATGTACATTGACGATACTGATGTTGATGGTACAGATATTCAATCTTTCTTAAGAACTATTGACGATAGCACAAGTACTATTAAGGGTCACTTCCGTATAAGTAATCGTTTAAATGCTGATGATTTTTCATTGTTTACGATTTCATCAATATCAGAAAACACTGGCTATTTTGTAGTTAACTGTGCGTATGTAAGTGGTTCCGCTTCAACTTTCTCTAATAGCGAAGACCTTATTATTACATTCGCAAGAACGGGTGATAAAGGCGATACCGGGGCGCAGGGTATTCAAGGTATCCAAGGTATCCAGGGTATTCAAGGTCCGATAGGTTATACTGGATCGAAGGGTACGTTCGGTTGGTTATCCAAGACAGCTACATACACTGCTGTTCACTTAGATGCTGTTATTGCGAATACAAATGGCGGTGCATTTACTATTAATCTACCAGCATCTCCTAGCTCAGGAGATTCAGTACTAATCGCTGATGGAGATGACTTCTCAAGTAATAACTTGACTGTTGGAAGAAATGGTTCTACTATCGAAGATGATGCCGCAGACTTTGTTTTAGATATTCAACATGTAAAAGTAGAATTTGTCTATGATGGTAGTACATGGCAAGTGTTCCCAACAATTGCTGCTGCAGCCGGATCAAGCGGCGCATCTGAGTACGTCATAGATAACAACACAGCCGCTTACACTATTACAAGTAGTGACTTAGGTAAAATTATACGTTTTACTTCTGGTACTGTAGATGCAACTTTACCTGCTAATTCAGGAATTTCCGCTGGATTTTATGTATCTATTTGGAACGATGGAACAGGGGTAATTAGCGTTAAGCCTGATAGTTCTGATTATATTGGTGAAAGTTCAAGCAATGGTTATACCTCTAGTGACCCTTATAAATTAAATCGAGGAAAAGGAGTTACCCTTTCTTGGAATGGTACTCGATGGAATGTACTTGCTGAAAAACCTTATGATTATTATCATCATTCTATAGCTATTGGAAGTAACTCTTGTGCGAATAATAACTATGCGTTGGCGATTGGTAATAGATCAAATGCTTCTTCTGTTGGATCTATTGCTATAGGTACAGGTCTATTAAGTGGTGCTTGTTCAACACACACCTATGGTGTTGCTATTGGTGAATATTCAAAGGCGCAGGGCTCAAACTCAGTGGCTTTAGGGAATTCAAGAACAGGTGGAACAACTAGCTTCGCAGCAGTTATTAATGCCAACAATAGTAGCTATGGAGCAACAGGTAATTGTAGTATTGCGATGGGTTATCTAGCTAAGGCGTCTGGGGTTGAGGCTCTTTCCTTAGGTGTTGACAGCCAGGCAACGGGAAATTCATCAACAGCTCTTGGCAATTTTGCACAGGCTACAGGTAATGCGGCGATTGCAATTAACGCAGGTGCTTTTAACGAAGCAACAACTGCAAGTGCAAACTATACAATAGGCTTAGGTGTAAATAGTACGGCAAGTGCAACAGGCTCAATTGCTATTGGTACGAGAGCATTATCAGATATTAAGGGCAAACTTGTGTTGTCTAATGGTGCTTTTAGCACAAATGGTGACTCTCAAGGTGGCCAGTTTATTCTTCGTGCAGACACTACAGATGCAACTGCTACTATACTTACAACAGACAACAGTACAGCAGCAGCAGATAACCAAATAGTAGCAAAAAGCGACACTTGTATTATGTTCTCAGGTACACTAGTAGCAATGCAAAACGGCGCACAGGATCAAGGTGGTTGGGAAATTAAAGGCTTGCTAAAGAATGACGGCGGTACAACTACCCTAGTGAGTAGTAACATACAGACATTTGCTGACGGTAATGGTTGGACTGTAGTTCTTTCAGCCGACAACACGAACAACGCATTAACAATTACCTGTACAGGAGAAGGCTCTCATAACATCCGTTGGGTAGCCAATATTCATACCAGTGAGGTGACGTATGCATAGGAGTAATAACTAATGGGTTCTATCAATATTGATAACACAGGCTCTGGTTCTGGTATAACACTTTCATCAGAAGATGCAAATCTTGTATTTGATGGCTCTACAGGTATTTCAACAAAACCAATCCCGTACAATTTAACGGGAGCATATTATGATAATAAATCCGGAGATGCAAACGCAACCGGAGGCTATGTTTATGGTTTTTATATTAGACCAGATACAGGTACTACTTTATATGTAAGTGGGACTTCCCCTACTGGCACAATACATCAAGGAACACTTTCATCAGCTTGGGAAATTGACACAGGTTCCGATACCGGTAATAACTTAGATGTTAGCACTCAAACAACAGACAACAGAAATATTTTTGTTAGTTCAGATGGTAGTAAAATTTATGTTGTAGGGGCGCAGGAAGACGAAGTTTTCCAATATAACATGAGTACCCCATACGATTTATCCACAGCAAGTTACGCAAACAAGTCTTTTGATGTTTCCTCACAAATGAACCTTGGAGACCCGGAAGGACTTTATTTTAAATCTGATGGTTTAACTGCTTATGTAACAAGCAGTAATTATGTTTATCAATATACTTTAACTAGTGCTTGGGACGCATCAACTGCTTCCTACGCTAACAAAAGTGCCCATGCGGGACAAAATGGTACTTCGGGTGTCACGTTCAGCGAAAATGGTACAAATATGTATACCGTTGGAACTTCATCAGATCAAGTTATGCAACATACTTTATCTACACCTTGGGACGTTTCAACTGCTTCTAATGATAATATTGGTATGCTCACTACTAGTAATAACCCTACTCCTCGAGCTTTAGCTTTTAAACCTGATGGAAGTATTTTATATGTAGGTGATAGTAACTATAGTAGCATTTATCAATATGTGAGTTTGGTGTCTCCAAAAATTACACTTAACGATAACGACATAGTTGACTCAAGTGTTTTTGTTGGTAATGCTCAAAATGCACCTGAGGCTACTGGCGTAAATTCGACGGCTATTGGTTCTGGCGCACAAGCAAATCAGCGTGATGGTGTGGCGATAGGAACTTCTGCTAGAATTGGAAACAGCTATGCCACTGCATTGGGGTATTGTGCTTGTGTTTCAGGTGGAGAAGGTGGAACAGCTGTAGGTAGATGTTCCAGATCATCAGGTGGCGATGCCACTGCGATTGGTAGATCCTACGCTTCTGGTTCTCATAGTATTGCAACGAATATAAACAACAACACATCAAGTTATGGAGCCACGGGTAGTAATAGTATTGCGATTGGATATCAGGCTAAGGCTACTAGTTCATACTCTATATCAATAGGATGGGGTAATACTGCAGGCAATAGAAGTGTTGCAATAGGTGGTCAAGGTTCATGCGCTCATGATAATGCTGTTGCTATTGGTACCTGGCAAAGTGATGTTCGAGAAGCTTACTCAGCAGCAATTGGCGGCGGTAAGGCTCATGATCATAATGTACAAAACAGATGGATGTACGGTATCGTGGCATCTCCAGGAGTAGGTAAAGTACAAGCGGGTAAGTTTGTTTTATATTTACAAACAACTGATGCTACTGAAGCTGGAATGAAAACTAACAGCAGTTCTGTTGGAAGTAACAACCAAATCAAACTTGGTGATGACCATATGACTTGGGGTTTACAAGGGCAAATAATAGCTAGAGAAGCAAGCACGACAAATCAAGAATATGCAGTTTGGGAAATTAAAGGAGTTGCATCCAGAGACAATGGAGTAGCTACTACAACTGTTGATTTGTTTATTAAGAATAAATTATATTGCACTGCTAATGCTACTTCTTGGGATATTGATATTGTACCAGACACAACTAATGGCGCAGCTAGAATTAATGTTACTGGAGAGGCATCTACTACGATCAAGTGGATAGCTAACATCGACACAACAGAGATAGGAGTTTAATATGGGAAAGATCGAATTTGATCATACAGGCTCTGGTGGTGGAATAACTCTTAGCACCGATGGTACAGATTTATTAGTAGGTGGTAGTGCAGTAGGCGGTGGCGGTGGATCAGCTTTTGATACGCCTGAAGTTAAAACGTCGAGTTGGTCAGTAACTAACGCAGACAAAGGTAAAGTGTTTATTGTTGATACTGATAATTTAACACTTACTTTACCAGAAGACTCTACTTTAGATAGTGACTGGTTTATTAGAATTTATACAAAAGGTAATAGTTTCCAACCATCTTATGGTGTTGCTGGTGATCTAACTATTGATCCTCAATACAGCACCCATAGCGGTAGAGTTAACGGAAATACTGACTGGACTATGAGGGCTAGACAAGGGGGTATTTTATTTGTAGACCCTGAAGCCGCAAATAATTTTATATTTGATACTCATAGTACTAACTGGGATATTGATATAAATTCTACATCGAATGCTAACAGAGCAGTTGCTACTGGATGGGGAAGTATTGCTATTAGCGGGCAGGCTACTGCATGTGCCACGGGGGCGATTTCATTAGGCTATCTTTCTACTGCCTGCGGAAGCGACTCGATTGCTATTGGTGGTAACTCTGCACAAGCTTGTGCAACAGATGCAATTGCGTTAGGTAATTCTCACGCATCTGGGATGAACAGTGTTGCAATAGCAATAAACGCCAATACAACAACTTACGGTTCTACTAGTGGTTCGGCAATTTCGATAGGGTGTAATGCGAAGGCTGGAGCTTCTGCTGCTGTGGCTATTGGTGCAGGGGCATT